>Ga0075428_100008801_pt1 | contig 11203 bp, 6 predicted proteins | sample RhiMetdeltSRZDD2_FD_75291 | JGI IMG/M metagenome (GOLD analysis project Ga0075428, IMG submission 75291) | Populus rhizosphere microbial communities from Tennessee, USA - Rhizosphere MetaG P. deltoides SRZDD2 | ecosystem: Host-associated > Plants > Roots > Rhizosphere > Soil | place: USA... | reverse complement strand
GGACGCGGCGCCTGCAGGCGCGCGAGAGCCCCGACGAGCCGCTGCCGCGCCTCGGGATCGCGGAGCTCCTCATCGCCGTGGGCGAGAACGCGCGCGCGCGGGAGATCGGCCGCGACCTCGTCGCGCGCTTCCCCGGCTTCTGCCGGGGCTTCGAGGTGCTGGGGCGCGCGGAGCGCGCGCTGCGCGACCTCGAGTCCGCCCGCGCGACCCTCGAGCGCGGGCTCGCCTGCGACGCGAGCGCCCGGGCGAGCTGGCTCGAGCTGGCGCGCGTCCTGTCGGATCTCGGGCAAGCCGAAGCCGCGGCCGCGCGCTACGCGCGCTACCGGGAGCTCGGCGGCACGGAGCCGCTCGAAGCGCGCTGAACGCTACTTCGTGGGCGCCGGTTCCTTGGGGGCCTCGGGCTTCGGCGCCGCCGCATCGCGCTCGAGCACCGCGCGGATCGCCTCGACGATCTGCGTCTTCGTCCCCGCGGCGTCGGCGGGCAGCATCTTGACCTCGCCGGCGATCCCCCAGGTCTGCAGCGACTTCGACCAGGCGGCGACGAGCTTCTCCCCGTCCTCCGCCTTCTTGTCGCCGTCGGTCATCAGCTTCGCGAGCGCGGGGCCCTCGAAGAGGATCCGCACGCGCAGGCCCATCTTCCCGGCCGTCGGGGCCTTGGCCGCCATCAGCTCGGCGTTCACGCCGCCGTTCAGCGCCACCGCGCCCTTGATCAGGCCCGGATTGCCGATCGCGGTGTTCAGCGCGACCAGCGCGCCGACGCCCTCGCCCGCGATCACGACGCGGTTCTTGTCGAGCGGATGGTCCTTCTTGAACGCGCTGATCGCGTCGGTCGCCGGCTTCTCGAAGGTCCAGTACTTGAGCTTGTAGGCCTCGAAGTCGTCGATCCAGGTCATCCCCTTCTCGGCTTCCTCGCCGACGAGGATCTTGCCGGAGGGAGCGATCAGCGCGAATCCGAGCTCGTCGGCGATCTCCTTCCAGCGCCCGGCCACGACCGCGTCCTTCGTCGATCCCGCGTCGTGGAGCACGACCAGGACCGGCATCTCGGCCAGCCCCTTCGCCTTCTCCGGGACGTAGATCGCGGCCGTCGCCGCGTACTCCTCGCCCTTCTTCTTGCGCGCCGCGCGCTCCTCGTCGGCCTTGGCGAGGCCCGCGAGGAGCTTCTCCCAGCGCGGATCCTTGCGGAGGTTCTCGAAGTCCGGATCCTTCTGGAGCATCTCGACGTGGCTCATCGGGGTGTCGATGCCGACGATCCGGCCCGTGCCCACGCCCCAGCCCCACGCGACCATCTTGTCGAGCCACTCGAAGGCCTTGTCCGGCTCGGCCTTCAGCGAGTAGGCGCAGGCCAGGTTGTAGGCCGTGTCCTTGTCGTTGGGGTTCGTCTCGAGGATCTTCATCAGCAGCGCGATCCCCTCGTCGAACTTCTTCGCCTGGAGGGCTTCGACCGCCTTGCGGTTCAGCGTGTCCTTGCTCTCCTTCTCCTGCGCGCCGGCGAAGGGAGCCAGGAAGACGAAGGCGAGCAGGAGGAGTAGGCGCGACATGGGAGGCTCCGTGAGCGGGGCGATCCCGCTCCAAAGGGGGTGGACGAGACTCAGGAGAAGTCTAGTGGTCCGACTTCGGGGCGGGAAGCGCGGCCAGCGCCGTGCGCGTCTCCGTTGCCCACTCCCCGTCAGGATCGTGTACGAGGTAGGCCTCGAGCGTCGCGCGCGCGCCCGTCGGGTCTCCCGCGAGCGCCTGGGCCTTGGCCAGGTTCACGTGGACGGGCTCGGGCAGCCGAATCCCCTCTTTCTCCGCGGTCGCGCACACAATCCTCCAGCACTCCGCCGCCTGCGCGAACTGCCCCTTCTTGAAGAGCACGACGCCGAGATGGTTCTGCGCGTCGATCCGCTCGGGATCGAGCTCGAGCGCGCGGCGGAAGCTCGCCTCGCACGCGGGCAGCTCGTCGGCCTGGTAGGCCAGGACGCCGCGCTTCACGAGCGCCTCGGTCTCCTCCGCGAGGATCCGCGCGCCGGTCGAGAGCTCGGGGTCGGTCAGTCCGAGCTTCCGGGCCTGCGCGAAGTGGTCGAGCGCGCGCTCGCGGTCGCGCGCGAGGAGCGACGCCATGCCGGCCTTCTTGTGGAGCAGCGCGAGCTCGCCGCCGAGCGGAAGTCCCCGCGCGGCGAGGCGCTCCGTCTCCGCGATCGCGCCGTCGAAGTCGCCCGACGCCGCCAGGGCCTCGCCCAGGAAGCGCGCGACGTCCTGGTCCTCGGGATCGTAGCTGGCCGCCTCGCGCGCGTGCGCGAGCGCGACGCCGGCGTTCCCCGCCGCCGCGCCCTCCTTGCCGAGCAGGAGGTGCGCCTGCCCGATCGCGCGCGCGAGGAAGGGCAAGCCCGGATCCGCGCGCGACGCCTCCTCGAGCAGCGCGAGCCCCTTCTTCGCGCCACCCTGGCGCGAGATCCAGACGATCCCGCGCGCGCGGGTGAGCTCGGGCGCCGCGCCGCAGGCCCGGTCGCCGGCCTGGATCTCCTCCCAGGCGGCGTCGAGCTTGCCGGCCGCGGCGTAGATCTCGGCCGAGGTCGCGTAGACGTCGGGATCGGCCGGTCGCTTCGCGCGTGCGGCCTCGATGTGCCGGATCGCCGCGATGTTCTGGCCCTCGAGCGCGGCCAGGCGCGCGCGCAGGAGCAGGCCTTCCGCTCCGGCGATGCCGCCGTCCTCGGCCACGATCCCGAGCTCTTCCGCACGCGCGCGCGCCGCCTCGAGGCGGCCGAACTCGATGTCCTGACGCAGCGACACGACGCGGCGATCGCCGGTGCGGGGCGAGCGCAGCGCGAGGACGGGCTCCTTCTCGGCCGCGGAACGCGCCGCTGCGGCGTCGGGGGCCGCGTTCGACTCCTTGGAGCAAGCCGCGGCCACGAGGAGCGCGGCCAGGAACAGCGGAAGACGCCGGAGGATCGTCATCGGAGGAGGATGGTATCCTCCCCGCGATGGACGCCGAGCGCGAGGAGCTCCTCTCCCTCTCCCGGGGGATCCGGGCGCAGGCCGCCCGCCGCGCCTTCCACGGTCGAGCGAAGCAGGTGTCCGCGCCTCGCGCCGCGCCTCGCGCCGCGCCGACGGAGCCTGCGCGCACGCAGCAGGAAGTCCGCGCGCAGGCGGCTGCGTGCCAGGACCTCGGCAGCCTGGCCGCCGCCGTGTCGCGCTGCGAAGCCTGCGCGCTGTCCAAGACCCGCACGCAGACCGTCTTCATGGACGGAGTGAGGACCGGACCTTCGAAGAGCGGCCTGCTCTTCGTCGGCGAGGCCCCCGGCGCCGACGAGGACCGCCAGGGCGTCCCCTTCGTCGGGCGATCGGGGCAGCTCCTGACGGAGATCATCACGAAGGGCATCGGCATCCCGCGCGAGGACGTCCAGATCGCGAACGTCGTCAAGTGCCGCCCGCCCGAGAACCGCGATCCGACCGCGGCGGAGAAGGAGGTGTGCACGCCCTGGCTCGACCGCCAGATCGAGCTCTCCTCCCCGCGCGTGATCGTCCCGCTCGGCAAGCACGCGGCCAACTACCTCCTCGGGCTGCCGCCGGAGACGCCGATGGGCACGACGCGGGGCCGGACGCACGTCCGGAACGGCCGGACGCTGATTCCGACCTACCACCCGGCCTACCTGCTCCGCAGCCCGGGCGAGAAGAAGGCCTGCTGGCAGGACATCCAAGTCGTCATGAACGTGCTCGGGATCCCGCGACCCGGAATCCCCCGCTCGCCCGCGCCCGGTTCGTAACTTCCTCGGGTGGACCAGGTATTCGGCCCGAGCCCGAGGAGGAAACGGGCATCCTTTCGATGGGCGGCGCGGGCCGGGTCGCTGAACCTCGCTCGCGCCGCCAACTCCCGGACCTCGACGCCTCCTCGGCCGACTCGCGATCGTCTCGTTACCTAGCATTGACCACCCGTAGGGCCGCCGGTATGCTCCCCCGCCGCTCTGCGACCCCAATCAAGCTTCCGCGGGGCTCCGCCTCGATCGGACGAGGCTCCACCGAGAAGCGTCCGCTCGTTGCTCGCGTTCCCCCTGCTCCGCTCTCACGACCCCCTCCAGCCCCCCCGTTCTTCACCGGCTCCTCACGGACCGCGCGAGTCGCGCACTCGCCCTGATCCAAGGATGACCGGACGCGGAAGACGCGCGGGGACTCGATCGATCCCCCGTTGATCCCCATCCACCGGCCGCGAACCCGATCCCGCTCGCCGCGCCACGCCGTGCCGGCGCGCGGAGTTCGTCCCGTCGCGTTCGACGTCCGCTGACGAGGTCAGAAGCCACCATGCAGCCGAGGTCCCTCCTCCTCACGCTCCTCGCGGTCCTGCCCTTCTCCTGCAAATCGGCGCCGCCCGAGAAGGGACCGACGGAAGAGCCGGCGAGACCCGTGGCCGCGGAGCCCTCGCAGCCGGGCGAAGTGAGCCCGGCCGACGTGCAGGGGGGCCTGAGCCAGGACGCTGCCGCGCTCGAGCGGCGCGCCCAGCAGCAGAGCTATCTGGCCGTGGAGTCGATCCGCGAGGGCGACGCGCTCCTCGACCGCGCCGACCTCCCGGGCGCGCTGAAGGCCTACTCCTGGGCCATCGAGCTCGATCCCGCCAACACGGAGGCGCGGGAGAAGCTGCACAAGGTCCAGGCCCTGATGGGTCCCTCCTACCTGGACGCCGCCTCCTTCATGCAGGACGCGACGGAGCAGGAGATGGTCCGCCGTGCGCAGGCGCGCCTGGCGGCCGAGGACGCCGACCAGGCCGGCGACATGGCGATGCGCGCGGGCAACCCCGACAAGGCGATCGAGCACTACCGCCAGGCCGAGATGATCCTGCGCTACAACCCGCTGATCGCCAGCGGCACGCTCGACGAGCGGATCGTGGCCGGGAAGCTGGAAGGCGCGATCCGCGCCAGCGCACAGGCGCGCGAGGAGGCCGACGCGGCCGCCCGCCTGGCCGCCCAGCTCGAGCGCGACCGGCGCGAGCAGGAGGAGCGCGCCTACCGCGAGAACAAGATCCGCACGCTCTTCGCCGAGGCGAACTCGGCCTTCCTGAACGAGAACTACGCGCGCGCGGAGACGCTCGCCAGCCAGGTCCTCCTCGAGGACCGGAACAACAAGGCGGCCAAGGAGCTGCAGACGGTGGCCCAGCAGATGCGCCACCAGAAGGTGACCGAGCAGAACCGCCAGGACTACCGCGAGCAGTGGGTGCGGACGATCGAGGAGCTCGACACGATGAACGTGCTCCAGACGGACACGCTCGTGTTCGACGACATGAAGCGCTGGCAGGAAGTCAGCCAGCGCCAGCCGTTCGAGTTCAGCCACATCGATCCGGCCGGCGAGCAGGACAAGCGCCTCGTCCTCGAGCGCCTCGACGCGGCGCGCTTCGCGCCGAGCTTCGGCACGCCCGACGGCGGCGGATCGCCGCTGTCCGAGGTCGCGGCCTTCCTCCAGAGCCTGACGGGCGTGAACTTCATGCTCTCGCCCAAGGTCGTCTCCGAGCTCGACGACGAGCAGAAGGCGATCAAGCTCCAGCTGCCCGAGCGCAGCGTCCGCAAGGTGCTCGACATCATCGTCGAGACGCACGAGAACCTGCGCTGGAAGATCGAGGACGGCGTCGTCAAGTTCGTCACGAAGGAGGAGCTCAAGGGCGGCCAGATCCTCTCGACCTACGAGGTCCGCGACCTGATCCACCCGATCCCGGACTTCCCCGGGCGCGAGATGAACGTGGCCCCCTCGGGCGGCGTGCAGCTGGTCGAGGAGGAGAAGGTCGACCGCGAGGCGAACATCGTCACCGCGGACGCCCTCGAGCAGCTGATCCGCAACAACGTCTCCCCCGCCTCGTGGCAGGAGGACCCGCAGAACAGCCTGAAGATCACGCCCGCGGGCGAGATGGTCGTCCACCAGACCCCCGAGGTGCACGAGGCGATCAAGAAGCTGCTCGACGACCTGCGCGAAGCGACCGGGATCATGGTCGACATCCAGGCGCGCTTCATCAAGGTCGAGGACAACTTCCTCGAGGACATCGGCGTCGACTTCCGCGGCCTCGGCCAGCCGGGACTCGGCACGAACGCGTTCTTCAACGACTTCGGCGACCCCTCGACGCAGCGCGACCTGGGCCGCGAGATCGGCAACGGCACCGACCTGGGCGCCTTCTACGACAAGGGCTTCGACGGCGACATGCGCGCGCGCGTCGAGGAGCTCTACGACATCGGCCTGGGCGACCCGAACGTGGTCGAGGGCTCGGGCGGCCTGTCCTTCCAGTGGACCTACCTGAACGACCTGCAGCTGCAGCTCGTCCTGCGCGCGGTCAGCAAGTCCGAGCGCGTCGAGCTCGTGACGAGCCCGCGGATCACGGTCTACAACACCGCGCGCGCCAACCTGGCCGTCCTGAACCAGGTCGCGTACGTGCAGGACTTCAACGTCGAGATCGCGCAGGCGGCCTCGATCGCCGACCCGATCGTCAACGTGATCCAGGACGGCGTCGTCCTCGACGTGCGTCCCGTCGTGTCGGCCGACCGCCGCTTCATCACGCTCGAGCTGCGGCCGACGATCGCGCAGCTGAGGCGCCCGATCGCGGAGATCATCACGACCCTCGGCAGCCAGAACTCGGTGACGATCCAGCTGCCCGAAGTCGAGATCCAGCGCGTCCGCACCTCGATCCCGATGCCCGACGGCGGCACGGTCCTGCTCGGCGGCATGAAGGTCAGCGACAAGCAGGACATGAAGTCCGGGGTCCCGATCCTGAACCGGATCCCGATCGTCTCCTTCTTCTTCGAGCGCAAGGGCAAGTACGTCAGCAACCGCAAGCTCCTCGTGCTGCTCAAGGCGAGCATCGTGATCCCGAGCGAGCACGAACCGACGCCCGCCCAGATCAATCCGCCCGGCCGGAGCCGGCCATGAACGGTGGTGCCCGGATGATCCCTGCCCAACTGCCGCATTCCGCGATCCCCGAGTCGGAGCCCCGTCCCGTGATGCCGAAGACACGCCTCGTTCTCGCCGTCTGCCTGCTGCTCGCCGCCTGCCGTTCGTCGAAGGAACGCCCCGAGGAGACCGCACCGCCCGAGGCGCCGGGAGCCGGAGCGGAGGCCCAAGCGACACCGGAAGGGGCCCTCGCGCAGGACGCCACCCAGCTCACGCTGGCCGAGCAGCGCCGGGCCTTCCTCGTCCGCCAGCACGTCGAGACCGGGCGGACCTTCCTGGCCGCGCTGCGCATCGACGACGCGATCCGCGAGGCGGATGCGGCGCTCGAGCTCGACGCCGACGACCAGGCCGCCAAGAGCCTGCGCGCCGAGGCGCTCGCGATGCGGGGCGACCCGACCGCGCGCCAGAAGACGATCGCCGAGGAGATGACGGAGCGCCAGGAGCTGCGCATCCAGCAGATGCGGGCCGAAGCGCAGGACTCGCTGCGCAAGGCGAAGCTCATGATCGCGCGATCGGACTACGCCGGCGCGATCGCCGAGCTCGAGATCGCGAACAACCTGATCCGCTACGCGCCCTTCGCGATCGACTGGCAGGGACTGGACGTCGAGGCGAATACGCTGCTCGCGACGGCCCGGGCCTCCCGGGCGACGGCCGAGCAGTCGGCCGAGGAGGAGAAGCAGCGCAAGGCCTACGAGGCGCTGCAGGCCGAGGAGCAGGTCGCGCGCGAGCGCAAGGACGCGATCGTCGCCGGCACGCTCGAGCGCGCGATCAACGCCTTCACCGCGGGCGAGTTCGACGAGTCCGAGGCCCTGGCCAAGGCGGCCCTCGAGAAGGATCCGCGCAACAGCCAGGCCGTCGAGATCCGGGACGCGGCCTTCCGCGCCGGACGGACGAAGGTCCGCGAGGACTACGTGCGGCAGAAGAGCGAGCAGTTCCGCCGCTGGCAGGAGTCGATCAAGGAGATGCAGATCCCCTACATCCAGGTGATCACTCCGCCCGACATCGAGCGCTGGACCGAGATCACCGAGCTCCGTAGCAAGCGCCGCGGCCTCGACCTCTCGCAGAAGGTGCCGGAGTCCGAGAAGGCGCTGCGCGAGCTGCTGCAAGTGACGGCCGTCCAGATGCCCGAGGTCAAGGACGAGGAGAGCCTGACCCAGGTGATGGACGTCCTGAGGACGATCACGGGCCTTCCGATCGTGGTCGATCCGGCCGCGGAGAACGCCACCGCGACCGGGGGCGTGGTCTTCAACTTCAACTTCGAGAACCGGCTGACGGCCGAGCAGGCGCTCAACCTGATCACGAAGATGGCGGGCGAGGACGTCACGTGGACCGTGCGCCACGACGCCGTGCTCGTCACGACCAAGGAGAAGGCCCGCGGCAAGCCGATCATCGTCAACCACGACGTGCAGGACATCGTCTTCGGGCTGACCGACTTCCTCGGGCCCCGGATCGACCAGCTGCGCCTGCTCGACAAGATGCAGGACGAGGACGGCGGCGGTCCCTTCGGCGCCGTGCTCGAGCGCAAGAAGATGATCGAGCCCACCGACCTGGCCACCCTGATCCAGGAGAACGTCGCGGTCGGGACCTGGCAGGACGAGGGCGTCTCGATCGACGTCCACGAGGGCTACATCCTGATCAACCACGTCCCCGCGGTGCAGGAGCAGGTGCGCGCCTTCCTCGAGGACCTGCGCCGCTTCGGCAGCTCGCTCGTCACGATCGAGTCGAAGTTCATGACGGTCGGGTCGAACTGGCTCCAGGAGATCGGCGTCGACTTCCGCGGCCTCGACGACCAGGACGTCAACGACGTCACGAACGGCCTCGAGGACATGGCCAGCCGCGGCCTCGACAACGGCGGCACGGGCACCCTGGGGAGCAACGCCTCCGGACACCCGAGCGCGGGCATTTTCTACGACGACGGCGGGGACGGCGATTTCCGCGGGACGACGCAGAACTACTTCCAGCGGGCTCTCGGCAACTCGCTCAGCGTGGTCGGCGGCCTCACCTTCCAGGCCGTGTACCTGTCGGCCCTCGACCTGTCCGTGATCCTGCGCGCGGTCGAGAAGAGCTCGACCTTCGAGCTCGTGAACGACCAGGTGCTGTCGGTGCACAACACGCAGCGCGCCTACGTGCAGGTCGTCAACCAGCGCGCGTACATCCAGGACTTCGACGTCGAAGTCGCCCAGTTCCAGGCGGTCGCCGACCCGCAGATCAACGTCCTCCTCGAGGGCGTGGTGCTCGACGTGCGGCCGACGATCCACACGGACCGGCGCACGCTGACGCTCGAGATCCAGCCCACGGTCGCCAAGGTCGTCGCGCTGCGCAACTTCAGCTCGACCCTCGGCGGCAACACGTCCCCGGTCGAGTTCCAGCTGCCCGAGCTGCAGGTCCAGAGCGTCTTCACGACCGCGACGATCCCCGACGGCGGCTCCCTGCTGCTGGGCGGGCTCTCGAACGTGCGCAACGTCGAGCGCCGCGCCGAGGTGCCGTGGTTCGCGAAGATCCCGATCGTCGGGTTCTTCTTCAAGCAGGAAGGCTACAGCGACGAGAACAAGTCGCTCCTGATCCTGATCCGCGCGCGGATCACGGACGTGCGCGACGAGCTGAGGAAGCTCGAGGCGCGGTAAGTACGGACCGCTGGACGCCGCGCCCCCTCCGGGTGGAGAATCCGCGCCGTGAGCCCGCTGCGCGCCGTCCTGTTCGACATCGACGACACGCTCTTCAGCACGAGCGAGTTCGCGCGGAAGGCGCGGACGAAGGCCGTGCGGGCGATGATCGCCGCGGGGCTCGACGTGCCCGAGGAGGTCGCGCAGCGCGAGCTCGACGAGGTGATCCTCGAGTTCAGCTCGAACTACGAGCACCACTTCGAGCGGCTCCTGCAGCGGCTGCCGTCCGAGGCGACGCGGCGGATGAACCCGGCGCTGATCGTCGCGGCGGGAGTCGCGGCCTACCACGACACGAAGTTCCGTGAGCTGGCGCCCTTCCCCGACGTCGTGCCGCTGCTCGCCGCGCTCAAGAAGGCCGACCTGCGCCTCGGGATCATCACGCACGGATTGACCGTGAAGCAGGCCGAGAAGCTGGTGCGCCTCGGCGTCGTCCCCTACCTCGACCCGAAGGCGATCTTCATCTCCGACCAGATCGGGATCAGCAAGCCGAACCCGAAGCTGTACCTGGCGGCGCTGCGCGAGCTCGGGCTGAAAGCGGACGAGGTCATGTACGTCGGCGACAGCCCCGAGCACGACATCGCGCCGCCGAAGTCGATCGGGATGAAGACGGTGTGGGCGCGCCGCAGCGCCAAGCACGGCCTCGAGAAGAGCGGGATCGAGCCCGACCACGTGATCGAGGACTTCGGGGAGCTCGCGCGGATCCTGAAGGAGCGCTACGGGGTCGGCTAGCCGACGAGGTGGCAGTCCGCCGCGTGCGTCGGCGTGATCGCCGTCCGCTTCGGCACTTCGCTCGCGCAGCGCGGCTCCGCGACCGGGCAGCGCGGATGGAAGGGGCACCCGCTCGGCGGATCCACCGGCGAAGGCGGCTCTCCCGCGAGCGGCGCGTGCTCGGCCGCGACACCGGGCTCGAGCTTCGGCCGGGCGGCGAGGAGCGCCTGCGTGTACGGGTGCCGCGCGTCCTCGAAGATCTCGTCGACCGTGCCCGTCTCGACGATCCGGCCGCAGTACATCACGGCCACGCGGTCGGCGACGTAGCGGACGACCGACAGGTCGTGCGCGATGAAGAGGTAGGCCAGCCCGCGCTCCTCCTGGAGGTCGAGCAGCAGGTTCAGGACCTGCACCTGCACCGACACGTCGAGCGCCGACACGGGCTCGTCGAGCACGACGAAGCGCGGACCGACCGCCAGGGCGCGTGCGATCGCGACCCGCTGGCGCTCGCCGCCCGACAGCTCGTGCGGGAAGCTCCGGCGCTTCTCGGGCGGCAGACCCACGCGCTCGAACAGCTCGACCACGCGCGCCTCCGCCGCGTCGCCGCGCGCGATCTTGTGCACGTCGAGCCCCTCGCCGACCGCCTCGCCGGCCGTCCGCCGCGGATCGAGGCTCGCGAGCGCGTCCTGGAAGACGAACTGCAGCTCGCGGCGCAGCGGCCGCAGCGCGCGCTCGTCGAGCGCGAGGAGCTCGATCGGCTCGGCCTCGGGCTCGCGGCGGTACCGCACGCTCCCCGCGGCCGTCTCGACCAGGCGCAGCAGCGCGCGCCCGGTCGTCGTCTTCCCGCTGCCCGACTCCCCCACCAGCGCGAAGGTCTCGCCCGCCCGGACCTCGAACGAGACGCCGTCGACGGCGCGCAGCTCCCCCCCGCGCGC
>Ga0075428_100008799_pt1 | contig 11205 bp, 7 predicted proteins | sample RhiMetdeltSRZDD2_FD_75291 | JGI IMG/M metagenome (GOLD analysis project Ga0075428, IMG submission 75291) | Populus rhizosphere microbial communities from Tennessee, USA - Rhizosphere MetaG P. deltoides SRZDD2 | ecosystem: Host-associated > Plants > Roots > Rhizosphere > Soil | place: USA... | reverse complement strand
TTGTGCTAGCCTGGGGATGGGCGAGGAACGTGGGGCTCTCCAAGCGGCGCGTCGTTGCCGCAGCTGCTGATGAATTCCACGTCCACCGTGACACGATCCGCAGGGATCTTCGACGCGACGGCGGCCGGAGGGCACGTATCAGGCGGAGGGGCAGACGAACTCGTCGCACTTAATCAGTTCGCTGTCTGTGCCGGAATCGCAGCTTCAAGTGGTGTGACGATCGAATTCTCGGCAGTACGAGGTGCCGGGAGCCAGATCATCTCCAATCGTATCAACAAGATGTGTCCATTTCGGCAGTCCTTGTAAGGCTTGCACCTATCCGCATAGTGCGCGTTGGCCGTAGGGTCGAGACGGGCTTGATCTTTTGTATCGGAGTCGATGAGAATGTCGATGACGCTGTTCGAGACCGCCGACTTCTACCTCGCCTGCTATTTGCGCTGCCTCGAGTACCAGCTGGTCGACGTTCGCCGCGACGGCGGTCGTTCCGTGTTCGTGTTCCGTGACACTGAGGACCGACGCGCGGCCATCATTGGATTCTACAACGACGAAGGATCCGTACGACCTCTGAGCTTCGTCGGGATCATCAAGGAAATGAAGGGTCTGATCCATAACGTGTGACAAGCACCGCTGTGTGCCGGGGCTCTGGCCACCGGGTGGAAGAAGGTAGCGTGCGGAGAGTTTCGACAACGGCAGCGGGGGCGTCGGGGCAACTCCTAAGGGCTAAGGACGTTGCGCTACTCCTCGGGGTCCACGTCAAGACGGTCTACTCATGGACCACGGCAGGGATTTTGCCCTCTCCCATCCGGATCGGGAGGGGTATAAGATTCCGCCTCGACGACATCACTTCGTGGGTCTCGGCCAGGAGGGAAGGCTGAGATGCCGAGGTCCACGAGGAACATGCAGCGTCGTGGGAAGTCCTACTACTACCGGAAACAGGAAGGCGGGCGGGAGAAGTACGTGTCGCTAGGTTCGGACTACAGGATAGCGTACGCGAAGTACCGGGAGCTCAAGGCCTCGGGGCCTAGCCTTGGAAGCGAGCTACCGGTGCGGAAGGTGGTGAGGCAATGGCTCGAGTCCTACGTGAAGACCGCCCGCTCACTCGAAGGCCAGCGCAAGGCGGCCCAGCGTGTCCGGGACTACCTGGTGCCGTTCCTCGGCGAGAAGCCGATCGCGCGCGTCACTGGAGAGGACCTGCGGGCCTACCGGCTTTGGCTCGAGGAGCGTGGGATCTCACCGCAGACGGTGGTCCACGTCCTCTCGGATGCCCGGTGCTTCTTGAACTGGGCTGAGACCGCTGGCTATGTCACTCGGAGCCCGTTTCCGAAGCGGGTCCAGCCGCGGATCCAGGAAAGGCCGCCGGACAGGCTCTCGGAGGCCGCTATGGAGGCGCTCATGAGGCTCCCCGAGCCCTATGGATTCGTGCTCCGACTGGGCCTCGGCACGGGGCTTCGGTGGGGTGAGCTTGTGAGGGCCCGCTCGGACCACGTGAAGGACGGGATGCTGGTCGTGAGCCAGACGAAGAGCGGGAAGGTTCGCCGTGTTCCCTTGGGGCACGCGCCCGAACTCGAGCGCGAGCTGCGGTCCCGGGTTGGTCGTCTAATTCCGTTCACCAATCCCGGAGACTTCAACCAGAAGGTCCGCAGACTGTCGGGTCTCGAACGCTTCCATGTTCATCAGCTGAGGCACACCTTCGCCTGCGAGTGGATCGCCAGCGGTGGTTCATTGGCGGCGCTGCAGCAGATCCTGGGACATGCGTCGGTGGTCACGACTCAGCGGTACGCGCGGCTATCTGACGAGCACGTACGGGTTGAAGCAGAAAGGATGGGAGGAAAAGTCGGGAAGATCCCGGGAAGGTCATGGAGGGAAGCGTCGAACGAGTAACGACTTGCGGGTGCGGCGACGTGGTCAGTTGGACCTCTTCGGGCTGAAAACCGAGCACATGAGGCCGACCCGCCGAGGAGATTTCCTCGACCTCACCGTAGGGCGAGGGGTCTTCCCACATGACATTCTCTTCATGAAGACATTGTCACTTGAGTGCGAGGGCGCCAGCTCCTTACGCTGGCAAGAGGTCCCGAAAGATTCACCATGCTGTACCTCGGACAGGAATGCATGCCGCGCCGGGGTCGATCCCACGCACTCGGAGGCCCGCCATGTCTACACGACTCACTGCGCTTCTTCGAAACGTTTGGGTAACGCTGGCGCTGCAATGGAGCCTGGTCTTCCTGCTCGGTCCGATTCGCACCGCCGTCGCGACTCCGAACCCCAGTTCTGGGACGCTCAGCAACGCGAACCCCGTCATCCACTACAGCGGGGGAGTCATCTTCGGCGCCAACCTCGACGAGTCCACGTGCAATGAGAACGTCACCTGCGAGAGCTTCGCCCTGACCCTGGCGCCCGGAGACTACACCGGCAAGCGCTTCCAGGTGCAGATCCAATGGCTGGTTCCCGCCGACGACTACGACCTGTATGTCCACAGCGGCGGGATCGACGGGCCGACGGCCAGCAGCTCGGCCGGGGGCGCTCCCGGGACCTCCGAGTTGGCCAACGTCAGCATCGACCCGCCCGTCGTGACGACGGCGCGGACGTACGCCTTGCACGTCGTCGCCTTCGCCGTCGCCGCCGGAGATCTGTACTCTGGGACCGTGTCCCTGGTGTCCAATCCGCCACCCCGCCAGCCGACCCACCTTGCCGGCAACCTGCACTTCAGCGAAAACGTGGCGCTCAAGGCCCCCGTTGCGTCCAGTGACGGTGAACCGAGTGCCCGCGTCGACGTGCGCGGCAACTGCTACGTGGGGGGGATCCGCGGCGTCCCCGCTGGCGTCGACCTGTGGCGCTTCGACCTCGACCCGAGCAGCCCCGGCTTCGACCCAGGCATGCAGAATCCCACGTACCTCGGACAACCCGACGCTTTCCTGCCGCAGGATCCCAACGACCCGACCGCAGGAGGCGCGGATGGCGGCGGGGACATCGACATCTCGGTCAGCTTCCCGTCCGCACCTGCGGCGACGCCCGTGCTCACCATCACCAGTCTAGCCCTTGCCAACATTTCATCGGCCGTTTCCTCTGACCGGGGCGCGAACTTCACCCTCAGCCCCGCAACCGCCATCGCGCCTGCGGACGACAGGCAGTGGAACGAGTCGCGAGGCGACAATACCGTCTTCCTGTTCTATCGGGCTCCTATCCCCGCCACCGGTTTGTTCGTGGCCCGCTCGGACGACCACGGCCTCACCTACCCGGTCACCGGACTGGTGAGTCCATCGGGCAGCACTCCCGGCTACATCGATGTGAATCACGCCAACGGCGCCGTGTTCGCATCGCACCAGAGCGGGTCCGCGCTCTTCGTCGGCAACTCCACCGACAACGGCGTGACCTGGAAGAACAACACCGTCGACAACACCACGGCGCACGGAACCCTCTTCGATCCGGTCAAGGTCGGACAGGACGGGACCGTCTACACCGTATGGTCCGATGGCTTCAACATCTACATGGCCCACTCGACCGACGGCGGCACCCATTTCAGCGACAAGGTGCGCGTCAACGGCAACTCGATCTACAAGACGAATCTGCTGCCCTGGCTGGAGGCGGGCAGCGCCGGGCGCGTCTGCGTGGTCTGGTACGGCACCACGGCAGCCGCCAACGACGACAGCGCCGATTGGGTCGTGCTCTTCGCGCAGACTCTGGACGCGACTGCAGCGAACCCCACCTTCCGGCAGCAGGTCATCAGCGACCACGTCATCCACGGCTCGAACATCAGTACGGGCGGGCTCACGGGGGCCGACAACCGTAACCTGCTCGACTACTTTCAGGTGGCCCTCGACCCCCAGGGAGCTGCCGTGGTCGCCTTCACCGACGACCACAACGACTACGATGGGAACGTGTACGTGACGCGCCAGCTGGACGGCACGAGCCTGTATGCAAACGCGAACGGCAACGGCACCGTGAATCCCGCCACGCCACCGCCCCTGCCCCAGCCGGACCCCTCGGATCCCGAGGTCTCCGACTTCCTGCACGATGCGGTCATCGGCCTGCTGCAGCCGATCACCACCGATAACCCCTTCGACATCCTGTGGATCGACTACTCCTGCGAGATCCCAGTGCCGGAACACCCGGTCCTGGTGGCGACGATGAAACTGTCCGGGCTGTCGTCGATCCCGGCGGGCGGGAATTGGCGGATCAGCTTCACCGCCAACGCTCCCGGCGGCGTATCGGATCGAGGCGATCAGTTCTTTCTACGGGCGAACACCGACGTCCCTGCGAGCCCGACGTTCACTTGGGGTACCGCCGTGCGAAACGGCGACGGCAGCCTCTCCTACACGACTCGGGGGGACGCCGACTTCGGCGCGTTCGACACCGCGAACTCAACGGTGACGATGAAGGTGGCCTACGACAAGCTCCGTCCACTGGTGACGCATGGCTTCATGTCGGAGATCACCCTATTCACAGGCCTGCGCGGGCGGGCATCCACGGAGGGGGTGAACGGCATCCTGGACCTCACCCGCGGTGGCACGGTCTTCGGCTGCCTGAAGGTGAGCGATGCAGCGGTGCGCGGCCCCCTCGCAGACTTCCTGGGCCCGGTCGTGCCGAACCCGGCGCTCGGGAACTCATCGGTGCGTTTCGCCCTGCAGAAGTCGGCGTGGGTGGAGCTCGCGATCTTCGACATCAAAGGCAGGCGCGTGCGTACGCTGCAAACCGGTCCACTGCCGCGCGGCGAGTACGTGCGCCTGTGGGACGGGCGCACCGACCGCTTCGGCACGGCCGCGGCAGGTGTCTACTTCTACGTCCTCAACACGGCGAGCGGAGTGCAGACACGGAAGGTGACTCTGAGCCGGTAGCACGCCGGTGCCGTTGTCGGGTTTCTTGCGACCCAAGCTTTCACCAGCTCCGTACGAGCGGAGCCGGCAGTGGATGGTCCGGCTGAAACGAAGCGATCGCCCTCAAGCAACGCTCGCGATCCTCACCGAGATCCGCAACGAGGAGGTCTTGTGATGTCTTGCCGAGAGCTCACCGTGGCCGCCGTCCTGCTGCTGGGGGCTGGGCTCGCGGGTCCAGCGTCTTCGCTCGAGGAGCCGTTTGCGGGGCGAGGCGAGCCGGCTACTGCGGTAGGGACTCTCGAAGGACGGGTGACCGACACCTCCGGTGCGGGGATCGCGGCCGTCGAAATCTGGATCCCGGAGTTGGGGCGCATGACGCTGTCGGGCTCCGACGGGCAATACCGCATCGCCGGCCTACCCCCGGGACACTACACGGCGGCCCTGCGGCGCGTCGGTTACGAGCCAGCCGCGCGCGCTGTCGACGTCGCGGGCGTCACGACGCTCGACGCCGCGCTCGCCATCTCGCCGTTCTCGCTCGAGCCCGTGTTGGTAACGGCGACCCCGACTCCGATCCAGCCGGAACAGTCGGCCCTGCCCACTGCGACGCTCGGAGGCGAGGACCTGCGCAAGAATCAAACCGTGTCCTTGGCGCATGCGATCGAGCAGCTGCCGGGCGTCCACACGTTGAGCACCGGCGCCCAGGTGGGCAAGCCCGTAATCCGCGGCCTGACCGGCCCGCGTGTGCTGGTGCTCGACGACTCGCGACGGCTCGAGGACTATTCCTGGAGCGACGAGGACGGCCCTTCGATCGACGTGCGATTGACCGACCGCGTCGAGGTGATCCGCGGGCCGGCGTCCGTCCTGTACGGATCGGATGCTCTGGGCGGCGTCGTGAACGCCGTGCCGCGTCCGCTCCCGGAGGCACCGCCGGGCAGTTCGGTGTTGCGCGGCGGCTTCGAAGTCTACGGCGCCAGCAACAACCGCGAAGGTGGCTCGGCGCTGCGCCTCGAAGGGGCTCAGGGGGGATTCGGCTGGCGCGCATTCGTCGTGGGACGCGCCTCCAGCGACCTGCACACCCCGGAAGGCGCGCTGCAGAACACCGGCTTTTTGGCCCTCAACGGCGAGGGGGTTGTCGGCCTGCGCGGCCGCGCCGGCAACCTCACGCTCCGCTACACGCGCTACGGCGGCGAATTCAAGCTCCTCGAGGCCGAGGGACCGCCAACCGGGGGGCAGGAAGAAGAGGGACCGGAGCGCAAGTTGAGCGACGATCGCGTCCAGCTGGGCGCCAGCCGGCAGATGGGGAGTATTGGGCTCGAGGCACGTGCCCAGTGGCAGCGCCACAACCTGATCGAGGTCGCCGATGATCCCAACGCGCCGCCCGGGAGCAAGACCGAGAGCGAGCAGTTCAACCTGCTCCTCAACACCGGAACGCTGGAACTTCTCGCGAACCACCAGCACGGACGGCTGCGCAGCACGATCGGCGTCTCAGGAACTGCACAAGCGAACGACACGCGCGGCCCGATCCCTCTCGTTCCCGACGCCCACGTGAGCTCCGGTGCCGTTTTCGCCTACGAGCGCGTGGCGCTCGGCGACTGGAGCCTGCTGGCTGCGGTGCGCGGCGATTTTCTCCACATTGATGCCGATGCCAATTCGACCCTCGATCTTTCCGACCAATCGCGCCACGACACACCGATCTCCGCCGACGTCGGCTTCGTGTACGCCCCCGTGCGCGGGTTGTCGATCGCGGCCAACTTCGGCCAGGCCTGGCGCTCGCCGACGCTCTTCGAGCTGTACGCCAACGGGCCGCACCTCGGCGAGCTGCGCTACGAGATCGGCAATCCCGGCCTGGAACCCGAGCGCGGGCTCGACCTAGACGGCAGCGTGCGCTGGGAGAGCCGGCGCGTGGTGGGCGAGATCGCCGGTTTCTGCAACACCCTGCGCGATTTCATCTTCATCACCCCGACGGATGACTTCCGGGACTCGCTGCGCGTCTATAGACACGAGCAATCGGATGCGACTGTTGCCGGAGGCGAGTTCGGCCTCCAGGTCGAAGCGCATCGCAATCTGACGCTGCAGGGGCGTTTCGACTACGTCTGGGGGCAGAACGTGGAGATCGATGAGCCGCTGCCGCTCATCCCACCGGCGCGCGGTGTCGTGGGAGGAAGGCTGCACTGGTCGGATCTCGGTTGGGCCTCGAAGGCGGCCGTCGGTGCCGAGGTCGAGTTCGTCGCCGAGCAGACACGCTTGAGCGCGTTCGACACGCCTACCAGCTCCTATGCGCTCGTCCACCTGGAAGCCGGATTCGGGCAGAGTTGGGCGGGGCGGCCGGTGCAGATCGACCTCGCGGTACGCAACGTCGGCGACGTCAGCTACCGCGACTACCTGAGCCGGTACAAGGAGTTCGCGCTCGATCAGGGCCGTAGTGTGCTGATTCGCGTCTCGACCGGGCTTTGAGGCGGATGAGTGCCGCCGAGGGTCGTGCGCCACACGAGCTGCAAGTCCAGGAGAGCGAAGTCCACCGACCGCTTCAGCCGACCGCCATCAGGCCGACGTGGCCTTCCCCCGTGCCCGCCGCCAGGCCGGGCTTGTCCGAGGCGAAGGAGAGCGCGGTGACCGGGGCGCCGCCCAAGCGGAAGCTCGACACCAACCGGCCCGCACCCACGCTGATGACCTTGATCGTGCCATCGTTGCAACCGACGGCGAGGGCGAGATCCTTCACGCCCAGGAAGCAGAGGGTACCGATGCCGATCTTGCAGAGAGGCACGGAGAAGAGCCGCTGCATGTCGCGTCCCCACACGGCCACTGTCCCCTGCTCGTCCGCGGAGGCGAAGAGCTGTCCTGTGGGCGCCACGGCCAGAGCGCGGATGGGAGAGGTGTGGATGAAACCAGCGGGCTGTTTCTCGGGGCTGGGGGTGAGCCGGCTGAGTTCCACCGCGCCGGCGGCTGTCCCTGAGAGCAGGTACTGGCCGTCGTCCGAGAAGGCGAGGGCGGTGACCGGGCCGCCCTGCCCGTGCTGATGCGCCACGACATTCCTCCCTGCCAGCTCGACGACCTGGAGGAGGGAATTCTCGTAGCCGATGGCGACCTTGGAAGCACCTGGCCCCAGGGCGACCGAGCGGATCGGGTTGGAACCGTCGACGGGGCAATCGCTGCGGATCCACGCCACGATGTCCCAGACGCTCGCCTCGCCGGAGCGGGCAACGACCACCTTGGGCACCTTCGCACCGAAGGCCGCGATCTCGAAGTCGGGGAGCCGGGACCTGGCGGGCTTGAAACTGTCCGAAGCGAGGTTCCAGAAACCGCACTCGCCGCTGCGGGTGACCACGGCGAGCTGCTTGCCATCCGCCGACGCCTGGATGCAGGCGACCATGGAGCTCATGCCCGGGACGAGGGTGCGGACTTCCTCCCGGCTGCGATCGCTCTCGGGCTCATCGTCCGCATCGATCGGCCGCGCCTCCTGGCGCACGTCCTTGCGCAGGAAGGCGGCGACACGGCCCATGATGCCCAGCTCCGCGCGCGGGCCGGCCGCGGCGACCACCGCCGGCGCGGGCGCACGCCGGACCTCTGCATCATCCGGCGTGCTCGCCCGGGGCCGGCGCTTCCAGCGCACTTCGAGCCGCTCACCGGGTCGGGACCAGACGACCTTCCACGTCTTGGCTTGGTCGAGGATCGGCAGGGCCGATGGCGCCCCGGAGGCCAGCCAGGAGGGAATCCCCGCCGGTGCCGGCTCGGGTGAAGCGGCGGTCACGGCCTTGCGCTTGATGCGCTTGGACTTCTTGAGGATCGTCTCCAGGTCCGGGACATCGGCGGGACGCTGCTGCAGACAGGACTCCAGGGCACCCGCCATGCGATCGATCTCCTCGCACCGCAGTTCCGTCAGGCTCTGCCAGATCGCCGAGATGCCGGGCTCCCGGAAGTCGTCGCGCACAAAGATGAGATTGTCGCCCGTATGGTACTGGTTCCACAGCTCCGGTTCCCGCTCCAGCGCGAGCAGCGACAGGTCGATGACGAGCGCCGAGAAGCGATCCAGAGTGGGCCCGAAATCGGATTCGCTGCGCCTCGGATGCTGATAGGCCCGATGGCCGATCTCGGTGGCGGCGCGGCCCTTGAGGGCGGGGACCCACATGCCGTCGTAGTCGATCAGGCGCAGGCTCTCCTCGCGCACCAGGATGTTGCCGTGCTGGAGATCGCCGTGCGCGATGCGGGTGGCTTCGAGATCGCCCACCAGCGCGCGCCAGCGCCTGCGCAGCCCGGCCAGCACTTTCGGCTGTCCGAGGTTCTCCTCGATGTAGCGGTGCAGCAGGGGGCCCTCGACCCACTCCATCTTCACCACCGGGTACCATTCGCCGTGGATCTGGATCCCCTGGCGCAGGAAGAGGAACTGGATGCTGTAGGGGAGCCGGGTCTTCCTGAGATGTTGGGCGATGAAATCGTAACGCTCGGCATGGTCGCTGATCGGCCTGAGGAAGCAGCGGATGGCCCAGGTCTCCCCGGACTCGCTGGCCTTGTAGACGACCGCGTTGCCGCCGGTCGCCGGTTTGGGCATGCCGAAGCGGTCCAGCTCGATGCTCGACTTCTTGAGCCCCGAATCATCGAATGCCCGCAGCGGATGCTGCACGGCTTCGTGGTACTCGGTCAGATCCGGCCAAGAAGCCATCGCCAGCCCCCCGTTGTTCGCGGACGCGTCAGTCTTGGAAGGTGACGCGAACCAAGGTCATGTCGTCGTTGCGCAGGCGGTCCCGGCGCGCGATCTCGACGAGCTGCGCGAACCAGGCCTGCCCGCGGAGCCCCAGGGCCAGCCATCGCCATACCGGCCGGCCTTCCTCTTGGCGCCACAGGAGCCAGGCGGCCAGAGCGTCGCTGGCGGCCACGAGCATGTCCTCGTCGCGCAGCAACCCCTGGCTCACCTGCACGTGGGCTCCGATCGCCGCGCTGCCGCCCGGGTCGGAGCCCACCAGGTAGGGGCTGGAACCGAAATCGCTGGAGCGCTTGAGCGGGAACGCGTGCACGAGCGGCATCTGCGGCCTGGCTGTATCCAGATGGAAGAGGCAGCAGTCGCCGATCGCTACGGCTCGCCAGGCTCGGGCCACGGCGTCGACCTCGAGGCCGAGGAACGCCGCGAAAGCCCCGTGACCGGCTTTTTCCGCCGCGTACCAGGGCAACGGGCGCCCCGCGACGCGCTGCTGCCACAGCTTGCGAGCGGCGCCCAAGCGCTCGAAGAACTCCGGGCCGATCGCATCGCCACGCGTCCAGCACTCAACCAGGAGCGCAGCCCAGAGTTGCGAGAAGCTGCTCTCCGTGGCGCCGTCTGCGATGGCGATGCGATGCCCTCCGGTTCCCGCCACCGGGCGCGCGCTCCAGGCATCCTCGTACTCATCCAAGGCGTTGCCGGCCTTGGGGCACGCGAATGCGTCGATCGCGAAGGAGCCGCCGCCCACTCCGACCGCGGTGTTCACCGCAGGTTCGCCGGACGCGTGCCGATGTCCAGGAACTGGATGATCTGCACCGGCTGCGCGTTGAAGACGAAGCCGCGCGATTCCTCGTCCACTGGCATCCCCAGTTCGCGGGCGCGAGCCACCATGAACGGGGTGAGCGACGAGGACATCGCGAAGAGCTTGCGGGCGTACTCGTCCGGAAGCCCCTCGGACTTACTCGGCAGTTCGATCGGTGGACCGGCCGTCGAGGAGAGGTGCGCGTTGAAGACCAGCACCGGACCGTCGTCGGTCCCGAGCGAGGCGAGAGCCTTGGCCTCCGGTTCCGGATCACCGTCGGTGGACTCGCCGTCGGTGAGGTTGATGACGATGGGCGGGAACCCCGCGGCGTGCTCGACGGCCCAACCCCGGACGACGTCGGCGGCCATCCTCAGGGAAGCGCACATCGGCGTCCCGGAGGTGCAGGAGGGATCGAACCACACCGGGAACTTGACCTTCTGTTCGATGATACCGCCGGCACCGTCATCGCTCTTGCGCGAGCGGTCTTCGATCCGGAGTGGGTTGTTGGCGAGTTCGCTGATGGAAACCAGGTCGCGGCCCGATAAAGCGCCGCCGAAGGCCGGCCGGGCCCTGTCCTCGCTGTATCCGATCACACCCACGTGGAAGTAGTCGTAGATCGAGTCCGATTTGGCGCAGCGGATGGAAAGATTGTGAATGAGCTTGTTGAGGATGGTGGCGAGCTCTTGGGCCTTGCTGCGGCCGCTGTCGGCGCCACCGAAAGGGTCTTCCATCGATGCCGACTGGTCCACCAGGAACAGCAAGCACCCGGGATTCTTCCGGCTGATCTCTGCCTTGTAGGGCTTGCTGATCATCGTCTTGTACGACATGACATCCTCCCTCTCCACCCTGGGGTCCCGTCGTGACCCGTGTCACCAGGTCGTTCGACTCCACGCTTTGCCGAA
>Ga0075428_100008798_pt1 | contig 11205 bp, 7 predicted proteins | sample RhiMetdeltSRZDD2_FD_75291 | JGI IMG/M metagenome (GOLD analysis project Ga0075428, IMG submission 75291) | Populus rhizosphere microbial communities from Tennessee, USA - Rhizosphere MetaG P. deltoides SRZDD2 | ecosystem: Host-associated > Plants > Roots > Rhizosphere > Soil | place: USA... | reverse complement strand
CAAGCCCGATTGCTGACAAGGGCACACCCGTCGAAAGGCGGGGACGCAAAACCTCCGGTCCTCGGGGCGATCTCCCAGGATAGCGGGGCTGCCGGCAGTTTCTGTCTTCGGGCCGCGTGCCCAGGCAAACTCCCGCTTCCCGCTCGCCAGCATCGCACCCACCCGGCTCCGGTTCGCGTCGTTGCTCCGACGGTCCCGCCTGGCGCGTTCATGCACCACCGGCTCCGACAGTCAGCCAGGACGATCCCACTGGCACATAAGACCGGAGTTCAAGCGAAATGCATCGATCGCGCCATCACGCAAGGCAACTCACCGCCTTTGTCATCACCCTCGTCGCCACCCTGCTCGCCCCCGCGTGGGCACTCGCTGCCAACACGGCACCCGTCATCAGCGGCTCGCCCCCTACTTCGGTAAAAGTCGGCGACTCGTATTACTTCAAACCCGACGCGCGTGATGCCAACGGCGACTCGCTGCATTTCAGCATCCAGAACAAGCCAAGATGGGCGACATTCGAGAGCAAGACCGGTGTGCTGCGAGGTACGCCGAAGAGTTTCCACGTCGGCAAGTATCCGAACATCCGCATCACGGCCAGCGATGGCCGCGCTACTGACAGCCTTCCGCTATTTACGATCACGGTCACTTCGAGCTCCTCATCCACGAGCAATCGCGCGCCGACGATCAACGGAACACCCGCGACATCGATCGGTGTCGGGCAGGCCTACAGCTTCCAGCCCTCGGCCTCCGATCCCGATGGCAACACGCTCGCTTTCACGATCCAGAACAAGCCATCGTGGGCGACCTTCAGCACCACCACCGGCCGTCTCTCCGGCACGCCCGGTTCGACCGGGACAGTAGGTAACATCGTCATCGGCGTCAGCGACGGCACGCTTTCGGACAGCCTGCCTGCGTTCGCGATTTCGGTGACAAGCACGTCCTCGAACAACGCGCCGACGATTTCCGGCTCCCCCGCGACCTCGGTGACGGCGGGCCAGGCCTACAGCTTCCAGCCCTCCGCGACGGATGCTGACGGCGACGTGCTCACCTTCAGCATCCAGAACCGTCCGTCGTGGGCGACCTTCAGCCCGACGACCGGCCGGCTCTCGGGCACACCAACCGCGAGCCAGACCGGCACGTACGGCAACATCATTATCAGTGTGACCGACGGTAAGGCGACGCGCAGCCTGAGTCCCTTCTCGATCAGCGTGCAGTCGACTTCGGGCACGGGGTCGGTGACGCTGTCGTGGACTGCACCGACCAGGAACACCGACGGCTCGACGCTGACCGATCTGGCGGGCTACCGCGTGCACTACGGGACCACCGCCGGCAGCTACACGCAGTCGGTACAGATCCCGAACAAGAGCGTGACCAGCGTCGTCATCGAGGACCTGACCACGGCCCGGTGGTACTTCGCGGTCAAGGCGTACAACACCTCGGGAGTCGAAAGCGCTTTTTCGGGCTCGGTCAACAAGCTGATCGAATAAAGTGCTATCGGTGATTCGAAGGCCGGCCGCCGCGGCGTTCCGCGGCGGCCGGCTCGAACCGCGACTGCCTCACAGTTCCGGCATCCACGCCCCTCCGGGCTTTCCGCTCGCGCATAATCGGCGCACGAAATTCTGCCTTGGGCAAACCCGTCGTAAGGCGGGGACGCAAAGCCTCCGGTCCGCGGGACTCTTGTCCCGGATAGCGGGGTTGCCAGAGTCAAGACGTGTGAGGCATCGCTGCCTGCACAGCGTTCATCTCTGCTTCCCCCTGTCGACCAGCTGCTTGGCGTATCGCCCGGTTCACGCCGGAGGCGACGTTGAGGAATGTCAGTGTACTGAAGCGCGCGCTACCGATCGCCCTGCTGGTCGTCCTCGGCGCGTGCCGCGACGAGGACGCCGCTGACAACGGCGACAGCAACGCAATTCCGACGATCGCGGGCATCCCGGACACGACGGCAATGGTGGGGCAGGACTACGAGTTCGCCCCTGACGCGGCCGATCCGGACGACGACGTACTCACCTTCACGATCCAGAATCGGCCCGGCTGGGCCTCGTTCAGTCCTTCGACGGGACGGCTCTCGGGCCGTCCGCCGGCGTCGGCAGCAGCGCGTACCTATGCGGACATTCGCATCAGGGTCTCGGACAGCAAGGCATTGGCGGAGCTGCCGTCGTTCAACCTCGAGGTCGAGTCCGATCCGTCCGCCAACACCGCCCCGACGATCAGCGGCTCGCCCGCCACCACCACCATCGTCGGCAACAGCTACGCGTTTGCGCCCGAGGCAACGGATCCTGACGGCCAGGTCCTGTCGTTCAGCATCGACAACCTGCCCGTGTGGGCGAGCTTCGACTCGCTGACCGGCGAGCTGTCGGGAACCCCCGGCGATGGCGACGTCGGAACGTACACCGGGATCGTCATAACCGTCTCCGACGGCACGCAATCCAGCTCGCTGCCGTCGTTCGACATCACCGTCTCCGCCGGCGCGCCGCCGCCGACGGACAACCGCGCGCCCGTCATCAGCGGCTCACCCGCGCTGGCGGTGACCGCGGGCGAGGCGTACTTCTTCCGACCGACCGCGTCGGATCCGGACGGCCAGGCACTTTCCTTCAGCATCAACGGCAAGCCGGGCTGGGCGAGCTTCAGCGCATCCACCGGCCGGCTGAGCGGCACGCCGGGGTCGGGAGCCGTGGGCACGCATCCGGACATCGTCATCACGGTGTCGGACGGCGACGCGACAGCATCGCTGCCCGCGTTCACTATCACTGTCGTCGCCGCGAACAAGGCACCAACGATCAGCGGCACGCCGCCCACGAGCGTCGTCGCGGGCCAGCTCTACGACTTCCGTCCGACCGCAAGCGACGCCGATGGACAGACGCTCAGCTTCTCGATCATCGGCAAGCCGGGCTGGGCGAGCTTTAACAGCGAATCGGGACGCCTGTCCGGCACGCCGGGCGCGAACAACGTCGGTTCCTTCAACAACGTCCAGATCTCCGTAACCGACGGCATCGCCGCGAGCTCACTGCCAGCCTTCAGCATCCGCGTCGACGCCACGAACCGCGCACCCGTCATCAGCGGGAGTCCGCCGACCTCGGCGACAGCCGGCCAGGCGTACGCTTTTCAGCCGACCGCCTCGGACGCTGATGGGGACACGCTCAACTTCACGATCGCCAACAAGCCCTCCTGGGCGAGCTTCAACCAGGCAACCGGACGGCTGTCCGGCACGCCCACGGCCGCCGGCACCTACAGCCGGATCGTGATCAGCGTTGACGATGGCCGCGCAACGACGTCCCTGCCCGCGTTCACCATCACCGTAGCCGCAGCGACGCCTGCCAACCGCGCACCGGTGATCAGCGGCAACCCGCCGACATCGGTGCTCGTCGATCGCGCGTACGACTTCCGCCCGACTGCAAGCGACCCCGATGGCGACACACTCAACTTTACGATCGCCAGCAAGCCGTCGTGGGCCAGTTTCGATGCAGCCACCGGTCGGTTGTGGGGCACGCCCCATGCTGGGGACGCCGGGACGTGGAGTGGCATACGGATTACGGTGAGCGACGGCACGGCCAGCGCATCGCTCGCCAGTTTCGCGATTGCCGTTGAGCAGATCGCGCTGGGCTCGGTTACGCTGAGCTGGACTCCGCCGACGCAGAACGAGGACGGCTCGCCGCTCACGAACCTGCGAGGTTTCAGGGTCTACTACGGCACGTCCTCGGCGAACCTGAGCTCGATGGTCGAGATCCCGAACGCCGGCGTCACGACGGCGGTGGTCGAGAACCTGTCGCCGGCGACCTGGTATTTCGGGGTGAAGGCCTACACTACCGAAGGCGTCGAGAGCTCGTTCTCCAACGTCGCGAGCAAGACGATCAACTGACGGGCTCCCTCAGGCGTTCGCCCGAACTATCGCGCGATCAAGCCGCGCGAGAGTCGTCTCGCGGCCCAGAATTTCGAGGGTGACGTCGATCGGCGGCGAAACCGCGCCACCCGATACCGCGACCCGGAGCGGCTGCGCGACCTTACCGAGCGCCGCGGACTGCTCCGCGGCGACCGCCGAGACGACGGCGTGCAGCGCAGGCGCCCGCCAGTCGGCGAGCTCCGCGAGGCGCGCGCGCACCGCGGCGAGCAGCGGCTCGGTTTCGCGCGTCAGATGTTTTGCGGCGGCCTTGTCCTCGTAATCGGCCGGCTCACGGAAGAAGAACAGGCTCGCCTCCGCCATCTCCTTCATGGTGCGGGCACGTTCCTGCTGCGCGTGTGCCACCGCGACCAGCCGGTCGCGATCGGACACCTCGACCCCGAGCGAGGCGAGCTGCGGCGCGAGGTACTCCGCCAGCCGCTCGCCCCTGGCCCGCAGGATGTGCTGCTGGTTGGTCCAGAGAAGCTTTTCCGGATTCAACGCGGACGCCGACTTGTTGACATCCACGATGTCGAACAGGCGAATCATCTCCTCGAGCGTGAAGATCTCCTGGTCGCCGTGCGACCAGCCGAGACGCCCGAGGTAGTTGAGGAGCCCCTCCGGGAGGAAGCCGGCGTCCCGGTACTGGAGCACACTCACGGCGCCGTGACGCTTCGAGAGCTTGGCACCATCCGGGCCGAGGATCATCGGCAGATGCGCATAGACGGGCGGCTCGACACCCATCGCACGCAGCATGTTGATCTGCCGCGGAGTGTTGTTGATGTGATCGTCGCCGCGGATGACGTGGCTGATCCGCATGTCGTGATCGTCGACCACGACGCAGAAATTGTAGGTCGGCGTGCCGTCGGAGCGCGCGATGATCAGGTCGTCGAGCTCGGCGCTCGCGAAGGTGATCGGCCCGTGTACGACGTCGTCGACCACCACCGACCCCTGGTCGGGGTTGCGGAACCGCACCACCGGGTCGACGCCTGCGCGTGGCGCGGTCCGCTGCCGGCAGCGCCCGTCGTAACGCGGCTTTTCCTTACGCGCGATCTGCGCGGCCCGCATCTGCTCGAGCTCGTCCTTCGTGCAGTAGCAGTGGTACGCCTTGCCGTCGCGGAGGAACTGCGCGATCACCTCGGCATAGCGGGGGAAGCGCCGCGTCTGGTAGAAGGGACCCTCGTCGTGGTCGAGCCCGAGCCAGGCCATGCCGTCGAGGATCACGCGGATGGCCTCGTCGGTCGAGCGCTCGCGATCGGTGTCCTCGATCCTGAGCACGAATACACCGCCCATGCGCCGGGCGTACAGCCAGCAGAAGAGCGCCGTGCGGACTCCACCGATGTGCAGCAGGCCGGTCGGACTGGGGGCGAAGCGGGTGCGCACGCTCATGGATAGTTCGTGCAGGCAGCAAGCGCCGGCACACGGGCCGGCGCGATGGGGTGGTGGGCGGTGATGGGATCGAACCATCGACCCCTGCCGTGTGAAAGCAGTGCTCTACCGCTGAGCTAACCGCCCGAAAGGGCGCGTAGTGTAAGAACGTCGCCCGAACCGGTCAAATCAGCCCGGCTCGCCGCCGATCAGCTCGAGAAGCTCGGCCGTCTTCTCGCGCATGAGCCCGGCGTCGCCGCGGCTTTCCACGTTGAGTCGGATCAGCGGCTCCGTATTGGACGTGCGGAGGTTGAAGCGCCAGGCCTCGAATTCCAGGCTCACGCCGTCGGTCAGGTCCTCGCGGAGTGCGGTGGGGCGGTAGCGCGCCAGGACCTGCTCGATGGTCGCCTCGCCGTCGGGCACGCGACGGTTGATCTCACCGCTGGCGGGGAAGCGCCGGATGCGTTCCCCGACCAGCTCGGAGAGGGGCTTGCCGCTCTCGCAGATGAGCTGCGTGACCAGGAGCCAGGGGATCATTCCGCTGTCGCAGTACGAGAAGTCGCGGAAGTAGTGGTGCGCGCTCATCTCGCCGCCGTAGACACCGTCTACCTCGCGCATGCGCTGCTTGATGAAGGCATGGCCGGACTTCGATTGCACCGCCCGGCCTCCCCGGCTCTTGACGATGTCGAGCGTGTTCCAGGTGAGCCGCGGATCGTGAACGATGGTTCCGCCGGGATAACGCCGCAGAAACGCCTCGGCCAGCAGGCCGACGATGTAATAGCCCTCGATGAAGCCACCATGCTCGTCGAACAGGAAGCACCGGTCGTAGTCGCCGTCCCAGGACACCGCCAGGTCGGCGCGATGCGCCCGCAAGGCCTCGACCGGCGCGCGGTGGTTCGAGATCAGCATCGGGTTAGGCACCCCGTTCGGGAAGCTGCCGTCGGGTTCGTGCTGGATCTTGATGAACTCGAAGGGCAGGAACGGCTGCAGCTTGTCGACGATCAGTCCCGCGCCGCCGTTGCCGGCATGAACCACCACCTTGAGCGGCCTGAGCTTCGCCGTGTTGACGTACGACAGCAGGTGGTCGACGTACGCCGGCATGACATCCATCGCGTAACGCTCGCCCACCCGGATCGGAGCGGTAAAACTCGTCGCCTCCGCGAGGCGCCGGATGTCCTGCAGGCCGTTGTCGCCGCTGATCGGCCGCGAGTCCTCGCGCACGAACTTCATGCCGTTGTAGTCCGGCGGGTTGTGGCTGGCTGTCACCATGACGCCGCCATCCATCTTCCCCGAGAAGGTCGCGTAGTAGACGACCTCCGTGCCGCACAGGCCCACGTCGTACACGTCGACGCCGGAGTCGAGCAGTCCCTGTTCGAGCGCCCGCGACAACTCCTCGCTCGAAAGCCGTATGTCGCGGCCGACGATCACCCTGCGCGGGTGTACGAAGTCGGCATACGCACGCCCGACCCGGTAGGCGACGTCCTCGTTGAGCTCCGCGGGGACGCGGCCGCGCAGATCGTAGGCCTTGAAGCCGGCAATGGGACCACTCTTCATGCTGCACTCCTCAGCCCGGGGACGCCGAACCGCGGCGTGCAAGGAATCGGCGCACGCGGACTATCGCTTCGCGCTCGATACCGTCGGGGCGCCCGCGCAGTGTCCACAGGACAGTCGTGGCGGCAATATAGACGATCGCGCCTGCCGTCACATCCCGCAGCAGCCCGACAACCGGCGACGCGACCGGCGACAGGGCCTGCAGCGACTTGACCGCTGCGACCATCGTCAGGGAGGCGGTCAACGTCGGCCAGAGTGCCGACCATAGCAGCCCGAGCGTCACCGGCGGCCGGCGCGTCACGGCCAGCGCGAGGGCGACGACGAAGACGAGCGCCAGCGCTGCCTTGGCGGCCGCAATGCCGATGATCCCGCCGCTGTGGCCGGCCACCAGCAGGACGGGCACGGTGACCAGCGCATTGCCCGTGGTCATCAGGGCCGTCAGCCGCTCGCGGCCGGTTGCCACCATGAAGATGTCGAGCGTGTGGGCGACCCCGTAGAGCGCGCCAAACACGCCGAGCCACGGCATCAGCGGAATCGCCGCGAGCCACTTCTCGCCGAGCGCCACTCGCACGAAGTCGTCGGCCACCGCCGCCATACCGAGTCCCATCACGAAGCTGATCGCCGTCATCGACGCAAGCACGTTGCGGAACGCCTGGCGCAGCGCGGCGGGCTCGTCCTGCAGCCGGCTGTAGACGGGAAATGCCGCGCGCGACATCGGCAGCACGATCTCGTCGGACGGCGAGGCGGCAAAATCCGACGCGACGTAGTAGTGGCCCATTGTCGAGGCACCGGCAATCGTGCCCACGACCCAGCGGTCGAACTGCCGGTTGACGAGCCGCGCGAATCTCGCCAGGACCAGCCACTGCGAGAAACCCCAGATCTCGCGGATGCGCGACAGCGTGATCCTCGGTCGGTAGTCGGACATCTGGAAGCTGATCGCGACCTCGACGATCCTGCCGGACACCTGGCCGATGACGAGCGCCCAATAGCTTCGCAGCCAGAATGCCGCGGCAACCGTGACGACGAAGGTCGCGAGCTTCTTGGCGACGCCGAAGCGGAATTCGCGGCCGAAGTGCAGATCGCGCCGGAAGTGCACGACGCCGATGTTCTGGAAACCGCCTATGAGGGCGCGCAGCGAGAGTATGCGCACGACTTCCGTGACGCGTGGGTCCTCGAAGTGACCACCCACCATCGGAGCCGTCGCGAACAGGATGATCGCAAGCGCGACGGCCTGGATGATCTCGAGCGTCCAGGCGGTGTCGTAGTGCTCCCGCGTCGACTCGGTGTTGCGCAAAAGCGCGAGATCCGTGCCCGAGTGCGTGAAGGACTCGAGGATGGCGATCGCGATCATCGCCATTGCCACCACGCCAAAGTCATCGGGCGCGAGCAGCCGCGCAAGGATGATGGTGCTGACCAAGCCGACGCCGCGGATCGCCCAGCGCATGCCGATCATCCACGCGGAGCCGCGGGCCAGCTCGTGGCCCGCGCGGATCGGCGCGTCTGCCGGAGGCGGCGTGGTCATCGGGAGACCGCCATGGTGCGCCGGCGGCGCGCGCTCAACGCAGTCGCTCGCGGTAGTTCTTGAGGTAGATCAGACCCGCCTCGACCGTGTCCTTGAGCGACTTGGGCCTGCGGTACAGCACACCATCGTACGTCGATTGCAGGTGCTCCATCGCGACGTCCGCATCGAGAAACGAGGCGAGCCGCGCTACCTCGCGTTCCGGCGTCACGATCAGGTCCTCGAACAGGACCGGAAGATAACGGATCGAGTTGGCATCGAGGAACTCGCGCAGCGAGTGCTGGATGGACTCGTTGTAGCGGCGCGCGAACTCGTAAGTCTGAATCTGCCGGCGCTGAGTGCAGGAAACCCAGGCCTGCATGTGGTCGCGACGCAGGAGCAGCACGCGAATCCGGCTCCAGTCGAGCAGCTCTCTCCAGAAACGGATCGTGAGCCAGAGACGAGGATCCTTCCACAACCAGGGCGCATGGGCGTCGCACTGCTCGATCAGCGCCCGATACTCGCGCCGGTCCTCGACCCCGGCGAGGGCCGCGATGCGATCGATCGTCTCCGGCAGGAAGCGCGTCGTGTACTCCTCGCCTGCGTCGACCCGCTGCATGAGCTGGCGGTTGAGACGGATCAGCTCGGAGTTCTCGTAGGTGTTGTAGTCCCGCTTGCGAAATGTGTCCTCGCCCGACCAGAACCCCGCCGCCGCGAGCAGCCCGGCGAGCGCGGAGCTGCCGGTAAGGCCGCCGGTCAGGATGATCACGTTGTCAGGCCTTCTCGCGACCATACCGGTCCTCGAACCGGACGATGTCGTCCTCACCGAGATAGGTGCCCGACTGCACCTCGATGATGTGCAGGGGAATCCGTCCCGGATTTTCGATGCGGTGGCGCACGCCGATCGGGATGTACGTCGACTCGTTCTCGCTCAGTGTGAACACCTCGTCACCGCGGGTGACCCGCGCGGTACCCGTGACCACGACCCAGTGCTCGGCACGGTGGTGGTGCAGCTGCAGCGAAAGCGACGCACCCGGCTTCACGATCAGCCGCTTGACCTGGAAGCGATCACCGCTGTCGATGCTGTCGTAGCTTCCCCAGGGACGGTACACCTCGCGGTGCAGCGATGTCTCGTATCGGCCGCGCGCCTTGAGCTCCGTGACCAGCTCCTTGACGTCCTGGACCCTGTCGCGCGGCGCAACCAGCACGGCGTCCTTCGTCTCGACCACGACGTGATCGCGCAATCCGACTGCCGCAATCAGACGACTGGTCGAGTGCAGGTAGCAGCCGCTCGCGTCCTCGACCATGACGTCACCGGCGGTGACGTTACCCTCCGGATCGCGCGGCAGCGCATCGGCGAGCGCAGACCACGATCCGATATCGCTCCAGCCCGCGGCCAGGGGCACCACGACCGCCAGTCCCGTCTTCTCCATGACCGCGTAGTCGATCGAATCCGACGGACAGGCGGCAAATTCCTGCGCCGGCAGCCGCAGGAAATCGAGGTCGCGTCCGGCGGCAGCAAGCGTCGCGCGGCACGCGGCAAGCATCACCGGCGCGTGCCGGCCGAGCTCCGCGAGATAGACGCTCGCCCGGAACATGAACATTCCGCTGTTCCAGTAGTACTCGCCCGAATCCACGTAGGCTCGCGCGGTGGCGGCGTCGGGCTTCTCGACGAACTTTGCGACCTTGAAAGCGTGGCCGGCGTTCTGGCCCCGGTGGATGTACCCGTAGCCGGTCTCAACTCGATCGGGGACCACGCCAAAGGTGACCAGGCTGCCCGATTCCGCAGCGGAACGCCCCGCCGCCACCGCATTCTGAAAGGCAGTCACGTCGGATATCACGTGATCCGCCGGAAGGACCAGGAGAACGGGATCGTGATCCGCACTGCTTCCCGACGCCAGCAGAGCGGCAATCGCCGCGGCGGGCGCGGTGTTACGGCCCTGCGGCTCGAGCACGATCGCCTGCGGAGCCGAGCCGAGCTCGCGCAGCTGCTCGGCCACCATGAAGCGGTGATGCTCGTTGCAGACGACGATCGGCGGAGCCGCGTCAGGCAGCCCCTCGGTGCGTGCGACGGTCTCCTGCAGCATCGATCGCTGGCCAACCAGCGGCAGGAGTTGCTTGGGGTAGAGTTCTCGCGACAGCGGCCACAGCCGCGTGCCCGATCCTCCCGACAGGATCACCGGGATCAGCATAGCGCCTCCTCGACACGCGCGCGGATCGCGCCGGATGACCCGACCGGCATCGGCCTCCGCACCGACACCGACCATCCTACCTCTGCAGCAGCCTGTCCCCGAGCCGCGGGCGTCACACCTCGCGCCGGACGGCTCAGAAGGGCCAAACGCGGGGCACGCGGCGTCAGCACCCCGAGCACGACGATCAGCACCATCGCCCCGACCAGTATCACGTCCGTGTCGAAGCGCGTCACGGTGAGGAGCACCAGGACTCCGGCCAGCACGAGCAGAGTAACGACGATGTCAAACCTCGTGCCGCACTTGCCCTCGCGCGGTCCCTGCCGCGCATGTGCGAAGCGGACATGGGGCGTCTATCCGGCCAGCGTCTCGCCGCGGCCGATAGCGAAATAGCGCAGGCCGAAGCTCCGCACCAGGGCCGGGTCGTACAGATTTCGCCCGTCGAATATGACTGGCGAGCGCAGCCGATCGCGGATGACCTCGAAGTCCGGGCTGCGGAATTCCTGCCACTCGGTGAGGATGGCGAGCGCGTCCGCACCGGCGAGCGCCTGCTCCGCGCCGTCGCACAGCACGAGATCGGCGCGCTCACCGTAGATGCGACGCGCGGCTGGCATGGCCACGGGGTCGTACGCGCGGACGGTTGCGCCCGCCGCCCAGAGCGATTCCATGAGGTTGCGGCTCGGCGCCTCCCGCATGTCGTCGGTGTTCGGCTTGAACGCAAGGCCCCAGAG
>Ga0075428_100008797_pt1 | contig 11205 bp, 8 predicted proteins | sample RhiMetdeltSRZDD2_FD_75291 | JGI IMG/M metagenome (GOLD analysis project Ga0075428, IMG submission 75291) | Populus rhizosphere microbial communities from Tennessee, USA - Rhizosphere MetaG P. deltoides SRZDD2 | ecosystem: Host-associated > Plants > Roots > Rhizosphere > Soil | place: USA... | reverse complement strand
CGCGGGATACTGCAAGAGATCCTCGAAGGCAGACTGCATTCGTTCGCCCGAGCCGAGGTGGCGAGCGCTCTCGCGCTGCGGTTGGGCCAGCGTGATCGAGCGCGAGCGGCCTGGCAGAGGATGCTGGCGAACCCCTACTACAAGGGTCCGAGCCCGATGCGATCCCAGGCCGAAGAACGACTCAGGATGATCTAGCTACTTCTCCTCGAACGCCGAGGAGACCTTCTCCTTCGCGCGGGCAGGAGTGGACTCCGTGGCGGGGGCCTCGCCCAGCCGTGCCTTGAGGGCGGCCAGCGCCGTGTCCACCTCGGTCTTCTGGCTGATCGCGCCGAGCTGGCGGTCCAGCTCCTCGCCTTCCGAGACCGCGATGGTGTCCATGGCCGAGAGCTTGTCCGCCTGCTGCTGGATGGAGCCGGCCGCCTTGTCGAAGACCGTGACGGCGCCGTCCACGTTGTACTCGTCGGTGATGGCCTGCATCCTCCGCTGGGCCTCGTTCATCTGGTGGATGGCCTTCAGCTCGCCGAGTTGGCGGATCTTGCCCTGGATGCGCTCCTCCTCGACCTTCAGCTTGCCACGGCTGTTGTCGGCGCGCAGGTGGGCGGCCTTGTAGGTCTGCTCGGCCCGATCGCGGGTGCCCTTGGCCTCGACCTGCAACTGCAACGCGCGGCGGGCCAGCTTCTCGTTGCCGGCCTTCAGGGCCTCCTCGGCCTGCCGCTCCAGGTTCTTGACCCGCGCGTTCTGCGCGTCCAGCTCGCGCTTGCTCTGCGTCTCGAAGGCGATGGTGGTGGCGGTGGCCTCGCGGAGGCTGCGGAGGTTGTTGAGCATCTCCCGCACCGACTCCTCGAGCATGGAGACCGGGATCTGGCCCTCGGCCTCGCCGAGGATGGCGTTGAAGATGGCCTTGAAGAAGCGGCCGATGCGCGTGAACATGCTCTGCCTCCCGAGGGCGGCGAGGATAGCACGCCCCGAACGGGCGCGGCTACTCGGGCTGGGGCTGCGGCGCGGCGGGGGCGGGCGCCTCGGCGGCGCGGTCGGCGATGAACCGCTTCGGCTCGTGCAGGAGCTGCTCAGCCTTGGAGACGAGGTCCAGGGCCTTCTTGACCTGCGGGTCCCAGGCCAGGCTGCGCCGCCGGGCCTCGCCCTCGCCGAAGGCCTGGCGCAGGACTTCCTCCCCGATGAAGCGGCTGAGCTGGTCGCGGTTCTCCGCGATCTCCTGGTCCGTGAAGCGCAGCTTGCGCGTGGTCAGGTAGGCCTTGAAGTCGGCCAGGACCTGGTCGTCCACCTGGAAGTCGCGGCCCACGATCTTGACCTTGCCCGCGGCCACCTCGGAGCGGGATCCGGTGCCTTCGATCTGGGCCACGCCCGTGCTCTCCGACGCCGCGTAACCGCGTGAGAAGCCGACCAGGGCCTGGCGGGCGATCAGGTAGGAAACGAACTTGGACGGCTGCTCCGGCTCCACGCAGTAGTCCGGCGTGATTCCATCGCCCCCGTACACCTTGCGGCCCGCGTCGGTCAGCTTGGCCTCGCCCGGCAGTTCGTCGCAGGGCTTGCGGTCCCGCGGGGCGACGTAGTCCTCGAGCGCGGTGCCGTTGTAGTCCCGCTGGATGGAGCGGCCGGAGGGCGTGTAGTAGCGCGCGGTGGTGAGGGCCAGGGCATAGCCGCGCACGTTGCGCAGGGGCATGATGGTCTGGACCAGCCCCTTGCCGAAGGTGGTCTCCCCCACGATCAGGCCGCGGTCGTGGTCCTGGATGGCCCCGGCCACGATCTCCGAGGCGCTGGCGCTGTGCCGCGAGACCAGGATCACGACGGGCACTTCCGCGAACGGGCTGTCGACCTCCGTCACGTAGTTGGACTCGTCGCGGCGGTTCCGCCCGCGCGTGAAGACCACGAGCTGACCCTTCTTGAGGAACAGGTTCGAGACCGCGAAGGCCTGGTCGAGCAGGCCGCCCGGGTTGTCGCGGATGTCGAGCAGGATCGACGTGGCGCCGGCCTTCTCCAGGCTGCGCATGGCCTTCTCCAGCTCGCGCTCGCAGTCCTTCGACTCGCCGGGCCGGCAGGCCGTGGTCTCGTTGAAGTCCGTGAGCCGGATGTAGCCGGTCTTCTTCGTGGCCATGAAGAAGTAGGGCACGGAGTGCAGCGCGATCTCGTCCCGGATCACCGTGAACTCGAGCGGCGTCTCGTAGCCCTGGCGCGTGATCGTGATCTTCACCGGGCTGCCCTTGGGGCCGCGCAGCCGCTTCACCGCGTCGTCGATGGACATGCCCCGGGCGTCCTCGCCCTCGATCTTGCTGATGACGTCGCCGGCCCGGATGCCCAACTTGTGCGCCGGCGTGCCCTCGAAGGGCGCCACCACCGTGATGTTGCCGTCCACCGCCTGCACGGTGATGCCCAGGCCGTAGTAGGACCCCCGCTGGCGCTCCTGGAGCTGGCCGTATTCCTTCGTCTCCAGGAAATTGGAGTGCGGGTCGAGCGTGCGCAGCATCTCGCGGATCGACGAGGAGACGAGCTTGTCGCTCTTGACCTCCTCCACGTAGTTGTCCTCGACGGCGCCGATGATCGCCGTGTAGAGGCGCAGGTGGTCGCCCAGGCGCGTGCCTCCGGCGAGCACTTTGTCGCCCAGGAGCCCGCCGGCGAGGGCCGAGCCGGCGAGGAGACCGGCGCTCAAGGCGCCGAGGCGCGTGATCTTCACCTTGCTCCGACGATGATACCAGACGTCAGCGCGCCCCACCAAGGTCGGCGGGCGAGCGCAGCCGCCGGTAGGCGTAGATGGCCGCCACCGAAACCACGACCATGGCGACGAGCGTCAGGATCAGCGGCACGCGGTACGCGGCGAACCACCCGTCCACGTGGCGCAGCATCGCCAGCGCCTCGTCGCCGTACACGATCCCCAGCGTCCCCCAGAACGTGTAGCGGAGGCCGCGGGCCACGATCAGCGTCAGGGCCAGCCGCCGATACGGGATTCCGAAGACGCCGGCGGAGAGCACGAAGATCTTGAACGGCGTCGGCGGCGGCAGCATCGACGGTATGGCCAGGGCCATCACGTCCCATTTCTTGAACCGCTCGCGGGTCTGCTCCACGCGCGCCGTGCCGAAGCGCCGCACGAGGAAGCCTTCGCCCCCCCACTTCCCCAGGAACCACAGCGCGGAGCAGCCGGCCAGCGAGCCGAGCGTCGTCATCGAGACGTAGAGAGGCGCCCTCTCGGGATGGGCGGCGCAGGATGTCACCATCAGGAAGTCATTGATCTCGGGGATGCTGAGGAAGGACGAGTCCAGGAAGGCGGCGATGAAGATCCCCGGCGCTCCCAGGAAGGGGATCAGGACTTCCTGGACCCAGACGAACAGTTTGTGCATGGGTGGCTATTCCCGGGGGGCCAGTACGAATTCCTCGGAGTCCGGGTCGAAATCGAAGACCTCGCCGTAGCGCGCCCAGTCCAGGGCGGTCTGCAGCTGCCGCCGGGCCTCGGGCGGGGAGAAATGGTCGCGCAGGCGGCGGACGAAGACCTTCCTGCTGACCCGGTTCCCCTCCGCGCCATCCAGCGCCTTGCGGATCTCGGCGATGAGCGGCAGGCCCTGCAGGCGGCGGGCCAGCCGCTTCTTGCGCGCGGGCTCCTCCGCGGCGGCCAGCGCGCGGCCCTCGTCGGTCAGCTCGATGTCGCCGGAGGCGATGGTCACGAGCCCCAGCCGCTTGGCGGCTTCCGTCACGGGCAGGAGGTCGTCCAGCTCCAGACCAAGCGGCCCGCCGAGCTTGTAGAGGTCCTCGCGGCCGCCGGGCGCCTCGCGCAGGTGGTCCAGCAGGCCCAGCACCATCCCCAGCGGCGCGTGCGGGAGCGGCTCCGTGACGGCCTTGGCCTTCATGGTCACGCGAGAAGCGCGTACATGCGGTCCACGGTCTCGCGGACGGCGGGCGCGTCGGCCCGCCGCGGCCGGGGAAGCGCGGCCAGGTCCACGGTGTCCGCGATGCGGCCCGGGTTGGCCTTCAGGACCACCACGCGGTCCGACAGGGTGACCGCCTCCTCGATGCTGTGGGTCACGAGCAGGATGGTCTTGGTGGTCACCTCGGGCGACGCCCACAGGTCGAGGACGAGGTCGCGCGCGGCGCGCGCGGTCAGGACGTCGAGGGCCGAGAACGGCTCGTCCATGCAGAGCAGCTCCGGCTCGACGGCCAGGGCGCGCGCCAGGCCTACGAGCTGCTTCATCCCGCGGGACAGCTCTTTCGGGAAGGCCCGCTCGTAGCCGCTGAGCCCGGCGAGCGCGAGATACTTCTCCGCCTTCTTGAGCCGTTCGCGCTGCCCCACCCCGCGCGCCTCGAGCCCGATGGCCACGTTGTCGACCACCGTGAGCCAGGGGAAGAGCGCGAAGGACTGGAAGACCATGGCCGCCTTCGGGTTCGCGCCCTTGAGCGGGCGGCCGCCCAGGCGCACGGCGCCGCGGCTGGGAGGCAGTATGCCCGCCACGATCCGCAGCAGCGTGCTCTTGCCGCACCCCGAGGGGCCGACGAGCGCGAGGAACTCGCCCTCGCGGACCTCGAGGTCGATCGGCCCGAGGATCCGGATCCGCCCGTGGTAGAGGTGCTCGACCTGCTCGAGGCGCACGAGAACGGCGTGCGCGGCGTCTCCCCCGGACAAAGGCGCGGCCATCGCGGAGGCAGCTCCAATGGGATCCTGGCTCAGGTTTCCATCTTATAGCGGGCCGCCACCCGCTGATAGACGGGCTGCCAGAACACGCGGTTGACGAGCACCACGAGGGCGACCATCGAGAGCAGGCTCAACGCGATCACCTGGCGGTCCCCGGTCACGTAGGTGGCGCGGTCGAGCATCGCCCCGATCCCCATGACCTCGTAGCGCCGGCCCCCGGCGACGACGTACTCCGAGAAGATGATGGCGTTCCAGCCCCCGCCCCACGCGGTCACGCAGCCGGTGACCAGGCTGGGCAGCACGGCGGGCAGGAACACGCGCGCCACGTATCGCGGTCCGCGGATCCCGAGGGCGGCCGCCGCCTCGTCGAGCTGCCGCGGTATCGCCGCGGCGCCGGAGAGCACGTTGAACATGACGTAGAAGAAGGTCCCCGTCAGGACGAGCAGGATGGACCCCACGTTCATCCCCAGCCCCAGCCGCACCGTCCCCACCGCGATGATCGGAAAGAAGGCGGTGGCGGGGACGCTGCCCAGGATCTGAAGGAGGGAGAGGACCACGGAGCGCGTGCGTGCGCCGCGGAAGGTCAGGTAGGCGAGCGGGACGGCGATGAGGACGGCCAGGACCACGCCGGCGCTCACGCGCACGAAGCTCAGGGCCAGGCTCAGGGGGATGTCCATGACCTCCGGCGAGAGCCGGCGGCTCGTCACGAGCGCATGGAGGCGAAGGCCTCCGTAACCCAGCACCGCCGCTACGGCCGTCCCCAAAAGCGCGGCGAAGACCGTGCCGTACCTCCCGGGCAGGTCCATGAGCCGCGCCGCCGCCGTGAGCAGGCGCTGACCGCCGGGTATCACGACGACGCGCGTCACCCATCCCACGATCCGGCTCCGGGCGAGGAGGCGGGCCACCCGCGGCATGCGCGGGCGCGCGCCCGTCTCTTCGAGGTGGAAGCGCTCGGCCCACATCTCGAGCGGGCTCCAGACGACGAGGTGCAGGACCACCGTCGTGAGCAGGAGCACGAGCAGGGCCACCAGCGCCTCGTCGTTGCGGCCCACGGTGATGGCCTGGGCGAGGTAGCTGCCGAGCCCCGGCAGGGTGTAGCGCGCGGGTCCCGCGGCGATGATCTCGCTGGCCGTGAGGAAGTACCAGCCGTTGGCCCAGGACAGGATCGAGTTGTAGACGAGGTTGGGCATCACCGCGGGCAGGACGACGCGGCTCCAGCGCAGGGGCCCGCGCACGCCGAACTGCGCGGCGGCCAGTGTCAGCTCCTCGGGGAACGTGATGAGGCTCTCGTACACGCTGAAGGCCAGGTTCCAGAACATCGAGGTGAAGATCAGGAACACGGCCGCCGCCTCGACACCGAGGGCGGAGCCGCCGAACAGGCCGATGAAGACGGCCACCGCCGCCGGGAAGAAGCCGAGGATGGGGACTGATTGCAGCACGTCCAGCGTGGGGAGGATGAGCCGGCGCGCGAAACGCGAGCGCGCGGCGAGGTGCCCGGTGCCCAGCGCCAGGACGACGGCCAGGCCGTACGCGACGGCCAGCCGCGCCAGCGACCGCAGCAGGTAGATGGGCAGGAGCGCGGGCCGGGGATCGATCTCGGGCGTGTCGTACGGCCGCAGGTGCGAGCTGCCGATGAGGACCACGAGCAGCAGGACCCCCGCCGTGGCCACCAGGCCCAGGTCCACGGGCAAAGGGCGCGGGGGCCGGCGGGGCGCGCTGCTGGCGGGGCTCTTCAACGGGGGGGTCCGCGCCAGCGTAACACGCCGGCGCTCCTCCCCCGGCGCCTAGAAGCGGAGGTGGACGCCGAGCGTGGCGGCGATCCCTCCCAGGTCGATGCGGTTCCCGCGGAAGTCGTCGTCCATGTCGTCCTTCGCCCACAGGTAGCGGGCCTCGCCCACGATCGCGAAGTCGTCGCTCACGTAGAACCGCAAGCCGCCCGTAACATGGACGCCCACGGTGACGCCGTCGGACTGGAAGGAGTCGAAGATCACCGGCAGGTCGGGGTCGAAGAAGTCGATGAAATCGCCGTATTCCTTGTACTGGTACAAGACGAGGTCGCCACCCACGCCCAGGAAGGGAGCGACCTTCGCCCGCCGGCTGGTGGGGATGAGCCTCACGGTGACGCCGACGGGGACGATGTCGAGCTCGAGCGTCTGACGGATGTCGCTCCCGTCGTCGCGCACGAAGTCGCGGTAGGCCGTGTCCACGTTCTTCCCGTAGCCGTCGACGTGGAATCCCAGCTCCAGGTTGTCCACGAGCTTCAAGCTGTACTCCGCTCCGCCCGTGAACCCCACCCAGTCGCCGTCGCTCACGAAGTAGAGCTCCTCGTCGTCGTCGAAGAGGATGCTGTCGGCGCTCGGCCAGTTGGCGCCGAGCCGGACGTCCAGTCCGCCCGCGACCGCCGCCGCGGGCAGCGCGACCAGCACGCACAGGGCCAGGACCACCGCCGCTCGTCTCATCGGTGTCTTCTCCATCGGGCTGCCGTCCGCCCGCCCCGCGCTCAAGCAGGAAGAATGCCACCCGCCGCAGGCGCGTATCTGCATGGCAGCGCTGAAAATTCCACGCTTCGGTCCGGCCGCCGTTCGTCCTCCGGCGAGGACGCGCTCCGAAGCAAACAGGATTGGCGCCAGCCGGGGTTGGTACGGAATGAAGTGTCGAAAGGCTTGGAGGTGGCGAGCGGATTTGAACCGCTGAATAGAGGTTTTGCAGACCTCCGCCTTAACCACTTGGCTACGCCACCCCGGACGACGGAGCGCATTCGACTATAGAGGAGTCCCGCCGGCTGATCAAGGACGCGGGCGCGGTGATAGCATCGGCTCCGTGCGACGCGCGCTGTGCTTGGGCCTGTTGGCCGGCTCCGCGTGCGCCCATCCCCCGCCCGCTCGCGATGCCCCTGTTTCGATACTGCTGGTCACGATCGACACGCTTCGGGCCGACCGGCTCGGATGCTACGGCGACGCGCTCGCGCGAACGCCCCACGCCGATGCCCTGGCCCGCGGGGGCGTCCTGTTCGAGGCGGCCTACACGCCCGTCCCGATCACGCTACCCGCCCACGCCTCGATCCTGACCGGCATCCTGCCGCCGGTCCACGGCGTGCGCGGCAACGGGGCCTTCGCCCTCGGTCCGGATCCTCCGACCCTGGCCGAGGCCATGAAGGCGCGCGGGCGCCGCACCGCGGCCTTCATCGGCGGCTTCCCGCTGGCCCGCCGCTTCGGCCTGGCCCGCGGCTTCGACCATTACGACGACACGGTCGAGAAGTCGCCGGGCGTCCACTACGAGTTCGCGGAGCGGCGGGGCGCCGACGTCGCCGCCGCGGCCCGGTCATGGCTCGCCGCGCAGGCCGGGCCCGTGTTCGTCTGGGTCCACTTCTTCGATCCGCACGCTCCCTACGACCCGCCGGAGGCCTTCCGCAGCGGCGATCCCTACCGCGGCGAGGTCGCGAGCGCCGATGCCGCGCTCGGCGACCTCCTCGCCGCGTGGGACGCGCGGCCCGGGCCTTCGGTGGTGGCGCTCACCGCCGACCACGGCGAGGCCTTCGGCGAGCACGGCGAGGAGAGCCACAGCCTCTTCGTCTACGACACCACTCTGCGCGTGCCCCTGATCCTCCGGGCCGCCGGGCTGCCTCGCGGGCGCCGCGTCGCGGAGGCGGTGGGCCTCACCGACCTTGCGGCAACGCTACTGGATCTGGCTGGCGGCGGCGCCGGTCCCACCCTCCCGGGCCGCAGCCTGGTCGGCGCGCTCGACGGTCCGCTTCGGTCGAGCCTCTACGCGGAGACCCTGGCGCCGCGCCTCGACTTCGGCTGGAGCGACCTGCGCGCGTGGCGCGAGGGACGGTACAAGTACATCCGCGCGCCGCGGCCGGAGCTGTACGACGTCACCGCCGATCCCGGCGAGAAGGACGATCTGTCGGCGCGCCAACCCGAGGTGCTGGCACGGATGGCGGCCGCCCTCGACCGCGCCCTCGCCGCCTCCGGCGAATCGTCCACGGCGCGCGCGCTGGAGCCGGAGGCGGCGGAGCGGCTCCGAGCCCTGGGCTACGCGCTTGGCCCGGGCGGCCGTGGCTCGGCGGCCGATCCCAAGGACGTGGTGGAGGTGGCGCGGCGGCTGGCCCGCGCGGCGGGACCGTTCCCGAGCTATGAAGCAGCGGTCCGGGCGTACAAGGAGATCGCGGCCCTCGACCCGCCGAACCCGCTCGTCAACTTCCGTCTTGCGGACGCCCTGCTGCGCGCGGGCCGGGCTCGCGAGTCCGTCGCGTACTACAAGAAGGTCGTGGCGGCTGGACCCCACACCGCGGATCCGTTCGTGGGGCTGGCCACGGCCTACGCGGAGATGGGCCGGCTGGACGAGGCCCGCACGGCCCTCGAGCAGGGACTCGCCGCGGATCCCCGCAGCGGGCAGGCGCAGTACAACCTCGGCGAGATCGCGCGCGTGCGTGGGGATCGCGACCAGGCGCGGACCCGATACCGCGCCGCGCTCGAGGACCCGGCCACCCGCGAGCGCGCCCAGGCGCGGCTGGACGAGCTCCGGTGATGCATCGCCACCGGCTGGCGTTGGGCCTGGCGCTGGCGGGAACCCTCGCGGGTGTCGCGCTCGCGATCCGCGCCCGCCCGCGCAGCGCCCCCGCGCAAGGCGCGAGCGTGCTATTGGTCACGGTCGACACGCTGCGCGCCGACCGCGTCGGCGCCTACGGAGGCAAGAACGCCCGCACCCCGAACCTCGACGCGCTCGCGGCCCGCGGCGTCCTCTTCGAGGAGGCCCTGGCCTCCACCCCGCTCACGCTGCCTTCCCATTCCACGATACTGAGCGGCCTGGAGCCGCCCCGGCACGGCGTACGCGACAACGGAACGTACGTGTTCCCGGCCGACCGCAACACACTGGCCACGCTGCTGAAGGCGCGCGGTTATGCGACGGCCGCCTTCGTCGGCGCCTACGTCCTCGACCGCCGCTTCGGCCTCGCCCGGGGGTTCGACCACTACGACGACCTGATCGTGCGGCGAGCCGAGGGCGCGAGCGTCCTGGAGTCGGAGCGGCGATGCGACGCGGTGGTGGACGCTGCCGCCGGATGGGTCGCGCGGCAGCCCACGCCGTTCCTGGCCTGGGCGCACCTCTACGACCCGCATGCGCCGTACGACCCCCCGTCCCCATACCGCGACAGCGGCGAGGGACGGCTCTACGAGGGCGAGGTGGCCTACGCGGACTCCTGCGTGGGACGCCTGGTGGCGGCCGCGGAGGCGCGCGGTCCGCTCGTGGTCCTGGTGGTCGCCGATCACGGCGAGGCCCTCGGCGAACACGGCGAGCTGACCCACGGCTTCTTCATCTATCAGTCCACACTGCGTGTCCCAATGATCCTGGCGGGAGCGGGCGTGCCGCGCGGCGAGCGCAGGCGCGGCCCGGCGCGGACGGCGGACGTCACCCCAACGCTGCTCACGCTGCTCGGCGTTCCTGTCCCCGCGGGCCTGGACGGGGGGGATCTCCGGTCGCAGACCGCCGATCACGTCTACGCGGAGACGCTCTACCCGCGCTCGATGGGCTGGGCGCCGCTGCATTCGCTACGCGAGGGCGCGCTCAAGTACATCGAGGCGCCCCGCCCGGAGCTGTACGACGTAGCCGCGGACCCCGCCGAATCCCGCGACCTGGCCGTGGCCCGTCCCGCGGATGCCGCACGGCTGCGCGCGGCGCTGGCCGCGTTCCGCGGGGAGGACCGTCCGGCGGCGCGAGCCTCGGTCGCGCCGGAGGTGTCGGAGCGCCTGCGCGCGCTCGGCTACGCAGGCGGCGCCGCCCAGGACGCGAACGAATCGACGCTGAAGGATCCCAAGGATGCGATCGGCCTCTGGCGGCGCTTCGAAGGGGCGATCTGGGCGGAAGCCAGGGGCGAGCGGGACAGCGCCATCGCCGGCCTGCGCGACCTCGTCCGGCAGGAGCCGGCCAACGGCGCTTTCCGCCGGAGCCTCGCGTCGGCCCTGGGACGGGCGGGCCAGGACCGGGAGGCCGCGGCGCTGTTGAGCACGGACTCGGACGACCCGCTCGCCTGGCACGAGCGCGCGCTGGTCCTCTCCCGGACGGGACGTGTCGATGAAGCGCTGCAGGCCGAGGAGCGCGCGATCGCCCTGAACCCGCTGCTTCCCGAGCCGTACAACCATCGGGGCGTGCTCCTGGCGGGCCGTGGCCGGCCCGACGCGAGCCTGACCGACTTCGACAAGGCCCTCGCCCTCGACCCCAACAACGCCCGGGCCTGGAACAACCGCGCGAACGCCCTGCGCGCCCTGGGCCGGCGCGAGGAGGCGGCCGCGGCCTATCGGAACGCCGCCCGCCTCGCTCCGGGAGATCCCGACCCCGTCAACGGCCTGGGAGTCCTGGCGGTCGAGGCCGGGGACCTGTCCGCCGCGGCCCAGGCCTTCCAGCGGGTGCTCGAGGTGGATCCCTCCTACGCGGAGGCCGTCGTCAACCTGGCCTACGTAGAGGCCCGGCAAGGGCGGCTGGCCGAGGCCCGCTCGCGGCTGAAACGGCTGCTGGCCGGCGCCCCGGCCCCGGACGCATCCCGCAAGGCCCGCGCGCTGCTTCGCGACCTGGGC
>Ga0075428_100008795_pt1 | contig 11206 bp, 8 predicted proteins | sample RhiMetdeltSRZDD2_FD_75291 | JGI IMG/M metagenome (GOLD analysis project Ga0075428, IMG submission 75291) | Populus rhizosphere microbial communities from Tennessee, USA - Rhizosphere MetaG P. deltoides SRZDD2 | ecosystem: Host-associated > Plants > Roots > Rhizosphere > Soil | place: USA... | reverse complement strand
GAGGCCTACGGGATGACGCAGAACCCCTACTGGAAGGACCCCGCGCAGAAGGGCGTCGACTTCCTCCAGCGCGCCCAGCGCCTGAATCCCTCGGGGAAGGGCCGCTGGGGCTGGCGCTACGCCTCGCGCGAGGACGTCGTCGACTTCCGCAAGGGAACCGGCGACGAGAGCTACCAGCGCGAGCTCTTCGACTCGGACACCTCCGTCACCGCCTGGTGCGTGATGGCGCTCAAGTCGGCCGAGCTCTGCCGCCTCTCGGTCGAGCGCGAGTCGATGGAGGGCGCGCTCGCGTTCTGCGACTTCGTGACCGCGAACGACGGGCAGGTCGGCTACCTCGACGCGAAGGGCGCCGGCGCGATCGTCACCGGCGCCTTCAGCGAGCGGTTCACCTACCACCCGACGACCATGTCCGCGCTCGGGATGTGCATCCGGATCTTCGGCGAGCACGACCCGGGCGATCCCTTCCTCCCGCTGGCCGCCAAGCGCATCGTCGCCGACCTCCCGACGATCACGAAGGACCACGCGTCGGTCGACTACTACTACTGGTATTACGCGAGCCTGGCGCTCTTCCAGCTGGACGGCCCGAACAGCCCGAGCGGGGCGGCGGGGAAGCTCTGGAATCCCTGGTACAAGGCGCTGGTCGACACCCTGGTCCAGCTCCAGGACCACCGGGACCGGACCTGCTCGGAAGGCGGGTGGCTCGAGAGCGACCGCTGGGGCAACTACTCCGGCGCGGGCCCGCTGTACGACACCGCGCTGAACGTCCTGACGCTGGAAGTCACCTTCCGCTACCCCAACGCGTTCGGGGCGAAGCTCCCCAAGTGAGCCGCGCCGAAGGCCGTCCGGCCCGCCGTGGATGAGTCGTCACGCGCGCTCCGACGGTGGTCCCGTAGGGGTCCCCGGCCGACGTTGCGGTCGGGTCAAAATCGGGTAACATCCCCCCCCCACTCCGGTAGGGGCGACGCCGTCGCGCCTCGAGAGCCTGCCCCCCAAGCCGACCGTGCATCGCGGCGCGATCAGGTCATCGCGGCAGCACAGCAGGAAGCCCCATCCTCATGAAGTCGTTGAATCCGATGGTGTTGGCGCGGAACGCGCCGTGGGTGTTCATGGCCGTCGCGCTCCACGCGATCCTGATCGCAGGGGCCGCCGTCTGGTACGTCGCCAAGGAGAAGGCCAAGGAGAAGGAGGAGGCCACCCAGATCACGGTCTCCAAGCCCCGGGACGACGCCCTCGAGGAGCTCGTGCTGCCCCCCGAGGTGATCGACCGCAAGGCGATCCCGAAGAACGAGGAGGCCGAGCTCGTCAGCTTCGAGGAGGACATCTACATCCCGACGACCGAGGTCCAGGAGGACCTGCACCTCGACCGGGGCGATCCGACCGCGCTCGACAACCTGCCCTCCGGCGGCACGACCGGCGGCACCGCGATCGGCGTCGGCGAAGGCGGGCACTACGGCACCGGCCGCCCCTCCCCCTTCGGCGGCCGCAAGCTCGGCTCGGGCCCGCGCAAGGGCCGCGCCGGCGGTCCGACCCAGGGCACCGAGAAGGCCGTGCTCGACGGCCTGCGCTGGCTCGTCCGCCACCAGAATCCGGACGGCTCCTGGGGCGCGCTGGCGCTGAAGTCGCGCTGCGTCCCCGAGGCGCCCTGCTACGACGCCAAGCTGAGCATGACCGACCACTACGACGAGGGCCTGACGGGGCTCGCGCTCCTGTGCTTCCTCGGCGCCGGGTTCAGCCACGAGAGCAAGCAGGACATCGTCGATACGGCACTCGCCAAGCGCTACAAGATCGGCGACGTCGTCAAGAAGGGCCTCGAGTACCTGCGCAAGAAGCAGAACCCCGACGGCTCGTTCAGCAAGGACCGCGCCTTCATGTACAACGAGGCGCTCGCGACGATGGCGATGACGGAGGCCTACGGCCTCACGCAGAACCGCTACTGGAAGGATCCCGCGCAGAAGGGCGTCGACTTCCTGCAGAACTCGCAGCGGCCCAATCCCTCGGGCGCGGGCTTCTGGGGCTGGCGCTACGCGTCGCGCACGGAGATCGAGGACTTCCGCAAGGGCACCGGCGACGAGGCCTACAAGAAGGAGCTCTTCGACTCGGACACCTCCGTGACGGGCTGGTGCGTCATGGCGCTCAAGTCCGCGCAGCTCTCCGGCCTGACCGTCAAGCAGGAAGCCATGGACGGCGCCATGGAGTTCTGCAAGTTCGTGACGGCCGACAACGGCCTGGTTGGCTACCTCGACGCCAAGTCCGCCGGCGCGACGGTCACCGGGCCCTTCGACGACCGCTTCACCTACCACCCGACCGTGATGTCCGCGCTCGGCATGTGCATCCGCATCTTCGCCACGCACAACCCCGACGACCCCTTCCTCGACCTGGCGGCCAAGCGGATCATCCAGGACCGGCCGAAGGTCGAGAAGGACGGCTCCTCGCTCGACTACTACTACTGGTACTACGCCAGCCTCGCGCTGAACCAGCTCGACGGCCCGGACAGCCCGAAGAAGTCCGGCAAGTACTGGGGTCCCTGGAACAAGGACATGGTCGACGCCGTGATCTCCCTCCAGGACCACACCGAGCGCGCCTGCTCGAACGGCGGCTGGATGCGGAGCGACCGCTGGGGCAGCTACTCCGGCACCGGTCCGCTCTACAACACCGCGGTGAACGTCCTCACCCTCGAAGTCTACTACCGCTACGAGAACGCCTTCGGCGGCGCCAAGCGGAACTGATCGGGTCGCGCGACCTCCACCCACCCGAACCTGGCCATCACCCGGAGACTTGCCAAGCATGCGATCGTGCCGGCTCCCGCGTTCCGCCTCCCGTAGCCGTTTCCCGTCGTCCCCGCGAGCCACGCTGATCCTCGCGGGGATCGTCGCGGGAACGGTCGGCCTCGAGCCGGCCTTCGGACAGAGCGAGAAGGTGCTCGGCCGGGACGACGCGGCCTTCGCGCGCGAGATCTACCGCAAGGGCTGGTCGGACCTGGCCGCGAGCCTGTGCGACACGATCGAGAAGAGCGGGCGGACGACCGGCGACGCCGCGGTCGGCCTCAAGGCCCTCCACCTCGACCTGCGCTACGACCTGGCGCGCGACGAGCCGGACCCGATCAAGCGCAAGGACCTCCTGAAGACGATCCTGAAGGAGAAGGAGGAGCTGATCCACCAGTACCCGACCACGAAGGTGGCGGAGGACGCGACCACGTCGCTCCCGGACATGTACCGCTCGATCGGCGAGGCGATCACGGTCGCGATCCAGAAGGAGAAGGAGCCCGGGCTCGTCGTCCAGCTGCGCGAGGAGGGCGAGAAGATCTACAACCAGGCCGAGGAGCAGTTCAAGACGCGCCTCGAGGAGCTCTCCCTCGACCACTCGACGCCGGAGCAGGAGCGGAACTACCAGAACCTGCTCTTCAACCTGCCGCGCACCTACTACTACCACTCGCTGCTCTACCCCGAGGGCGAGTGGAAGAAGAAGGACCTGCTCGAGAAGGCGGTCGAGGGCTTCCAGGTCTTCGGCCTCGACTACCAGGAGACGCTCCTCAACTACGAGGGCATGATCCTGATGGGATTGGCCGACAAGGACCTCGGCAAGAACCAGGAGGCCCTCTCGGATTTCGACGAGGCCATCAAGCTGGCCGAGTTCTTCGAGAAGGACGCCAAGGGCGTCTTCCAGGTGCCGGAGGACGTCGCGAACACGGTCTCGGCCGCGGTCCTGCAGAAGGTCCTCTTCCAGACCGAGCTCAAGGACTACGCCGGCGCGGCGGAGACGGCCAAGAAGTTCTTCCAGACGATCCCCGACGCCTACCAGACGCGCGTGGGCCTGGCGGTCCTCGGCGCGCAGGGCGACGCCGAGCTCGCGGGCGGCGACGCCAAGGCGACGGCCGAGACGGCCAAGCTGCTCGTCGAGAAGGGCAAGGGCACGAAGTGGGAGGCCAAGGGGCGGGACCTCCAGGGCCGGCTCATCGGCGCGGGCGGCGGCAGCATCGACGCGGCGAACATGCTCTCGATCGCGGGCCAGTACGCCTCACAGGGCAAGGACCAGCGCGCGCTCGAGATCCTCCACCAGGCGATCGCGGGCGCGAAGGGCACGCCCAAGGAAGCCAACGTCAGCTGCGAGGCCTACCTCGTCATCGGCGGCGTCTTCCTGCAGCGCGGACCGGGCTGGGCCTTCGAGGCGGCGCTCGCCTACGACACCGCGGCCGAGCGCTGGCCGAAGGCGGAGAAGGCGCCCGAGGCCGTCTACCAGGCGATGCTGTGCTACTCGCGCATGAACGGCGACGACAAGCGCCCCTGGTTCAAGAAGCGCGTCGACGAGCGGCTCAAGACGCTGGCGACCCAGTACCCGACCAGCCCGCGCGCCTTCTACGCGCAGCTCGTCGAGGGCGGGGACCTCGAGCGCGAGGCCAAGTACCTCGAAGCCGCGCGCGTCTACGAGCAGGTCCAGCCCGGGACCCCGAGCTACCTCGAGGCGCAGTTCCGCGCGGGCAACGCCTACTTCCGCCAGGCCTACGCGCTGTGCCAGGCGAAGAAGGAGGGCGAGGCCGGGCAGTACGTCAAGCAGGCCGAGACGATGCTCAAGAAGTCGCGGACCGACCTCGAGGGCGCGGTCGAGGCCACGATGGACCTCGAGGCGCAGTCGCGCTTCGGGAACCTGAGCTTCCAGGCGCGCGCCGCCCTGGCGCAGCTCTACCTCATGGAGTGCGTCAACAAGCCGGCCGAGGTGCTCAAGGTCCTCGAGGGCGTCGACGAACGCTTCGCGGACGACGCGGAGAAGGTCGGGACCGCGTGGACCTTCCGCATCTCCGCGCTGGAGAAGCAGGGCAAGCTCGACGAGGCGGTCGCGCTCCTCGACGCGCTCGTCAAGCGCGATGCGAACTCGCGGGCGATCGGTCCCGCGGCCGGAATGATCGCGCGCGCGCTCGACCGGCGCGCCCAGGAGCTCGACGCGCAGAAGAAGCCGCGCGAGGGCGACGAGCAGAGCAAGCGCGCCGCCGCCTACTACTCGATGAGCGGCCGGGCGCTGGCGCGGACCGGCCAGGCCCGCTCGAGCGACATCAACCAGGTCGCCGACCGGCTCTTCGCCTTCGCGCTGAAGTTCAACGAGGTCCCGGAGAAGTGGGACTACTTCGTGGGATGGCAGCCCTCGCGCTCGCGCGAAGCCGGCCTGTGGAAGGATGCCGAGGACCTCTACACGGTCGCGCTCGGGCTCGCCCCGAGCTACCAGAACCAGATCAAGCTCGGCCGCGTCCTGGGATTCCAGGGCCACTACCCCGAGGCCGCCGCGGTGCTCGCCCGGCTCTTCGACACCGAGAAGATCATGGTCCAGCCGACGGACGGCGGCCCGCCGAAGCTGAACGCGCAGCTCGCGAACGAGAAGAAGGAGCTCTACATGGCCTACCTCGAGTGGGGCGTCGCCTCGCTCGAGGCCGCGATCTCGGAGAAGGACCCCGAGCTCTTCGTCCGCGCCGACGAGATCTTCGGGAACGTCTTGCGGACCTCGAAAGCCGACCGGCCCGAGTACTGGCACGCGAAGAACCAGCAGCTGCGCAGCCTGATTCAGCAGGGCAAGTACAAGGACGCGAAGCTCGCGATGAACACGATCGAGCGCGAGAACACGGTGCTCGGCGCGCCGGCGGGCCTCGAGAACGACTTCAAGAAGATCAAGGACGAGCTGGCCAACAAGTGAGCCCGAAGCTCCCCCACCGATCCCGAGCGCACCCCACCGAGGCATGATCCAGATCCCCGCAATGACACGACGCACCCGAACCTCCGCTTTCGCCCTCTCCCTCGCCCTCGGCGCGCTGGCGCTGCCCGCCGCGGCGCAGGGGCCCGACAAGGACACGATCCAGCTCAAGGACGGCACGAGCGACACGGGCCTCATCAAGAACGAGGAGTACGGCGGGATCACCTTCAACCCGGCCAAGGGCGCGGCGCGCACGATCCTGTGGAACGAGGTCGCCCCGAACGGGATCACGTACGCCAACGCGCTCGAGTACCAGAGCGCGCGCGAGGACTTCGACGCGGGCAAGCTCCCCGAGGCGCTGGGCAAGTTCGAGGAGCTGCTCGGCGACGCGAAGCTGCGCGGCGTCCTCAAGCAGAACGCGCTGTTCTTCTCGGCCATGATCCACCAGCGCCAGGGCGAGGTCGACCCGGCGATCGAGGGCTACAAGAAGCTCGTCGCCGACTTCCCGAAGTCGCGCTGGCTCATGGAGGTCGGCGAGAACCTGGTGCTCTGCCACATGGCGAAGAAGGACGTCGCCGCCGCGGGCAAAGCGCTCGACGAGCTCTCCGCCGCCGCGACGGCCGCCGGCGTCGAGGCCGGGTTCAACTCGTCCGTCAACGTGCTCAAGGGCCGGCTCTACGAGGAGCAGGGCAAGTACCCCGAAGCGGCGGCCGCCTACGGCGTGGCCGAGAAGGCGACCGGCGTCCCGGCCAACATCGTCCAGCAGGCGCGGCTCGGCCAGGCCCGCTGCTTCGTCGCCACGAACAAGAAGACCGAGGCGGAAGCGCTCTTCCGCAAGCTCGTGGCCGAGGACGCGCCCAACGTCGTGATGGCCGGGGCCTGGAACGGCCTGGGCGACCTCATGCTCGAGGACGCCAAGAAGAGCGGCGGCGACCCCGAGAAGCTGCTCGACGTCCTGTACTGCTACCTGCGCGGGACGGTCCAGTACACCCCCCTCCCCGGAGAATCGATCACCGAGTACAAGCGCGCCTGCAAGAGCACCGCCGAGGTGCTCCGGTTCATCTCCCAGGTGGAGAAGAACGCCGACCGCAAGAAGGTCTACCAGGCGCGAGCGCTCGAGCGCGACGAACAGTTCAAGAAGGAGTTCCCGGGCGGCTGATCCCGCCCGGTCGACTTCGCCGGCCCGGCGTCGAGAGCGCCCGCCCGGTGACTGCAACCCCCATCCCCCCATCCCATCCCCATCCAAGAAAGTCGCAGAGAAGAGATGAACGCATCCCGCAAGAAGTTCGCGATGCTCGCCGTGCTGGCATTCCTGTTCACGGCCGGAATCGCCCTGGCTCAGGGCGAGCCGGAGCCCGAAGGCAAGTCCCTGCTCGAGCTCTTCGAAGCGACGGGCGCCGTCGGCTACCTGATGGTCCTGTGCTCGATGATCGGCACGGCGCTCGTGATCGAGCACTCCGTGAACCTGCGGCGCGAGAAGCTCGCCCCGGCTCCGCTGATCCAGGACCTCCAGGCCCTGATCGACGAGGAGCAGTACGACGAGGCGATCGAGCTCTGCGACCAGGAAGGCGGCTACATGTCCAACCTGATCGGCTCCGCGCTGCGCATGCGCCACGCCGGCTACGAGGAGATGATCGCGGGCCTCGAGGCCGCCGCGAACGAGGAGTCGGTCAAGCTCCAGGCCAAGATCTCCTACTTGTCCCTGATCGGGAACATCGGGCCGCTCCTCGGGCTGCTCGGGACCGTGACGGGCATGATCTCCTCCTTCCAGGTCATCGAGCACCTCAAGGCGCCGACCCCGGGCGACCTGGCCAAGGGCGTGTACGAGTCGCTCGTGAACACGACCATGGGCCTGTTCATCGGCATCGTGTTCCTGACCTCGTTCTTCGTGTTCAAGAACAAGGTCCTCAAGATGACCCTGTCCATGAACCTCCAGGCGGTCGACCTGCTCAAGCACCTGGCCTCGGTCGAGAAGGGGAACGCCTGATCCGGGAGCGCATCTCGCGTCACCTGCCCGGGACGAACGGGTAGGGGCCCTGGGGACCGAAGCGGGAACAAGGAGCCAGCCATGTCCAAGCACAAGAAGCCCGAGGTCGAGGAGAGCATCTCCCCGAACCTCATCCCGATGATCGACATCATGTTCCTGCTGCTCCTCTTCTTCATGCTGGGGGCGGACATGAGCCAGCGCGAGCTGGCCGGGGAGCTGGTCCTCCCGGAGGCCGCACAGGTCCCCGAGAACAAGAACATCAAGGTCGAGGGCGTCGAGTACACGACGATCAACGTCCACCACGAGACGCCGGACGGCTCGCCCTGCCCGGTGAACGCGAACGGGGGGATCTGCCGGGAGGAGAGCCACTGGCAGTGGTCGATCCGGGGGAAGAACTACAACAAGGACACGCTCAAGGAGCAGCTCCAGGTCGAGGCCGAGATGAACATGGAGACGGTCCCCGACCCGGTAGCGAAGAAGCTGCTCTCGGCGCGGAACGTCCTGATCCGGGCGGACAGCGCCGCGCCCTACGGCGACATCCAGAAGGTGATCGAGTACTGCGGCCTGGTCGGCATCTACAAGATCGAGGTCGCGGCCGCGAGGCCCGCGGCCGCGGCGAAGCCGTAGGGCACCCGATGCACCCGACGAGAACGAGACGGAGGAACGGACATGGCCGGCGGTAGCTCGGAAGACAACCCGGTACCGATCAACGTGGTGCCGATGGTGGACGTGATCTTCTGCCTGTGCGTCTTCTTCATGTGCTCCTTCAAGTTCAAGCAGCTCGAAGGCGCCTTCGACTCCTGGCTGCCGAAGAACAAGGGCACCAACTGCTGCCCCGTTCCCGAGCCCGCGGAAATCCGGATCGCGATGTTCTGGGAGCCCGAACAGCAGCACGTCCGGCGGCAGTTTGGCCAGCGCGTCGTCGAGGACGACGCCGAGCTCGCGCAGCTGATGAAGAGTGCCCACGACGACTGGGTCCTCAAGAACAAGCCCGACGTCCCCGTGATCATCGACGGCGATCCCCGCATCCCGTGGAGGAGCGTGATCGGGGTCGTGAACATCTCGAAGGCTCTCGCGATCGACAACATCGAGTTCGCGCTCGGCGCGACCGAGAAGATGTAGAAGGACGACCCGGATGAGAACGAGACGGAGGAACGGACATGGCCGGCGGTAGCTCTGAAGACAATCCGGTGCCGATCAACGTGGTGCCCATGGTGGACGTGATCTTCTGCCTGTGCGTCTTCTTCATGTGCTCCTTCAAGTTCAAGCAGCTGGAAGGGGCGTTCAACTCCTGGCTGCCGAAGAACAAGGGCACGCAGGGGACGCCGGACGAGCCCAAGGAGATCCGGATCGCGATGTTCTGGGAGCCCGAGACGCAGAAGGTCCGCCGGCAGTTCGGCCAGCGCGTCGTCGAGGACAGCGCTGAGCTCACGCAGCTCATCAAGAGCGCGCACGACGACTGGGTCCTCAAGAACAAGCCCGACGTCCCCGTGATCATCGACGGCGATCCCCGCATCCCGTGGAAGAGCGTGATCGAGGTCGTGAACATCACGAAGTCCCTCGCGATCGACAACATCGAGTTCGCGCTCGGCGCGATCGAGAAGAAGTAGCTGCTCGCCGGCGCAGGCGCAGGACCGCGGGTCCCGCGCCTCCGGCCGGGGGGCGGCGGCAGCCATGAGCGACGCGTCCCCCACTCCCCGCCCTCCGCGCCAACCCTTCGCGGGGATGGAAGCTCCCGAGCCCTTCCACCGCTCGCCCGAGTTCCAGCGCTTCGTGTGGCTCCTCGGCGGCCTGCTGGTCGTGGGGATCCTGGCGTTCTATTTCGCGTCCAGGGCGCGCGAGAAGACCCAGATCGAGCGCGCCGCGGCGGCGCAGGAGAACGCCCTCCCGCCCCTTCTGCCCCCCGAGGAGCAGGAAGCGCGCGACCGGCGGCTCTCGACCCTCCTCGAGGGCTCGCTCACCGACACGCAGAACGGGACCGATTTCGTCGAGACGTCGGGCTACCGGCGGCTCCTGCAGATCATCGCGAGCTACCCGAGCGAGGAGGTCGAGAAGCGCGCCGTCCGGCACCTCGAGTACGAGGCCGCGCTGGCGGATCCCGATGCCTGGCGCGGGGAGTTCGTCTGGACGCGCGGGATCGTCCTGAACTTCGAGGCCGAGCGCCTGCGCGAGCCGATGTTCGGCATGACCGACGTCTACCGGGGCATCCTGGCCGAGGGAGACGGCCAGCAGGGCCTGTTCTTCGACCTGCCCGGCCCCCCGCCGAAGATCGACCTCCGCAAGGAGCCGGTCGACGTCTTCGGGATCTTCTACCGGACCGTCCGCTACGAGCCCCTGGCGCCCCAGACCAAGGACCAGCTGGTCCGGACGGTCCCCTACCTCGTCGTGAAGACCGTCCGGAGGGTCGACCGGGCGAAGGCCGACCCGGCCGGGTTCCTGCGGGACCACTACGTGGTGGCCCTGGTGGGCGCCGCCCTCGTCATCTTCACGACTCGCTTGCTAATCTATCTGTTTCAGCGCCGCTCCCGGCGTTCCCGAGCCCCGGCTCAGGTCCGGGGGGCGGGCTTCCGTGACATGTTCGAGAAGAAGCTGCGACAGGAGAAGCGGACCCCCGGTCCCCGATCCGACGCCTGACCCCATCCCACGCGAGCGCCCGACCGCCACTCCCGATCGAAAGAGACAACGGACACGCCATGGCCCAATGCGAGAAATGCGGCACGACCTTCGAACCCTCCGCCAACCGCACCGAGGTGAGCTCGCTGCGCATCCTGTGCGCCAAGTGCGAAGCGGAACGCCGGGCCGAGAAGGCCGCCCGAGCCCAGGCCGCCGCGGCCGCGCAGGCGACGCCACGCTCTCCCGCCCCGCAGCCTGCTCCGGCGCCCCGGCCGACGGCCACGGCTCGCCCGGCCGCCCCGGCCCCTCGACCGGCCGAAGCGCACGCCGAGACGGGCGGAACGAACCACCCGGAAGGCGGCAGCGTGGCGAGCTCCCGTCGCGCGCAGTCGTCGGCACCGGGCTCCTCGCGCCGCGGCCTCGCCGGGAAGAAGGCGGCCGTCGGAACGGGCGTGCGCGGAGCGCAAGCCAAGGCGCTCCACGGCGAGCCGTCGAAGAAGCTCCTCCACAAGCCCGCCAAGAAGTCCAAGGACACCGAGCACAGCAGCGAGAACTTCCACCCCGACGTCCAGCGCGAGCTGCGCTTCCTGCAGCAGCGCGAGGGCAAGGTGATGAAGATCGCGTGGATCGTCTGCGCCGTCCTGCTGGTCGCTGCGGGCGGCTTCGCATTCGCCGCCAAGGCCAAGCGGGACGCGATCAGCGCCGCGGCCGAGGACCACCGGAACAAGCTCGACCAGTTCCTGCTGGAGATGCAGAAATTCGACGTCAAGACCGAGGCCGGCGCAAAGGCCGCCATCGACCACGCCGAGAAGTCCACGGCCCTCGGCTGGGAGGACGACGCCCTGGTCGGCGGCGCCGTCGGCGGCATCCTGACGGGAGCGCGGATGTCCCTGCAGAAGATCGAGGACGTCAAGGAGCAGACCGACCGCCTGG
>Ga0075428_100008793_pt1 | contig 11208 bp, 8 predicted proteins | sample RhiMetdeltSRZDD2_FD_75291 | JGI IMG/M metagenome (GOLD analysis project Ga0075428, IMG submission 75291) | Populus rhizosphere microbial communities from Tennessee, USA - Rhizosphere MetaG P. deltoides SRZDD2 | ecosystem: Host-associated > Plants > Roots > Rhizosphere > Soil | place: USA... | reverse complement strand
TCGCCCTCGAGCGTGTGCACGATGCCGTGCAGCCACGCCGCCAGCACCGACGACTCGTTCTGCACGATGACGTGCGCGCCCTGCCAGTCGCCGCGGTCCAACAGATCGAGCGCACGCGCGAGCGGTTCCGCTTGAGTCATCGGCGTCGGTCAAACAGGAGCGTCTGCGCGCACGCGCCGAAGGCGCCGCACCGATCGCTCAGCCGTCCATGCGCCACGCCGGTGCCGGCGTCGCCGACGAACGTCTCGGCCTCGAGCAGGATCCACGGCGCGTCGGGCACGCGCCAGAACAAAAGCGTGAGGTCCGCGTTGATGAAGCTCCACACGCGCAGATCGACCACGGCCGAGATGCCGCTGGCCAGATCCGCGGCCGACACGGCGTGCACGAACGGCGAGTTCGCCTCACCGCCCACGAGCGGGCGCCGGAAGTCGAACCACGCCGACGCGGGCCCCGGCTTCAGGAGGTCGCCGGCCACCACGCGCGTGTCGACGCCGGTGAAGAACGGACTCCAGTTCCGCACGTGCGGCGGAATCGGTCGACCCGCGTCCGGTCCCGCGGTCGGGGCGACGGCCGCTGCCGCGGGCGGAGTCAGCGTCGGATCCGTCTTGAGGAACACGGCCGTGCAGCGCGCGACGGGCTTGCCGGCCTGCACCAGCGACGCTTCCACGGTCCGGGCCTTGCGTCCCTCGCGCAGCACGGTCACCGACGGTGTCAGCCGCTCGCGCGTCACCGGACGCCAGAGGTCGAAGCTGAGCCGCGCCAGCGTCATGCCGGGCGCGCTGCCCTCACGCTCGAGCGCGCGAACCAGCACGCCTCCGTATGCGCTCCCCTGCAGCGTGTCCGGCGACCACGGCCCCACCGCCCACTCCGTCGGCTGAAGCTCCTCGCCCTCCAAGACGAAGCAGGACTCGTCGGCCATCTACTTATCGAGCCAGACGTCCTGGAGCCGGCAGCAGTTGTAGACGACCTGGTGCGGGATCAGGTTTTTCACGTACGCGTGACGCGCGAAGCGATCGACGCGCCAGCCCATGGTCGGCCGGGCGGCGTCCTCCTCGAGCTTGCGCTGGATCTGCGCCACCAGCGCCGCGCGCTTGGCCGGGTTCAGCTCCTGCGACTGTTCCTCGATGAGCCGCGTGACCGTCTCGTCGCAGTAGTCGCCGTAGTTCCGCGGCGAGCCGCACGCGTAGTTCTCGTAGAAGTTGGCGTCGGGATCGTCGAGTCCGAGCCCCGTGAGATTGGCGCCGATCTGGAACTCGCGCCGGGTCACCATCGGATGCCACTGGGCGGTCTCGATCTGCTTCAGCGTGGCCTCGACGCCGACGGTCTTGAGCTCGTTCACGACGAACGCGGCGAAGTCGAGATAGATGGCGATCGCGCGCGTGACCATCTCCACCCGCATTGGCTTGCCGGGCCCGAAGCCGGTCTCGGCCAGCAGCCGCCGGGCGCGCTCCTTGTCCTGCGCGCTCTTGCCATAGCCGGGCAGCTGGGCGACGTCCTTCTCCAGCAGGCCCCAGGCGCCCCACGGCTTCGGCAGCAGCGAGGCGCCGACGATGGCGCTGCCGGCGTGCACGGCCGTCACGTAGGCGCGGCGATCGATGGCAAGACTCAACGCGCGACGGACGTTGACGTTGTCGAAGGGCGGCTTCTTGGTGTTGAGGAGCAGGTTCTCGCTGACGTTGGTCGGCGTCTCCGTGAGCTGCATGTTCGGGACGGCGCTCTTGAGCTGCTGGGCGATGCTCACGGTGGTGTCGCCCGGATAGGCGACGTCCATCTGGCCCGACTGGAGGGCGGCCACGCGGGTCCCGCGCTCGGCCACGATCACGTAGCGAAGGCCGTCGAGGTAGGGTCGGCCCTTCACGAAGTAGTCGGGATTCCGGACGAGCTCGACGAACTCACCGCGCCTCCACTCCTTGAACTTGAACGGTCCGGTGCCGACACAGCGCGCGCGATGCTCGGCGAGCGGCACGTGGGCGGGGAGCACGGGCGAGTAGCCCGAGGCGAGGATGGCCAGCAGGGACGGCTGCGGCCGCTTGAGCCGGAAGACCACGGTATACGCGTCAGGCGCCTCGATCGCCTCGACGTTCGTGTACCACTCCTTGCGCGGGTTGAGCCGCAGCTTGGTCGGCGCGTCCTTGGCCTCGCGGACGATGTCGAAGGTGAACTTGACGTCCTTCGAGGTGAACGGCTGCCCATCGTGCCACTTCACGTCGCGACGCAGGAAGAAGACGAGGTTCCGGTAGTTGTCCTGCCACGACCACTTCTCGGCGAGCTCGCCGACGATCGTCTCCGGCCGCTCGATGGGCTTGGCCTGGTCGTAGATGACGAGGTTGCTGTAGCAGGGCATGGCCGGCCACGTGACGGAATTGGTGGCCGACTCGTGGATCATGAACGCCTGCGGCAGATCCTCGCGGTGGATCAGCCGCAGCGTCCCGCCCGATCTCGGCTGAGGTGACTGAGCGAAGGCGAGCGACGACAGCAGGGCAAGCAGCGGCACGAGCAGAGCGAGCGTTCTCACTGGGGCCTCCTCCGCGCGGCGGGCGGGTGCCCCACCACTTACCGTGGAGTCGGCGCGAAGGCAAGCTCAACCGTGCTCGGCCTCCGCCAACACGAGATAGCGCAGCGGGCCGCCCGGGCGCACGGCGTCGAACGGATAGCACGTCACCAGCACCATCCCGCTGGCGTCGTCGGCGCCGGCCAGCACGGCCGTGCGCGCGTCGACGACGGCCGTCTGCCGCACGCGGAACCGCGCCCGCGGGCGGCCCGGCGTGTCGACCAGGATCTCGTCGCCCGCCTTCAGGTGACGCAGGAACCGGAAGTGCGTGTCGCGATGGCCGCTGACCACGGCGACGCCGGCGCCGCCCGGCATCGGGCTGCCCGGGAGATGGCCGGGACCGAAGGCCAGGGTTCGACCGCTCACGCCGTCGAGCACGATCAGGTCGACGCCGTGCGCCGGCACCCGCAGTCGCGCCACCGGCCACGTGTCCGCCCACGGCCACGGCTTGACCGCGCCTTCGCCGGCGAGCGTGCGCGCCCACGCACGCTGCAGGAGGTGCTGCGCCAGCCCGGCCTTGGCGTAAATCCAGAGGCCGTGGCCGAGCTGCCAGATGCCGCACCCCAGCAGCGTGACGATGAGCGCGACGCCCGCACGACGCTTCATGCGCGCTCGAGCCGGACGATCGCGTAGGTGCCCGCCGCCAGCAGCAGCGCGGCCAGGCCGAGCGCCAGGTGCAGCGGACCCGGCGTCGCGCCCTGTCCCGTGCCGAACACCGCCGTGTAGTCCCACCCGTGAGGCAGGTTCGTCGGCAGCGCGTGACCGTGCAGCAACTCGTCGCCCGGCCGCGCGGGCGTGACGTCGACGGCGACCAGGCTCGTGTACGTGCTGACCAGGTGATGCTCGAGCCCCACGCGGATCACCGCCGTCCGCGTGTCCTCCTCGGAGGCGCCGGCGTGCCGGCGGTCCAGCAGCGCTCCGATGAGCGCGCGGCCCCAGTGCGCGCCGAGCCCGGCGCCCGCCTCGGCGCCGTGGAGCGGCACCTTGCGCTCCCATGGCAGTCCGCCGACGCTGCCGCGCAGGGTGACGGCATGCGGCAACGCGCCCGCCTTCAGCGTGACCACGACCGGCTCGCCGAGATAGAGGTCGGGGATGCGCTCGGGCAGGAGCTCGGCGCGCGAGCCGGCCGGCAGCTCCAGCCTCAAATCGGTGACGGCCGGCGATTCCAGCTTGCGAAAGAGCGCCAGCATCTTGTCCTGGACCTCGGTCGGATTGCCGATGTAGGTGAACGTCCCGCGGCCGAACCGCGCCGCGTCCCGCATGAAGTGACTGTTCGGCGCCGAGCCGATGCCGACGGTGAACAGCCGGCTGTCGCCTAGCCGCTCGCGAATCACCGAGAACAGCCGCTCCTCGTTGCCGACGGCGCCGTCCGTCAGGAAGATCACCTGGCGCAGCCGGTCGGGATGCTCCTGGCGGTCGAGCGCGCGCTCGAGCGCCGGCAGCATCTCGGTGCCGCCGTTGGCGCGCAGCGCGGCCACCCAGCGCGCGGCCGCCCGTACGTTGGCCGGCGTCGCCGCCACCGCGCCGCCGAACACCGCATCCGTCGTGTGATTGAAGCGCAGCACGTTGAACGTGTCCGTCGGCTGCAGACGGCCGAGCGCGAGCGTCAGGGCCGCCCTCGCCTGCTCGATGGAGGCGCCGTGCATCGAGCCGGAGTTGTCGATCACGAAGATGACCTCGCGCGGCATCCGCGCGCTCGCGACCATCGCCGGCGCGGGCGGCATCACCATCAAGAGCGCGAACGTCGCCTCTCCGCGCGTCTCCGCGAACAGCGCGGCCGTCGGCGCCGCCTCGGGCGCCGGCTCCCACATCAGCTCGAAGTCGCGATCGGCGGGCACCGGCGCGCTGGCCAGCTCGACCAGCGTCCGACCGGCGGCCAGGGGCACCGTGTGGATGGCGTGGGAGATCGATTCGAGCCGAGACAGAGGGACGCCGGGATCCAGCTCGACGCGGAGGGTGACGGGATTGATCGGGCCCTCGGACGGATGCGCCACCGGCGGCGTGATCCGCGAAGCGTCGGGCACCTGGTCGGTGTCCGGCGCCCAGCCGGTGCCACGCGCGCCCACCGGCGCACCCGGGATGTAGCGCGGGCCGACCACCATGGGAAAGCGCAGCCGGTACTGGCCGGTGTCGTAGGCGACCGCCTGCTGATATTCGATCTCCACCGTGATGGCGGCGCCGGGCGGAATGTTGGCGACGGACGTCGTGAAGACGTTCGCCCGTTCCTGCTCGACCAGCGTGGCGCGCCGGCCTTGCTGGCGCGCCTGCTCGTACACCGCCTTGGCGGCCGCGCGCTCGCGAATCACGCCTTCGATCACGCGATCGCCGACCCGCATGCGCAGATGATCGACGGCCGCGTCCTCGGGCAGCGGGAACACGTACACGCCCTCGGCCCACACGGTGGCCGGGTTGACGAACTCCTGGCGCACGGTCGCCCGCGCCACCATGCCGGTGACGCGCAGCTCGACGTGGGTGTCGAGGGCTGGCGCCGGCACCAGCCCCTCGTCGCCCGCCGTCCGCCACAGCAGCGTGCCCGACCCCACCCGGCGAGGCGTGGCCTCGCCGGGTGTCGAGTCGGCGCTGACGGGCCTCGCGACCGGCGCGAACAGCAACAGCGTCGAGATCGCCAGCAGGAGGCGCATCATCTCAGTGCCCCTGCGGGGTCTCGAGGGTGTCCTGCGTCGCCAGCACCGGTCGCACGGCCGGCACGGCCGTGGTGCGCAGCTTCCGGATCTCGAGGTGGACCCGGCGGTTCAGCTGCTGGCACTCGCGCGTGGCCTCGTCGCAGAGCGCGCCGTCGGAGCCGACGGTCGCCACCTTGACCGACGTCTCCGGCACGCCGAGCTCGACGAGGAACTGCTTCACCGCCTCCGCGCGCTTGAGCGCCAGCGTCCGGTTGTACTCGGCCGGCCCCTGGCTGTCGGCGAAGCCCTGGACCAGCACCCCCCAGGTGCTCGTCCGGTCCATCGCGGCCGCCCGCTCCTGAAGGGTGCGCACGCCGTCGGCCCGCAGCCGCACGCTCTTGAAATCGAAGTAGACGTCCGTGTGGACGACGTCGTTCGGCAGCGGCGCCGGCGCCGCCGGCTTCACCTCGGCCGGCTTGCTCACCGCGGGGACGGTCTTGCCCGCCGCTTCCACGCTGTCCGACCGAAGCCAGTACGTCGTCATCGTCCCGACGGCGACGAGCACCAGCACCCCGACCAGCATCGCGATCTCACGACCACTGCCGCCTTCCTGCCGCTCCTCCGTACCGCTCATGGTCTCCACCTCTCCTGTTCGATCCGCTGCCCGGCGCCGGCGAGCCGCTCCGTGCGGCGCCGCGCCGGGCTCAGCCCGGAGCAACGCGCGAGCCACGGCGGTCGGAAGGCAAGAAGCAAAGGAGGACGGCGACTTGCGGCGATTGCGCGCGACGCTCGGATGCGGGGAATCCCCGCATCCCCGCACGCGGCGAGCGGTGTCCCGGCGCGGGTCAGCCGCGGGGACGGTCGAAGTGTCGGCGGACCAGCGACTCGAGCGAGCGGAAGTGGCGCTCGGGCAGGTTCTTGAAGCGGCGCCGGCAGGCGGCGACCGCGTCGTCCGCCGACGCGCACGCGGCGATCGTGCGGAGCAGGTGCTCGTGGTACTCGCGAAGCTTGACCTCCACGGTTCGGCTGAGCGCCGGCTCCCCCCCGAGCTCCGCCGCCGCCCGCGCCGGATCGCCGCCCGCCTCGACGAGGGCGCGGAACCCGAGCCCCTTGAGGCGCTGGGTGACCGTGCTGCGGTCCCAGCCGAGCTCCCGGGCCGTTGCCTGCATGTCGAAGCGATGACGTCGAAGCGCGTCGAGGACGGCGCCGTCGCTGTCCCGCGCCTCCACGGCGACCGGCCGCGCCGTGCCCGCCAGGCGGAGATCCTCCGGTCCAAGCACGGGCCGGTCGGCGAGGGCGGCGGCCTGGCGCAGGCAGTTCTGCAGCTCGCGCACGTTGCCGGGCCAGTCGTGACGCTCGAGGGCGGCGAGCGCCGCCTCCGAGAGGACAAGCCCCGGGCGCTTCAGCTCCGCGGCGGCTTCGCTCAGGATGCGAGCGGCCAGCAGCGGGACGTCGCCCCGCCGGGCGCGCAGCGCCGGCAGCCGGAGCACCAGGCCCTTGAGCCGGAAATACAGATCCTCGCGAAACCAGCCCTCGGCGACGCCGCGCTCCAGATCCCGGTTGCTCGCCGTCACCACCCGGACGTCGACCGCCGTCGGGCGCACGGCGCCGACGCGATGGAAGCTCTTCTCCTGGAGCGCGCGCAGCAGCTTGGACTGCTGATCGGCACGGAGCTCGCCGATCTCGTCGAGAAAGATCGTCCCGCGGTCGGCCTGCTCGAGCCAGCCCTTGCGGTCGGCGACGGCGCCCGTGAAGCTGCCGCGGACGTGGCCGAACAGCTCGCTCTCGAAGAGGTCGGGCGGAATGGCGGCCATGTTCACGGCGACGAACGGCTGGGCCGCGCGCGGGCTCAGCCGATGGGTCGCGCGCGCGAAGAGCTCCTTGCCGGTTCCAGGCTCGCCGAGGATCAGGATGGGCAGCGTCGACCGCGCCGCCCGCTCGAGGTCGCGGAAGAGGGCCAGCATCGCCGGATCGCGCGTCACGATGCCGACGCGCGCGCAGGCGTCGTCCGGCTCGCCGACCGGCGCGGCCGCCTGCGACTCGCGGGTCAGCGCGTCCAGGCGCAGCCGGGTCTCCGCCTCCTGGGCGCGCGCCTCCGCGAGCTGAGCGCGCAGCGCCTCGGCGGCACGGACCAGGTCCCGCTCGGCGCCGGTGGAGCGCGCGACGGCCGCGCGCGCCGCCTCGAGATCTTCCTCGAGGGTTTCGACCGTAGACTCCTGTCGCACCAGCGCATCCCGGATCGTCGAGAGCTCGCTCTCGACGATCGAAAGGCGCTGCCGCCCGGCGACGTGGCGCACCGCGAGCGCGCCGACGGAGGCGGCGGCGAGCCCGGCCAGCGGGGCGGTCAGCGGCGCCACGGTGCCGAGGGCCAGGAGGAGTCCGACGCTTCCGGCGATCACGAGCGCGAACCCGACGGCGTCCACGAGCCCGACCCACCATGGCCGCGTCAGCCAGAGCCACGCGGTGACACTCGTCAGCGCGAGGACGACGATCCACGTCGCGGCTGCCGGTGGCAGACGCAGCGTGGCCGCGGTCAGGATCGCGTTCGAGAGCTGCGCCTGAAGGCGCAGACCGTCGCCGCTCGCCTCACCGCCGATGACGACGATCTTGCCGTTGACGAGGCCCTGCAGCCGGTCGGCGTCGCTGTCCTGCACCAGCGCGGCCAGGGTGAGGGTGGCCAGTGGCTCCGTCTCCCTGAGCAGCGCGCGGCCGCGCGCGTCGACCGGAATTTGTAGGCCTGTCCCCTCGAGCTGCACCTGGTGCCGGTCGACGACGATCTCCGCGTGGCTGGCGACGGCGGCCAGGACCAGGCCCAGCGCCGGCACCCGCCGTCCGTCGAGATCCAGGAACAGCGGCACGGCGGCGATGCCCCGCTTCGCTTCGCCGGCGACGTGGCCGACGGCGCGGGCGTCTCCCCCGATGCCGGTCGGCGGGCCCGAAGGGACGCGAATCGCCAGGACCACGCGACCGCTCTCGGCGATCGTCTGTCGCAGCAGCGCCTCTGCCGCGGCCCCGCCGCGAACGGCCGCCGTCGCATCCGTCAGCGCCGGATCGAGCGCGATGGCGCCCGCCCCCGCCCTCGACAGGCGGCCAAGGAGCTGCGCGAGCCCGGCCGCGTCGGGCTCGCCGGCCGTCCCGTCGCGCGTCACCACCAGGACGTTGCCGCTCGGCGCCACGGGACGCTGCCAGCGCGCGTACAGCCAGGTGTCGAGGGCGGTCATGCCGGCCGCGTGTACTGCCAGGGCAACCAGGGTGGCGACGACACCGAGGACGAACGCGAGCGGAGCGATACGACGGCGCGACATTCGCCGCTTAGGGCGTCAGCTCTTGCAACAGCCGGCGCGCGTCCTCGTGCGGCGTCGCACGCAGCAGCGCCACCGCGCGCGGCACGTCCTTCGGAACGCCGAGGCCGCGGCCGTAGACGCGGGCCAGGGCGATGCGCGGGCGCGTGAGCCCTTCCGCCGCGGCCGTCTCGAACCACGCGAGGATCCGTGGATCGTAGGGCGCGAGCGCGCCCGCCGCGCCCTGCTCGTAGAGCAGCTCGAGCTGCTGCTGCGCCGACTCATCCAGGGCGCCCGCCTCGCGGATGAGCACGGGCACCGCCTCCGTCACCCGGCCGTGGCGCAGCAGAGCGGCGCCCGCGCTCTCGTCGCCTTCGCGGGCGACGTCGAGCCCGGACCAGAGCGCGGCCCGATAGTCGCGAAACGCTTCTTCGGCCGCCTGGCGCTCGGCGGCCGGCCGGCGACTCCTCCCGAGCGCCACCTGGCGCAGCGACGCGAGCGCTTCGTCGGCCGGGGCCACGCCCTGGCCGGCCGCACGCATCCACCACGCGACGGCCAGCGGCAGGTTGCGCTCGACGCCGAGGCCGCCGGCGTACGCCATGCCGACGAAGTACTGAGCGCGCGCGACGCCGGCCTCGGCGGCGGCCAGGAACTCCGGCGTCGCCTCCGCCTCCCGTTTCGAGAGCTTCAGCACGACGGCCAGGTTGTAGCGCGCATCCTGATGGCTCGGGGCCAGGGCCAGCACGCGGCGATACGCCTCGGCGGCGCCCGCGAGATCCCGCTGGGCGTACCTGACCAGACCGAGGCCGTAGTAGGTCTGCGCCTGGTCCGGATGTCTCCGCACGATCTCCTCGAGCTCGACGCGCGCGGCCGCCCAGTCACGCCGAGCCAGGAGCGCGGCGGCCAGCGTCTCTCGCGCGCCGGGCGCCTCGGGATCCTGCCGGAGCACGGCGCGCAGCTCGTCGATGGCCGCGTCGACATCGCCGGCGCCGTAGAGCGCGCGGCCCAGCGCGCTGCGCGCCGCGGTGAGGTCCGGCTGCTGGGCGAGCGCTTCGCGGAGGGCAACGGCGGCGGCCACCATGTCACCGCGGCCGAGGAGGGCGAGACCGCGATCGAGCGCCGCCTCGGCACGCTCGCGAGCGGTGGGGACGGGAGCGCTGGGAGGACCGGGCGGCGTGGCCACCGCCGGCGGCGTGGCCGTCGCACACGCGGCGTGGGCGACGGCCAGCAGCAGGAGGACGACGATCACGCTCAGTCCGCGATCGCCTGGAGCACGAGGCTCTTGAAGACGCGGCGGTAGTACTCGCGCTGCCCGGGTCCCTGCGCCATCCACACGGCGATCATCTCTTCCTTGGGGTCGATCCAGAAAGAAGTCCCGCCGAAGCCGCCCCACCCGTACTCCCCGACGGAGCCGAGGTCGCCGGTGCCGCCGCCGGTGCGCACCGCGAACCCGAGCCCGAAGCCGAGGCCGGGACGGAAGCGGATTCCGCCGAGCTGATCGGTGGTCATGACCTCCACGCTCTTGCGGGACAGCACGCGCGCGCCGTCGAGCTGGCCGCGGTTCAGCATGGCCTGGGCGAAGCGCGCGTAGTCCATGACGGTGCCGACACCGCCCTGGCCGCCCGCCTCGTACTTCGGCGCCACCGTCACGTCGAGCAGCTCCACGGCCGTGCCGGTGTCCGGATCGGCGGCGAGCGGCTGGGCGATGCGGGCCTGCTTGTCCGTCGGCACCCAGAAGCCGCTGTCGCGCATGCGGAGCGGCTGGAAGAGACGCTCCTGGAAGACCTGGGCCAGCGGCTTGCCGGTGACGACCTCGATCACGCGCCCGAGCACGTCCGTGGAGCGGCCGTATTCCCACGTGGTGCCCGGCTGATAGTGCAGCGGAACGGTGGCGAGCTTGTCCACCAGGCCGGCGTTGGTGTGGTCGATCGCGTCGACGCCGCCTTTCGTGTAGAGGTCCTTGACCGCCGACTTGCCGAACACGCCATAGGTGAAGCCGGAGGTGTGACGGAGGAGGTCCAGGATGGTGATGTCTCGCTCGGCGGGGACGAGGGTGAGCTGTCCGTCCTTCTCCACGCCGACCTGGAGCTTTGCGAGCGCCGGGAGGTAGCGGCCGACGGGATCGGTGAGCGAGAGACGGCCCTCTTCCACCAGCATCATGGCCACGGCCGAGGTGAACGGCTTGGTCATGGAGTAGATGCGGAAGATGGCGTCCTTCGTCATCGGCGCTCCCGCCGTCTTGTCGCGGAAGCCCAGCGCCTCGAAGTAGGCGACCTGGCCCTTGCGAGCCACCAGCACGACGGCGCCCGGGAGTCGCCCCTTCTCGACGTCGGCGCGGATCATCTGTTTGATGCGATCGAGCCGCGCCGCCGACAGACCGACCTGCTCGGGCGCGGCCGTCGGCAGCGCCTGCGCCCAGGCGGACGCGACCAGCCCGACGGTGAGCAGCAGCGTGAGAAGAGCGAGCGCTCGTTTCATGGTGGGACCTCCCGCTCCATCGTCTACTGCGCCTCTCGGGGGAACGCAAGGCCGAGTAGAATGCGGGGTCCATGCTCAGGATGCTCGCCGTGCTGGTCGTCTACGTCCTGGCCGGCAAGCTCGGCCTCGCGTTCGCGTTCTTGCACGCGAGCGCAACGCCGCTGTGGCCACCAGCCGGCATCGCGCTGGCCGCAATGCTGCTGTGGGGCACGCGGGTGTGGCCGGCGATCTTTCTCGGCGCCTTCATCGTGAACGTCACCACGGCCGGCTCGGT
>Ga0075428_100008792_pt1 | contig 11210 bp, 8 predicted proteins | sample RhiMetdeltSRZDD2_FD_75291 | JGI IMG/M metagenome (GOLD analysis project Ga0075428, IMG submission 75291) | Populus rhizosphere microbial communities from Tennessee, USA - Rhizosphere MetaG P. deltoides SRZDD2 | ecosystem: Host-associated > Plants > Roots > Rhizosphere > Soil | place: USA... | reverse complement strand
TTCGCACATGAGCACTCTTGTAGCGGTGGTGTTCGATGACGAGGTAACGGCGTTCGACATGCGGGCGGCGCTCGTAAGGATGCAGAAGGAACATCTGATCGAGCTCGAGGACGCAGTCGTCGTCACACGAGATCAGAAAGGCAAGACGAAACTGGATCAGGCCGTGAGCCTGACGTCCGCGGGCGCCGTCGGTGGCGGTTTCTGGGGCATGCTCATCGGGCTGATCTTCCTGAATCCTCTCCTGGGCGCCGTCGTCGGCGCGAGTGCAGGCGCGCTATCAGGGCGGTTCAACGACATTGGCCTCAACGACAAAATGATGAAGGACATCGGAGAGTCGTTCAAACCAGGCTCCTCCGGTCTCTTCGTGCTCGTTCGTCGCGCGACTGAGGACAAGGTCCTGCAGGGGCTGAAACAGTTCACGGGCAAGGGCAAGGTATTCCAGACGTCGCTCAACAAGGACGACGAAGCCGCCTTGCGCGAGGCCATCGAAGGCCGCATGTCGACATCCGCACGGTAATGGTGCCGTTTCCGGATTCCTGATCTCGTGTTTTAGAGCACGTCGAAGCCCTGAAAGGACCCTGCCATGGCTCACGCACACGCCGAACCAATAGGTCTGACTCATGCGTACCCGCATGAGAAAACTGGGCTAGAACGGTTTCTAGACGCGGTAGAACGGGTGGGGAACAAGGTTCCTCACCCGGTAGTGATCTTTGTCCTGTTGATCGGGCTGGTGATCCTGCTGTCCCACGTCTTCTACCTGATGGGCGCGAGCGTCACATACACCGCGATCAATCCAGAGACCGACGCCGTCGAAGAAGTGACGACCAGCGTCCAGAGCCTCCTGACCAGGGACGGCATCCGCTTCATGTACGCCGGCGTCGTGCAGAACTTCATGGCCTTCACCGCTGTGGGGGTCATCATCGTCGCAATGCTGGGCGTCGGCGTCGCGGAGTCGGCCGGACTGATCAAGGCGCTGATTCGGAAGCTGGTCGCGGTTGCACCAGCGGCCGCGCTGACCTACATCCTCGTGGGTATCGGCATTCTGTCGAGCGTCGCGGCCGATGCCGGCTATCTCGTCCTGATTCCGCTCGCCGCCGCCGCGTATCTCAGTGTGGGACGCCATCCACTGGCGGGTCTGGCCGCATCGTTTGCCGGCGTCGCTGCCGTCTTCAGCGTGAACATCTTCATCAAGCCGCTCGACGGCATCCTCGTCAACCTGACCAACGACGCGATCCACTTGCTGGATCCCAACCGTTCCATTTCTTTGACCTCCAACCTCTATTTCTCCATCGCCTCGGTCGTGCTGCTCACTGTCCTGGTTTCACTTATCAGCGACAAGCTGATCGAGCCACGGCTGGGCCCATATATGGGAGCGACAGAGGCTGCGGAAGGGACGTCTGTCACGGCAGAGGAGTCGCGGGGTCTCAAGTACGCGTTGTGGGGGCTCCTCGGCCTGCTGGCGTTCTTCGCGCTGCTGACGCTGCCACCTGGCGCGCCGCTGCGCAACCCTGAGACGGGATCGCTCATCAACGACTCGCCGTTCCTGAATGGGCTCATCGTCTTCATCGCCTTGGCATTCCTCGTGGCCGGCTGGGCCTACGGCAAGGGCGCCGGCACGATCAAGAGCAGCGTCGACGTCACCAAGGCGATGGAGAAGGCCGTGGCCGGGCTCGGGGGATTGCTCTTCCTGCTCTTTGTCATCAGCCAGTTCAACGCGTTCTTCACCTACACCAACATGGCGACGCTGGCGGCCGTGAAGATGGGCGATTTCCTGGAAGGGGCGGGACTTGGTGCACTGCCGCTGCTCGTCGGGTTCGTCTTCGTCGTCGGGGCCCTCGATTTGATCATGACCGGCGCGATCCCGAAGTGGGCGATCTTCGCGCCGATCTTCGTGCCACTGCTGATGCGACTCAACGTCGATCCCGAAGCCGTGCTGGCCGCCTATCGGGTGGGCGATTCGCCGATCAACTCCGTCTCGCCATTGAATGCGTACTTCGCCCTGATTGTGTCGTTCGCGAGGGTCTACCAGAAGGACGCGGGCGTAGGCACCGTGATCGCGTTGATGTTGCCCTACGTCATAGCGCTCTTCGTCGCGTGGCCGATCCTGCTCGCGGTCTGGCAGATCCTGGGCTTGCCGTGGGGACTGTGAGCGATGCGCTATCCGTGGAGGACTGCGACGATGCCTGATAAACCGAATGCGCGGGAGCTGACTGTCGAAGCCGCTCCACGCTCGCAGGAACGTATCCGTCCGCGCAGCGAAGCACTACGCGTGTCGGTCCAAAGCGGATCGGCGCAGAACTACCGCGGGGACGTTCTCGCGGTCGGCGTCTTCTCCGACGGCTCGCTGTCCACCGCCGCCAAGGCGATCGACAAGGCCGGCAAGGGGAAACTGAGCGCGGTCCTTCAGCGTGGTGATCTGCAGGACAAGGCCGGCTCCTCCCTCCTCCTGCACGATGCCCCAGGGACAGCCGCCGCCCGGCTGCTGCTGGTCAGCGCCGGACGGCGCGACCAGTTTGGAGAGCGCGCGTTCCGCGCGGCGCTCGAGGGTGCCGCGAGGACGCTGGCGACCGGGGTCGCACACGACGCAGCGGTCGCGCTGACCGACGTCGAGGTACCCGGACGCTCTCTGGCGTGGCACGTTCAGCACGCCACTCGGTTGCTTGCCGATGGCGCGTACCACTTCGATCCACCGACGTCAACCAACGGGCACCCCCGCGCCGCCTCCGCTGAAGCGACTGCACGCAAGGGGCAGGAGTACGGGGCGCGCGCCATCGATCTGATCGTTCCCAAGGTCACACCGGAACTTGAAAACGCAGCGAGACGTGGAGAGGCCATTGCCGAGGGCATGGCTCTCGCGAGGGATCTGGGCAATCTGCCGGGCAACATCTGCAACCCGCCGTACCTGGCAGCGACGGCACGCGCCCTCGGCCGCGAGTTTGGATTCGACGTCGAGGTGCTCGAACGCGACGACATGGAGTCGCTCGGCATGGGAGCGGCATTGGCAGTCGGGCGAGCCTCAGCACAACCGTGCAAGTTCATCGTCATGCACTACAAGAGAGGTGGCATGAGCAAGCCGATCGTGCTCGTCGGCAAGGGTGTCACCTTCGACTCTGGCGGCATCTCGCTGAAACCCGGCGCCAACATGGACGAGATGAAGTTCGACATGTGCGGCGCGGCGGCCGTGTTTGGGGCGATCAAAGTCGTCGCCCGCTTGGGTCTTCCGCTGAACGTCGTCGCGATCGTACCCGCCGTGGAGAATATGCCCGGCGGCGACGCCGCGCGTCCCGGCGACGTCGTGAGGTCGATGTCTGGCCAGACGATTGAGATTCTCAACACCGATGCCGAAGGGCGGCTGATTCTGGCCGATGCGCTGACCTACGCCGAGCGATTCGAGCCGAGCTGCGTCATCGACGTCGCTACGCTGACCGGTGCCTGCGTGATCGCGCTGGGCAACGTCGCGAGCGGGCTGCTCGCCAACGACGACGAGCTCGCCAACGAACTGCTGCGGAGCGGCGAGGAAACAGGCGACCGTGCCTGGAGACTACCGATGTTCGACGAGTACCAGGACCAGCTGAAAAGCAATTTCGCCGACATGAGCAACCTCGGGGGACGGCCTGCCGGCACGATCACAGCCGGGTGCTTCCTCGGGCGATTCGCCAGAGGTTACAAGTGGGCGCACCTGGACATCGCGGGCACGAACGCGTTGTCTGGCGACGCGAAAGGCGCCACCGGACGGCCAGTCCCGCTGCTGTCGGAGTTCCTCATCAACCGCGCTAGTCGCGCCGGGCGAGGGACGGCCTAACGAAGATGAACCGTCACGACCTTCATGAGCTGCAAGCGGTCCATGGCTACCCCTGCCTGACCATCACGTTGCCAACACATCGCACCAGGCCGGACAACAAACAGGATCCGATTCGAGTCAAGAACCTCGTGAGCCAGGCGACGAATCGCCTGCTCGACGAGTTCTCGAAGCGAGACGTCGCGCCGCTGCTCGAGCGTCTTGACGCGCTCGTCGCCGACATCGACTACAAGTACGCGCTCGATGGACTCGTGCTGACCGTCAGCCGCGACATGGCACGTGAGTATGTACTGCCATTTCCCCTTGAAGAGCGCGTGGTGGTCGATGAGACGTTCTTCATCCGTGATCTCGTTCACGCGCTCAACCACATGCGGCGCTACTGGGTGCTGTCGCTCAGCGAGCAGTCGACGCGGCTGTATTCAGCCACCCGCGAGCATCTGGAAGAGGTCACGACTGGCGGTTTCCCGATGCGACATGCCGGCCCGGGCGGCGACGCGCCGCTGCCTGGCGGTGTCGGCGTCAGCCGCTCCGCCTACCGAGACGACCGCCACCGCCAGTTTTTCCGGGATGTCGACAAGCTGTTTCGCCCGCTGATGGTCGAGGACCCGCTGCCGCTCGCGTTGGCCGGCATCGAGCGCTATCACTCGTTCTTCCGCGAGGTCTCGTCGCACACCTCCCACATCATCGCCACGCTGTCCGGCAATTACGACCACATGACAGCGCACGACCTCGGTCGTCTCATCTGGCCGCCGGTCAGCGAGGGCTTCACCGCCCGCCGGCGCGAGGTGCTCGAGCACCTCGCGGCAGCGGTTGGAAACCATCGAGCCGCCTCGACGCTCGGTGAGGTCTGGCGCCACGCCAGGCTCGGGCGCGGCGAGGTGCTGGTGGTGGAGGACAGCTACCACGAACCGGGCCGGATCAACGATATGGGTCAGTTGGATCTTCAGGTCGACGACCCGACTGCGCCAGACGTTCTGGACGATGCCGTCGATGAGGTCATCACGACCGTCCTCGCCAAGGGAGGGCGTGTGGTGTTTGTCGAGGATGGTGAGCTGGCGCTGCACGATCGCATTGCGATGATTCTGCGTTATTGAGTCAACCAGATCGATGAGCCCTGTCACTGCTGGTCGGCTGACCGACCAGCAGCCGATTTCCTCCGACAACGTGAGCAACGATAAAGCTGCGCCTGTCGATCTACTGTCGGCTAGCCGGCCGAAAATCAATCTTCTGGCGTTTGCCTCGGCTGCGGGTCTGATCGTGCTCATCGCCTATCTGATGGTGGTCGGCGCGCCGATACTGCTGCCCTTCGTGATCGCGGTGTTCGTCTGGTATCTGATCAACGCACTCGCGACACTGAGCTGTCGCCTCAAGATCGGCGGACACGCCCTCCCGGGCGGCCTCCGTCTCAGCGTGGCGATCGGCGTACTGCTGTTCATGTCGTGGGTGATGGTTCATCTGGTTGTCGACAACGTGGGGCAGGTCATGGCCGCGGGGCCGGTGTACGAACAGAACCTGTTGCGGCTGGCGAACAGGGGCGGTGGCTGGCTCGGCTTGGAGGAGTTCAATGACTTGCGCCGCGTGCTTGGGGGGCTGAATCTCAATGGATTCATTCGAAGCTTAACGCTCGGGCTCACGGGAATGATCGGCAGCGCCGGCACGGTCGCGATCTACACGGTCTTTCTCCTGCTGGAACAGCATCACTTCGATACGAAGATCGCTGCGCTGTTCCCGGAGCCACAGCGCGAGGCACTGGTGCGTCGCATCCTGCAACGGATCGGATCGGAGATTCAGACCTACATCTGGCTGAAGACCGTGATCAGTGCCGCGACCGCTCTCGCGTGTTACGCGGTCATGAAGGCCGTCGGTCTCGATCTGGCGGAGTTCTGGGCCCTGCTGATTTTTGCGTTGAACTACATCCCGTACATCGGCTCGTGGTTGGGCGTCATCTTCCCGTCGTTTCTGGCACTCATCCAGTTCGACTCTCTGACACCCATTCTCGTGACCTTTTTTGGACTGGCCCTTATCCAATTTACGGGTGGGAGCATCGTCGAGCCGAGACTCATGGGCACCGGGCTCAACGTCAGCCCGGTGTTCATGCTGCTGTCGCTGGCCATGTGGGGCGCTATCTGGGGCGTCGTTGGCATGCTGCTGGCCGTGCCGATCATGGTTGTCGTCATGATCGTCTGCTCGCATTTCACGTCTACGCGTCCTATCGCCGTCTTGATGTCAGCCAATGGAGAGCTGAGCAGCTAGCACACGGGAGAGACACCATGAGCACGATCAAGCAGTCTCCTACCAGCGCACAGCAGCGGCCCACGCCACTCAATCCCTATCCGGTGTCTCGACCGCCGGAGGAGCCGCGTGTCCAACACGGACCTCCTCTGGATCTCGGGCCGGACGGCATTGCGATTCTCGAAGGACGAACCTTCATGTGCTCCAACGCACACGGAGATGTACCGCCTGGATCGATTGGAGGCCTGCTGCACGACGACACCCGTTTCGTGAGCCGTTGGGAGCTGACGCTCGGCGGCAAGCCACTCACGTTGCTCAAGTCGGCCGTGGTCGACTACTACTCGGCTTCATTCTTTCTGTTCAATCCCGATCTGCCGGAGGCGGGGCTGCGGGCCGGCAGCATCGCCGTGAGAAGGATTCGGTTCGTCGGCAACGGCATCCTCGAGCAGATCGTGGCGCTCAACTCGTCTGACGAGCCGGTGCGTGTCGACCTCAGACTGGCGTGTGGTGCCGATTTCGCCGACCTGTTTGAGGTCAAAGATGTCGTGCGCGACCGCCGTGCCAAGACCGTTCGGACACAAGAAAAGCAGGCGCTGCGCTTCACGTATCAGGTGCCCAAGTTCATCGCCGAAACGACGATCAAGATTCCACGGAGCGAGATTATCGACAGCGGCGATCGCCGCGTGATCGCATCAGCACCTGTACGAATGGATGGCGACGATCTCACATGGAGCGTCGAACTCCAGCCACGTGCTGCGCTGGTCACTCGGCTGGAGGTGTGCCTTCGCAACAACGACGGAACACTCGAACCCGTTCACGAAGACTTCGACGAGCAGCAAGAGCCGATCGACGGCCCGCTGGCACACTGGCTGGCGGAGTGCCCGACGTTCGAGTCGGACAGCGCCGTGCTCACGAGCGTCATCAACAAATCCATTGTCGATCTCGCCGCCCTTCGCGTCAGCGGTGAGGTCAAGGGAGAGCCCTATGTGATGCCTGCGGCTGGACTGCCGTGGTTCATGACGCTGTTTGGACGTGACACGCTGATCGCCTCGCTCCAGACGCTCTCGGTCGGTCCCGAACTCGCACGCGGCGGGCTTCACCTGCTCGGAGAAGCCCAAGGGAAGAAGGTGGATGACTTCCGCGATGAGGAGCCCGGCAGAATCCTCCATGAGATTCGTAATGGGGAGCTCACGGTCCTGGGCGAGAAGCCACACAGTCCGTACTACGGAACGACCGATGCGACGCCACTCTGGCTCGTGCTCATGGAACAGTATTGGCGCGTCACAGGAGACGAGGACTTTGTTCGGAAGCGGTGGGATCGCGTCCTTGCGGCCCTCAACTGGATCGACCACTACGGAGATCGCGACGGCGATGGCTACGTCGAGTACCAGACCAAGTCCCCCCAGGGCCTGGGCAACCAGTGCTGGAAGGACTCGTGGGATGGCATTCAGTTCAGTGATGGCCGTATCCCGTTCCTGCCGATCGCGACGGTGGAGATCCAGGGCTACGTGTACGACGCCAAGCGCCGCATCGCGGGGATGGCACGTGCACTCCTGCAGGATGAGGCGCTCGCGCAGCGGCTGGAGCGCGAGGCCGATCAGCTGCGCGCCCGCGTGAACAAGGACTTCTGGTCCGAGGAGCGTGGCGGGTACTACATTGTCGGTCTCGACGGGGACAAGCGTCCGATCGACTCCATGACCTCGAACATGGGACACCTGCTGTGGTCTGGCATCGTGCCCGAGGACCGCGCCCGCATCATCGCCGGCCATCTCATGTCTGATGCCATGTTCTCAGGCTGGGGCGTTCGGACGCTCTCAAGCGACGACCGCGGCTACAACCCGATCGGGTACCACTGCGGGACCGTCTGGCCACATGACAACGCGATTGTCGCAGCCGGACTCGTCCGATACGGTTTTCGCGACGAGGCAAACCGGATCGTGTTGGCGCAGATCGAAGCCGCGTCGTTTTCCAATTTCAGACTGCCGGAGACATTTGCCGGCTTCGAACGATCGGTCAGTCGCTTCCCTGTTCCGTACCCGTCAGCATGCAGTCCTCAGGCCTGGGCGACCGGCGCGCCGTTCGAGTTCGTGCGCATCATGCTCGGATCCGAAGTGCGCGACGGGGCGATCCAGCTCGACCCGCGAGTGCCCAAGCAGATCGGGCATCTCAACCTTCGCCGCGTACATGCGCTGGGCACGCTCTGGGACATCGAAGCCGTCGGGTCGAAGGGGCAGGTCCGGCTCTCTGCCTGATTCGAGGAGGCGCGTATGGCGGCACGAACCACGGTATGTCCCAGCCGACGCCGTTTCATCTGCTCTTCGAGCGCAGCCGTCGCGGGTCTAGCGGCGCCAGCGACCTTCGGCCTCGACTCGGTCGCGTACGCGAACCAGCTGACGAAGGAGCAACGCGACTCGCTGACTCCTGACGAGATCATCAAGCTAATGATGGCAGGCAACGAGCGATTCGCGACCGGCGTGCAAAAGCCCCGCGACTTTTTAACGGAACAGCAGGCGACAGCTGCCGGGCAGTATCCGGCGGCCGTCGCGCTGACTTGCGTCGACTCGCGGGTGCCCGTCGAGGTGATCTGCGATCTCGGCATCGGCGATACGTTCAACGCCCGCATCGCTGGGAATGTCGTCAACGAAGACATCCTCGGCAGCATGGAGTTTGCGTGCAAGGTCTCCGGCGCGAAGCTCGTTGTGGTCATGGGGCACACGGCGTGCGGCGCAATCAAGGGGGCGATCGACAACGTGGTCCTGGGCAATCTGACCGGGCTCATGACCAAGATCCAGCCGGCGGTCCTCGAGACCAAATTTCAAGGCGACCGGGCATCCGACAACGCGGAATTCGTAGACCTCGTTGCGCGAACGAACGTGGGAATGGCGATAAAGCAGATCCGGGAGCAGAGCCAGGTCCTCACTGAACTGGAGAAGACGGGCGCCATCAAGATCATCGGTAGCATGTACGACTTAGGTACCGCGCGGATCACGCTCACGTGATGTCGCCCAGCTGGGACAGAACCCGGTTGACGACGGCCCTCGGAGGCGCACTGGCGTCGACCACGATTGCGTCCAACGGCTCCTCCAGCACATCGAACTGGCTGTCGAGCATGTCGACTTTCATGAAGTGGTTCTTCCGATCACTGAGGCGAGAACGAATCAGGGCCGGAGACGCCTTGAGATAGACCCAGCGTATTGCCATGCCGCGAGCGAGTACCTGTCGATATTTCTCGTTGAGCGCTGAACAGCCGACCACGAGGTTCTGGCCGCGATCGAAGAAGTCCCGCATCCGAGCATTGATGGCTGACAGCCAGGGGCCACGATCGGAATCCGTCAATGGAATCCCCCGGGTCATCTTGTCGATGTTCTCCGGTGAGTGCAGTGAATCGCCCTCGAGGTACGGGCAATGCAGCGCATCCGCCAACATCGTCCCGACCGTCGTCTTTCCCGATCCTGCGACGCCCAGTACAACGATGACCATCGACACAACGCGTCGAGCGTAGCAGAGGGTGAATCATGCGAGCGATAGCCGTATTCACGAATCGTCGGGAGCTCAAGGTCGTCGAAGTGCCGACCCCAACGCTCAAGAACAACCGCGACGTGCTTGTGCGCGTGCGCGAGGTAGGCATCTGCGGAACGGATCGTGAAATCGGTGCCTTTCACTACGGCACGCCGGCCGCGGGACGTGACGCTCTGGTGCTCGGACATGAAGCACTCGGGGAAGTGGTCAAAGTCGGGCCATCAGTACGAAGCCTCAAGCGCGGCGACCTTGTGGCCATGACCGTACGGCGTCCATGTACCGATGACACGTGTCATGCCTGCCGCGCAGGCCGTCAGGACTTCTGTGTCAGCGGCCACTTTCGTGAGCGGGGAATCAAGGAAGCGGACGGCTTCATGACCGAGTTCATCGTCGAGGATGAGCGCTATCTCGTCCGCCTTCCCGCGTGTCTGGCTGACGTGGGCGTCCTCGTCGAGCCGCTCACCATCGCAGCCAAGGCTTCCGTCGAGTTGGGAGCGATCGCCCGACGATTCCCCTGGGAGCGCGTCAACGTGCGTGCGCTCGTGCTCGGCGCCGGCCCGATCGGCTTGCTGGGCGCCATGATGGCCATCTCGCGCAACAGCGAGGCCGTGGTCTACTCGAGAGAGCCAACCGACGACGGCCGGGCGCGCCTCCTGCGCTCGATCGGCGCCGAGTACATCTCCGCCGTAGACGTCCCACTCGATCAACTGCCGACGCGAGGTGGTCCCTTCGACATCATCTTTGAAGCGGTGGGCAACGCCCAGGTCGCCTTCAATGCTCTGGGGGCGTTGGCGCCCAACGGCGTGTGCATTCTGAGCGGCGTGCCGGGCGGCAAGGCGGCTTTCGAGATCGACCTCAACGGCACCATGCGCAACATCGTGCTGCAGAATCAGATGATCTTCGGGACCGTCAATGCCTCCCGCTCGGCGTTCGAGGAATCGGTGCGACTCCTGGAACAGTTCATGACGATCTTTCCCGACGCCGTACGCAGCCTGATCACGGAGCGGGTCAGCCTTGAAGACGTCCCCCAGCTGCTGCGCGAGCCGGGTGGCATCAAGCAGGTTGTGGCTATCGCGGCCTGAGCACACGTCTTGCCTCACCCGGGCGGAGAGCACGGATCATGAAAATCATTGTCGTCGGCGGAGGCTCCCTGGTGCCCCGCAGAGCGTTCGCCGGGGGGAAATCATGACCACGCGCAAGCAACGAACGACAAAGGCGGCCACGTACGACTCGCCGGCCATCGCCTGCACGACCGAGCAGACACAGCTTGGCGAAGGCGTCAGGTGGGACTCCCGTCGAGGCGAACTGTTACGCGTGGACATCCTGGCCGGACGCGTCTACCGCGACACAGTGGCTGAGAACGGCAGTCTCATCCCTGTTCGTACGTATCACGTGTCTGGGACAGTGGGAGCGGTTGTGCCTATCGATGGCGATGAGGGGTGGTTGCTGGCGGCCGGTCGAGGCTTCATCCATCTCAGCGCGAACGGCTCGACTCGACCGATCGCTGAGGTCGCTCCCGCGGGCACTCGAATGAATGACGGCGCCTGCGACCCACAGGGGCGCTTCTGGGCCGGCACCCTGGCCGATGACCATCGCGCCGGAGGCGGAGCGATCTATCGCCTCGATCGAGACGGGCAAACAACGTTGATGCTCAGCGGGC
>Ga0075428_100008790_pt1 | contig 11210 bp, 12 predicted proteins | sample RhiMetdeltSRZDD2_FD_75291 | JGI IMG/M metagenome (GOLD analysis project Ga0075428, IMG submission 75291) | Populus rhizosphere microbial communities from Tennessee, USA - Rhizosphere MetaG P. deltoides SRZDD2 | ecosystem: Host-associated > Plants > Roots > Rhizosphere > Soil | place: USA... | reverse complement strand
ATAAATCGCAGTTGGTAGAAATATGGCAGACAATCAAGAATGACAGAAAAAAACACATGCATCTGCTTAAAGAGGCATTAGAAAGAGAGATTCATGGATAAAGAGATTCCTGGTAACTCCCAGATACAACTAGCATATAGTGTAGTGTTGTATCCATATCTCACCTTCTACTGACTTAATTTCTCTATCCTTTCTTATCATTTTTTTATTCCCTTAACATTTCCGTGTTCATGATTGTATCAATATTATCATAGATTCTAAGATAAACCTGATTCTGAATAAAGTCTCTACAACCCTTTTGTCATTACTGAAACTCTAGATAGTGGGTCAAGATGAACTCGAATATCAATCATATTTGAAACCTCCGAATAGACTTTTCAAATGGTACTAATTTGAATATTATCCCTTGTTTCGTTTAGACTTGGAGTCTACAAAACTTAATTTACTTGACAAATTTACAAAATGTGTTCCTAACTGATTGCTCCTTTGCCATATCCTCGACTATGTTGAGTAAACAGATAAATTTCAGTTCAACAACATTGGTGTCCTTTTTGTTTTGCTTTAGGGGTTTGGCGTTAGGATGTCGCCAATGTGACCATGTTCTTCTACTTCATATGCAACAAACCAAAGAGCATATATTATCAAGGTTTGAAGCGAAATTCGAAGATAGTATGATTTGGGGTTCCTATCCTTTGGCTATCGCTGGCATGGGATTTATAGTATTAACCAGTATGCTTCTAGCGCCATCCTATTTCAATTGGTATATCTACAATCCTGGAGGAGTAGAAGAAAGGATGGTTGCTTATGCTGTAACAAAGGGTAAGCTCCCTTGCAATTGTACATTGGACTTCTTAGATGGTACTGTGGGAATTGAATTACCAAATGTGAAGATTATCAAAAATGAATCTATGCTGAGTCAGACTGAAGGCAGACTGGAATGGAACGAATCAAGGCAACTAGCTCTGGACGGAGAGTTGGTTGGCGACGTATACCTTGCCAATCAGTCATCTGGTGCGCTAGTTGATTTGAACACCATTAGCGTGAAAGATAACCAACTTCTTAGGATAGAAGTTACAGGGGGATCACAACCAGATATTGTGAGGGCGGAACTATTGAATCTTAAATCATCAACTCTAAACGATACCGGCCTCAGTTTAGGTGACGTAATTATAGATAGTAAACTCTCAGATTACGTAATCAGCTATAACAAAAATCTAGTCGAGCCAACTTCAGAGGAAAATAGTTTCCGGGTTCACATTCCTTCAAAGGGTGAATACATCCTAATCCTGTATCTTACATATCAAGAAGATGGCACGAATAATTTTACTAACAATAGCGCAACCACAAATGGGGACCTTACGGCAATTTACAAGACATTTTTATCTGTAAGAGGATAATTATCAATATTATGGCATGAAATCAGAGATACAAGGTTGAAAATAGCGGTTGCATCACATATATCAATAGATAATATTGATAATCAGGAGGGTCACCTAGGTGGATCTGCATGCTATTGCGGGCTCGTCTGTCGAGAGATTGGCCTTGATACCACACTCGTCACACGGGTAGGGCTAGACTTTCCAAATGAGATGCGTGATTTTTTGAATGTCAAAGATTTGGCTATTGGTCGACAGGATGACCATTCTCCTACAACCAGATTCTATCTTAGGTACATAGACGATTGGCGACAGATATATCTGATATCAAAGTGCAGCCCGCTGACTATTAATGATGTAAAGGATGTGGACGTCGATGGTTGGATAGTAAGTCCAATTATAGATGAAATCCCTTTGTCGGTTCTTAAGGAGATAACAAAAAAGAACCAGTTTGTTACTCTCGACCCCCAAGGTTACTTTCGAAAAATAAATAATGGCGGTAGGGTTTCCACGCGCAAGGAAATTAGACTTGATCTGGCTGGCATATCCGCAATAAAAGCTGACGAACATGAATTCTATGCGTTGCAGACTGGCATCATTCGTGAACCAAAATTCATGATATTAACAAATAGAAGTGGAATAATTCGGATGGGTGAATATGAAATAACCCTTGAGCATGTTACTGAGTCTCCGGATGGGACAGGATTGGGGGACATTCTAACGGCTGCTTTTACCTGTGCATACATTAAGGAACGAGATCCAAGATGGGCATTATGTTATGGTGTAGGCGCTATCCAAGCGGCATTAGAAACCAGGGGGTTTGGAATAAAAAAAATCCCTAAGAGATCACAAATCGAAAGTAACGCACTTCGTTTTTATGATAGGCTCTCGAATAATCAGCTGAAATAGACAGCAGTAAGCTAGTTCAACAATATCAAAAAAATTGGTGAAATGTTTTGGCCTACATAGAGAGCCCTTACATATTCTAAATCAGCATTAGTATAACGTCTCGAAAACCTCCTAGAAATACCCGTCCGTTGTCGCCCTTAGAGACGTCCCATAGCATTCTTAAATCCCATACCCTTCAGAAATAAAATAGTTCGCTCATGTCTCTTGACGAGGAAACCACACGTTTGGAGTTTGTGTCCAAGACTGCCGGTCAGACTTACATTGTAGACTACATAATCATCCAGCTTACAATTATGGGTTACGACTATGATTCAAAAACCCAGAATGTCAATAACAGAAGAAATACCACGTTAGAATTAAGCATAAACTCCGAAAGAGAAGTTGAAGAGCAAGATAGAACGCTTAGGCTACCCTACAGGCGGTTGAAACTGAGCCTTCAAAACAAATATGCGACACCTTACGAAGGTTTCGAAGACTGGATTTACGATTTAGCCTTCAACGGATCTAATCAAGAAAGGAGGGATCAAAAACTAGAGCCCGATTTTTTTAGAGTATCTCAAGATGCTCAGTGGGTAACCGTGGAATGGCTTTCATACACTAGAAAGGAAACGTTTGGTGGAACATCAACCTCAGATACGGCCGATAATTTGGTAAATTCTCTACATATACCCGTCAACCATATTCTAGGTTTACAAGCCATTAGAAAGCATAGTCAGTGAGCTTTTGAATAAGATGAGAGGACTAGTAAGAGATCAAGTCTTAATAAATGTGACCGTCGATTTGGAAACAGATTCATCACGAACGGGCAATCGTAATATGGTCCCCAAGTTTTCCCTCCTTATCGGTGCTTCAAATGAGAATGGAAAAAGCCTGGCCTAATGTTAGGCGCAAGTCAACCCAGCCTAGGATAAAGAATGAATCGTATTTTTTTCTGTAACGGGTTGACCAGAATAGTGCTGATTCTAAAGTTCTCAGATGGCTACAGCTGATGAGGTGGTAGATTGACACGCAAATATTCTCATGGGTCTCGAGCCGCTGCTTGCACTGTTTTCTTGGTTACTATTGTCGACAGAAAGTCAATCATATTTTTTTTCTCCTCTTCAGTGGCCGTTCCCTCAATTAATTTAATTGTGAACAGCCAAATCCTGGCACCAACTACGTTTTCTCTGAACATCGCTTCTTGCTCCACCTTCCATTGACTTTTTCTGTGCCAGTATCCTATTATCATCCCAAGAGGGACATAAGCGGCCACAAACACGGTAGCGAATAGAAAAATATTGTTAAATACTGAATTTAGTGCCGGTAATTTATCAATTAACAGTGAATATTGGATGGTTATAAAATTGGCAAATGTCATTATAAATATTAGGTATATGCTATGGCCGTTACGAAAGTCAAGCCACCTCCTTCTAAACCAGTTAGAGTCTCTTTTTCTCACAAATCCCATAATTTCAGATGGGTTTCTCGGTTAAAATACATTGCCGCAAAAATAATCATCGCTTAACCCTCTATCCTTTACCTGAATCATCAGGTCGGAAGATAGAGAATATCAACAATGACGGGCGAGAATCCGATCTGTCCTTACTAATATCAGGCTCCCAATGCGCTGTCAGCTATTCAAAACCTTAATTATTGATACATTTGGGCCGGAGGTCGGATAGTAAATTTTAGATATATATAAGACCGCACTTCGAATTCACATTATAGATCACAATGGGTGGTAGAAGAAGAAGGAATGTTAAACCGCAACGAAAAACCCGAACGACTCAGGGAAGGTGTCCGAAATGTACCACTATCGTCAGGTTTAATGTCTCAGGTCCGGTGGGAAAAGAAATCTACGAATGTACATCGTGTCTTTCGAAATATCCGATAGATGAATTGTAATTACACAGTGACATCTGCTAATTAGAGTCAGTTAGGAGTGAGAAATAAGTAGAGCGAGTTGGGGCGAGCTTAGAATCGACTAAGAATATTGGACAGGTGGAAACCACAATTACGGTTGGTTTAAATTATTTGAGGATTTAAATATAGATTGGATTCGATGAAGACCATAGCACCTCTCTGACAAGCGTTGTATAATGAAGATCGTTTATAGATTTATTCTGAGAATCTTTCCGATAGTCACGTGATTCAATTAACTAGTGTCAGCTTTAACCCTAGCCTAATTTTTCTGCCTTTTTGTCAACCTCAGTAATTGGATTGTGTGGACTTACGCTCCACGGCGATACAAAGGGGTCCCAAGGGTCATGACCGTTTCTAAAATTGGCGGATATAGGCCCGCTGTCAAAATATGAGCCATCTGTGCCCGATCTATCCTTCGCAATGAACACTAGTAGAATCATCGTGGAAATCAGTCCCCACGTACCCTTTATAAGGACATAATACACCTATAAGGTAGGAAGTTTTCTGTGTTCATGCAACCCACAGTACCGCCCTTGACATGTCATTTATGTCTAAAGGATCAAGACGTCATTACCGATCCAGAATCGGGCGAAATAATCTGTAGCAATTGCGGCATGGTGTTAACTGATAAAACCCAGGACACGGCAAGTCCTGAATGGCGAGCATATACTACCGAGGAAAAGAACGAAAAAGCCAGAACAGGATCGCCTACTTCTCTGGCTGTCCACGACATGGGGCTCTCAACAATAATTGGCAGAGCCAACAGAGATGCGGGTGGACAGATATTGGACGTTTCAATGCGATCCACGATAGAAAGACTCAGGACCTGGGATTCTCGAATACAAGTCCATAGCTCTGAGGACAGGAATCTCAGACAAGCTTTCCAGCATCTTGACACGTTAAAGGACAAACTTGGCCTTTCCTCTGCTATCGTTGAAAAAACGGCTTACATATATAGAAAGGCATACGAAAGACATTTGCCACGAGGAAAGACAATTGCCGGAGTTCTCACTGCAGCAATGTACATCGCTTGTCGGGACATGGGCGCTCCTAGGACCCTAAAGGAGATAGCAGCGATCAGCAACATAAAACGCAAGGATATTGCTAGAAACTACAGAATGTTGGTGTTTGAACTTGATATCAAAATTCCTATAGTGGACCCTATGAGTTGCATCATTAGAATTGCTAACAGAGTAAACCTCAGTGATAAAACTAAACGACAGGCAATTAGACTCATGAGCAACATAACTAAAGAGGAGATAGTATTGTCTGCAGGGAAAAATCCTATGGGATTTGCAGCTTCAGTTTTATATCTGGCAAGTATTGCTACCAAAGACGATGATCATATAAGACAAAAGGGACTTGCTGACGCTGCAGGGGTAACTGAAGTTACCATAAGGAATGTTTGCAAGTCTTTGAGAAGTCATGCATCTCCGTATTCCGACTAAGTTTTTTCTCCCCCCGGTAAAAGACTAACTTTACCTAGTAATACTCCTTGAGAAATTATCTAACAGATGTAGCTCCAAGTACCATTTTCAAATATATTATTATGAGAGTCAGCTGAGGACGATCCTCCCTACATACAGTTTCTTCTCGGGATAGGAAATTCTTTTTCCCTATGCCTTGTTTATCATTATATACTTGTGATACGCTTGGATAAGCATTGTTGAAATGGATTTGGCGAAACTACAGCTCCCGAGGCCTATTTTGAGAGCTATGTCTATTGCTATTAGTCCTAATTGTGGAGTGTGTGGCTTTGGATTGTGGCGGGTTGTCATTTTCGTGCCCTGGATGAGTTCTAATATGTCTCCAATATTCCGGTTTGGTAACTGGCGTTTTGCACACGGGACAATTTCCGTATCCACATTTGTGGAAGCCGACAAAATTCGGATGGATTGTTAAGTTACAAGAACTACAAACTGTTGGCACCATTTGTTTTCTATTTCTATTAGTATTGAGCATAATTAGATGTATCGGTCAGGATACGATCCTCCCTTTTGGTCCTTTACTATGAAGAGTACCATTTATACATTTTTGCCTTACCGATAGAAAATGAGCGAGAACTTTAGTCAATAGTTGTGCAAAACCAGGTATTGAATCTTTGGCGACTGTCCAAGATGTTACTGGGCATTGTAGAGCACGAATAAAACAAGAAATCTATCAGAAAAAAAATGTGGGTGGATTATTTACTATTTAGTCCAGTTGCCGCCTGTAGTATTTCCTGAGGTCATATTACCAGCCATCATCGTCGCATTGTCTCCCGACATGTCCTGCGCCGCTGCTGTTATAGTCATAGCAGTCGGACCGACAAATGCCGCAATACCGAAAGCGCCGACTATTGCAATCGCCATCAAGAACAATTTTATGTTCATAACACTTCCTCAAAGCAGCTACTTTATATAAAATTTACTTGCCCAAGATTCATTTTTGTCATCCCTCTTTAATGAGCTAGGCTCCTGCCAAGGTTAATTGGAATCTAGTTGTTAGCTCAGCCAGAACCCTAAAAATGTCCCTTATCAAAACGATGCAATTGTTAAAATGCCTAATTACTAAAATGCCTAATATTTACAAAAAGATAATTTAGAGATTAATTCGAGTAATTTAACGAGGTACTTGATTAACCCCATATCCTCCCTAACTGTCCTTACACTCTCCCTTGAGTCTGGGATAAATGCAGCAGCCCAACCCGGCTGTAAAGATGCCCATATTTTCAAATTGTCCGATCAGACAAATTCTCGGTTATGGGACCACAATGTCTGCCAGGGACATCTGGGGGCCCACTTCTTACCTTGGATACGTTCTACTGAAATTATCGCAACACGCGATTGACGATAAAGCTCATTAGATTATTGTCTGGTTTAGCATCTGCCAGAGGGACGAGCTAAAGAACTCTACTATGCAACCGTGAGTTGTATTCGAAATTTAATCTTCAGAGTGGTAATGTACTCAACTGTTGATTATTCGTATTGATTGTTCATATATGTTTTCCATGAATATGTAGCTATACAAGCTCACCAGGTTTTTGATTTGGTTATATTTGATAGAAGCAAATTATGACATTAACTATCTGAATTTACAAATACACGTACCATCTATTGATTGTCCTATCCATATGGAATTTTACACTGATGTTACATTCAAAATAAAATTAGGTGCCATAGCTGTGTTATCTCTTTTATCAGTCTGTGCAGCTGATATGGTTGTACTTACTTATGCCATAAACTATGACAACCAAGGCGATCAAGGCAATGAAAATATTGATCAAACACTTCAACAGGATGATCTTAGTAATACACCGCGATCTTCCTCTGATACTCCGACTGCTGACTGTAATTTAGATGAAATTGACAACATTGAAGAGTTCCAATCATGTCAGGAAGATGAAGACTAAAGATAAAAAGGGTAACGACAGACTAGCTGAGACTTTCATGGTAATTAGATCAAAAGATTGAAGAATCAAAGCATTGGGAAATAGGAGCACCCATATTCAATCAAATTGGATTGATTTAGCCCAATTCGATATAGTACCCGTGCATATTATTGAGTGATTATTCGTTGTACAACGATTTACCTGCATTATACACCTTGGAGTTTTTAGTCCCAACTTGAATTATTTTAACCGAGAAGTCGATAAGATATAAATACATTCTCAGAGAGTTGCCTAGGTAGAGAAGGAGATGAACAAGGCCTCAGTAACACTGAAGGAGAGGTTCCTTCTTCGACCATATAACTGGGGTCAAATTCTGGGAGTAAATATGAAATGAAGGTACTCCAAATGGAATCGTGTAAGTGTACAGTTCCCAGTCTAATTGTATTATTTTCTTTTGCATTCACCGTATGGGTACATTTGCAGTCAAATATGCCATATGTTATTGCGCAAGGACAGGAGGAATCGTCACAACAGCCTTCAACAAGTGGAGGGGGTCTTTCGATAAACAGATCCGCAGATAGTTCCGTTAGTGGACCACTCAGTCAGGACCTAGTAATTGCTGGCTCATTCGGTGATGACCGTATAGAGGGTAGTAATTCAAGTGACATAATAATAGGGCTTCTAGGAGCAGATACCCTCCGCGGCGGAAACGGTGATGATAAAATCCAAGGTAATGAGGATCTAGATAAACTGTATGGCGGAAACGGTGGAGACCTGCTACAGGGGGGAGCTGCTACGGATCAGTTGTATGGTGGACAAGGTGATGATATTTTGGCTGGCGGGATCGGTGATGATTATCTCATAGGAGAAGACGGAAACGACAAGCTATATGGTGGCATAGAGGATGATATCCTACAAGGAGGACCAGGTGCCGACTATTTTGATTGTGGTGACGGAATCGATATCATTATAGATTTTGAATTAGAACAGGCAGATGATAATGCTGGCAACTGCGAAGAAATATCATAGGTTCCTATATTCATAAATTTACATTATTTTTAGTATAACAAAGCCATAATATTTATTTCCTAGAATAAAGTCCTCGGCATCATGACCCAACAGCTGACTAGACAACACTGTCTATTGCCACAGCAAGGCATCGTAGTTTTGTACAAAGAGTGTTTGGGACCTCTGAAATGACTATGCATGAGACATGGTCACAGTAATGTTAGGTACAATTGTCTACTGTTCCAGATTAGTGGGAGTTTTATAAAAATTGAATAAGCCACCATCCACGTATCTATAAAATTCAATGTCTATAATTCTTATTGAGAATCAGCTTATATGATTACAAAAATCTGAAAGGCTTCATCTCAGACTAAACTCGTAAATACAAAACTATCTCAGGCTCGAGAGTATCGCCTTTATCGTTATATTCCAGGCCTTTTCATTTTGGCTTTCATTTATACCAATTATCTTATCTACTGTGAGCCCATCATATAGCGCTACTAGACCCAATGCTACACTGCTAACATCAATACCATTACTTAGAAATCGTTTCTTTATCTGTAAATTAAGATATTCTGTCACAACATCCAACACCTTCAGTCGTTGACGATACAGCATTTCTTGAAGTTTTCTGTTCCTGGGGGATTCCGCTATTGTTTCAAGAAATACCTTGTCACTTTGTTCTGAAGATCTGCGAAAGCTAACGTAGAATTTTTGGGAGTCTGTTATAAGATCCTTGCTTTTCGTAAATAGAGATGATAATTGTTCCTTTAGTTCCTTGATACTATTTTCTGAGATAGCATAAAAAAGATCCTCCTTACTTCTAAAGTAAAGGTATAGTGTACCCTTGCTCAATTTTGCTATTCCAGCAATATCGTCCATTCTAGTTCTATCAAAGCCGTACCTAGAGAAGGCAATTATCCCAGCCCGCACTATCCTATCTCTCACCTCCGTTTTATATTGAGAAGTTACCTTGGGACACATTGTTGGTTATTATCTAGTCCGCATTTATCTGTGAACAATGATTCTTATTCATCTGTGATGTAAGACACGCTTCCATTAACCTCCATATTTTTATTGCTAACGCCATCGAGGATCGTTTTGGGTGGTAAAAATATCTTCCTTGACACAATTATACCCCCAAGGATACCCATTAAGGCCCCCGGTAACATTGTAAGACTAACCGTCGACATAAGCCTGTCCTGGAAATCCGAGTAAAGATTGCTGATGGCGTCGACGCTCTGAATTTCATCAAAATTCATACCTAATGACATACCAAACACCCACGCAATCATTGGAAAGTTAAACACATAGAATATGCATCCGATTATTGCACCGGCTATCAGTTTTGAATTTTTGATGTCCATAATTCTCGTTTTAGGGAGATAATTTAGTGCCAGGTCGGCGACGATTGCCGGAAAGATGGTCATTATAGTATACCAAGGCAGAAGCAAAATCATAGACTCATCGACAGGAATTAAATTAGCAAAGCTATTGAGTGCAACCACCAAAACTGCAAATGCGGTTGCCCCACCTAATCTTCCAATCGCAGAGGAAGCAGTCAAGAAGACAATAGAACTCAGAAGTGGCAATAATGCAGTAGATATTAAAGTAGCAAGTATAGGGTCAGGGTTGAGTTGGAAGTTCTCTCCATTAGAAAATGGGAGTGAAAACATATACACGTACCATATTATTGTGAACCACAATGCTGCAAATGCGGGTATCATGATAAGCCGAACGATTTTTTCCTTATTAGGAGTCAAGAGTGTATATCGTAATCTTACTAATCCTACAACTACTGCAGTCGAGTTAATTAGCATACCCGTAATTAATGCCAAGTGAGGCGGACTTAGCAGACCATCAACCCCAAATGTTTCATGCCAAAGGAAATCAGCTGGTCCAGCAACTAACGATACCGCTGAACCGATTACAAGGAGCTTGTACGAGGTAGAGTATGAATACCTTGCAGCATCCTTTCTACCCTTCAATAAAACGAATCCCCCCATACCTGCGGATATAGTTAACATACTGATGCCAGTGTAAAGTACGGTATGAGACGGCGTAAAAAATGTCTCTGGCTCACGCATGATATGTGATGTAACGTCCCAGCTCGTACCCCCGATTTGAAGAAATGCTCCAGCAGTTCCAATGATTAGTGAAAGTAATACTATTCCCGGAGCCCCTAGGGTTCTATTAAGCTTAGATGATGACATTGTGACAAATTTCATGAAGTGGAGCTATGGAATCCTTTTTTTGATTTGTTTCCTTAGTCTGTCTGTGCATCCTATAGGTTTCATCCATTTTAACTGCAGCTTCAATAATCTTACTCGTCATAGTTTTGGACGAATTCAGAAACATCTTTGTATCTTTAGGTAAACAATGTCCGCCAATTCCGTCTCTTGGTTCAAGAATATTTACATTCCATTTTGTATTGAGTGAATCTCTCAATTCTGCAAAGTTAATGTTATTTGCCTGACAGTATAGATAAAGATCTTCAGCAAATGCTATCTGTAAATATCTATGTGCATTCTCTACAATCTTTGTTAGTTCAGCTATTTCTACTTCTGGTACTGGATGCATTGGTATTCCCAGATTAGTGCTTTCGACGATAATACCGTCATTAGAATTATTATTGAAATTGTTGT
>Ga0075428_100008789_pt1 | contig 11212 bp, 7 predicted proteins | sample RhiMetdeltSRZDD2_FD_75291 | JGI IMG/M metagenome (GOLD analysis project Ga0075428, IMG submission 75291) | Populus rhizosphere microbial communities from Tennessee, USA - Rhizosphere MetaG P. deltoides SRZDD2 | ecosystem: Host-associated > Plants > Roots > Rhizosphere > Soil | place: USA... | reverse complement strand
TCGTGCCGGAGGCGACGATGGCACAGCGGATCAGCCGGGCGAAGAGCACGATCAAAGCGTCGGGGATTCCATTTCGTCTGCCGTCGAGCGGTGAGCAGAAGGCGCACCTTCGTTCCGTGCTGCACGTCCTGTATTTGATCTTCAACGAGGGCTACACGAGCAGCGATGGGGCGCAATTGCAGCGAAGCGATCTGGCGCGCGAGGCGATCCGGCTAACACGAGCCGTGCATCGCAGGCTCCCGGATGGCGACGTGAAAGGACTGCTGGCGCTGATGTTGTTGACCGACGCGCGGCGGGACGCGCGCACGGGTCCTGACGGTGAGCTCATTCCGCTCGACAAGCAGGACCGCACCCGGTGGGATCGCGGGCAGATTGCCGAAGGCGTCGCCCTCGTGACCGATGCGCTCTCATCGGGCTCGGTCGGGCTGTATCAGCTCCAGGCGGCAATCGCCGCGGTGCACGACGAAGCCGAGCGGGCTGAAGACACCGACTGGCCGCAGATCCTCGCGATCTACGGAGTGCTAAAAGACCTCTCTGACAATCCGATGATCGCGCTCAATCACGCGATCGCGACGGCGATGGTCGAAGGTCCTGACGCAGGCCTGGACCTGCTCCGTGGTCTCGATGCCGACGGCCGCATGAAGAATCATCATCGTCTTCACGCGGTACGTGCGCACCTGCTGGAGAAGGCCGGCGACCGCGAGGGTGCGATCGCGCACTATCGCTCAGCGGCCGGCAAGACCACCAGCATTCCTGAAAGGAACTATCTGATGGCTCAAGCCGGCCGCTTGGCAAAGGCCTAGAACCCCATTCGGACTCCGAATTGCACCGTCGTCGGGATCGCGCCGGAGCGCAGGGCAGTCAGGTTGAGAAAGTCGGGCAGCCGTCGATCACCAAGCGGGTTGTCGAAGTTCGCCCGGTTGGTGATGTTGAACGCGTCCATGAACAGATCGAGCGTGCGGTCCTGACCCGGTCGCAGCCGATAGCCGAAGCGAACGTCTGCTTGAAACAGGCCGGGGCCTCGTGCGCCGTTGCGCTCGCCTTCGGCGTCCACCGTCCACGGATTCCGGTTGGGACCAGGCGTGCCGGTGTAGTTGCCGGCGGGCAGTGGCTCGGTGAACTGTCCGTTCAGATCAGGATCGGTCGTCGAGTCGAAGAGCGTAAACGGCGCTCCGCTCAATGTGCGCACGACCCAGGCAAACGTGAGACCGTGCGTCTTAGGTATGAGCGTCTGGCCACTGATCGTCAGAACGTGCCGGCGGTCCACATTGGTTGGTCCCTCGTTGAGGTCGAGGTTCAGATCGTTCAGGAACTGGAACCCGCTTATCGGGATGGCCGCACCACTCGTGTTGCCACGCGAATACCCGAGCGTGTACGACACACGGTACGAGTAGTCCGACGCGAAGCGTTTCACCAGGGCCACCTGCAGCGCGTCGTAGTCGATCGCGCCGGCGTTGACCGGCTGGCTCACCTGGGCGACATACGCCGGGTTGGTTCGCACGATGGGGGCCGTCCGCGCCGGCGAGGTCCTCACCCCCGGGTTGAGATCCTGGATCATCAGCTGATCGCGGGCGCGCGCGTGGACGTAGTCCGCGCTCACCGACAGGGTCGTGAACAGTTGCCGCTCGTAGCCGGCGGTGAACTGGTCAGTGTATGGAATCACACGATCGGGGTTGTCGAGATTGACCGTGCCTGTGTTCCTGATGCGGCTGCCGGGCGGATACGCCGCCGACACGAGCGCGCGGTTGACGGTGGGGCCGCCGACGAGCATCGGGTCGGTGGGCGCGTTTCCCGCCGACGGACCGGGGTCGAAGTTGTTCGCCGGGAACAGCGCGACGAACGAATCCGAAAAGGTTCCTGCGGTCAGAATCGCCGAGATGAGCTCGAAGTGCGTCTTGTCGTAGAACCGGCCGTACCCACCTCGGACGACGCTCTGGCCGTCCCCGGCGAGGTCGTAGGTGAGGCCGAGCCGTGCCGCGATGTTGTTCTTATCGACAGGATACGCCGACGGATCAGGGAAGGCAGGATTATCGACTTCCGAGATTGGCTGGACTTCGAGGTCGTAGCGCAGCCCAAGACTGATCGTCGCGCGATTCACTCGCCACTTGTCCTGAACGAACGTCGCGACGAACTGCGCCTTCTGATAGCGGTCCAGCCCGCCTGGCACTCGAATCTGCAGCCGGTCGGGATAGGTTCTGAAATCGTTCGCGTTGAACGATTGATCGCTCTTGAAGAAAAAGGTTCCGTTCAGGTTGTCCTGCGCCGTTGATTTCGCCCCGACATACTCGTATTGCCCGCCGAACTTCAGGTCATGGCTGCCGTGGCCGCTGATGAACCACGACATCGTGTCCTCGATCTGGTACGCGTCGTTCACGCGCGCCTGGGCCACGTTGCTCTGCTGATCGACGAAGCTGGTGTAGACGAGCGTTGGCATCAGCGCCGCCTGGTTGCCGTCGAAATTTGGATTGGCGAACGCCACGTCCTCCTGGGTGAAATTCACACGGAACGTGTTGAATCGATTTTTCCCTATCACCGAATTGAGCGTCGCCACGACCGTCTGATCGACGTCGTTCTCCTGGCGTGACGCGTTCTCCGTGACTGGAAACGTGCCGGTGATCGGATTGTTGTTGTACACCACCGGAATGATCTGGTTGAGCTGTGGCGACGACTCGCGCAGCCAGCGGACGGCCCATGTGTTGTTGGCGCTCAGCTGGTGATCGAACCGGACCAGCGTATTCCATACCCGATCCTGCGTCACTGGCGAGGCATTGAACTCCGGGCGAGCCGGGATCGTGATCGTCGTCGCGCGGTCGACCATGACGCGCTCGACGTTGAAGAAAAAGTGCGCCTTGTCGCGGACGACGGGGCCGCCGATATTGGCACGGTACGTCTGCAGTTGTGTGTCGGGTTTGGTCAGCCCGTTCTGCTTGACGAAGTAGTCCTCTTTCGTCAGGCCCGCGTCCTGCCAGAGGCCCGCAGCGACTCCATGAAAGACGTTCGTTCCGCTCTTGCTGATCGCATTGACGATGGCGCCGGTCGTGCGGCCGAACTCGGCATCGCCCTGATTCGTGACGACCTGGACCTCGGCAACAGCCTCGACCGGCATCCGCGCCTGCGACCCGGCCCGTTGCCCGATCACGTCGTCGTTGTTGTTGGCGCCGTCGAGCATGAAGTTGTTGTTGCGCGAATCCAGCCCGTTGGTGCTGATCGCATCCGAGCCGAACGATTCGGTGCTGATGTTGGAGATGACGCCCGGCAGCAGCGCGACCGCGCCGATGAAGTTGCCATTCACCGACGGGAGCATCGCCATCTCGCGGTTGGTGACGTTGCCGCCGATCTCCTTCGAGGTCAGATCGACGAGCGGCGTGTCGGCGGTGACGGTGATCGTCTCGGTGACTCCGCCGGGGCTGAGTGGTATCTCCAACGTCGTGGTGCGGCCGAGATCGAGACGAACGCCCTTGCGGCTGTACTTCGCAAAGCCTGACAACTCGGCTGCGAGCGTGTAGGTGCCAGGTGGGATTGCCGTAATGAAGTACGACCCGTCAGCGGTGCTGACGCTCTGCCGGTAAACACCGGTTGCTTCATTGGTGACGAGGATAGTGACCCCAGGAATCCCCGCATCCTGGCCATCTACGACGCGCCCCCTCAGTTCGGCGGTGTTCTCCTGAGCGATGGTCCGGGTCGTCAGGCAAACACTGCAGGTGAGGACGAGTAGACCGATGAACCGTGATCGCATCGATGCCTCCCTCGACGCGAGTGGGATCTCGCGTCAGCATCCCCGCGGTGAGGCCGTGTAGTGTACGGCATCCCTGAACGCACGGAGAGATTGAGCAGTATCCTATATAGTGGAAGGAATATCTACTATCATGGAAACGACAAGCGGGGCCCCGTCCGCCCTGCACGAACGCATTGCCGCGCGTGTCCGTGTGCTACGCGCGGCGCGCGGGTACTCGCTCGATGAGCTCGCCACGAGAAGCGGCGTCAGCCGCTCGATGATCTCGCTGATCGAGCGGGGAGAGACTAGCCCCACTGCCGTCGTCCTGGACCGCATCGCCTCTGGCCTGGGGGTGATGTTGCCATCGCTGTTCGATGGGACGGATGGCGTGCGGACGGTGCCGAAAGGGCCACTCGCGCGCCGCGAAGATCAGCCAGAGTGGGAGGACCCTGGATCGGGCTATCGCCGTCGCATCGTCTCGCCCACGGGCATGCCTCAGCCGGTGCAGATCATTGAAGTCGAGTTCCCACCAGGCCAGCGCGTCGCATTCGAGAACGGCGCGCGAGGTATCCATGTGTTCCAGCAGATCTGGGTGCTCGAAGGCGCGATGGAGGTGACGTTCGGCGATGAGCGCCACCGGCTTCGCACGGGCGACTGCCTGGCCACGCAACTCGATCGTCCGATTGTCTTCCACAACCCGACACGACGACGGGCGCGGTACGCCGTGGTGATCGCGTCTGAGCCGCTCGCGAGCCGATAGGCAGCGCTCAGCGCGCGGGCGTGGCAATCCGGCGAATCTGATCGGCAGGAACGTCGCGACCGAGAATCTGCCGCACGCCTTCTTCGAGCACTTCGTCGCGTCCGGCGCGGATGCCCGGCGATCGTTGGCCGCACTTCGACATCCGGCACGATGCCGATGCGTTGTGCGGGATAGGTCGTCCCACCCGCGAACACGCCTATAATCCACCCACTCCCATGCCCCTGCCCAACGGCGCTCGCCTCGGGCCTTATGAAGTCCTCGCGAAGCTTGGCGAAGGCGGAATGGGCGAGGTGTATCGAGCGAGGGATACCAAGCTCGGTCGCGACGTTGCACTGAAGATTCTTCCCGAAGCCTTCGCCCACGATCCCGAGCGGCTGGTTCGGTTCGGCCGCGAAGCACAGGTGCTGGCCTCGCTCAACCATCCCAACATCGCTGGCATCTACGGCCTCGAGGATTCCGGCGACACCAAGGCGCTGGTACTGGAACTTGTCGACGGGCCGACACTCGCGGATCGCATCGCGCACGGACCGCTACCGGTCGAAGAGTCGCTTCAGATTGCGCAGCAGATCGGTGAGGCACTCGAGGCCGCCCACAACGCGGGCGTCATTCACCGCGACCTGAAACCTGCCAACATCAAGCTGACGCCGGGTGGCGCAGTCAAGGTCCTCGACTTCGGATTGGCGAAGGCGATCGACTCAGGGCCTGCCATCGGCAGTAGCAGCAGTCTCTCGCTGTCTCCGACGATCACGACGCCGGCCATGACGCAGATCGGTTTCATCCTCGGCACCGCTGCGTACATGAGCCCCGAGCAAGCGAAAGGGAAGGCCGTCGACAAGCGCGCGGACATCTGGGCCTTCGGCGTGGTGCTCTTCGAGATGCTGACCGGTCATCGTCCGTTTGCTGGCGAAGAAGTGTCGGACGTACTCGCCTCCGTGCTCGCGCGCGAACCGCAGTTGGCGGCGATTCCGGACACGGTTCCGCCGATCGTTCGTCAGGTGCTCGAAGCGTGCCTGCAGAAAGATCCGAAGAAGCGCATTCACGACATGGCCGATGTGCGTCTCGCCATGGCAGGCGCATTCGAGACCGTGCGCGATGCCGCGGTTCCACTCGAGAGTCCGCGACGTTCGAAATGGATGGTCCCGGCTATCGCCACGGCGCTGGTCGTGGTGGGTGCACTCGCCGCGGCGGCCGCGTGGAAGCTCAAGCCCGCCGAGCCGCGGCACATCATGCGCTTCGCGCACCACCTGAATGCCGTGTCATTCACACGTCAGGGTCGCCCTGTCGCGGCGATCTCGAGAGACGGACGCCGTCTGGCCTTCGTTGCCGATAGTCGCGTCTACCTCTGGAATCTCGACGAATCGGATTCGAGGCCGATTCCAGGAACCGACGATGAGAATCCTTCGTCACCGTTCTTCTCTCCTGACGGCCAGTGGGTGGGTTATTGGTCCAGTGACAACGCGCTGAAGAAGATTCGATTGACCGGAGGTACTGCGGTTGTTTTGACCAAGGCGGGAAACCCCCTGGGCGTCTCGTGGGGGCCGGACGACAAGATCGTCTACGCGCTCAACGATGGCATCTGGCGCGTGTCCGGGAACGGAGGCGCCGCGGAGCATCTCGTCAAGACCGAAAAGGGCGAACGCATTCACGCTCCGCAGATGCTGCCGGATGGCAACACCCTGCTGTTCGCTGCGACGAGTGAAGCTGGCGCGGAGGGCTGGGACAGGGCAAAAGTCATCGCCCTCAAACTCGATCGCGGCGAGCGAAAGATCCTCCGCACTGGTGCCGCAGATCCGCGCTATGTGTCCAGCGGGCACATCGTTTACGTGTTCGAGTCCACGCTGTTCGCGCTGCCTTTCGATCTGAATTCCCTCGAAGTGCGTGGCGGACCGGTGCCCGTTGTTCCCGACGTCCGGCGCGCGGTAGGCGCCGACATCGGAATTGCCCAGTACGCGGTCTCCGATAGCGGCACGCTCGTGTACGTGAAGGGCAGCGCCAGCGATCAAGTGTCGCTCGCTCTGGCCGATCGATCGGGGAAGTTCAAGCCGCTCCCGGCTCCGAGCGACAACGTGTACCATCCGCGTTTCAATCACGACGAGTCCCGGATCGCCGTGTATCGACTCGATGGCGCGACGACCTCGAATGTCTGGATCTATGAGGTGGCGCAGTCCCAATGGCGTCAACTGACGTTCAACGGCGGCGATCGACCCCTCTGGACGCCAGACGGCCGCGCGATTACCTATCGCGTTGGCACGTCGCTTTGGCAAATCCCGTCAGACTTGAGCGGTACGGCTGCGCAACTACCCGGGACCGATGTCGCCGGCAACATGGGTCCGTTCGACTGGTCGTCCGACGGCGAGGTTCTGCTCTACGGGTCTACAGAAGGCCTGCATGCGTTTCGACCGAAGGCCGCGGATATCAAAGACACGCTTGTCATGAAACCACCCGAGGGCGCGACGCTCATCACTCGCGCAAGCTTTTCACCGGACGCACGCTGGATGGTCTACACGGTCGCCACCGCGCAGGGTAGCCTCGCGTACGTGAGCCCCTTTCCAACTGGCGTCGGCGGTCACCGGAAGATTATGAACGAGTCTGCTGCTTCGCCGATCTGGAGCCGCGACGGGCGCGAGATCTTCGTCAACACAACGGGGACGCTACAGGTCCTCGGCATCAAGACCCAACCGGCTCCCGATTGGACGAACCCGATAAGGCTGTTTGCGATGCAAGGTGTGGTGGCACCAGGCGCGGGTTCCACCAACTGGGACATCACGCGCGATGCGAAACAGTTTCTGATGATCGTCCCTAAGAGTGCGCAGACCGGCACCGCGAACCAGGAACTCCAGATCGTACTTAACTGGAACGAAGAGCTGAAGCGCCTGGTCCCCTGAATCCTGATTCCCGATTCCTGATTCCTCTACTTGCCTACCAAATGCGGCACATCGAGGTTGTTCTCGTTGCAGACGTACTCGATGAGTTCGCCATCGGCCATCAGCTGAAACGCCTGCGTCACCGTCCACGGTTTCGCGTAGACCTTCGGATCGTCGATGGTGATGTCCACGAGTAGCTGTCCAAACGAAGGACGTCGAAACCGCTCGGTGACTTTCATCTGCTCCGAATGCGGATGCCCCGCATCATCCAGCCACGTCTTGTCATTGAAGCCTGTCGTCTCGACGATGAGCGTGTCACCATCCCATCGGCCCTTCGAGTACCCCATCCAGGTCGGCTGCGGATCGTTGGCGAGCGTGTGGTTGCTGTCGAAAAAGATCTGCCGGAAGGTCGTGCGCGTTTCGTAGAGGATGACGATGGTGCCGGTGAGCTGGATGATCTTCTGCGGAAACGGCACGCCGTTCACGCGCGGGAATCCCGGCGGCAAGCAGACGCCTTCCGGATCCTCCTTGCCGTTGTTGTCCCGGCGTTCTGCATAGAGCGCCTGCGCCCCCGGGAGCATCACGATGTCGTCCGGCTTCAGATCGGCGCCGAGGTTGAAGTTGTATTTGATGTCGGTCTGCCAGATGCCGGAGAGGTCCACGGTGCCCGACGCCGTGCGAGGTGGCGGGGCTTTCACATCGACCTTGCCGTCAGGCAGACGCGGCGCGCTGGGATCGCGGTAGCGCCACTGTGCGTTGACCGTGCAAGCGAGTACCACGAACACGACGATGGTGACCGGAACTCTCATCACGCCCTCGCCGGTGAGAGTACTTCGAAATCGACATCGGCGTGTGCGTGAGGGTCAGAGCTGCCGGTGTTTGAAGATGGACGTCACCATGGCCGCACGAGATGAGACCCCGAGCTTGGCAAAGATCCGGCGCAGATGCGTGGAGACGGTCCAGACGCTGATGTCCAGCACCGACGCGATGATCTTGTTCGGATAGCCCTTCGCGATCATGCGTGCGACCTCGAGCTCGCGAGGGCTGAGTCGCACCGGCTCGGCCGGCGCGCTATGTGCGCGTGCGAGCACGCAGCGCACACCGTCCACTTCACAGTCGACGAGCACCTCTCCCGAGTCTTCCTTTGCGGTCGCCTCGTCAGGTGTGGTCGGCGCGGAAGGCTGTGCGCCAGCGTGACGCGCGTGTGCGACGAGTTGGCGCACGAGCGTCTCGAACGCCGATGACTCCTCGTCCCGGGCCTTCGGCTTAGGCCGCTGCGTCTTCGCAACCTTAGCGCCCATGTCTGCAACTCATCTGTGTGAATTGTCCGAGGATTCGCAGACCTCGATCACGACAGCCGTATCCGCCATTGTGCGATCGGTGGCGAATGTTCCGCCACTCTGACATCGAGATGGCGCGCGCGTCGTGCATCAACCTTCTGCGATTGAGGGATGTTCTTTGTAATCGATCCTCGCACCTACTGCATGTAGCACGTTCGCGTGACACATATGTGAAGGAGCGCGCACGTGTGAACACGTTCGCGCTCCCGCGAAGATGCGACTACCCACGTTATAACGCGCTCCCTATGCTTTCCGTACACAAACGTTCAGCGAGCTGCACGGCAGCCGACAGACCGGGGGCCAACATGGAACGAAGCTTAGAACACGAACTGGAAAGCGAGTTGGAACTCGAAGGTGAATTCGAGGGCGAGCTCGAACTGGAAGGGGAGAGCGAACACGAGGCCGAAGGCGAACTGGAGGCCGAGGGCGAGCTGGAAGGTGAGGGCGAGCTGGAAGCGGAAAGTGAGTTCGCCGGCGAACTGGAAGGCGAGGGCGAGTTGGAAGGCGAGAGCGAGCTCGGCGAGCACGAACAGGGCGAACAGTTCCTCGGCCCACTGCTCGGCAGCCTGCTTGGTGAAGGCGAAGGAGAAGGCGAGGGTGAACTCGGCGAACACGAGTTCGAGTTCGAGCAGGGCGAGCAGTTCTTCGGCCGCGCGTTCCGCGGCATCGGTCGTCTGGTGAAGAGAGCCGCGCCCATGCTCAAGAACATCGCGCGCGTCGCCGCGCCGATCGCCGGCAAAGCGGTTGGCGGATTCCTCGGAGGCCCGGCCGGCGCGATGCTCGGCTCGAAGCTGGCACGGCTCGCCGCACAGCAGTTGCGCGAGCAGGAGCTCGGTGGGGCGAGCGAAATGGAGTCGCACGAGTTCGAGATGGGCGAACAGGAACTCGGCGAGCACGAAGTCGCGCAGGAGTTGGCTGAGCACGAGCTCGAAGCCGAGGCGATGGCCCACTACGCGGCCTTCACCGAAAGCGAGCACGAGGCCGAGGCTATGGCCGGAGCCGCCGCCACGGCCACGTTGTCGGCACGAGATCGCCGCGCATTGCGCCGGCTGGTGCCGAACCTGGTTCGCGGCGCGGGGATCCTCACGCGCGTGTTGCGCATGCGCCGGTCGACACGACCGTTTGTCCGCGTCGTGCCGACGATCATGCGACGCACCGTGCGCACGCTTCGCCGCGGTGCGGCGGCCGGCCAGCCGATCACGCGTCAGCGTGCCGGTCAGGTCATGGCGCGCACGACTCGTCGCGTACTGAGCAGCCCGCGGTATTGCGGGGCGGTGCTCCGCCGCAACATTCGCGCGACCCGCGCGGTCGGACGGCCGCGAGCCATGGCGATGGCGACTGTCAGGCGGCGCGGCCGTTCGATCTAGATCGTATTCACCGCTATCACGGTCACGGACTCTGCAACGCAGGATGACACCATGTCTGGAGCTACTGCATTCGAAGGTGAACTGGAACTGGCCGGCGAGCTCGAACAGGAACTCGAGCTCGCCACCGAACTCGCCAACGAGTTCGAGCTGGAACACGAACAGGAAGCCGAGCACGAGTCGTTCTTCAACAGTCTCGCGGCGATGGCCGATCGCAGGGGACGCTCACAGGCGTTACGGCGTATCGCGCTGGCCGCGGCGCGCTCGGCCCTGAGAGGACAGGCCCGGCCGTGGCCGGTGGTCGAAGGCGAGTCCGGTGAGCTCGAAGGCGAGATGGGCGAACTCGAGGTCGCGCAGGAATTCGAGTTCGAGGCGTCTGCCGCGCAGCTCGCGAACGCCTTCGCCGAAATGGAGCACGAGGGCCACGCCGCTGCCGAAGCCGCCAACGAGCAGGAGGCGGCGGAACACTTCCTTCCGCTCATCGGCCTGGCCGCGAAGTTCGTCCTGCCGAAACTCGCTGGAATGGCCGCGAAGAAACTCGGCGGAGCGGCGCTCAAGAAAATCGGCGGCAAGTTGATCGGCCGCGTCGGCGGGCAGCTGGTCCGGCGGTTTGCCCCGCGTCTGATCCGGCGCGTGACTCCGCAACTGCAACGCGGGGTGGCCAACGTCACGCGCACCTTGTTCCGCAACCGTGCGACGCGTCCGCTCATTCACGCGGTGCCTCGCATCGCACGCAGCACGGTTGCCCGGCTGGGTACGCAGATCGCCAGGGGCCGTCGCATCACGCCGCAGATGGCCGCGCGCACGCTGGCGCAACAGACGGCGCGCACCTTGAGCAATCCGCGCGTGCTCGCGCAGACGTATCGTCGATCGCTGGCCCTGGATCGCCGGTATCACAAGCGCACGCGTCGACTGCTGGGGCGTCCCGCCGGTGCACCTGTTCGTGCCGCTAACGATCCAGGAGGCAGCGCGAGCGCCGTGGCTGGTGCCGGCGCTGGTGCCGCCCCTGGCATGCTCGGAGCGCCGAACGGTCTCGGCGCCATCATGCCTGGTGCCGGCTCGTGGCCCGCGCAAGCGACGGGTCTGTGTCGCTGTTCGTTCCAGCCCGCCGCGCCAGCCGGACCGAGCTGCCCGACGTGCGGACGCTGACGAACGAGTAACCCTCTCTC
>Ga0075428_100008788_pt1 | contig 11212 bp, 3 predicted proteins | sample RhiMetdeltSRZDD2_FD_75291 | JGI IMG/M metagenome (GOLD analysis project Ga0075428, IMG submission 75291) | Populus rhizosphere microbial communities from Tennessee, USA - Rhizosphere MetaG P. deltoides SRZDD2 | ecosystem: Host-associated > Plants > Roots > Rhizosphere > Soil | place: USA... | reverse complement strand
GATCTATCGGCGTTCGTTCTGTTTTCGTCGGCAGCCGGTGTGCTCGGCTCTCCGGGCCAGGCCAACTACGCCGCCGCCAATGCATTCCTTGACGGGCTTGCACAACATCGCAGGCAGCAGGGACTGCCGGGTTTCTCTTTGGCCTGGGGATGGTGGGCGCAAGCCACGGGGATGACAGGCCATCTCGACGAGCGCGATCGCGCACGCATGAGTCGGGGCGGCTTCATCCCGATGTCGTCGGCAGACGGTCTCGCCCTGTTCGATGCGTCGCTTCGGCAGGGGCACTCGTTCGTGTTGCCGGCACAGTTCAACCTCTCCGCCATCCGGTCCCGTTCGGTGGTAGGAGGTTTGCCGCCAATATTCCGTGGTTTGATCCGTCCGGTACGGCGCACCGTCGACTCTGCGCACGCCGCCGAATCCTCCTTCGACCTCCGGCAGCGGCTTGCGGCAATGAGCGCATCCGAACGCGAACATGAACTGCTCGAGATCGTGCGTGCGAACGCCGCCGCCGTGCTCGGCCACGACTCCGCTGACGCGGTCGGCGCGGAGCAGGAGTTCAAGGAGTTGGGCTTCGATTCGTTGGGTGCGGTCGAGTTTCGGAATCGCCTGAAATCGGCTACGGGTTCGAAGTTGCCTACTACCGCTGTCTTCGATCATCCGACGCCGCTGGGGTTGGCCCGGTATCTGGCCGGTGCACTCGAGGACGACGGGGCGTCGAGCCCGCAGCAGGCAGAGCGCGGCCGGGCCGAACAGGAATACTTGCCGTTGACGGGCTATCAACGCGACATCGTCGCGATCGGTGCACGCTATCCGGATGTCCCGATCGCTCAGGTCGTCGCCCACGCTCGTCTGGATGGGACGGTGGATCTGGAGCGGATGCGCGAATGCGTGCGGCGAGCAAGCCTGCGGAACGACGCGCTGAGGTTGCGTTTCGAGTTTCGTGACGGCGAGTTCGTTCAGCACGTCGGGACCGAGCCGCCTGAGCTCGAGTTCGTCGATTTCACCGGCGCCCCGGATCCGGTGACAGCATGCAGGCACTGGATTGACGACGCGAGTGGGCGCGTCCTTTCCCAGGACGGGCCGCTGACGCGCGCCGCAGTCCTGGTCGATCGACTCGATTCGTTTTTGGTGTACGCGTGTTTCCACCACGCCGTGGCGGATGCGTGGGGCATGAATCTCGCGCTGAGCCAGATGCTGAATGAGTATGCGTCCGAGTCCGACTTCAGGAGCGACGACGTCGCGACGCCGAAGTACTTGGATTTCGTCCGCGCGGAGCGCCGATATCGCGGCTCGCCGGAATGGGAGGCCGACCGAGAGTTCTTCGTTGAGAAGTACCGCGACGTCGAGCCCGCGTTGTTTTCGCGCAGCAGGTCGGTGCGTAGCCGGGGCAGGCAACATCACGCCATGCGGGTGAATCGCGAAACAGCCCAACGAATTCGAGACACCGGCCGCTCAATCTTTGCGTTCACCTCTGCCGCCATCGGCGAGTATCTGCGCCGGATACACCGTTGCGGGGATATCGTTATCGGAGTTCCGTTCCTCAACCGGTCGTCGGAAGCCGAACTCCGCACGGTCGGCTGCATGACGAATATGCTGCCACTGCGGATTCCGGTCGACAGTGCATCGTCCATGGCAGAACTCGCCGATCAACTCGCCGCCCAAGTGTGGGAATTGCAGGCCCGACAGCGGTTTGCTTATGGCGACATCGTCACGGCGCTCCAAGAATGCGGTGGGAAGAGCGCATCACTATTCGACATGACGTACTCCTATTTCGCGATTCCTAATAGCGAGCTGGGAGAGTGGATCTGGAAGGACGCCAACGTGCTTGCGTCAGGTTACTCACTCGATGCGGTCAACATCGTCGTCCGCGACTACGAACGGGACGGTTCGCTCGATGTGGATCTGTTCTACGCCGACGATGTCTTCGACGCGAACTATCGGTTCGCAGACGCCTTGCGCCACGTATTGACACTGATTGGAAGAGGGCTGGACGCGCCCGAGACGTTAATGGCCGAAATCGACATGCTCTCGGACGGGGATCACATCGAGCTGGATGGGTTCGCATACGGAGCGCAGATCGATGCTTGATTTCCGGCACGCCCTCACGGTTGACCGGTTGGCCGCTGGCACACCGGGCGAACGCACCGCGGTGGCATCAGAGGGCGGGACGCTCAGCTATGCGGAGTTCGACGCCGCCGTAAATCATATTGCGCAACTGCTGCGCGATCGGCGTGTTGAGCGCGACGAGTGCGTCGCGGTGATGGTGCCGCGCTCGGCTGAGCTGATCGTTGCGATCCACGGGATCCTGCGCGCGGGCGCCGCATATGTGCCTATCGACCCGGATTATCCTGCGATTCGTGTGCGCACGATCGTTGAAGACAGCGGTGCGCGCGTTATCGTCGCTGGACCCGAATTCGCAGAAATAGCCGATGAACTCGGCGTTGATCGCATCGGGCCAAGCATAGCCGGGGCGGATCCCGTCGAGCCGGTCGCCTCGCCTGAGGACTTGGCTTACGTCATCTACACGTCAGGATCGACGGGCCGGCCGAAGGGCGTGATGGTCGAGCGCCGGTCGGTGGTGAACCGACTGCGCTGGATGCAGCGGCGGTACCCCCTTGGCGGCGACGACGTCATTCTGCAGAAGACGCCGGTGACGTTCGACGTCTCCGTGTGGGAGTTGATGTGGTGGGCGATGGCGGGTGCAAGCGTCGCGTTGCTGGAGCCGGGTGGCCAGCGTGACCCCCGCAAGATCGTCGCAGCGGTCCAGCGGCATCGGGTGACGGTCATGCATTTCGTGCCGTCGATGCTTGGCCCATTCTTGGATCAACTGGAGGCCCAACCCGATTCGATGCACCAGCTTGCGTCATTGCGGTTGGTGTTCTGTAGCGGTGAAGCGCTTACGCCGGCGCTGGTCGAGCGGTTCAACCGGGTGTTCGGGGCCATCGGGGTGCCCCGGCTGGTGAATCTCTACGGGCCGACCGAGGCGACGGTGGACGTGAGCTACTTCGACTGCCCGTCGCTCGGGCCTGTCGATGCGGTCCCGATCGGAAAGCCGATCGACAATACAACATTGCTCGTTCTCGACGAGCGCGGAAACCCTTGCCCGCTGGGAGTGGTCGGCGAACTGAACATTGGCGGGGTGGGGCTCGCCCGCGGATACCGGGGTCGTGATGATCTGACTGCGGTCGCCTTCGTCTCGGATGAGCGCGTGTCCGGCGGTCGGCGGTACCGAACGGGCGACCTCGCCCGCTGGCGAGCAGACGGCAACCTCGAGTTCCTGGGCCGCATTGATGATGAAGTCAAGGTGCGCGGCAATCGGGTGAGCCCCGGCGAGGTCCAAGCCGCGATGGAGTCGTGTCCGGGCGTGCGATCAGCGGTCGTGATAGCCGAGCCGACAGACGCCCACGGCACCTACCTGATCGGTTATTTCGTAGGGGAGTTCGTATCCGTCGATCAACTCGGCACTCACGTAGCAGAGCGGCTGCCCGCGTACATGATTCCCACCAAGTTCGTCGAATTGAGCGCGCTGCCACTTTCGGCGAGTGGCAAGGTGGATCGTCGGGCGCTACCCCGGCCTGGCGCGCCGGATAGATCGGACGTTGCCCCGCGTACCCCAGCGGAGGTAGCGCTGGCCGAAGTGTTCGCCTACGTCCTCAAAGTCGAATCCGTTGGGATCCACGACAACTTCTTTACGGCTGGCGGAGATTCGATCCTTGCGCTCGCCATTCGTACCGAGGCGGAGAAGCGTGGCATCGCTATCGATCTCGAGGAGCTGTTCGCGAGGCCCACGATCGCGGAACTGGCTGAGCCCAGTTCACGGCAGGCACCGAAGCCAGAAGGGGTCACAGACGCGTTCGCGTTACTCCCTCCAGGTGACCGCGCGGCACTGCACGAGGCTGAGGATGCGTTCCCCGCGACTGCGCTGCAACTCGGCATGCTGTTTCACAGCATCGAACGTGCCGAATCGACGATGTACAAGGACGTCTTCCGCTACCGCGTGGCGACACCGTGGCGCGAAGAAGAGTTCACCGACGCGTTCGACCGTCTGGTGGCCCGGCATCCCGCGCTGCGGTCCTCGTTCGACCTGAGTCAACATTCGGTGCCGGTGCAGGTTGTCAGGTCACGGGTGCCACGAGCGTTCGACGTCGTGCCCGGAGCTGACGATGCGCATGTCCGGGACTACATGGCGGCCGGACACGCGCACAGTTACGACTTCGGCAGCGCACCGCTGTACAGCCTGCGCGCGTTCGTAGGCGATGAGGATGTGGATCTGGTTTTCGCTTTTCATCACGCGATTCTGGACGGCTGGAGTGTTGCGAACCTGATGCGCGAGTTGTTGCAGGACTACCTGTTCCAACTCGGCATCGATGTGCCGCCGATCGACACCGAGGTCCACTCGGCCACCATGCTTGCCGAGTATGTCCGTCTGGAGAAGGAAGCGCGTAAAAGCGCTGCGGCAAAAGAGTTCTGGCGTCAAGCCCTGGAGGGGTCACACGCGACCACGCTGGCCTCCCATGTCGCCCACCAATCACCGGCGACCGGCGATCCGGTGGTGACGATCCTGATTCCGCAGTGTGTGCAGGATGCCGCCGGCGAACTGGCAAAGTCTCGCGGGCTCTCTTTGAAGTCAGTGCTACTCGCCGCGCATTGCCTGACCGTACAAAGACTCTCGGGTGAGGCGGACGTCACGACCGGGCTTGTCACCCACGGGCGCCCGGGCCGTGCCGGAGCCGAAACCGCCGCCGGGATGTTCCTCAACACCATCCCGATCCGGCTCGACGACAAATCGGCGACCTGGCTCGACGTTGTCGAGCATGTGACCGAATTCGAGCGGGCGAGCCATCGCTATCGTCGCTACCCGTTACAGGCCATGCAATCCGATGCCGGCCGCCCACTGTTCAACACAGCATTCAATTTCGTCAACTACCACCCTCTTGCCGAGTTGGCCGGAACCACCGGGGTGGAACTGATCGACTTCGACGTCCACGAACAAACAAACTTCGCGCTGCTCGCGACCGCCGGCATCGACTCATGCGGCCAGCGACTGTTCCTGCGCGTCAATGGCGATCCGCAGAACGTCACTGCTACGCAAGCACACGAATACGCAAACGCATTCATGCGTGTGCTGGCGGCAATCGTGCGCTCACCCGAGCAAGCCATCGATCGCGGCACAGATGAACCGACCGCTCGCGACGTCACACAACTGATCACCGAACAGACTGCGACCAAGCTCACCACCGTTGCACTGATTGACGATCGGTTGGCCGTTGCCCCGAGCACCCCGGCAGAGGCAGCGCTTGCCGACGTGTTCGCCTCAGTGCTCGGCCTCGACTCCGTTGGCGTGCATGACAACTTCTTCACTATCGGCGGAGATTCCATCCTCGCCCTCGTCGTACGCAGTAAGGCGGAGAAGCGTGGCATCGCATTCGAGATCGAGGAGCTGGTCGCCCGGCCCACGGTTGCCGAACTGGCCGAGGCGAATTCGCGGCCGTTGCCGGCACCCGAAGGTGTTACCGAGCCATTCGCATTGCTGCCGCTGATCGACCGCGCGGCCTTGCATGACGCCGAGGATGCGTTCCCCGCGACAGCGCTGCAACTCGGCATGCTGTTCCACAGCATGGAGCGTGCCGAATCCACCATGTACAAAGACGTTTTCCGGTATCGCCTGACGATGCCGTGGCGGGAAGCGGAGTTTACCGAAGCGTTCGATCGTCTCGTCGAGCGACATCCCGCGTTGCGGTCGTCGTTTGAATTGAACCAACATTCCCTGCCGGTTCAGGTTGTTAGGAAGAGGGTGTCACGTGCGTTCGATGTCGTGACCGGAGCCGACGATACGGATGTCCGGGACTACATGGCCATCTGTCACGCCCATCGCTACGACTTCGACCGCGCACCGCTGTACAGCCTGCGCGCGTTCGTAGGCAATGAGGACGTGGATCTGGTCTTCGCGTTCCACCACGCCATTCTCGACGGCTGGAGTGTCGGCACTCTTGTGCGCGAGCTGGTGCAGGACTACTTGTTCCACCTCGACGTCGATGTGCCGCCGATCGGCACCCGGGTCTACTCGTCGACCATGCTCGCCGAGTACGCCCGTCTGGAAAAAGAGGCGCGGGACAATCCTGCAGCGCAAGAGTTCTGGCGTCAAGCGGTGGACGGATCGCACGCAACGTCGCTGCAATCCTACGTGCCACATGTAGCGTCGGCGGTCGCCGATCCGGTTGTGACGATCGTGATCCCGCAGTGGCTGCAGGATTCGTCTGGACAACTCGCAAAGTCTCGTGGGCTCCCTTTGAAGTCGCTGCTGCTCGCTGCGCATTGCGTGACCCTACAAAGACTCTCGGGTGAGGCCGACGTCACGACAGGGCTGGTCACCCACGGCCGCCCAGGACGTATTGGCGCCGAAATGGCCACAGGTCTGTTTCTCAACACGATCCCGATTCGGCTCGACGATAAACCAGTGACCTGGCTCGACGTCGTCGAACATGTGGCCCGCTTCGAGCGCGCGAGCCATCGCTATCGGCGATACCCGTTACAGACCATGCAGTCCGATGCGGGCCGCGCGCTGTTTACGACAGCGTTCAATCACGTCAACTACCACTTATCTGCCGAGTTGGTCGCAACCGCCGGGGTCGAGCTCCTCGGGTTCGAGGCAAAGGAGCAGACAAATTATGCGCTCTTGGTAACCACCGGGATCGATCCGCGGACCGGCCGGCTTTCGCTTCGGGTGAACTTCGATCCGGCAGCGCTAGCATCCTGGCAGGTAAGTGAATACGCGAAGTCGTTCGTTCGGGTGTTGGCAGCAATCGTACGATCGCCCGAGAGCGCCATCGACATTGCCGCCGATGAGCTGCCAGCTTCCGACGTCACGCAACTCGTCTCAGAGCAGGCGGCGGCGACTCCGGATGCATCTGCGATGGCGACTGACACGACCAGCTGGACGTATGCCGAATTGGACTGCGGCGCAGGAAGAATCGCGGCCGGATTGTTGGCCAGCGGCATGCCGTCGGGAGCCCGGATAGGCGTGATGCTCGATCGATCCGCCGAGCTGATCGTGACGGTGCTCGGAGTTCTGAAGGCCGGCGCGGCAGTTGTGCCGTTGGACGTGAGCTATCCGCGCGCGCGGATCGACGCGATGATTGATCGCGCCAAGCCGTTCCGCGTCATTTCCGACGTCGCCGAAGTTAGTGCACTGCTTGGAGCTACTGCAACACAAACACTGCCGGCAATCAACCCCGACGATGCGGCGTACGTGTTGTTCACATCCGGTTCGACGGGCGAACCCAAGGGTGTCACGATGCCGCACCGGGTTCTCACCAATTTGATCACCTGGCAGAATCGGCGCGCGTCCGGCGCGGTCGGCGGTTCGACGCTGCAGTTCGCCCCGCTGTCCTTCGACGTGTCGTTTCAAGAGATCTTTTCGACGCTCTGTGGTGGCGGCATGTTGCGGTTGGTGTCCGAGGGGCAGCGCAAGGATCTGCCGGCACTGGTGCGCCTCGTCGCGGACGAGGGGATTGAGCGGATCTTCCTGCCGTTTGTCGCGTTGCAGGCATTCGCCGAGGCGGCATGCGTCAGCGAAACGCGGCTGGAGTCATTACGTGTGGTCATCTCCTCAGGCGAGCAGCTGAGGGTAACACCGGAAATCCGCCGGCTGTGCTCGGCGAATCCTGGTCTTGTTCTGGAGAACCAGTACGGCCCCACCGAGACGCACGTCGCAGCCAGCTACACCATGAGTGGTTCACCCGAGAACTTTCCCGCGCTTCCACCGATCGGCACTGCGATCGACGGCGCAACGATCAGCGTGCTCGGTGTCGACCTGCGGCCGGTTCCGACCGGAATCAAGGGTGAGATTTACCTCGGGGGCCGTTGCCTCGCAATCGGTTACGAGGCGCGGCCCGACCTGACCGCCGAGCGATTCGTCACGGTCGGCGAGCACGGCGAGAGGATGTACCGCACCGGTGATCTAGGAGTCCAGATACCCAGCGGGGACGTGCTCTATCTCGGGCGGGTCGACACCCAGGTGAAGGTGCGTGGTTTCCGCATCGAGTGTGCGGAGGTCGAACTCGCCTTGATGAGGCTCAACCCCAAGGCGATCCAGGCGGTAGCGGTCGTAGCTCGAAATCTCGACTCGTTGGACTCCACGCTGGTGGCCTACCTCGCCGGGGACCGGGAAGCGGCCGATCTCGCGGTGATCCGAGCTCGCTTGCACGCGGTGTTACCGGAATACATGATCCCGACGCACTTCCAATGGCTCGACGAACTTCCGCTCACGCCGAGCGGCAAGCGCGACGACAAGGCGCTGCGTGAGTTGCCACTGTCCCCCATCGTTGCGCCATCGGCCTGCGTAGTGCCGTGCAACGCGTACGAGCACGCGGTTGCCGACGTAATGGCGGAGTTCGCTGGTAGCGCGAGCTTCGCTGCCGATACCAACTTCTTCGATGCCGGAGGCACATCGATCGGCGCTATGCGGGTGGTCATGGCGATTTCGCGGACATGGGGCGTCGAGATACCGCTGGACGAATTCGTCACAGCGCCTACCCCGGCGCACATCGCAAGCTTGATCGCGGCCGGCGGTCCCGCCCGCCGGTTCGACCCCCTTGTCGCACTGCGGACCTCGGGCGATCATCCACCGCTGTTCCTGGTCCACCCGATCGGCGGGAATGTCTTGTGTTATCTCGATCTCGTCAGACACCTTCCGGCCGATCAGCCGGTTTATGCGTTGCAGGCGGCAGGTGCCGAACCTGGAGCGACGCCACTCCGCACGATGAGCGACCTCGCCGCGTCCTATATCACGGCGATTCGCAGAGTACGCCCCCACGGGCCATACAACATTGGTGGATGGTCCTTCGGGGGTTACGTCGCTGTCGAGATGGCGCAGCAACTGGCTGACGAGGAACTTGCGCGTCTGATCCTGCTCGATACGATCGCGCTTGGCGACGGCCCTCCTCCGTCAGTCGCTGAAAGTGACTTAATGACAGCGTTTTTCGGTGAACTGCTGTTGGAGGCGCATGGCATGAAGGCAGCACAGCTGGCATTTGAGCACAACGCGACGGATCGTGACGCATCGTTCGATTCAACGCTCCGTTACGCGATCGAGGCGGGAATCGTTCCGCCCGAGAGTTCGCCACAGCTGATCCGACGGCTCTACGAGATATTCCGCGCCAACTACGAGGCAACGCTGAACTATTGCCACGAACCGCTGGATCGTGACATCACATTGTTGAGGTCAATCGAAGAACTCCCGGCGGTGTTGGCGGGCCCCCACCGCATCGTCGGGAGCATGTTCGCCAGCACCACAAATGGCTGGGAACGCGTCACTCCGCGAAGCCTGAGGGTCATCGACGTTGCGGGTGACCACTTGTCGATGATGTCGGAGCCATATGTCGCGGACGTCGCGGCCAAACTGTTCGCGGCGCTCGCTGCGGTCGAGTTAGTCGGCGAAGGCCAGTGATGAACGCGCGGACAGTGGCGGTGGTAGGTGGCGGAATTGGCGGTTTGACCGCCGCCGTCGCCTTGCGGGCCAAGGGAATCGACGTCGAAATCTACGAAGCCGCACCCGAACCGCGGGACAGTGGGACGGCACTGGGCATCGCCAGCAACGCCACGAAAGTGCTGCGCGCGCTGGGCATCGACCTGACAACGAACGCCTGCTGCCGCGCGCTTGAGCACTTTGAGCTGCGCACAGCCCGCGGCGCGCTGATCCGGGCCCTGCCGGGCGCAGCGATCACCGCAGAACTGGGCCATCCGTTCGTGAGCATTCACCGCAACGAGCTGATCCGCACGCTGCGAAATGCCGTCGCCGACACCCCCATCCACTACGGCGCCGAGGTCGTCGACGTAAGAATCGAACGATGCGGGGCACGCGCCACCTGTGTCGATGGCACCGACGTGCGCGCCGGGGTGTTGATCGGCGCCGACGGCTTCCGATCGGCCGTCCGGTCGATGGTCGCAGGTGAGCAGGCGCCCAGCGAGTACGGCTATATCTGTTGGCTTGCTACCGTGCGCTTTTCGCACCCACGCATGGTGCCGGGATATACCGGCCACTTTTGGGGCAGAGGACAGCGATTCGGGCTTATCGACATCGGCGGTGGGATCGCCTACTGGTGGGCAACGAAGAACATGCCCTCCGCCAAGGCACGTGAGTGGAACGGAGACAAGTCGGCCATCCTGTCCGTGTTCGACGGTTGGGCCCCCGAGGTAGTCGAAGCGATCGAGCGGACACCGGCTGATGCCATCATCAGTGTGCCCGCCCAGGACCGGCCATTCCTCAAGCGGTGGGGCAAGGGCCCGATCACGCTGCTGGGTGACGCCGCGCACCCGATGCTGACCAGCAGGTCACAAGGCGCCAGCTCCGCGGTGGAGGACGGTTACGTGCTGGCGGAGGCGATCGCCCGCCTGCCCGATACGGTCGAGGCCCTGCGCGCATACGAGGACAGACGCCGCGACCGCGCCGAAATGCTCGTGCGGAGCTCGCGGCGGCTCAGCAGAGTCGAGCAGGCACAGAGTCCGGTCGCTTGTGCGGCGCGGAACCTTGGGCTGCGCTGTGCGCCGATGCGATCGCTGACCCGGCACACGATCCGTCCCATGCGATTCGACCTGGGGTGGACACCATGATGCATACCGCGGTGCGGCCCCCGGGCTGCCTGGTCGAGCGGTGGTGCTGGATCGCCGATCAAGTCTCACTTTTCGACGTTATCGCGGCGGTGTCCCACCGGTCCGCCCAGCGTTTCGCGGACGGCTGTCTCCAAAACCTGCTCCGCGCTATCGCTTAAGGAGAAAGGCAAACCGATGCAGATTCTCGCGCGGTGGATTTCCCGGTACGCGGGTTGGATCCTTACGGTGATGGTAATCCTGCTCCTGCTTGGTGGGCTCTACTCCACACACCTGAATAGTCGGCTCAGCGGTGGCGGCTGGACCGTGCCCGGATCGCAGGAGGCACGGGCCGAGCTCGCACAGAACGCAGGATTTGTCGGACGTGGATCATCGACCGTCACAATGTTGATCCACGACGACTGGTTCAGTGCGCCGTCGACCGAATTCGACCGGCGTGTCGCGGATGTGACTGAGCAGATCACCGCCGACCCACGGCTGCAGATCCGGAGCCACACGGGTTGGACTTCGCTGCCTTCGCCGCAGCGGGATGAGTTGCTCGGCCGTGACGCCCGGACAACGCTCACAACACTCGAGCTCGGTATCGACGGCGGTGTGGCAAAAC
>Ga0075428_100008785_pt1 | contig 11214 bp, 7 predicted proteins | sample RhiMetdeltSRZDD2_FD_75291 | JGI IMG/M metagenome (GOLD analysis project Ga0075428, IMG submission 75291) | Populus rhizosphere microbial communities from Tennessee, USA - Rhizosphere MetaG P. deltoides SRZDD2 | ecosystem: Host-associated > Plants > Roots > Rhizosphere > Soil | place: USA... | reverse complement strand
TCTCCTCCCCTCCGCCGCTCAACCATGCACTGCAGCGTTTCGAGACCGTGAAAGTCGTAGCTGTCGACGCCGCCATAACAAATACACATGGCTTCGCGGACCCGCGAGCCAAGCGGCATCTCGAGCGAAGGTGTGCGCCACGTCACCGGCAAACTCGAACCGGCCATCAACGGAAATCCCATGCGGCGAGACGTGTCGTACATCTCCTTCGACCAGTCCCAATTCCACGACAGATGTTTGTCGTTGAAGACCGGGACGGAGCGGCCGCTATCCTCGAACACCTTGACGATCTGTTTGAAGAATTCGTACCTCGGGTATTTCGTTTGACCCTTCTCGTTTCGCGGATAGCGTCCGTGCTCCCCAATCAGAATCACGCCATCGACCGCGAGTTTCGATCCGCCGAGCGTCAGCGCTTCCGCGATGGTCGGATACAGCTTCATCGTCGGAAACTGCTGCAGGCGGCTCTTGCTCACGTCGTTTTCGCCGATTTGATCGATGTAGATCGACACGAGGTCCATCGGCGGGTGATGCCACGTCCCGTTCCACCCGTAGCCCTCGAGAAAGCGATCGACGATGTGCTGGGCATGGGAGTACTTGAAGTACGTCGTGCAGATCGCGGACAGCTTCGGACGCCCGGGACGCCGTTGCGCCCGGAGCACGATCGGCGCTGCAGCCATGCTGACGAGCAATTCCCGTCGAGAGATTTTCATAACGGTCTGTCCGTGTTCGTCCGTGTTCATCAGTGGCCTAGTTGGCCACCCGCGAGGGCGCGTGGATCGTCACGCCCTTCCGCTTGGTCGACACCGATATCTTCTCACTCGGCTTCGCACCATCCGGCAGCGCGTACTTGATTTCATACTGATGCAGCAGCTCTTCCGCCACTTGTTCAATCGCCTTTGCGTGGGTCGTCGTGACGACCTGATCGTGCCGGCCACCTGAGTCTTTCGCACCGTCACCCAGTACTTGATTGAGCGCGAACTGCCCATCCGACAGTTCCTGGTCGCGTAACTGACCCTGTTGAACCGAGACCGCGTCTGTCCCTCTGGCTTGCGGCGGGGCCAGGCCCTGCGCGCCAGCGGCCGAGACGACATAGAGAACCGCGCCGCTTTTGCGTAGTGCCTCACGCACGTCGTTGCCGTTGAGCGTTGTCGGTCCTTCACCACCAAGCCGCATCACCACGATGGCAGGGCGCCTGTCCTCGTGTTGAACTTCCTTGGTCGCCTCCAGGATCGCTTCCAGCAACTGCGCAGCGCCGGCCTCACGGCCGCGTGGACCGAGGCGCTTAAGAGCTGCGCTCAGCTCGCTCCCCTCGTGCGAGAAATCATTGAGCTTCTCCGGCTGCACGATGACCGAGTAAAGAGCGAACTCGGCCTTTCCGAGCAGCTTCTGCATGAAACGGCCGGTGCCGAGCTGAAAGGCGCCCGTTCCCTGGTCGGCCACGAGGAGCGCGACGCGCAACGGAATCTGGGCCGGAGTGACGCTGACGATGGCGCTCACTTTGCCACCATCCTTGACTTCGAAATCAGGAGCCTGCAGATCGGTGACCGATGCACCCGTCTTGTCGGTGACCGAGACATAGATCGTGCGAGTCTGCTTCGCGATCGGTTGTCCATCACGCGGAAGAGGCGAATGAAGACTCGATGAGCCAGCGACCGCAGCAATTGCAAAAGCACCGGCGAGTGACGCCGTAAACGGGTGTGGCATAGATACCTCGGCGCGTCAGTATAATCGACCTTCCAGAGGGACGATAAATGACCAATTCTCTGAGCCGCCGCAAGTTTCTCGAAATATCAGCCTGTGCCTCAGCGATGACTGGACTTCCACCGAGCGATTCCCTCCAACCCGCAGGCGGAAGCCACACAGATGAAAGTGTTCAGACGATGAACCAGAATCAAGCACCATCGTCTCCTGACGCGTGGTTCGCCGGCCCGACCGCTGGACGATCGGTGGTTCGCGCCAACCAGGCGATGGTGGCCACGAGTCAGCCGCTCGCGTCGCAGGTCGGGATCGAGATCCTGAAACGCGGCGGAAACGCCGTCGACGCCGCGATCGCGGTCGCCGCGATGCTCAACGTCACCGAACCAAACATGACCGGCATCGGCGGTGACTGCTTCGCGATGATCTACTCGTCGAAGACAAAAAAAATCGACGCGCTGAATGCAAGCGGACGCTGTCCGCGCGCGTTGACGCTCGATCACTTCACCTCGCGCAAGATTGCGCAAATGCCCTTGAGCGGCATGGACACGATCACCGTGCCCGGCGCATTTGACGGCTGGCTTACGGTGCTCGAGAAATACGGGACGATGAAGTTCGCCGACCTGATGGCTCCGGCGATCTCGTATGCGGACAACGGGTTTCCTGTGGCGGAAAAGATCGCGGCGGACTGGGAACCGGAGGTTGCAAAACTGAAGCAGGACGCGGCAGCCGCCGCGACCTACCTGGTCAACGGCGGAGCGCCTCGACCCGGGACGGTTTTTGCGCAGAAGAACCTTGCCAAGACGTTTCGGACGCTCGTGAAAGGTGGGCGCGACGCGTTCTATCGCGGAGAGATCGCCAAGGCGATCGTGGACTATTGCCAGAAGAACGGCGGCTTCCTTTCGATGGAGGATTTCGCGGCACAGAAATCCAACTGGGTCGAGCCGATTTCGACCACGTATCGCGGCCACACGCTGTACGAGCTCCCGCCGAACAACCAGGGGCTTACGGCACTGCTGATCCTGAACATCCTCGAAGCGCTCGATCTGAAAGCGATGCGCGGCGACGCCGTGCTCTACTATCACACGCTCGTCGAAGCGACGAAGATCGCCTTTGCCGATCGCAATCGATACATCGCCGACCCGGCGTTCGCCAAAATCCCGATCAAGGAGCTCATTTCAAAGGAGTACGCGGCGAAGCGACGAGCGCTCATCGATCCGAAGCGTGCCATCGACCCGCCACTCTACGGCGACATCCAGATGGGCAGCGACACCACTTACTTCACCATCGTCGATAAAGATCGCAACGCGGTGTCGTTCATCAACAGCCTGTTCAACTCGTTCGGGTCAGGCATTGTCGCCGGCGAAACGGGAATCATGCTGCACAACCGCGGCTCCGGCTTCTCGCTCGCGCCGGGCCATCCGAACAAGCTCGAGCCAGGCAAGCGGCCGTTCCATACACTCATTCCGGCGATGGTGTTCAAGGATGGCAAGCTGCTGATGTCGTACGGCGTCATGGGCGGCGATATCCAGGCGCAGGGACACTCGCAAGTGCTCATCAACCTCATCGATCGCGAGATGAATCTACAACAGGCGATCGACGCCCCGCGTGTCCGCTACATCAGCGGCAAAGGGGTGATGCTCGAGGATACGCTGCCCGCGAGCGTGATCGACGGACTGGTCGCACGAGGCCACGAGCGCGTGCTTCCGCCTGCCGGCATCAAGCATCGCGCCCTGATGGGCGGCGGACAGGCGATCATGATCGATCCGGACAGCGGCGCGCTCTCAGGGGCGTCAGATCCGCGGAAGGATGGGATTGCGATCGGCTATTAGTTAGCTTTCAATAACTCCGGGAATCCGGCACAGAGTCCCATTTCTTCGCGTCGAGGAAGATTCCGCGCATCAGGAGAAACGCGGAGCGCACGGCGGCCTGGTTTCCGCGCTGCGGGACATCGAGCTGCTGCACAAGCTGCCCAAGCGTCTTCATTTCCAACGTCGCCATTTCGGCGGCCTTCTGTCCGTACTGCTTGACCGCAGCGTCGATCTCCGCCTGACCCTTGTTCGCGGCAATCGCGGCGCCGAGCGCGGCGTGCGAACTGATCAGCGCGTCACGCGTCGCGGCCGCGCCTTTATGCGCATCGTCCAGTAGCGCTTTGACTGCTTTCTTCTGGTCTTTGGTCAACTGAAAGTCGGCCGTCAGGATCTCGAGCCGGTTCAGTTGAAACCCGCCGAATTGCCCCGGGGGCATTCCGCCACCGCCACCACCTCCGCGCTGTGCGCGCGGCGTCGCGGCCATCGCGATCACGATCATCGTACCAGCCAGCAGCGGCAGCGATACGCGCATCACTGGCCACCTCCCCGCTGCCCACCGCGCCCACGGCCGGGAGAAAGCTGGAAAATACCGGCCATCATCGCAAACGCTGGTGCCGCGTTCGGCTGCTGATTCGGTTTCAGCATCGCGTAGATCTTCGTGAAGGCGCGCGCTTCGATCGCTGCCATCTCCGTCGCGGCTGCCGCGTACGCTTCGGTCGCCGCCGGCATCTCTTCGAGGTTATTCTGAAGGGCCAGGTTGCCGAGCCGCAGGCGAATGTCCAGAACCTTTTGGGCAACGGGCGCGGCGTCGCGGCTCGCGTCCATCAGCAGGAGGCGGACCTCAGGTGCCTGCGTTTTGTCATCGAGCTTCAGCCGATCGATCATTTTTTCGCCGGGAAGCGGCTCGGCCAGACTGAGCTTCGGCGCGCCAGTGTCGTCGTTGCCCATGCCGCTCTGGATCGGCGCGTTCTGAGCCGAGAGGACGATCGGGACCAGGACAAGTGTTGCGAAGAGAGCTGTAGCAGACGGCCTACTCATAGCAGTGAATATATAAAAATCGAAAGCCAGAAGCGAATAGCAAGAAGAGAGGCGGAGAGCGCACAAAAAAACCCGGCGCGTCGGTTGACACGCCGGGCTCTCGATCTAGGCGATCAGCCGGATCCCGGACAACGCATCCCGGATCGCGGCAGATTTGCTTTACCAGTCGAACCGCACGGTCAGACCCATCGTGCGCGGGGCAATCGTACCGGCGGCAAGCCCGTTTCCTGTCGCCGTGTACTTGCCTAAGTCCACGTTCCTTTGCGTCGCATTGTTGGCACCCGTGAACTGGAACGTCGTATTCATGTTGGTGAACTGCACCTCGTTGAACACGTTGAAGGCCTGCAGCTGTAGTTTGACCCCGCTGTTCTTGCGCCCCATAAAGTTCACCGGGAATCGGCGGGAGAGCGTCACATCCCATTCGTGCCAGGTCGGATGACGCAGGATGCCCACCGGGGTGTTGCCAAAGTTACCCACGCTGCCGTTTGGCTGCGGCATCGCGAATGCTGCGACGTTGAAGTGCACCTGATCGGCGAACGGCAGGTTCTTATTGGCCGCGATCTGCTCCGGCGTGAGGGTGAACGGATCGCCAACCAGCTGGCAGCGTGACGTGATGCCATCGGTCAACGACGGGTTCGAGTTCTGGACCCCCGCGTTGTTCGACGAGCAGCCCGGCGTGATCGGCGCGCCGCTCAGCAGCCGCGTGACACCCGAAACCTGCCAGTCGCGCACCAGCTGCTTCACAAATCCCTGCTGCGTGAACGTCGGGATATCGTAGCTGTAGTTCACCACGAGGTTGTGCCTGCGGTTCTCGGCGGTCGGCCCCCAGTATCGCGCCCTGATCGCATCCTTCCCGCCGATCTGATCGGTGTACGGGTCGTAGCCTGTGTATCCGTTGCCGCGTGCGTAGGTGTACGAGAAGTTTGCCTGCAGCCCGCGTGTCAGCCGGCGTTGGACGTTGAGCTGCAGTGCGTTGTAGTCGAGCACCTGCGAGTAAAGATCCGGCACGAAGATCGTGACTGATCCCATGCCGGGATACTTACCGAGGGACTGACGCAGCGAATTGGCATTGAGCGGCGCGTTGTTGACCAGGTTTTTCGGGTCGCCATAAACGTAGAGCGGCAACCGATTGTCGTCCACTGTCCTGCCGCTTTCGTAGGCAAAGTTCCCCACGTACGCAATCTCCGCGACGGTGTTGAACCCGATGTCGCGCTGGAATGCCACGTTCATGTTGTACGACTTCGCGAGCGGCTGATCGTAGCCGCCGACATTGACGCCTACCGGTGACTGAACGAGTTGTACGTTGCCCGATCCGCTCGCAACGGCGGCGATGTCGTCGAACGTGGCCCAGTTGATCCGATTGCTGCACGACACCGGGCAGCCACCGGCAAAGTTATACCCGCCGGTGCCTGTCGATCGTGGGAAGTTGTAGAAGATCCCCCATGACGAGCGGAGCGCAGTCTTCCCGTCCCCGGTCACATTCCAGGCAAACCCGACGCGAGGCGCCGCAACCAGCCATGGAAATCTGAAATACGTGCCCGGCTTCGCGCCGGCAATGCCGTCGGTCGTCACGCCATTGAGCTGATTGCCGGAACCCGGAACGATGTTTCCTGCGAATGCCGAAGGGAAGAACACGCCGGGGTTCGCCGGATCGATCGTCCGCTGGTTGCCCGTCGCACAGGTCTGGTCGCCCGGAACGCCGGTGGTGCAGACCAGTTTGTAGATGCGCGCCGCCTGGTTCGCCTTCCACAAATCGGTAAAGAACCCCGTGTGGTTGTTATTCACCTCGTAGTCGGATCCGCTGTGCTGGAAGCGCACGCCGTAATCCAGGGTCAGCCGCGGCGTCGCGCGCCAGTTGTCCTGAATGTAGAAGTCGTTCTGCCAGTGCCGAACGGCTTTGTCGACACGGGCTGTCAACTCGGTATACGAGCTGAACGCACCAAGGAGCATGTTGGCGTAGCCGTTGCCAGTGTTCAGCGGGTTGTTGGCATCGTTGCCGAAGTTGTAGTTCCCTTGGTAGTCCGCAGAGCCGGGCTCGGTCTTGTGGTCGAACTCGATCGAGACGCCCATCTTGAGATTGTGGCGTGACTTCGTGATCGACAGGTCGTCGGCCCAACTCGCCCGCGCGCTCATGTTGAGTCGGGGCAGCGGCAGGCTGGCAGTGCTATCTGTGAAGTACCCGGCCAGGTTGGAGCGGTTGCCGCCGCTGGTGCTGAACCGCGGTGCGTACGGCCACTCGTCGATCTGCGGACCGCCAAACCCCGCGAGCTTGGGCGGGTCCGAGTGGTCGCCAAACGGCTGCAACCGCGGCGGGTTGATGCCGAGCGCTGACGCGTATAACTTCGTGTAGTCGAAGTCGGATCCGACCTCGGTTTCAGGGCCGGCCCTGAATCCCCACCGGTTGTGGGTGTAGCCGAAGTTCATTTCGTTCACGACGGTGGGTTTCAGCACCTGCGTCAGTGTCGACGAAACCAGAATGCCGGGTGTGTTGTTGTTGACGTGCCCGGTCCCCGGCGTGAAGTTGTTGTAGCTCCACGTGTCGTCGCGATCCTTGATGATCTTGAACGCCTGACGCGTCTTCGACGTGTACACCTGATCGATTCGAATGTTGGTGTTCGTCCGTCCGTGTTCAGGTGTCGTGTCGAACGCCGAGTTCGACGTCCACTCCTGCCCTGCCTGAAGATTCAGAATTCCGTTTGGGAGGGGCAGGAAGTTAAGCATCTTCTGGCCGAGCGCGTTAATGCGATTGGGTGGAATGATATTGCCTGGGAATTGCGCGCCGGTCTGCGGATCGATGATCGGCTGGATCGTGCCGTTGGTGATTCGGGTCTGTGAAAAATCGCCGACCCGCTCGAGCGCCGTCGGCAGGTTCGTGCGAAGCGTCGACGTCGGCCGCTTGTCGATCGTGTACTCCTGCGACACATAGAAGAAGGTCTTGTTCGTCGTCGCCTTCCGGGCATCGATCAGCCCTGGGATGACCAGCGGGCCGCCAAAGCCGTACCCAGAGATGTTCACGTCGTACAGCGGCTTCGCTTGTTTATTGACCTTGCGGAAATAGTCGATTTCGTTGAACTGGTCGCGCCGTCCGTTGTACCAGGCGGAACCTTTGAAGATGTTCGAACCGGACTTGGTGATGACGTTGATCATGCCGCCGTTGTTGCGTCCGTTCTCTGCGGTGTAGCCGTTGGAGATGACCTGGATTTCGCCCACTGCGTCCATGTTGAGGTTCACAAACGCCGTGCCGCACCCACCTTCATCGACGATGTTGATGCCATCGACGCGGACGTCCTTGTTTTGCGACGGTGCCCCGTTGATGGTGATCTGCGTGGCCGATGTCCAGGATGAAAAATCGCGATTGAGATTCGTGTCCTGCACACCAGGGAGCACGGAGAGCAGGTTGTAAATATCGCGCCCCTTCATCTGAATGTTCTGCAGATCGGCCCCGGTGACGGTCTTGCGCCGCGAGCTGTCGGCCACCTGCACGGGCGTAACTTCGGAGGTAACAGTAAGAGTCTCTGTGAGTGCTCCGACTTCGAGCTTGAGCTTCCCGAGATCGCGTATTTCCGCGGCGGACAATGCAATGTCTGCAACGCTGATCGGTTTGAAGCTGGTCAGCTCGATCTTGAGCGTGTATCGTCCTGGATCGAGACCGGCGATTCGGAACAATCCAGTTTCATTGGAAACGACCGTGCGACTGGCGGTTGTTTCGGCTTCGGTTGCGGTGACGGTTGCGCCCGGCACTGCGGACCCTTGCGCGTCCACGACAGTGCCGGTCAAAGTTCCAGTTGTTCCGCCTTGCGCGAACGCCGACGAGGCGCCACCCAGGCAGAGCGATGCGACTACGAACGGTACGGCCCACACACACCGAACGTTGCTCATCACGACTCCTTCCAACGAGTGATAACTGCAGCGAGAAGGGAAACCGCGCGCACCGTAGCATGAAACGACTAGTGGGGCAAGGGGTTAGCGCCTGCGGCGATTAGCTGTTGGCTGCTGGCTGCTGGCTGCTGGCGGGTGCGCACTAAGTGGAAAGGTGTCGCGATGAGCCGGCGCGAGCGAGGGAGCGAGCGCTGGTACGCTGCGGGTGGGGCCCCAGCGCAAAGTAAGTAAAGATGACGCGCCATCGGCCGGCGATATAATCGCCGCCGGCCTATATATAAGGAGGGCCCCTCCTATGCATCGCAGAGCATTTGTCCGACTCCTGGCCGCAGCTGCCGCATCGGCCAAGGCAGCCGGGTTGGACGTCGTTGCAAAGGGCCCTTCCACTCGCGACCTTGAGCGCTCGCTCGGGGCAGGCGGGGGTCTGGAGGCTGGATTACAAATCCGTACTGACCTGCCGCCGCTCAAAATCGTCTCGCGCTACTCCCCTGCCGCGACGCCGGGCATGCCAGGGCCGTTTCCCGGGCGGGTCATCAGAGTCAAATCCGACAGGTGCGTCGATACGGCAACCAACACCGCCAACGACCAGGTCGTGCGCGAGATGATGGCCCAGGGCATGCGCGCGCTGACCGGTGCCCCGACAACCGCCGACGCCTGGCGACGGTTCTTCACCCCCTCGGATGTCGTCGGCATCAAGGTGAACTGTGGGGGATATCCGAACTGCATTTCCGCGTACGAGATCGTCGCCGAAACCGTCCGGCAACTGACTGGACTCGGAGTCCCGGTGTCGCAGATTTACATCTACGAACGCTTCCAGAACCAGATGGACGAGTGCAACTATGCGGCGCACGTGCCCGAGGGCGTCCAGAGCGTGGCGGCGGAGCGCGCCAACCGGAACACCGACAACAGTGGATACGATCCCGAGACGTATCTCGAAGCCAACCTCTTTGGTGAAGAAGACACGCGCTCGAGCATGATGCGGCTGGTATCGAAACGGCTGACCAAGATCATCAACATCCCGAACATCAAGGACCATGGCGCGTCTGGCGCCACGGGTTGCCTCAAGAACATCGCGTACGGAAGTTTCTCGAACGTCGCGCGAACCCACCAGCGCGGCAAGACGCACACCTATTCCTTCATCGGGACGCTCGCGTCGATGGAACCCATTCGCTCGCGAACGGTGCTGCAGATCATGGACGGCATCCGCGGCGTGTGGCACGGCGGCCCGTTCGCACGGACGACGAAGTATGTCTTCTATCCGAAACAGATCATGTTCGGCACGGATCCCGTCGCCATCGATCGACTGCTGCTCGACATCGTCGATAACGAGCGGAAGGCGCACGGCGCCATCTCGATCTGGGACCGCAACCCCAACTCGCTGAAGATGGACGACACCCGCGCACGGGATGCCAACCCAAACGTCAACATCATCATTCGCGAACCCGGTCACGTGGAATACGCTGCCTCGCTCGGCCTGGGGGTTGCCGATCTGGCGAAGATCAAAGTCCAGGAGCTGACCGTCTGATGACCGCTGCAGTTCTGGCGCTCGTTGCCGCAGTGCCCTGTCTCTACTGGACGCAGGGTATCGACAGCCGTCCCACACTCGAATCAGCCGGCATCAAACGTCTGTGTGTGCCACCAGATCAGGTGGAAGCATGGCGGAAGGCTGGATTCAACGTGACGGCGACGAGCGATGCCGATTTCTCGGCCCGTGAAGCGCTCCCCGTACCTGGCACGACGCCACGTCCCGGCGTTGCGTCACCGACTCGCGCGCCGTGGATCGTCGCAAGCGGCTGGCGTTTCATGCGGGCGCCAACCGGTAAGTACAGTTACACCGTCCCCGCCGGCAAAGCGGCGCTCGCGCTCGCAGAAGCCGCCGCGTATGGCGGCGACGTCGTTTTGAAGATCGAGGCGGCGGACGTTCCAGCTGCGGGCGCGATGCTGACCTTTCTCGACTCGCTCCCCACCCTGGATCTTCCCCCCGCCGCTGACTTCGGCGTCGTCGACGATGGATCGGCGATCACGGCGGAAGCGATGAACCTCCTGGCGCGACGCAACCTGCTATTCGAGATCGAAAAGGCGCCGGCGGCCCGTTATCGGATCAACGTCGCGATCGGCACCGCGGCCTACCCTGCGCAGGACGCCGCCGATCCGAGCGCGTTCGCGCAGAAGATTCGTGCGCAACTCACGGACGAGCAGCGGAGTTTGCGCATTTACGGCAGCGAAGTCGTCATCGCACGGCTGACCAGTGACGGCAAGCGCGCCCGCGTGCACCTGATTAATTACGGCGGCCGCGAGATCGAAGGATTACGCGTTCGCGTACGAGGCACGTATCAGGGCGGCGACGCCTATCTGGCGGGAACCGGCAAGGCCGCGCTTCAGGATCAAGTCGTCGCCGATGGGGCGATCGAGTTTTCATTGCCGAAATTCGGGGCGTACGCGGTGGTCGATTTGAGGTAGGAATCCTTCTCGCAGTTTCCCGACGCTCTCCTAGCTCGTGAGGAGGTCAAATGCACGGCTACGCCGCGGATGTGATCCACGCCTGGCGGCGCCTTCGCGCGGCGCCGAGCTTCACCCTCTTCTCAATAGTCACGCTGGCGCTTGGGATTGGCGCGACTACGGCCATCTACTCCGTCGTCTATGCCGCGGTTCTTCGTCCTCCAGACATTCCGAACGTCGACCGCGTTGCAAACCTCTATCATTCCAATCCGCGGCCGGGAGGGAGCAGCCCGGTCGTCAGTCTCTCGCGGGTCGATTACGAGGACTACCGCCGGACGCAGACGAGCTTCGA
>Ga0075428_100008782_pt1 | contig 11216 bp, 10 predicted proteins | sample RhiMetdeltSRZDD2_FD_75291 | JGI IMG/M metagenome (GOLD analysis project Ga0075428, IMG submission 75291) | Populus rhizosphere microbial communities from Tennessee, USA - Rhizosphere MetaG P. deltoides SRZDD2 | ecosystem: Host-associated > Plants > Roots > Rhizosphere > Soil | place: USA... | reverse complement strand
AGGACATCGTCGCGGAGGTCGAGCGAGGCCTGTACGTGACCGACCTGATCGGATTCGGCGTGAACCTGGTGTCTGGCGACTACTCCCAAGGAGCCGCCGGCCAGTGGATCGAGGACGGCCGCTTCGTCCATCCGGTCCACGAGGTCACGATCGCCGGGAACCTGAAGGACATGCTGACGGACGTGGACGCGGTCGGGAGCGACCTCGTGTGGCGCGGATCGACGGCCGCGCCGACCCTGCGCGTGGCGAAGATGACGGTCGCCGGCGCCTGATCGGCCTCCGAAACACTTCTTTACGTTCGCGACAATCCCCCGAAACGGCCGCGCCCGATCATCCAGTGCACAGGCGGGGCATGGGGCTCCCGCCATGTTGGAGGATCGAGATGAGCGAACCGAACTGGACGCGGCGGGCGTTCTGGCTGGGTGGCGGGAGCCTCGCGGCGGCCGCTGCCTTTCTTACGTTGCAGCCGCGGGCGTGGGCCTTCAATCGCGGCTTCGGTGGATACGGCTTCGGCGGCCACCACGGCCACCGCTTCTTCGCCGACCCGGAGGCGGCCAAGGAACGGGTCGGGCTCGCGACTGACTGGGTGATGAAGACCGTGAACGGCAGCGAGGAGCAGCGCCAGCAGGCGCGGCGGATCGCCGACGGTGTAGTGGATGAGCTCCAACCGCTCGCGGGCAAGCACCGTGGCCACCGAGAGGCGATCGCCCGGGAGCTGGCGAAGCCGAGCTTCGATCGCAAGGAGCTGGAGCGGCTGCGCCAGGAGGAGTTGAAGCTCGCCGACGAGGCCTCGCGCACGGTGGTGGGCGCGCTCGCGGACCTCGCGGAGGTGTTGAAGCCGGAGCAGCGCGCTGAGCTGATGGAGTGGGCGGCGCGGTTTCACGGGCGCTGATCCGGCCACAACCACGGCCCGGAGACACAGAGGACCGAGAGGGAACGGAGAGGAACGGAGCGAGAGACTGACACGAACAAGATCTGATTCGTTTCATTCTCGTGGTCCGTTGCGCTCCGGCCGTTCTCTCGTTCCTCCATGTTCCCGGGCCGTGGTCGCGGAGTAGGATCGACCGCGATGCCCGGCCGCATCCTGCTCGTCGACGACGACGCGGCGCTCGCGAGTCTCCTCATCGAGTACCTGAAGCCGGTCGGATACGAGCTGAGCGTCGCGGCCACGGGCGACGCGGGCTTGAAGCGGCTCGCGGCGGATCCGTTCGATGCCGTGCTCCTCGACGTGATGCTCCCCGACCTGGACGGCTTCGAGGTATGCCGTCGGATCCGCTCGTCCTCCGACGTGCCTGTATTGATGCTGACCGCGCGCGGCCAGGACGAGGACCGCATCGTGGGGCTGGAGCTGGGCGCCGACGACTACGTGCCCAAGCCCTTCAATCCGCGTGAGCTTCTGGCTCGGCTCCGCGCGGTGCTCCGGCGACGCCGCCCCGAGGCGGGCCGCCGGCCGCCCCTCCGCTTCGGCCGGCTCGAGATCGATCAGGACGCCCGCGTCGTCCGCGTCGACGGAGAGGAACGCTCCTTGACCGCCCACCAGTTCGACCTGCTGCTGGCGCTGGCGGAGTCGCCGGGACGCGTGCTGAGCCGCGAGGCGCTCATGGCGCGCGCGCGTGGCGATGCGCTCGACGCTTTCGACCGCTCCATCGACGTCCATGTCTCGCGGCTGCGCGCGGCCCTCGAAGACGACCCCCGGCACCCGCGCCGCATCCTGACCGTCCGAGGCGCGGGATACGTCTTCGCGAAGAAGCAGGACGAGGACTGATGCACCGGCTTTCGCACCAGATCTACTTGACGGTGGTCGGCGTCCTGCTGCTGTTCGCCGTCCTCATCTCGGCGGCCTGGACGCTCTCCCCGGCGCGCGGAGAGGAGCGCGACCTCGCGGAGGGGTATGCAGCGACCGTGGCCGAGTTGCTCCCGCCCGTGGATCGCCCCACCCCTGCGCTGCAGGAGGCGGTCGCACGTCTGGCCGCCCGCCTGCGCCTCGACATCGCCGTCTTCGGGGCCGATGGGACGCGCCTGGCCTCGGCCGGACGGCCGCTGCCCACGCCGGACAGAGGGCGCACCGAGAGCCACTGGGTCCGCCCCCACGGCCACGGCCTCGCGGTCGCCCTCCGGCTGCCCGACGGCCGCTTCTTCGTGGCCCGCAGCCTTCACGCGCCGACGCGCGGCCATCGCTTCTTCCTGACCTTCCTCGCGCTGCTGGCGGCGGCGGTGGCTCTGGGCGCGTGGCCGCTGGTGCGGCGCCTGACAGGGCGCCTGGAACGCCTGCGCCAGCGAGTCGAGGCCCTCGGGGCGGGGAACCTCGAGGCGCGCGCGCCGATCGAGGGCCGCGACGAGGTGGCCGCGCTCGCTCGCAGCTTCAACAGCGCGGCGGAGCGGATCGCGGCGCTCGTCGTCGCGCAGCAGCGCATGCTCGCATTCGCGTCCCACGAGCTGCGCTCTCCCCTCGCGCGCCTGAGCGTGGCCCTCGAGATGATGGCGGGCGAGCCGGCGCTCAAGGCGCGTGCGGCGCGCGACCTCGCGGAGCTCGACGGGCTCATCGGGGAGCTCCTCGAGGCCAGCCGGCTCGATGCCCAGGGAGCGACGCGTGGCGACGACGTCGACGTGCTCGCCCTCGTGGCCGAGGAGGCGGCACGAACGGGCGCCGACGCGGACGGCGCGCCTATCGTCGTGCGCGGCGACGCACGCCTGCTGCGTCGCCTCACCCGCAACCTTCTCGAGAACGCCCGCCGCCACGCGGCGGGCTCGCCCGTCGAAGCGCGCGTCGAGCCCAGTGCTTCCGGCGCACGCCTGAGCGTCGCCGACCGCGGCCCAGGCGTGGCCGAATCCGAGCGCGAGCGCATCTTCGAGCCGTTCTACCGCCCGCCCGGCAGCGCCGAGAGCGGCACAGGTTACGGCCTCGGCCTCGCGCTGGTGCGCCAGATCGCCCGCGCCCACGGCGGCGACGCGCGCTGCCTCGCCCGGGAGGGAGGCGGGACGGTGTTCGAGGTCACGCTCGGCTGAGCCAGCCCCTTCCCAGCGGACCGGGAAAATCGGATGATGGGCGGCGCCAAACCCGCATGGCCTCTCCGCAGAAGCTCGGCCGCTATCAGATCGAGACGAAGCTCGGCCAGGGCGGCATGGGAAGCGTGTTCCGCGCCCAGGATCCCGTCCTCGAGCGGGTGGTCGCGATCAAGACGCTGGGGGGAGCGTTCGGCCTGCCCAGCGAGCACCGCGCCGAGTTCCTCGAGCGCTTCCAGCGCGAGGCGCGGGCTGCCGGCCGGCTCTCGCACCCGAACATCGTGGGTGTTCACGACCTCGGCGTGGACGAGGCGACCGACACGCCGTTCATCGTCATGGAGTACGTGCCGGGTGTGAGCCTGGCGGCGGTCCTCAGGGAGAACCCCGTCCTGCCAGTGGCCCAGGCCCTCGAGATCGTCGAGCAGATCGGGGCCGCGCTGGACGAAGCCCACCGTCACGGCGTCATCCACCGCGACATCAAGCCTGCGAACGTGTTCCTCGACGACCGCGGCCGCGTGAAGGTCGGCGATTTCGGGATCGCGCGGGTCGAGGACTCCGAGCTGACCCAGACCGGCGTCGGCCTCGGCACGCCGGGCTACATCGCACCGGAGGTCCTGCGCGGCGGGCGCGCCGACGCGCGCAGCGACCTGTTCGCGCTGGGTGTCCTCGCCTACGCGCTGCTCGCCGGCAGGAAGCCGTTCCCCGGCGAGACACGCGAGACCCTCGCGATCCAGGTGCTCGAGCACCACCCCGAGCCGCCGGTTGCGCTGCGGATGGAGGTGCCGAGGGCCGCATCGAACGCGGTGATGCGCGCGCTGGCCAAGCGGCCTGATGATCGGCAGCCAGACATCGGGGCGTTCCTGCGCGAGCTGCGCGGCGGGTCGGAGACGACGCCGCGCGTGGCGGCGACGCGGACGCTTGCGGCCACCCCGGCTCCGCGCCGCCGCTTCGCACTGGTCGCCCTCGCCCTGCTCGCGCTGCTGCTCCTCGCCGGGATCGCGGGGGTCGTGGCGCTGCGGCGCGAGGCGGCGGAGGCCACGCTGGAGCCGAGCCCCCTGCCCGTCGCGACGCCGGGGCCACGGGTGACCGCGCGCCCTGCCACCACCACCACCACGCAGCCCGAGAAGCCGCCCTTCACGATCAAGATCCCGCTTCCCGGGGAGGATCAGAAGCCGCCGCCGAGCAAGAGCAAGGGGCGCGGGAAGGGCCACGACAAGAAAAAGGAGCGCGACTGATGCCGATCGCTTGCCCGTCGTGCGGCTGCAGCTTCGAGTTGGCGCCCGAGGGCACGGCCGCGAAGGCCACAGCGGCGTGCCCGGCCTGCGGGCGCGTGGTGGTCGTGCGCGACGCCGCCGTCGTCCCCCTCTCCGGTGAAGCGGGAACCGTGCCCTTCGATCCGGGAACAGCGGCCGCCCTCGAGCCGCTCGAGGCGGACGCCACCGCCGTCGGGATGCGCGCGGCCGTGTCCCTCCCTGCCGGGAAGCGAGTCTCGCTCGCAGTGCTCTCGGGTGCGCGGCAGGGCGACGTGATCCCGATCGAGAAGCCGCGCACCATGCTGGGTCGCTCCGGCGGCGCGGCGGACGTCCAGTTCGACGACCCCGAGATGTCCCGGAGCCACGCCGCGCTCGAATGGGCGGGCGGAGGCGCGGTGTTGCGCGACCTCGGGAGCACGAACGGCAGCTTCGTGGACGAGCAGAGAGTCGATAGCCACGCCCTGGAGGACAAGTCGGAGTTCCGCCTCGGCTACACGCGGCTCCTGCTCGTGATCACGGACCGGGACTAGCCCCGATGCGCTGCCTCGTCGTGAGCCAGCGGGAAGTGCCCGCGCTCCTGCCCATGGCCGAGTGCATCGAGGCGATGGCGGGTGCGCTCAGGACGCTCGCCTCTGGCGACGCATGCCTGCCGCTGCGCCCAGTCGTGACCCTCCCCGACGGGCGCGGCGCCTTCGCCGTGATGCCGGCCTACCTGGGCGGGCCGCCGGCGATCGGGCTCAAGGCCATCACGGTCTTTCCAGGAAACCACGGCACGCCCCTCGACTCGCACCAGGGCGCCGTGCTGCTCTTCGACGCCGAGCGCGGCAGCCTGCTCGCGCTGATCGACGCCAGCTCGGTCACGGCCATCCGAACGGCGGCCGTCTCGGCCGTCGCCACCCGCCTCCTCGCGCGCGAGGATGCCGGAGACCTGGCGCTCCTCGGCACGGGAGTCCAGGCCCTGAGCCATCTCGAGGCGCTGGCTCACGTGCGGACCTTGCGGCGCGTCCGCGTGCATAGCCGGGATGCGCGCAGCATGCAGGCCTTCGTCGGGCGCGCAGCGGATCGCCTGGGCATCCGCGTCGAGCCTGCGGCCTCGGCACGCGAGGCAGTGGAGGGCGCGGATCTGGTCTGCACGACCACCGCGTCGCGAACGCCGGTCCTGGAGGGCGCCTGGCTCTCGCGAGGAACACACGTCAACGCCGTCGGCGCCAGCTTGAAGGAGGCACGCGAGCTGGACACCGCGGCTGTCGCAGGCGCGCGCCTGTTCGTGGACCGGCGCGAGTCCACCCTCGCCGAGGCCGGAGACTTCCTGATCCCGAAGGCCGAGGGCGTGCTCGGCGACGAGCACATCCGCGGCGAGATCGGCGAGCTGCTGCTGGGCACGCGGCCCGGACGCGAGTCTCGCGATGAGGTCACGCTGTTCAAGTCGCTGGGGCTGGCGGTGGAGGACGTCGCCGCAGCCCGCGTGGTCTTCGCGAATGCCACGCGCTCCGGCGCGGGCACCTGGGTGGAGGTCGGAGGCGAGCGCTAGCGGGAGGGAGCAGCGGCGAACTGCTGCTCGATCCAGGTGAGCCAGCGGCGGTAGACGTCGCGACGGCGCACGGGCCCCGGCGGCCAGTGCCCGCCGGTCGGATAGGCCACGAACTTCACCGTCACGCCGTTGTCCTCGAGCGCTCGAAACAGCTTGTAGGACTGGGTGACCGTCACCCGCGAGTCGCCCACCGTGGACAGGATCAAGGTCGGAGTGCGCATCTGTGACGCGTACGTGATCGGCGACTGCGCCCGGTAGTGGGCCTCGCGGCCCTCGGTCCAGGGCGAGCCGGTGATCGCGTGGCGCGGCATCACGTTGAGGTCCGAGAGCGCGTACATGTCGAACAGGTCGAGGGCCGCGGCGCCGGCCACGGCGGCGCGCCACAGGCCCGGGTACCGCCCGATCATCCAGCCCGTCATGAAGCCGCCGTAGGACCAGCCGGAGACCGCGATCCGCTCCGCGTCCACGATGCCGCGCGCCTTCACCGCCTCGACGCCGGCCAGCACGTCCTTGCCCGGCCCCTCGCCGGCGCCAGCCACGATGCCCCGCAGGTGGACATCGCCCAGGTTGTCGCTGCCCCGGTAGTTGGGCTGGAGCACGAGCCAGCCCCGGGCGGCCATGAGCTGGGCCAGCTCGGCGAAGCCGGTGTTCGACGCCGCGGTCGGCCCGCCGTGGATGGAGAGGACCAACGGATAGCGCCGACGCGGCTCGAAGTCGGGCGGCAGGGTGAGCACGCCGTCGGAGACGAAGCCGTCCTCGCTCTTCCAGGAGAGCGATTCGGTTCGGCCGAGCGTCAGGGCCGCGAGCGCCGCGTGGAGGTCCGTGAGACGGCGCGGCGCAGCCCCGGGCGAATCGAGGATGTACAGCTCGTTCGGGCGGCTCTCCTCGCTGCCCACGAAAGCGACGGCGCCGGATCCCGATTGACTGAAGTCCGCCACCTCGACGACCGGGCTGAGGTCGATGCGGCGGGCCGGCCCCTGGAGCGGCTGCTGCCACAGCGCGACCCGCGTGCCGTCGTTGCCACCCACGAGGAGCGCGTGGCCGTCGGGGCGCCACTGCAGCCAGAGCAGGTTGCGGTCGAGAGCGCGGCTGAGGCTGCGACCCTCGCCGCCGGACGCCGGTCCGACCAGGGCTTCAGCCCCGCTGGTTGGGTCACCGTTCCGAGGGTAGAGCCAGGCGAGCTGTGTTCCGTCCGGCGAGTACACGGGGCTGGCTTCGTGACGAACGCGCCCGGTCACAGTTTGGGACGCACCGCTGGCGACGTCGATCCGCTCGATGCGGCTGCGGTCATGATCCCCCGAGTCGGCCGACGCGAAGCGCGCGACCGCGATGCTGCGCCCGTCGGGCGACCACGACAGCGTCGAAGGGCCGAGCCCCGTCGCGAGGCTTCCCGGGCCCTGGGTGACGCGCCGAGCCTCGCCGCCGGTCGCGCTCACGACGTGAAGCTGAGCGGCTGCCGACGCGCGCCGCTCCAGGTATCCACCGTGGCCGACTTCGAAGGCGTCCTCGAATCGCGCCGCGCCCTGGCGCGGCGGCTGCTCCTCCTCGGCGATGAACGCGATCGCCTTCCCGTCGGGGCTCCAGGCATAGGCCAGCACGCCGGTCGCCGAGCCCGTCACGAGCTGCGCCTCGCCGCTGGCCAGCGGGACGACGAAGACCTGTTTCCCGCCGCCGGGGTGCACGTCGGCGATGAACGCCACTCGGTCGCCCGCGGGCGACAAGCGCGGGGTGGCGAGGCCGGGGCGCGCGGCGACCAGGGTCCGCTGCGACCCGCTTCGGGCGTCGACGAGCATCAACTCGGTGTCGTAGCGGTTCTCGTCAAGGTTCGCGCGCCCGACGAGCAGCGCGACCTGCCGGCCGTCCGTGGAGAGCTGCGGCTCTTCGAGGCGGATCAGGCGCTCGAGATCGTCCAGCGAAATGCGACGCGCTTCGGCTGGCGCGGCCAGCAACAGGGCGACTAAAGCAGCGGTCATCGCGTCTTCACCTCGGTCCAGGCGCGGTCGAAGTCCAGCGTCGCCTCGCCGATGTCGTTGATCAGCTCCAGGCGCGCCACCTCCTCGTCGCTCGGAAACACGGCGCGGTTCCGGCGCAGCCGGTCCGTAAGCAAGGGGAGCGCGGCGCGGTTGGGCGTCGAGTACTGCATCGTCGAGCAGATCTCCGCGGCGATCTCCTTCTCCATCACGAAATCCATGAAGGCATGGGCCAGCTCGGGATGCGGGGCCGAGACGGGGATGACGAGGCTGTCGATGAAGAGCGTGCCGCCCTCCCTGGGGATCACGTAGTCGAGGTCCGGGTCCTGCTCCATCGCGCGGGCGAACTGGCCGTTCCAGCCCTGCGCGACCCACACGTCGCCCGACAGGAGCACGTCCTCGAAGTTCGAGGAGTTGTAGGTGCGCACCAGCGGCTTCTGCTCGAGCAGCAGTCGCGTAGCGAGTGCGAGCGCGTCCGCCCCGGTGCTGTTGACGCTCAGCCCCTTCCATTTCATCGCGGCGCCGATCGCCTCGCGCGGGTCGTCGAGCATGAGGATGCGCCCGCGGTATTGCGGATCCCACAGCACCCCCCAGGACTCCACCTTCGGGACGCGTCGGCGGTTGTAGGCGATGCCGGTGCTCCCCCAGAAGTAGGGGATCGAGTACTGGTTGCCGCGGTCGTAGGCGAGGTCGAGGAAGCGCGGATCCAGGTTCGCGAGGTGCGGCAGCGCCGAGTGGTCGAGCGGGCGCAGCAGATCCTGTTTGCGCAGCGTCTGGATCGGATAGTTCGAAGGGCACAACAGGTCGTAGCCGACGTTCCCCGACTGGATCTTCGCGAGCATGGCCTCGTTCGTGTCGTAGAGGTCCACGTTCACCTTCACGCCGTGGCGCGCCTCGAACTTGTGGACCGTGTCCGGCGCGATGTAGTTCGACCAGATGTAGACGTTGAGGACGCGCTCGTCGCCACGCGCCCCGTGGCCCACGAAGAACGGCCACCCGAGCAGGGCGAGGCCCAGCAGGGCAGGCGGAGCGGAGTGCCGCACGCCCTTGCCCTGCTCCAGCCGCCACGAGGCATACAGCAGCAGGCTGGTGGCCACGAGCAGCATGCTCGAGATCGCGTTGATCTCGGGCGTGATGCCGGTCCGCACCATGGAGTAGATCTGGATCGGCAGCGTGGTGGCGCCGACGCCCGCCACGAAGGACGTGATCACGTAGTCGTCGATCGACAGCGAGAAGACGAGGAGCGCCGCGGCCAGCACTCCCGGGGCGATCTGCGGCAGCGTCACCAGCCAGAACGTCTGGAACGGCGTCGCCCCGAGGTCCATGGCCGCCTCCTCGAGGCTGCGGTCGAAGCCGGCGAGGCGCGCCTTCACGACCACGACCGCGTACGACACGGCGAAGGCAACGTGGGCGAGGATCACGGTCAGGAAGCCGAGACGCAGGCCGAGAGCCGCGAACAGTAGCACCAGGGACGATGCCAGCACGATCTCAGGAACCACGATCGGCAGGGTGATCAGCGCGTCCAACGCCGCCTCGCGCTTGAAGCGGTGGCGGAAGAACGCCAGCGCCGCAGCGGTGCCGAGCACCGTGCAGGCCACGGTCGTGGCCCCCGCCACGACCAGGCTGTTGCGCAGGGAGGCCAGGATCTGCGGGTTCTGAACGAGCTTCTCGTACCACGCGAGCGTGAATCCCTCCCACTTCGCCGTGAGCCGGCCGCGGTTGAACGAGAACACCACGAGCACCAGGATCGGCGCGTACAGGAACAGGTACGTCAGGCCGCTGAAGGCGGCCAGCAACGGAGAGCGCCGTTTCATCGGCCCACCTGCGCCGCCCGCATCGGCTTGCGGAACAGGAACAGCAGCAGCACCACGAGCAACGAGAGCAGGAACGACAGCGCGGCGCCGAAGGGCATGTCGCGCGCGATCGCGAACTGGCTCTGGATGAGGTTGCCGATGTAGACGGTGCGCGCGCCGCCCAACAGGTCGGGGGCGAGGAAGGCGCCGAGGGACGGGATGAACACGAGCAGCGAGCCCGCCACGATCCCCGGGAGCGTGAGCGGGACGGTGACGCGCCAGAGCGCCTCGCGCGGGCGAGCGCCCAGGTCGGCGGCCGCCTCGAGCAGCGAGCGGTCGAGCTTCTCGAGGGACGCGTAGAGCGGCAGGATCATGAACGGCAGCTCGCCGTAGAGCTGCCCGAGCATCACCGCGAAGTCGTTGTAGAGCAGGCTGAGGCGCGGCAGCCCGAGGCCCTCGAGGCTCAGGTTCAGGAGCCCCTCGGAGCGCAGCACGAAGATCCAGGCGTACATGCGCACCAGGAAGCTCGTCCAGAAAGGCAGGATCACGAGCACGAGCAGCGCGCTGCGGAAGCGCGCGGGCGCCCGCAGGGCGATCCAGTACGCGACCGGGTAAGCGACCAGCAGGCTCAGCGCCGTGGTGGCGAATGCGAGCCCGAGGCTGCGGGCCAGGATCCGCATGTAGAGCGGCTCCAGCGCGCGGACGTAGTTGAGGAGGCCCCAGTCGTGCACGATGCCGCCGTAGGCCGAGCGCCGGCCGAGGGACGCCTCGAACATCAGCGCCTGCGGCAGCGCGAACAGAACCAGGAGCGCCAGGAGACAGGGCAGCAGGAGCAGCACGCCCTGGCGCCGCGTCGTCATCCGCGTAGAATCTCCCCGTGCTTCCGCTGCGGCGTGCGCTCGCAGCCGCGCTGCTCGCCGCCCTCGGCTGCGGCGTCGGCGCCGCCACGCCGATCCGCGAGATCCTCGACGAACCGGCGAAGTTCGACGGACGGCGGGCCACCGTCGCGGGCGAGGTGGTCGACTCGACGAACCTGGTGGTGCTGAAGTTCTACAAGGTCAAGGACGCGACCGGGACGATCGCGGTGGTCACCCCGAGAGCCGTGCCGAGGCCGGGGGCGCGGGTCCGCGCGACGGGCACCGTGCATCAGGCCTTCGCGATCGGCAAGGACCAGCTCACCGTGCTCGTCGAGGACCAATGACGGTCACGGCGACGGGCTCTCCTCGAGGCGCAGGATGGCGTCGGGCGGAAAGACCAGGCGCAGTGTGTCGCCGCGCCGGCGAGCCTGAGCGGTCGCGGCGCCCTCCGAGACCGTGACCATCTCCTCGCCCAGCCGGACGCGCCAATCGGTCGTGTCGCCGAGATAGATCTCGTCGTCGATCACTCCGGGGAGCGCCGACGGGTCGGAAGCGCCGCCGTCGGCGATCGCAATCCGCTCGGGACGGATCCCGACGAGCACGCTCTCCCCCGTCCGCCAGGCGCCGTCGTCGCGCGCCCGCACCAGGAGCCCACCCTTCGTGCGCAGCGTCGCGAAGCCGCCCGCGACATCGGCCACGGTCGCGTCGAGGAAGTTCCGGACCGCCAGGAAGTCCGCCACGAAGCGGGTGCGCGGCCGCTCGTAGAGCTGCTCGGGCGCCCCCACCTGCTCGATGCGGCCCTCGCTCAT
>Ga0075428_100008780_pt1 | contig 11217 bp, 3 predicted proteins | sample RhiMetdeltSRZDD2_FD_75291 | JGI IMG/M metagenome (GOLD analysis project Ga0075428, IMG submission 75291) | Populus rhizosphere microbial communities from Tennessee, USA - Rhizosphere MetaG P. deltoides SRZDD2 | ecosystem: Host-associated > Plants > Roots > Rhizosphere > Soil | place: USA... | reverse complement strand
CATGCCCTCCTTCAGGACCAAGATCGATGACGTGATCGGCTGTCTTGATCACGTCCATATGGTGCTCGATCAGGATGACGGTGTGTCCGGCATCGACGAGTCGGTTCAGGGATACGAGGAGCCGCTCGACATCCGCCAGGTGCAAACCGGTGGTCGGCTCATCGAGGATGTAGACGGTGTGCTTCGAGCGCTGCAGCGAGCTCAGCTCCGACGCAATCTTGATTCGCTGCGCTTCCCCGCCCGACAGCGTCGTCGCCGACTGGCCGAGCGTCAGATAGCCGAGGCCGAGGTCGTGCAGGACCTCGATCTTCTTGCCCACGGCCGGCTCTTCCGCGAAGAACGTCACGCCCTCCTCGATCGACATCTTGAGCACGTCGTCGATCGTCTTGCCGCGAAGCGTGACCTCGAGCGTTTCGCTGTTGAAACGAGCGCCCTTGCAGGCGCCGCAGATCACTTCCACGTCGGGCATGAAGTAGAGCTGCGTCGTGATGACGCCCTCGCCCTGACACTCCTCACAGCGTCCGCCCTTGACGTTGAAACTGAACCGCCCCGGCTTGTACTCGCGTTCGATCGACAGCGGCGCTTGCGTGAAGAGATCGCGGATCGTGTCGTAGAAGCCGACGTAGGTTGCCGGATTCGATCGGCTGTTGCGGCCGATCGGCGTCTGATCGATGCTGACGACCTTGTGCACGAACTCGACGCCGTCCACGCCGTCGTGCTGCCCCGGCAGCGTGCGCGTGTCGACCAGCTTCTTCCACAACGCCTTGTAGAGCACCTCGTTGACGAGCGTGCTCTTTCCGGAACCGGACGCCCCGGTGATCGCCACGAGCTGTCCCAGCGGGATTTCGACCTGGATCGACTTGAGGTTGTTCTCGCGCGCGCCGCGCACGACCAGTGAGCGCCCGCTTCTCTTCCGCCGGTTCTTCGGCGTCACGATGGTCCGCTTGCCGGAGAGGAACTGGCCGGTCGGCGACGCTTTGCAGCGCAATATGTCATCCAGGGTTCCCTGCACGACGACGCGACCACCATGAACACCCGGCCCCGGTCCCATCTCGATGAGGTGATCGGCGGCCCGAATGGTGTCCTCGTCGTGCTCGACGACGATCACGGTGTTGCCGATGTCGCGAAGACTCTCGAGCGTCGCGATCATCTTGACGTTGTCCTTCGGGTGCAGGCCGATGCTCGGTTCATCGAGCACGTAGAGCATCCCCATCAAGCCGGAACCGATCTGGGTAGACAGGCGAATCCGCTGGGACTCTCCGCCGGAGAGCGTGCCCGAACGGCGGTTGAAGTTCAGGTAGTCGAGACCGATGCCAAGGAGCAGCTCGAGGCGGCCGCGGATCTCCTTCAGCACCTGGCGCCCGGCGTCAGCGCCACGTCCGGTTGGCTTGACGGTCCCGAGAAACGCGTGCAGCTCGTCGAAATTCAGTTGACCGAACTCGTAGATGTTCTTGTCGGCAACCGTGAACAGCAGCCGCGTCGGACGCAGGCGGGCACCATGACAGTCCGGGCAAATATGCTCAACCATCACCCTGTCGAGCCACGCCTCGATGCGCGAGTTCGCCTCGCCGCGCTGCCGGTAACGCCGGTAGTAACGCTCGATTCGACGCGCGATGCCGCCGAAGCCGACTTCCTTGCCATCGTGATCGTCGCGCTTGACCTTCGCGTCGGGCGGCGAGTGCATGACGATCTTCTTGTCGATGCCGTAGAGAATCGCCTGGTGGACGGATTCCGGCAGGTCCTTCCACGGCATATCCAGCCCGAAGTCGAGCGCCTGCGACAGGCTGAACATCATCCGGCCGTCCCAGGTATCCGGGTTGTACTTGAACGCCTCGCGCACGAAACAGCCACCGAGAATGCTGCGCTTCTGATCCGGAATCAGCAGTTCGGGATGTGTCAGCTTGTCGACGCCGAGCCCCCCGCACGTCCGGCACGCGCTCTCAGGGTTGTTGAAGACGAAGAACTCCGGCGCGATGTCCCCATAGACGAAATGGTGCGTGGGACTGCAGAGACCCCGATAGAAACGCTCAGCGTCGGTCTTGCCTGCACCCTTGGCGACGTGGACCTGCATCAAGCCGTCGCCGACCAGCAACGTGGCGGCGATTCCAGCCTTGATGGCCTTCTCGTGCTTTCTGCCCACGATGAAACGGTCGACGATCGCGTCCATGTGCTTGACGTCAGCTTCGTCGAGATCCACCTCGGACGAGATATCGACCGTCCTGCCGTCGATGATCAGGCGGCGGCAGCCCTTCTTGCGCACCTCGGTGAAGACGAAGTCGAGGTCTTCGCCGTAGATCTTGAACACGGGCGCCCGAAGCTCGACCTCCGCACCATCGGGCAGCGACAGGATGGCTTCGAGAATCTGACTCCCTGTCTTGCCCGGTGTGGGTTCGCCGGTGCGCGGGCAACGGGCCTGGCCGATCGTCGCGAACAGCAGCGTCAGGTAGCTCGCGATGTCGGTCATCGTGCCGACGGTCGAACGCGGGTTGTTGGCGAGCGTCTTCTGCTCGATCGAGATGACCGGTGACAGCCCGAACACGAAGTCGACGTCTGGCTTCGACACCTGGGCGATGAATCGCTTGGCAAAGCTCGACAGCGACTCCATGTAACGGCGCTGCCCTTCGGCGTAAATGGTGTCGAACGCCAGGCTCGACTTGCCGGAACCCGACAACCCGGTCACCACAACGAGGCTGTCGCGCGGTATCTCCAGCGAGATGTTCTTGAGGTTGTGGACCCGTGCGCCCTGGATGGCAACCGTCGTCCGGGCTTCGGTTCTCTTGCCGTTTCGCTTCAGGGCAACGGGGGGCATGCGGGGACACATTATTGCTGGAAACCGTGGATCGGCGGAAGCCGCGAATGCCAGGGGCAACCCGGCAGCGGTTAATGTCTCATACTGCGCAGTCGAGACTAATATCGGAGACTCCTCGATCACTCGGCCGGCAGTACAGCAACCAGACTGAGAGGTCTGCACAATGAGCACCACTGGGACAGCGACATCAAGCGGTATTGGATTTGGGAGCGCGCTGGCCATCACGATCTCGTGGTCGTTATGGCACTCGATCGTGTGGGCGATCTTGCACGGGGTTTGCAGTTGGCTCTATGTCATCTACTACGCTGTGACGCGGTCATGATGACCGATTGACGCCGATGGCGTCACTGGTGCAGTGAACTCGGCCCGCGGGGCTTCGCGCCGCCGCCAGTCGTTGTGCAGATTCCTGGCGATCATGAACAGGTAGGCTTTCATCGCGATATACTGCCGCCACATGACCCTAGGCTCCGGAGTCCGGCTTGGTCCGTACGAAATCGAACACACACTCGGCGCAGGAGGGATGGGCATTGTCTATCGCGCGTTCGATTCGCGGTTGCAGCGCACGGTCGCAATCAAGTTCATCAACCCGACGGACGAGATCGATGTCAGCCAGAGCATTCTGACCGAGGCCCGGTCGGCCTCGGCGCTCAACCATCCGAACATCTGCACCATCCACGATGTCGCCGAGCACGGCGATCGCAGCTTCATCGTGATGGAGTACGTCGACGGACGCCCTCTCAGCGATCTGATTGCGGATGGCCAGCCTCCCGAGGACGCCGCGCTGGACATGGCCTCGCAGGTCGCGAGCGCGCTCGCTCACGCGCACGAACGCAACGTCGTGCATGGGGATTTGAAAGCCGCGAACGTTCTGGTCTCGGAGGCGGGGCGGATCAAAGTGGTCGACTTCGGGCTCGCTCGTCGCAACGCGACGGCGGAGACGACGGCAGCGGCGATCACGGGCGGTACGCTGTACGCGATGGCCCCCGAGCAGTTGCGCGGGGGTCGTCCCGATACGCGCAGCGACGTCTGGGCGCTCGGCGTGCTGATCCAGGAGATCGTCTCGAGCACGCGGCCGTTCATGCGCCCAACCGTGGCGGAGCTCCTGACCGCCATCCTGCACGAGCCGCCCACGCCAACCCCGTCTCACGTCGCACCGGCTGTGCGTCGGATCATCGATCGGTGCTTGGCCCGCGAGCCGTCGCGCCGATACCAGCGCGCGGGCGAAGTGGTGGCGGCGCTCGAAGCCCTCTCCCATGTAAAGGCTTCACGCGCCAGTGAGAGCGCCGACGCAACCACGTGGTCCATTCCGCCGCCTCCAGCGTTGGCGGCCGTAGGGGCCAGCCAGATTGTCCTCGTCGGGCGGGAAGATGAGTGGGGTCAGCTTCGAGCCGCCTGGGAACGTGCCCGCGGCGGTCGCCGTCAGCTCGTGCTCGTAGCCGGCGATCCCGGTATTGGAAAAACGCGTCTCGTGATGGAGTTCGCACGTTCCGTCGGGCCGGAGGCCACCGTGTTGCTCGGGAGATGCGACCAGGAAGCACTGGTCCCGCAGCAGCCGTTCGTGGAAGCGCTCGAATGGTATGCGCGTGAGAGTCCGCCTGGCGTGCTCGAGGCACAGCTCGCCGACGTGGATGGCGTTCGCGAGCTGGCCCAACTCATCGCGCCGATCGCCAGGCGAGTGCGTCTGGAGGCCGAGCCGGTCGAATCCAGCCCCGAAGGCCGGCGGTACCGCCTCTTCGAAGCCGTGGCAGCTCTCGTCTCCGAAGTCGCTCGCGCACGCCCGCTGCTCATGGTGCTCGAGGATCTGCACTGGGCGGACAGGCCTACGCTGCTGCTCCTGCGACACCTGCTGCGGTCGTCGCACGAGGCGCCCCTGTGCCTTGTCGGCACCTATCGCGAAAGCGACGTTGGCCGAACCCACCCGCTCACCGAGGTGCTGGCCGAACTGCGCCGCGAGGAGGGCGTGACACGTGTGGGACTTCAGGGGCTGGATGAAGAACGTGTACGGCAGTTCATCGGACAATGGATCGGACGCGAGAGTCCGCCTTCGCTGACACGTCTGGTGGCGGGTAACACTGAAGGCAACCCGTTCTTCATCGGGGAGGTGCTGCGGCACTTCAAGGAAACCGGAGCGCTGGCCCGGGAAGACACCAGCGCCGGCGGCCGGGCGCGCGATGATCTGGGCGGCTTGCCCGAGGGCGTCCGCGAGGCGATTCGCCGGCGCCTGTCGAGGTTGAGTGATGGCTGCAATCGTGTGCTGAGCCTGGCCTCGGTGGTCGGTCGAGAGTTCAATGTACTGGTTCTGACTGCGCTCGCCGAGGTATCCGAGGACATGCTGTTCGACCTCCTCGACGAGGCCCTGGCGGCGCGACTCGTGCAGAGCGTGCCCGGAGCACCTGATCGTTATACGTTCACGCACGCACTCGTGCGAGAGACGCTGTATGAAGAGCTGATTCCCGCCCGCCGTTCGCGGCTTCATCGTCAGGTTGCGGAAACTCTCGACCGGCTGTCGCCGCCCGATCAGCGCCCGCTCGCGGATCTGGCGTATCACTACGCGCACGCGGCCTCTGCAGCCGATGCGCACAAGGCCATCGAGTGTGCGGTCGGTGCGGCCGAGCGCGCGGCGGCGACGTTCGCGCTCGAGGAAGCGGCACGTTTCTACAACCTTGCCTTGCAGGCACTCGACCTGCTGCCTCAGGATCCTCTCCTCAAATCGCGGCGCTTCGATCTGCACTTCCGGCGAGGGCGCGCGTTCGCAGACCTCGGTCTCTGGGGGCCGGCCCGAACCGAGCTCGAGGCGGCGCTTCCACTCGTCGATCCTGCTGATTCGACGCGGCGAGCCGAAGTACTGCTCGCGCTCTCCAAGTGCTCGTTCTGGATGTTGGATGTGCCTGCCGTCCAGCGCTACGCGAACGAGGCGCTGCCGCTGGCCGAGTCGCTCGGGCGCGACGACTTCGCGGCCGATGCGATGTCGTGGCTCGCCGGTGTGCTCAACGCCGAAGGCGACGTGCAGGGCGCCGTGGACATGGATCGCCGGGCCATGAGCCGCATCGGAGGGCCGAAAACCTTCGGGCTCACACGCTCGGTGATCGCGCTCTATCACATGGGCCTGATTGACGAAGCCCTGACCCGGGCGTTTCAGGCGGTCGAAAGCGCGCGGGCTTCGCAGGATCCAAACTTCCGCGTCTATGCCCTCCAGCACCTGGCTATCAGTCTCGCGGGCGCGGGCCGCTACGCGGAGTCACGGCGCGCGTTCGAGGAAATGCGGGACTTCGGCCGGCGTCACGGCGTGCTACCCATGTTGGCGCGCGGCATCGCCATGTCCGCGGGCATTCACATCGGCCTGGGCGATTACGCGCGCGGTGAGGAGCTGGCGAACGAAGCCCGCGATCTCGCGCGTCGGATCGGCTTTCCTCCACCTTTTGTGAGCGCGGGTATCGATCTGCTCACCGTCTTCGCGCGATCTCACGATCCGGGCCGGGCGGAGGCCCTTCTGGACGATGTCGCGCAAGCCGTCGTCGCCGCCTCTGGCTGGCACGGATGGCTATGGCGCCTCCGGCTGAGTCAGGCCCGTGCGGAGCTCGCGCTGGCGCGTGGTGAGCCGCAATCGGCAATCGCGGCCGCGACAGAAGGGATTGTGGACAGCAAGGCACGCTCGCGGCCGAAATACGAGGCGCTCGGATTGCTGACGCGTGCCACAGCGAGGAAAGCGATCGGCGAGATGCCACAGGCGATCCTCGACGCATCACGATCAGTCGAGATCGCGCGCACGCTTGGCGACCCGGCAGTGCTCCTGAAGGCGCTGAATACGCTGATCGACCTGGACGGCAGCGATCCGCTTGTCAGCGACGCACGCGACTGCACGCAGAGAATTCTGTCGCATCTGGACGACGCCGGGCTCCGGGCACGGTTTCTCGAAAGCGAACTATCGGTCGCCGTGAGCGGAAGACCTCTCTGAGTTCAGGGCCGCGAGAACACCGGATTCGTCAGGAAGCCCTGATCGGTCAGCGCCTGTAGAAACGCGACCAGATCGTTCGCGTCGCCGGCACGCAGGCGGAAGCCTTTCACGCGATCGCTTCGGTACGGGCTCGGCTTCCCTCCCGACGCGTAATGCGCGACAGCGGCCTCCAATGTCGGCACGCTCCCGTCATGCATGTAGGGCGCAGTGACCGCGACGTTGCGCAGCGTCGGGGCCCGAAAGCGGCCCATGTCGGCTGCGCGCTTCGTCAGGTCGAACAGCCCGCGGTCCGTGTCCGGATAGCCGCCGCGCCTGTCGACGTCGTAGAGCCCGGTATTGTGAAAGATCAGCTCCAGATCCTTTGTCCCCTCGACGTCGACTGGCCCTGACAGGTTGAACGAACCGTGGCATTCGGCGCACCGCAGCCGATCTGAGAAGAACAACCGCATGCCGCGCAGCGCCGCCGGCGACATTCCCGCCTTGTCGTCACGATAGAGATACCGATCGAACGGCGCGTCGCCTGACACGAGCGTGCGCTCGAATGCCGCAATGGCTTTGACCATCGTCTCGAGCCTGACGGGTACCTCGTCTTCCGGGAAGGCCGCGCGAAAAGCCGCAACGTCGTCCGGACGGCTCGCAAATCGCGCCGCGACCTCGCTCTCGCGTCCCTTCAACCCGAGCTCGATCGGATGCTCGTTGAACATCGGCACGGCCATCTGCTGTTCGAGCGTGCGCAGCGTGGGATCGGCCCATCCGAGCGACGCGTTGTACGCGACGTTGGTGAGCGACATGGTGCTGCGCGCGTGCAGCGCCCCGGTCGATCCGATGGCTCGCGCGCGGCCGTCCGTGAACGCATGCGCCTGTTGATGACACGTCGCACACGAGAACGTCTCGTTGCCAGACAGGCGCGTGTCGTAGAACAGACGCCGGCCCAGAGACACCTTGGCGACGCTCATCGGGTTGTCGGCGGGAACTTTCGGGACGGGAAGGCCCGCCGGCAGCGTCCAGGTGAACGGTGCCGGCGGCGTAGCTGTGCGCGACGCTTCTTCGGCGCGAGAGCAGCCGCTGATCGCCGCGAAGACGAGCGCGATGGCCGCAGCTCGTCCGGTGCTCATGATTCGATGCGGCTCAGCGCCAGGAACCGTGGCGAACGTTCAGCGCCATCAGACGCGTCTGCTCGGCCAATCCACCGCGTTCCTGCACCCAGCTCTCGAAGGTCGACAGCGCCGCCGGATCGACGCCGGACGGATCCGTCTTCTTCTTGGCGATATAGTCCTTCATCGCCTTCATCAACATGTCGGCCTGTTTGCGATCCATCGCAAACAGTGTCAAATACGCCTGCTTCGCATCGTCGAGCCGATTGAGCCCGAGATACGCCTCGCCGCGGTACTCGATAGCATCGGGGAAATTCGGGGCCATCTCGAGCGTCTTGTCGTACATCTCGAGCGCCTTTGGGTAATCCCCCAGCTTGCGATAGGCGAAGCCCATCCCGTTGAGGGCCTGTGGCAGCTTCGGGTTCAGGTCGGCGGACTTCTTGAAGTCTTTGAACGCCTTCTCGTACTCTTCGCGCGCCTTTTTCTCTTCCTTGACCTTATCCGAATCCTTCTTGGCTGCGGTCGCCTTTTCCTCAGCCTTGAGCCCCTTGTCGCGATGCTCGAGACCGCTGTTGTAGGCTTCGACGGCCATCTCCTCGGGCGTCATCGCCCGTGCCGGCGCGGCGGCAGGCGTCGATGACGACGGCGGCGGCATACCCGTACCGTTCGCGATGGCCGCGACCTGATAGACGCCTATGACCGCGGCCAGTATGACAACCGCTTTCACGATTCGTAACATCCTGCTCCTCCTGGTCCCGATCCTACCGCAAACAGCCACCGCGGGCGTCGATCGAGGGGCCGGCCGGTGGCAGCTGGGGCGAGTCGCAACGAAACCGTGGTTCGTGATTCGTAGCTCGTGGCTCGAAGAGCCTTGTCGCTGCTCGATGGCTCTTCGAGCCGCGGACCACGAGCGACGGACTACGGCAGCCGCTCGGTTCCCGATCAGAAGTAGTACTTCAGCCCGAACTGGACGATCCGCGGTGGAACCCGCGTATCCGTGATCGTGCCGAACGAACCCGCCGTCACGAGGATGTTCGGATCGGCGAAGTTGACGGTGTTCAGCACGTTGAAGATCTCCGTCCTGAACTCGAGCCGCTGCTGCCCGAAGCTGAAGCTCTTGAAGATTCCCAGATCGAGCTGGAAGTAGCCGGGACCGGTGAACAGGTTTCGCTCTGATCCGGTCTGTCCGGCCTGCGGGGTGGTGAACATGGCGCGCTCTTCAGGCGTGAAGAAATCGACGCCGCGGTCGGTCCGACGCACTTCCCCGATCCCCGGGGTCCCGGAGAAGTCTGCGCGGTTGGTTACACCGTTCGCGCTGACGGTCGCGACGCGTGTGCCGGTGTCGTAGAAGGTGGAGGCGTGGAAGCCGGAGTAGACGCTGAACGGGTTGCCGCTCGACGCATCGAGGATGCCATTGATCTGCCAGCCGGAGATCAGCGCGTTCACCAGCCCCGTCGCGTCACGATTGATCGCACGTCCGTTGCCGAACGGCAAATCCCAGATGAAGTAGCCGCGGAACACGTGGCGGACGTCGAAGTCCGATCGGCCCTCATCCAGCTCCAGGCGGAGTGGATCGGTCGGCACGACGAGCTCGGTGCCCGCACCGCGCGTGTCATTTGACACGTCGTCGTTCGAATGCGCGTACGTGTAGTTGATGCTGAACGCGAGGCCGTCGTTGAAGCGGCGGCGCAGCTCCATCTGCACGGCGTTGTACGCCGAGCTCGAACAGGTGCAGCCGACGCCCGCGATGTTGAACTGCGGATTCGGCCTGAAGAAGTTGTCCGGCAACCCCGCCGCGGCGAGGCCGATCCCCTGGGTGCGGCGATCGAGCACGTCCGCGAGGAAGCCGACGTTGTTGTTCCGGATGTCGGCGAACGCGCTGGCCGGAATGGTCCCGCCGTAAAGACGGCCAAAGGTTCCGGTCGACTCACCGACGTTCGGGTTGCCGTTTGCCTGCAGGTTCCGCTGCGCTGCCTGAAAGTCCGCGATGAAACCGTTCGAGACGAGATCCATCTGGTTGACGTTGATCATGCGGAACAGGTTGCTGCCGCGCGTGCCGACGTACGAGACCTCGACGACCGTGTTCTTGAGGATCTCGCGCTGGAATCCGGCAATGAACTGCTGCATATACGGCGTCACCACGTCATCTTCGAAGAAGAGTGGTTGTTCGTTGCGCAGATTGGGAGGCGTCCGGTTAATGGAGGCGGGGGTCGTCAACTGCGGCGTGCCATTGCTCAACGATAGTGCCGTTCCCGACTGCGGCACTGGAAGCCGGCCCTGACGCAACAGCTCATTCAGCCGCAGAACCTGATCGGTCCCTGCGATAGTGGGATCGCGCGGACCAATCAGGAACTGGTTGAGCGACGTCGCTGGCTGGCGCTGTTCAACGACGTTCAGGGCCCAGGTGATCAGGCGCTGGTAAGCAAGGCGGTAGTTCGCGCGAATCGACATCTTGCCGTCGGACCGTGGGTCCCAGGCGATGCCAATCGACGGCGCGAAGTTGTTGTTATCACGTTTGAACCATTGCAGGTCAGTACCAGGACCGGCCTGCAGGAACGTGACCGGGCCCTCGCTGCCGTCGAGCGGCCGATCCGGTGCGACCTGCACGCCGGCGTTGTCGTACGGCACGGTGTTCAGCTCGTAGCGAACCCCGGCGTTCATCGTGAGGTTAGGCTTGATGCGCCAGTCGTCCTGCACGTAGAAGTTGTATTCCTGCATACGCTGATCGAGCGTCAGCGGCTGCAGTGGTACGAACTCCGAACCGTTGCTGTAGAACACCTGGTCGACCTTGCCGATTCGTCCGAGCAGCACGTTGTACAGCGTGTTCAGGTTGTTGCTGTCCGTCGCGTTGATACCCGAACCCGTAAGGTTGGCGGAGCTGCCGTCTGGCCGCACGACGCTCTGGGCGTCTGCGCCGCTGAAGGGCGCATCGGTCCTGACGAACGTGAAGCTCGGATAGATCCCGAAGGGATTACCGGCGCCGCGGGTCTGCTCGATGTAGTAGAACCGCGCGTTCACTCCGCCTCGGAACGCGTGCGCGCCGCGCACCCAGCTCACGTTGTCGAGGATCTGAAACTCCGTGGGCTCACGCCCGGTGCCCGGCCAATAGACGAACGGGCTGCCGAAAATGCAGCTCGCACGGCAGATCTCGTAGGTACCGGGATGCTCGGGATCGGCAAAATCCAGCACGTTGCGGGTGAACCCGCCCGTGATCTCATTGAGCAGGTAGTTCGTGAGCGTCCATTTGTGACCGAAGGCTCCGCCCTGTTGATCAGACAATCGCACACGGGCGGGCCAGCTCATGGGCTTCGGCGTCGTGTTGATGATGTCGTTGATCAGATCGTTGCGCCAGCCGTTCG
>Ga0075428_100008779_pt1 | contig 11217 bp, 3 predicted proteins | sample RhiMetdeltSRZDD2_FD_75291 | JGI IMG/M metagenome (GOLD analysis project Ga0075428, IMG submission 75291) | Populus rhizosphere microbial communities from Tennessee, USA - Rhizosphere MetaG P. deltoides SRZDD2 | ecosystem: Host-associated > Plants > Roots > Rhizosphere > Soil | place: USA... | reverse complement strand
TCGACCTGGCCGGCAACCCCGTGCGTGAGACGAACCTCGCGGCGGTCAATGCGCAACTGACGGCCCTGGGGCATGATTTCAGTTACGGCTTCCACCACGAAGTGCAGCGTTTGCCCAACGGGGACACGGTCGTGCTCGCCTTAACGGAGCGCAAGATCGACGTCAATGGCACTCCCACAAATTACATCGGTGACCTGATCGTGGTGCTCGATGAAGACCTCCAGGTGGCCTGGGTCTGGGATGCCTTCGACCATCTGGATGTCAACCGCGGGCCTGTCCTGGGCGAGATCGCTATCCAGGGCGCGCCGGGACCGGATTCGGTCGTCCCCGATTACCCGGCGGTCAGTTGGCTGCACGACAACGCCGTGAGCTTGTCGCCCGCGGACGGAAACCTGATTCTGTCCGTCCGCCACCAGGACTGGGTGATCAAGGTCGACTACCGCAACGGGGCCGGCGACGGCCACGTCGTCTGGCGGCTGGGGCAGGGCGGCGACTTCACCGTCAACTCCGCGGACCCGAACCCGTGGTTCTCCCACCAGCACAACGCCCACTACATCGACGACCACACGCTAATCCTCTTCGACAACGGCAACACGCGGCGGGCGAGCGACCCCAACGCCCACAACCGCGGGCAGGTGTGGATGCTCGACGAGACGAGCATGACGGCGACCCCGGTGCTCAATGCCGACCTGGGCGAATACGCGGACCGGTTCGGGAGTGCCCAACGGCTCTCGAACGGGAACTATTGGTTCACGTCCGGGGCGCTGGGCCAGGGCCCGCCCCCCAGTCAGTTCGGCCGAGTAATCGAGGTGCTCCCGGACGGCACCAAGACCTACGTCCTGCAGACTGACCCCGTTGGCGTACTCGTGTATCGCTCCTACCGAACGCGGACACTGTACGAAGGCATCGGCGACGCGCTGGCCGGGGCGCCCCGGAACGTCGAAAGCGTTGTCATCAACGACGGGTCGGCCCAGCGATCAATGGTCAAGAGCATCACGGTCACCTTCGACGGGCCCGCGATTCTCGACCCCGGGTCCATTGAGCTGCGCACACAGGGCGGCAGCCTGGTCAACTTCCGACTCGACATCTCGACATTAAGCGGCAAGACGGTGGCTGTACTTACTTTTGCCGGGCCGGAGTTCGTTGGCGGGTCGCTGGCGGACGGCACTTACACCCTGACAGTCCGGGCGGACCGCGTACACGACCGCTGGGGGAGAGAGATGGACGGAGACGGCAACGGGTCGGCCGGGGGCGACAGGGCAGACCGCTTCCACCGGCTGTTCGGGGACGCGGACGGGGACGTGGACACGGACCAGGCGGACTTTGGCCTCTTCCTCATGAGCTTTGGTAAGCGCCGGGGCGAGGCTGGGTATCTCTGGTACTTTGACTCCGACGCGAACGGTGACGTGGACGGGCGGGACATGGCGCAGTTCAACCAGCGCCGGCATTGAAGTCCCCCGGCGGACGGCCGGTGTGGCAGGACGCCGGCCGCCCGGGGGCAGGTCGCGGCGCGGGATGGCCGGTCGTGCGAGGTCACAGAGCGGCAAGTCGATCGCTAGGACAACCAGGTCCTTGCTGTCGCGGCGACGAGCGTGATGCCGAATACACAGGGCAGCGAGCCGAAGGCGGTGGACGCTTGCCGCAGGTCAGGAATACCGACGGCCCTACTGTTGCCACTCACCCGGCTCACTCGACTGCGGTCCGCGGTCGGATGAAGCGGCACTGCTCCGGCGCGCTGACCGGGCGCCGGGGCGGTGCCGGGCCGTCGGGGGGCTTGCTTGGCGGTCAGGACCCCGCCATACGACCACCTTACCGGCCCGCCGGCCGCTCGTACGATTCAGCGCAGTGTTTCGCCGGACGCGAATCGGAAGTCGCGGAGCGTGACGTCGCCTTCGTCCGGTGCCGGGAAGTCGGCCGCCGTTGCGAAGGGGACGCTGAACAGATAGAGAAAAGTAACGGCGATCCCGGGGTACGCATGGTACTATGCCCGGCAGGGAGTGCCCCACGGCTTCAACGTCAGTTCTAGGCACGACCATGCAACGGTCACCCACATACGGCACGGACATCCGGGTGCGATCCGGACCCGGACAGGCCCCGGACGAACGCGTGAACATAACTTTGTGACTTTTCTTGTCTAGCTCGGCGCCCGGTTCGGAGGTTACACCTTATGGGCCTCGGAACCGCCATCATGAACTCGTCGGACGACGATCAGCGACTGATCGAGCGGGCCCGAACCGGCGACGCTTCCGCCACCGGTGAGGCGCTGGTTCGTCACCGCGCCCGGCTGCGGCGGATGGTCGAGGCCCGACTCGACCGCCGCGTCCGCGGCCGCGTCGATCCGTCCGACGTCCTGCAGGACGGGTTCGTGGACGCCGTCGCCAAGCTTCCGGGATACCTGGCCGACCCGAAGCTGCCACTCTTCCTTTGGCTGCGACTCGTAATCGGGGAACGCCTGGCCAAGGTGCATCGAGATCACCTCGGGGCCCAGGTCCGGGACGCCGGTCGCGAGGTGACGCTTTATCGTGGCCCCATGCCGGCCGCGTCCAGCGCCGCCCTCGCGGCCCACCTTCTCGGGAAGGAAACCTCGCCCACCCAGGCCGCAGTCCGAGCCGAACGCCTACTGCGAATCCAGGAGGCGCTCAACGCTCTGGACCCGCTCGACCGGGAGATCCTGTCATTGCGGCACTTTGAAGAACTGACTCATGCCGAGGCCGCCCGCGTGCTCGATATCGCGGAAGCGGCCGCGGCCAAACGCTACATCCGCGCCTTGAGGCGACTCAAAGACGTCCTCACGATCTAGCAGGAAGTCTCTAGAGGAACCGCCCATGGCTGAGACGAGCGACGGCCGCGACGTGCTTCTGAACCAACTGGCGGACGAGTTCTCCGCGCGCCGGCGCGACGGAGAGCGACCCAGCTTGGAGGAGTACTGTGAGCGGCATCCGGACCTGGCCGAAGACATTCGCTCGCTGTTCCCGGCAATGGTCGAGTTGGAACGGGCCAGGGCAGACGCGGGCCCGGAGATGGCCGTGGCGCTTGCGGAAGCCCCGCCGGTGACCCGGTTGGGCGACTTTCGCCTGCTGCGTGAGGTCGGCCGCGGCGGCATGGGCGTCGTATACGAAGCCGAGCAAGTCTCGCTCGGCCGGCGAGTTGCAATCAAGCTCTTGCCAGCCACACTTTTCCGCGATCCGGGCAAGCGTCGGCGTTTCGAGCGGGAGGCGAAGTCCGCCGCCAAACTCCACCACACGAACATTGTCCCCGTCCACGGGTACGGAGAGCACGACGGAACGCCGTACTACGTCATGCAGTTCATCCCGGGCCTGGGGCTCGATGCAGTCATCGGTGAGCTCAGCAGAGTGCCCGGCGCCAATCGCCCTTCCGAAATCAGAAGGCGGAAGGGTGAAGACATCGAGTTGAGCGTTGCACTCGCCTGCTCCCTGGTCGGGGAAGCCGTCGCTGGAATCTGGGGGTGGAAGAGCCCGTTCGACGATGATCCTACATTGACATCAAGCGGTAGAGTCACCCCCGGCGGGACCGCGGCCGACCCGGTTTCGCTCGTCCGACCCGACCAAAGATCGTCCGTTTCGGTCAGTTCCTCGGGCGTCCACCTGCCAGGCCAGTCCGGTTCTGGAGTGGGTGGCTCGACGGGCAAGAAGACGACCTACTGGGAAAGCGTGGCCCGAATCGGAGTGCAGGTGGCTGGCGCGCTGGCGTATGCCCACAAGTTGGGGGTGCTGCACCGCGACATCAAGCCGGCCAACCTGCTGCTGGACCTGGACGGGATTGTCTGGGTGACCGACTTCGGCCTGGCCAAGGCGGACAACTCGGACAATCTGACGCATACCGGCGACCTGCTCGGCACCCTGCGATACATGCCGCCGGAGGCGTTCGAGGGGAAGTCCGATAGTCGCAGCGACATCTATGGACTCGGGCTGACCCTCTTCGAGATGATCGCCCTGCGCCCGGCGTACGAGGAGCACGACCGGAACAAGCTCATCAAGCAGGTGACAACCGGCGAGCCACCGCGACTGCGGCGGCTTCGCAAGGACGCCCCGCGGGACCTGGTGACGATCGTCGAGAAGGCGATCGACCGGCACCCCGCCCGGCGGTACCAATCGGCCGGGGCAATCGCCGAGGACCTGCAGCGGTTCCTGGACGGGCGACCGATCACCGCGCGGCGGGCGACGGAACTGGAGCGGATGTGGATGTGGGCGCGGCGGCGGCCAGCCATGGCGGGCCTGATTGCGGCGCTGGTCTTGGTTCTGCTCGCCGGGTCGGTCGTCTCGTCCGTGTTTGCCATCCGTGCCGCCGACTTTGCCCGCGACGCGGAGGCGCGCGAGAAAGACGCCACTCTCGCTCGAGACGTGGCCCGGCGGAACGCGGCCGACGCGGAGACGGCCCGGGACGCGTCGAGGCAGCGGGAGGCGGATGCAGTCGCGGCGCGGAAAGAGTCCGAAGACCAGCGTGAGATCGCGCGGCAGCAGCGCGAGGTCACACAGCGGAATCTCTATTACGCACAGTTACACCTCGCCCGACAGGCCTGGCGGGAACACCGCGGCCTGCCGTACATGCGCGAAATCCTCGCCAATTGGCTTCCCAAGGACGGCTCCCAGGACCGGCGCGGCTGGGAATGGTTCTACGTCAACTCGCTCAGCCACCAAAACTTGCGGACCTTCACGGAAGGCGAGGGCAGCAAGGGGCCATGTACCGTGGCGTGGCATGTGCCCACTAAGCGACTCGCCGAGGGTACCGCGGAGGGGTTGATTCGGATCTGGGACGTTGATCGGGAACAAACGACCCTGATTCTGCGCGGGCCCGCGCCGGGGATCACATACTTTGGCATCCGGTGGCTCGCGTGGAGCCCGGACGGCGGCATGCTGGCCGCGGGTGGCAAGGACGGAACGGTCCATATCTGGGAGACCGCCTCCGGACGGGAACTCCACGTTCTCCGGGAACACAAATCTCCGGTCCAGGCGGTCGCGTTCAGTTATGACGGCAAGCGCGTGGCGGCCTGGGGAACACTTGGGACGATTAGGATCTGGGACGCCGGCACAGGGCAATTGACCGAGGATGTGGTTCATGCGGGCCCCGTGGTCACCGCGGGCGCATGGAGCCCCGACAACAAAACCCTCGCGACTGGACATTTCGACGGGACGGTGACCCTCTCCGGGGCTCATAAGGGTGCCAAAACCGCCAAGCTGCGGGCGCATGTCGATTGGATCTACCACCTGGCGTGGAGCCCGGACAGCGCCCGACTCGCGTCGACGAGTGCCAACGATTTCTTCGTGAGCATCTGGGACGCGGCGACGCACAAGATGGTCCTCGGCCCGCTGCGGCACTCCCACGGGATCACGACGATCGAGTGGGAGCCGGGCGGACAACGACTGGCGACGGGCAGCATGGATGAAACGACCAAGATCTGGAACGCGAACACAGGTTACGAGGAGGTGATTCTGCGCGGGCAGCGGTCGAGTGTTACTTCTCTCGCGTGGGGCCCGGACGGCCGCCTGGCCGCGGGGGGCGGTGACGGCAGCATGCGGGTCTGGAACTCGATCCGCGATCAGGAGTCGAACGTATTGCCGGGACACGCCGGGCGGGCGACTGCCGTGGCCTGGAGCCCGGACGGAAAACGGCTGGCGTCGGCCGGTGACGATGGCAAGGTGCGCATCTGGGACCCGGTGACCGGCAAGGAGACTCGGACACTCAACGCCCACGATCGCGGCCACATCATTCCGCAGTTCGGTCTCATTCGGTCGCTGGCCTGGAATCCGGAAGGCAACTTCCTGGCTTCGGCCGGCCTGGACGGCAAGGCCAAGGTGTGGGAGGTTGCCAGCGGCCGGGAAGTACTCTCCCTGCCGGCGGACCGCGGAGCGGTCTGGTGTGTCGCCTGGAGCCCGGACGGGAGGTATCTGGCCGCGGGCTCGCGGGACGGCTCGATCCGTATTGTCGAAGGCCTCCCGCAGGCTCCGCGGGTCCGTTTTTTCCAGGGACACGAGCGCCGCGGCCGCGACCTCATCGGTCGAGACGGGGTCCGCGCTCTGGCCTGGAGTCCCAACGGCGATCGCTTGGCCTCCGCCGGGTGGGATGCCCTGGCGAAGGTCTGGGACCCGACTCGGGGCACAGAACTCGCCCGCATGGAGGGACACACCGGATGGGTCCTGGGGGTGTGCTGGAACCCGGACGGATCTCAAATCGCGTCGGCCGGTAGCGATCGCCTCGTTTTCACATGGGATGCGAAAACAGGTCAGAGGCTCAAGACGATGCGCGGGCACAACGACTTCGTGGACGCCGTCATTTGGAACCCGGATGGTACTCGACTGGCAACGGCGAGCATCGATAACTCGGTGCGGGTGTGGGATCCACAGACCGCAGCGGAGGCTTTCGTGCTCCGAGGCAGGCCCGCGATGTTCCACGATTTGTCGTGGCATCCCGACGGGGCGCAACTGGCCGCGGCGAGTAGCGACGGTCAGATCTGGATATGGGACGCGACGCAGGGTTTTGAACAGGACACCACGCCGCGAGCCTACCCTTTCATCGACCGAAGGATCGACTCCAAGCCCGCGAACAATGCTGAACGACTGCGGCTTGCCCAAATGGCGTACGACAACAAGAAATTCGCCGCTGCCGCCCAACTCTGGTCGGAGGGGCTCGCATTCGACCCGAAGCTCACCGAGGACTGCCAGACGCGACATCGCTACAACGCCGCCCGCGCCGCGTGCCTGGCCGCGACTGGACAGGGCCGGGATGAGCCGTCGCTAGACGATGCGGCGAAGGCGAAGCTCCGCCGCCAGGCGCTCGACTGGATGAATGCCGAGCTGGCCGACTGGGGCAAGGTTCTCGAATCCGGCTCATCCCGAGATCGAGCGACCATCCTCCAGTTCCTGAGTCAATGGCAGCAGGACGCCAATCTGGCAAGCGTCCGCGATGCGGAGGCCCTTGCGAAACTCCCGGCGGGCGAACAAAAGGCATTCACACAATTGTGGACCGACGTGGCGGAGTTGCTGCAGAAGGCGGAAACCGAGATAGCGGCTAAATGACTGGACGAGTTCAACGCGATCGGGCTGCGCGCGGTAACGGTAATCTGGAAAAAGAAGGAATGGTTCGTGAAGATCCAAGGTATGATGTTCGTTTGAACTGTCGCGATCGCACGCGGTGGTTCCTGCTTCGTAACGCGACTGACTCGTTCCGACTGCGCATACCACGGACCGGGGCACGCTATATGGCTGGTTCCGCACCTCGCATTCAGGGAGGCCCCCGATGACGCCGTCAAACCCTGCGGAAGTGCCCGCCCCTCCAGACCGACTCCGCGAACTCGTAGAGCGCTTTACCGGCCAATGGAAGCAGGCTCTCGGCGGTGGCCCGCGACCGACCGTTGACGAATTCCTGACCGAGGCGTCCGAGACCGACCGAACCGAACTGCGGACGATTCTCGTACGCGTGGAAGAGGAGCTATCCGGGTCGGTCACAACGGACGACCAGACTGTCGATTACTCAGGCCGCGGCGCGGCCGATACCAAGCTGAACCTGAGTCTCACTCAGGATAGCTTCGCCGAGACGTTGGACGCGCCCGGTGCGGCTGCCGCTGAGTCACCGCCCGCCTCCGGCTACGAGATTCTTGGTGAACTCGGCCGCGGCGGCATGGGCGTGGTCTACAAGGCCCGACAGGTCGCACTGAACCGGGTGGTCGCACTCAAAATGGTGTTGAGCGGGGCTCACGCCAGTCAGCACCAGCTGGAACGGTTCCGGACCGAGGCGGAGGCCATCGCCCGCTTCCAGCATCCGCACATCGTCCAGATCTACGAGGTCGGCGAGCGCGACGGACTACCGTTTTTTTCCCTGGAGCATCTGCCCGGTGGTAGTCTGTCCGACCAGATCAAACGGGAGCCGCAGCCCGCGGACGGCGCCGCGCGGATCGCGGCTCAACTTGCGCGCGGAATCCAATACGCCCACGACCACGGGATTGCGCACCGGGATTTGAAGCCAGCGAACATCCTGTTTGACGGCGACGGCGTCCCCAAGATCACCGACTTCGGGCTCGCCAAGAAGCTCGAAGCCGGCGCTGCCAGCCACACTCAAAGCGGAACGATTGTCGGCAGCCCGAGCTACATGGCCCCGGAGCAGGCTCGCGGCGACGTCCATGACGTCGGCCCTTCCGCCGACGTCTACAGCCTCGGCGCGATCTTGTACGAGATGCTCACGGGACGGCCGCCCTTCCTCGGGTCCAGCCTGGTCGAGACCCTTGAGCAGGTTCGCTCGAAGGAGCCAGTGCCACCGCGGGAGCTTGTCCCGAAGGTCCCGCGTGACGTGGAGACCATTGCGCTGAAGTGTCTCCAGAAGGAGCCGGCCAAGCGATATGGATCGGCAGGCGAATTGGCCGATGACCTGGACCGGTTCCGGGCCGGAAAACCGATCCTCGCCCGTCCCGTCAGCAGCATGGAGCGGGCAGTCCGCTGGTGCAAGCGCAACCCACGAATCGCGGGGCTCACGGCCGCCGTTGTGATTTCACTCATCGTCGGCACGATTGTCTCGACGGTGCTGGCGATCGGCATGGCCCGCGAGCGAAACCAGAAGGAAGCCGAGCGCATCCGCGCCGAGGAGGCTCGCGTGGTGGCCGAGGCCGCCACGGTTCAGGCGAAGAAGAACGCCGAAGAAGTTCTCAAACAGGGAAAGTTGGCACTCGGCTCCTTCGGCACGTTAATTGACGAAGTCCAGAAGAAGATCGGCGACAGCCCCGGCACCCTGCCACTGAAGCTAAAGCTCCTCGAAACCGCTATCGAGGGACTCGACAAGGTGGCCAAGAACGATGAGGATTCTCGTCTGTTAGGCCAGAGCACAGCCGCGGCCTACATGAAAATCGGCCAGTTGTACCAACAAATGGGCCAAAGCGAGAAGGCGTTCGCCCAGTTCGAGAAGTGCCACGAGATCGTCAAGTCCATGGCCGACAAGGACCCGGGCAGCTCGGTCGCCCAGTTTAATCTGGCGGCGTCGCTGACCATGCTTGGGGAGATGAGCCTGGAACTCGGGCGCGACATCCAGACGTCACTGGACTACTATGAGCAGGCGCTGGCCCTGCGGAAGGCAATCGCCGACTTGCCGCCGCACGAGAAACTGGACCCAATCAAGATTCGCCAGGACCTTTCCGAATCGCACACCCGAATTGGGGTGACGTACCTGCGGCTCGGTGAGCCGGATCGGGCAACCGGATATTTCCGCGATGCTCTGGAAATCCGGGAACAGCTCGTCGAGCGCGAACCGACCAATCTGGAGTTGCTACTCGACGTAGCACGGTCGCGGACCGCGCTGGGCGAGGTCCGATTCCGGGCTCGTGACTGGTCAACGGCTCGCAACCATTTTGCCAAGGCCCTGGAAATCTGCGATCGGGTACAACAGACGGAGCCGGACAATCCGCGGAACAAGCAGGAACTCGCCAATATCCTTGGGAACTTCGGAGTCTTCCTTCTAAGAACGGCCGACTTGCCGGAAGCTCAAGAGCAACTGACTCGTTGTCAGAAGCTGATGGACGAGCTGGTCGCTCTCGACGGCAAGAATGCCCGCTATCTGCGCTACCTGGCCCTGGCTGATTATCGATTGGGGACACTTGCCCGCATGCAAAACGACATGGCGGCCGCCGAGCGCTGGAACAAGCTGTCCCTGGATCTGCGCAAAAAGCTGGCCGACGCCGACCAGAAGAGCGAGCGCCGTCTGATCGAACTGCTTTTGGCCCAGTCCCGGACGGGTGAGCACAAAGCCGTTGCGGACAAGGCAACAAAGATCGTGCAAAAGCCAAAGCTCGACCGCGAGGTCCTCGTGGAACTGGCGCAATGTTACTCACAGGCAGCCGCGAGCGTGTCCGACGACGACAAGCTGCGACAGAAATACGTGGAGCAAGCCTTCGACATGTTGAAGCGGGCGCTGAAGCAAGGATTCAAGGATCTGGTGTTGCTCGAAACGGACCCAGACCTGCACGCGATCCGCGACCTGCCGGAATTCAAGCAATTGATCCAGGGTGCGACGACCGTAGCGAAGTAGCCGGATTGAGGCGGTCTCTGCTCAAGAGCGCAGCCCTCTCGCGGAGCGAGAGGGCTGCATTTTTTGACCCAACCGCAAGTGGGTGACTCCTCCGCGATTCTCCGCACTCAAGCGAACTTCAGAAGGGTCTAGCGGATCGGAGCCTGACGCGAAAGCGAAGGTGTCACTCCTTCGCTTGCGCGTCAGGTTTCGACCGACTGCACTTTCTGAAGTCAGCTCTCAAAGCGAACTCTCGCCCGGTGCGTCCCGGTCAGTCACCTTGTCGCCGGTGAACCCAAAGAACAGATCCATTCCGAGTCCCCCGGTCAAGGTGTCGCCGATCTTGCCGTCGTCCAGGACGGTCGTGCCCTTGATCAGGTACGTCGTCCCGTTGAGCCCGCCGGCCTGGCCGGTCAGATGGGCGACGCGCTGGGCGTAGGTGCCGGCGCCGGTCCATTCGGCCATGATGTTGGACAGAGCCGACAGATCGGAATCGTACGAGGTCCGTCCGCCGATCAGGATGTCGTCACCGCCGAGGCCCTGCACGACGTCGGATCCCAGACCGCCAATGAGGAGATCGCGGCCGTCGTCTCCGTCCAACGTATCATTGCCGTCACCACCGATCACGACATCGTTCCCGAGCCCGGCGCGAACCGTGTCTGATCCGGTGCCGCCCAGCAGAACGTTGTCCGCCGCGTTTCCCGTCAAGGAATCGGCGAACGCCGTCCCGAAAACTACTTCGATCGTGCCGGTGATGGCCACGGTGTCCCCGGTGACAGTCAGCGTCTGTGTCTGGCCGGCATCGAGTCCGAGGTTCAGGGTCACCCCTTGCGGGGTTGCGGAGAAGTCGAACGCGTCGCGGCCGGACTCGTCCGCCACCGTGTCGGCGCCGATCGCCAGGTCCGGGTAGGTGTCGTCCCCGACTCCTCCCTTGAGAGCGTCGTTCCCGAGACCACCCTTCACGACGTCATTCCCCAGACCACCGGACACAGTGTCGTTGCCACCCTGCCCGTCGAGGACATCGCCGACGTCGTCGGCATTGCCGGCGTCGAAGCGATACGCAAACAACTCGTAGGCCCCGACGTCGGTATCCGGGCCGGCGGTGGGCGCGAACGTGTCCACCTCGATGAAATAGGTGCCGTCGGCCGGCAGCGTCAGGTCGAGAATCGTAGCATCGGTGGACTCGGGACCGTCGTCGTTAAATGCTGGGGA
>Ga0075428_100008777_pt1 | contig 11217 bp, 8 predicted proteins | sample RhiMetdeltSRZDD2_FD_75291 | JGI IMG/M metagenome (GOLD analysis project Ga0075428, IMG submission 75291) | Populus rhizosphere microbial communities from Tennessee, USA - Rhizosphere MetaG P. deltoides SRZDD2 | ecosystem: Host-associated > Plants > Roots > Rhizosphere > Soil | place: USA... | reverse complement strand
GCAACGACTTCCACGATACCGCCGAGGGTATCTCCTGCTGCCTTCGCCGCGTCGATGCGCCGAATGATCTCGGCTTCCGCCTCGGGATCCAGACACCGTACCGGGCTCTGGTCCGCCCGCTCGTTCAGGGGAGTGGGGAGTGGGGAGTGGTACTTGGCGGTGACGCCTCCCAACTCCGCGACGTACGAGCCGATCTCGATGCTGAATTCCCGCAGGAGCTTCTTGCACACGGCGCCGCACGCCACACGCACGACTGTTTCACGAGCACTGGCGCGTTCGAGAATATCGCGTGCGTCGGTGCGGTCGTACTTGAGCGATCCCGCAAGATCTGCGTGCCCGGGCCTCGGGCGTGTGACTTGGCGGCGCCGTCCCTGCGGATCGGGGGTGGCGTCGGCTTCCGGCGCCATCACATCCTGCCAATGCTCCCAATCGCGGTTCCAGATCAGCATCGCGATAGGAGAGCCGATGGTCTCCCCCGCGCGGACGCCGGCCAGCCACTCGATGCGGTCGGATTCGATCTTCATGCGTGCACCGCGTCCGTACCCCCCCTGGCGCCGCTTCAACTCCGCGTCCACATCGGCAGCCGACACGGGGAGACCGGCGGGGATCCCTTCGAGGATGCCCACGAGGCCGCGGCCGTGCGACTCGCCTGCCGTTGTGAAGCGGAACGTCACGAATTCCTCCTTGCTCCTGCTCCATTAAACAGCGGAGCCCGACGGAGGGTCGGGCTCGCGCATCCAGCACCCGGGCCCAGAAACGCCCGGCGTCTAGCGAATCGGCGGCCCCCATGGCGGTTTCACTGGGAACGGGTTGTTGATGACCTGGAGCTCCACCATCACGACGCCGTTCACGGTGACGCCGAACAGCCATTGGCGCGTGTTGTTGCGGTTTCGGGCGACACGCAACGGTCCAATGATGGGGTCGCGCACGACGATTCCGCCAACCCGACCATAGAAGAAGGTATCCCAGACGTCGATGTTGCCGTCAGGGCGTGCAGAGAACGCTATGCGGTCATTGGGGTTACCTGGGCCACCGAAGATCGGCGTGCCGGGGTCGCCCGCCAGGAACGCATGGTTGTAGTTCATGTCCATCCCGAACGCGCCGACCGGCGCTTCGGCTGTCCCCTTGAGCTTCATCCCTTCGTCGAGAAAGTAGATCGAATCGGCGCGGACCAGGTTCGTGCCACCGTTAAAGTTGATCGCGACCGAGTGAATCTTGACACCGGTGTTGCTGATGAAGTCGCTGACGTCGATGAACGGCGTCACGCCGAGGTCGCGATGGTTTTCACCCGTATCGGCGGTGAGAAGACTGCCGTTCGTAAAGCAGTTTCTCAGTGTGCTCGGCCCCTTGAGCAACGGTGCTTTGGCGGTGTATCCCACGACGCGTGCAAACTCGCTGGTGATGTTGCCGCCTTCCCCCATGATCGCATGGGTGAAGTTGCCGGAGTTGCGCACGTAGGTGGAGTCGCCGAGTCCGAACTCCTCCAGCGAGATGGTGATGCCCTGACAGGCCGACAGCTGTATCCGCTGCTCGTTGTACGGGCGGCCACGGCGCATCTCGATGCGCAGAGTGTCACGGCTCGTGCTCGACAGCGTGCTGTCGCCTGCCAGCTCCCAGAAGAAGTGGCTGAACAACTGCGCCGTATCGGGCGTGTCGATCAGCTTCTCCATCCGCAGCGTGGCCCGTTTGACGAACGGGAACGTGCTGCTCAGCGTGGGCAGAGTCGAGTAGACGGCGAACACCGAGTCAGCGTGGCAGTTCGGGGTGCCCGAGGTGACACGACAGACGGTCGCGACGTACTGCGGGCGGTCCGACACGTCGATCACCTGGATCTCCTCACGAATCGGCGCCGTCAGGACTCGATAGGTCTCGATCAGATAATCCGGCAGATCCTGCCGCCAGGCGAGGCGGCGCACGCCGGCGCGGACGTCGATGATCGACAACTCGACACCGCCCGAGTTCGCGACGATGATCGAGTCCTTGTAATTGCCCAGCGTGTCGAGCGGCCACAGGGCGATGCCCCAGGGCTGCGGACCCGCCGTCGGGATTCCGGCAGCCACGAACGACGTGTTGGCGACCTGGAAGATCTCGACGCGTCCCAAGGCCGGATTGGTGAGATACAGGCTCGAGTCGTTGCCGTTGAAGATCGCGTCGGCGATGCGCCCGCCGAACGGCAGGGGGCGCGTCACGCCCGCAACGACGATGACCGTATCGATCAGTGCCATCGGCGCCGGACGCGGGGCGGGGGCCGGCGCGCTGCCGAACCTGATGGGTGGGCTGGGAATCAGCGTGGTGCTGTTCGTGAAGTCACAGTTGCGCGCGATCGCCGCGTCGCAGGCGTAACCCCGCACGACGATTGTACGTGGCAGCGGCTGGAGACCTTGCAGGCCCAGCGTGAAGTGACGCGTCACGTCGGTCAAATTCCCGGCGCCGACGTAGAGGCTGTCGAACTTCATGAGCACGTTATTCGTATCAACCCGGAAGCCGATCCACGCAATCGCGCTCGGGTCCTGGGCGCGCACGTGTATCGTGTCGTCCACTTCGACGCGCTGGCCGATGCGGTGCGCGACGACCGGGACTTGATTGTCCGTCGCCACCGACTGAATGACCACCGTGATGACGCTCGTGAATCCGCGCCGTCCGGCCGAGTCTTCTGCGAAGCCGACGACGTTGAAGGTGCCGCTCGAGGGAACGACCACAAGCGTGTCGACGTACTCCACCGAATCGGCCAACGGCGGCGTGAAGACGAGCGAGTCGTTGGGTGGCGTGGTCGGGTTGGTGACACTGCTCGCTGGTGACACGAGGAACCCGATCTTCGCAATACCCGAGTTCTGGACCGCGATCACGTCGACCGGCAGGCCCTTCCCGGTCGAGGCCAGCGCGCCCGGTGACGGGACAACCAGCCGCACGCGCAGCGCCTGCACGTTCGACAGAAAGATGCTGAGCGTGTCTTCGGCGAAGTTGCCCGCGCCGTCCGTGGCGCGTCCAATGATCTGAATGTCGCCGCCGACCCCGGAGTTGGACCCGAAGGTCAGGGTGCGGGACACCGCATACGTCTTGACTTGGCCGGTGAAGTTCGTGTCCGCGATGCCGATCAGTCCACCGCTGAACCGCAGGCTGATGCTCTTGAGCGCGAGATTATCGATCGCCTGGATGCCGAATTGCAGGCCGCTGGCGATGTCCTGGGAATCGCCGGCGGTGTTGACCAGGAGGATGGCCGGCGGCGTGACATCGCGCTGGATGCCGCCCGGATTACGCGTTGTCTCGCACGACCAGATGGCCAGGGCGAGCGCGCCTATCCCCCAGACCGCGGTGCCGCGATTAGCCAGCCGCATATCAGCCTCTCCCACTGCACGTCCCGCCGGTTACTGACCGGTGGGCGGGACGAGATCGTCGATGATGTGGGGCGTGATCAGTATCAGCAGATCGCGCCGGTTTTCCTGCTGTTGCGTGAAGCCGAACAGCTTGCCCAGAATCGGCAGATCTACAAGGAAAGGGATACCGGACTTGGTTACAGTGACCTCAGTCACCGTAAGTCCGCCAATTACGGCCGTTTCGCCGTCGTTGACCAGGATCTGATTGTCCGCCTGCTGGGTTTGGAAGGTGAACCCGATGTCCACCGAGGCCGGCCGGACGTTCGAACGCTCGGCGTGCACTTCCATCAGGATTTGCCGATTGGCAGTGACGTGCGGCGTGACGCGGAGGTTGATACCGGTCTGCTCGAACGATACCGTGGCCCGCGGGACGTTCTGCTGCTGGGCCCCGGCGGTGGCGGTCGAGCTGACGTCGATGATGCGGATCGGCACGCGATCGCCGACGAGGATTTCGGCTTCACGGTTGTCCAACGTCGTGATCGTCGGCTCGGCCTGGATGTCGGCCAGCTCGACGCGCTGCAGCGCCTGCACGAACGTCGTGAGATCGAAGTTCCCGATCGCTGTCGAGAAGATCAGATCGAGCGCCGGATTGATGACCTGCTGGCCCGCGTTGCCGAGCGCCGACAGCGAGTTGCCGCCCAGCGCGACGATGGTTTCGTTGGGCGCGAAGGTTTCCGTCGGCACGAGCGCGTCGGGAACGCCGTCGAGGTCCGTGTCGACGGGCTCCGCCGTACGCGGATCGGGCCGCTGCACGAGCCGGTTGAAGAATTGATTGGTCGTGCCGAGGTCGTACTTCACACCCAGCTCTTCGACATCCGTGCGATCGACGAAGATGATCTTCGCCTGGATCGAGACCTGCGGCGTGCGCAGGTCGAGTCCTTGCACGAAGTCCACCACGGCGTCGATGCGCGAGCTAACCTCGGTGATCACGAGCGCGTTGCTGGTCGAGTCGGCGACCGCCTGGCCGCGCTTCGTGAGGATCGACTGCACCGACGGGACGAGTGACGACGCCCTCGCGTAGTTGATGCGCACGAGCCGCGTCGTGATCGGCACGGTGGAGTCGGCACGGGCCAACTCGACCTTGCTCACGACATTGAGAATGCCGCCGGGCAGTGTCTGCACCGCCAGGCCCTGCGACTCGAGCACCGCGTTGAGCGCGAGGTCCCACGGCTGATTCTTGATCTCGGCGGTGACGTTGCCGGTGATGCCCTTGGCGAGGATGATCGTGCGGCCGCTGAAGGCGGCGAATCCGGCGATCACATCCTCCATCGACGCGTTATCCCACTGCACCGTGATCCGTGGCGCTTGCGACTGCGCGGCCTCGGAGCGGTGCGCGGCGAGGTACTCTTCGATCGACATGGAGCGGCCCAGCGACATGGAGCGACCCAGCGCGGGCGTCGTGACGCGCGCCGCCTGTTCCGGTCCGCCGGTGACCGCGGGCGCGACCTCACCCCCCCGCCCCCTCTCCGCTACGCGGAGAGGGGGAGCGGGATTGACCCCGCGGCTCGACCACGCTGCGAAGCTCGTTCGCTCGGTGCCGATGCGCACGCGCACCTGTCCGCCCGCGCGGTCGACCTGATAGTCCTTCAGCGCATCGAGGTCGATCACGACACGAACAATATCCGGCTTGAATTGTCCGTAGCGGATGTTCCGGACGCCGCCACGGTTCAAGCCATCGTACATTGCCGCGGGCACAGTGAGCCGCGTCCCGACCAGGTCGATGACCAGGCGCGCGGGATTGGTGAGCGTGAAATCGTTGACCTGAGCGACTCCTCGCAGATCGATGACGATCTCAACCTTGCCGCTGGCCGGCAGCACACTCACTCCCCGGACTTCCCCGTCGCGAACCGCCCCGTCGCGAACCGCCGTCCCGGCAAGGGCCCCGGGAACGGCGGCCGCGAACAGGGCCGCGTGGAGCAACAGAGCCTTCATGGCGTCTCCCCCTGCTTGGTGAGCGACAGGGTCTCCTGCCGCTCGAAACCGAATTCCTGCACGGTGAACACGACCTCGCGCGGACGGATCTGCGTCACCTTCAAGCGCCCGACGATGTCGCCCGTTTTCACGCGATAGATGCGCCGGTTGGTGATGTCCCGAAGCACCGCGACGCTGCGCGCGGCGTAGCGCCCGTCGTAGACGATGGTCGTCAGCTTCAGGTCGGAAATCAGCGGCCGCACCTCGCCCGACCTGAGCAGCGACATGAAGGGGTCGCGTCCGCCGCCCTCGTACGCGAACACCTCGCGCTGGAGCGTGGCCGCCGCCACCGTGGTGTCTCCAGCGGTGTCGCGTTGCTGTCCCGTCACTGTCGCTGGAATGGCCGCGCTCAACACCAGGGCGAGGCTAATTGGACGCACGCGCCGGCGCTCCTCTCGTCGGCGTCGCCGACGCGGTCGTCGACTTTACGAATGTGCGGATTGCGAACTCCGCGAGCAGCAAGGACCCCGCCGTGTCAGCGAGCAGCTTCTGCGCGGCCGGTGATGCCGCTGAGAGCGTCACTTCCTGCGGCACGACGATGCGCGGCAGCGAGGCGATGTCGGCGATGTATTCGCCAAGTTGGTCGTAGTGGCCGTACACCTCCAGCCGGTAGCGATAGGTGTCGAACGGAGACCCTGGTTCGGGCGTCAGCGGCTGGATCTTGCCCAGCGTCACGCCGCGGACTTTGGCCTTGGTCGAGATGTCGTCGATCAGAGTCGGGACTTCGTTCTTGTCGGGCACCAGACGCCGCATCAGCTCGAGCGCACCCTGATAGCTCTCGACACGCCGCTGGAGATCGGCGGTGCTGCCGGTCTCGAGGTCCCGCTTGGCCGCTTCGACGATCCGCTCCAGGCTGTCGGCTTCCTGGTTCGCCGTGGAAATCCGCGCGCTTTGCGGCTCGTGCACTTTCGTCCAGAACAAGTAGCCGCCGGCCAGGGCGACGAGGACGAGGAGCGCCATGATCTGGCCGCGTTGGTCGGTGGGTAACCCAAGTGCCATGGCGCGCTATCTCATCGACTGCACGAAGGGAACCGTGCGGATGTAGACGGAATCCGCCGGGCGATATCGCACCGTCACGTTGAACGCTGTGACCGGGCGGTCGGCTTCGATCACCGTCTGGGAACTCGCAGGCGTCACGTCGGTGAACCAGGGCGACGCGGCGAGCTGGCGCAGGAACGTGGTGTAGGCCTGGATATCCACCGTGCGGCCGTCGATCGACACGCGCACGAGGGTCGCGCCCATCGAATCCGTATCCATCGCGACCGGGCCGCTGGGCTGTCCCGGCGTCGCGGCGACCATCGGATTGACGGACTGAATGCGGGTGAGCCACGTATAGGGCGGAAGCGCCTTGGTCGTCTGATCGAGCACGTGGGGCCAGATATACCGATCGGCGTCGATCTGACGGATCATGTTGATCTGATACAGCAGCGAGTCCCGCACCTTCTCGAGCTGACGCTTCTGCGCGATCACAATGTCGTAGCGGCGCTTCTCGGCGCGGATGTTCTCGAGACGCGATTCGGCGCGGGCGAGCCGCGCGCGCTCGGTGATGAACAGCAGCGCGCCGCCGCCGCCCACGATCACCCACGCCACCACCGCCGCGATGAGCCAGGGATCCTTGACCTGCGCAAACAGCGCCTTGAAGTCGGGCATGGACAGCTTCATGCCCGCTCCCTTGACGCTCTTCTTCTTTCCCGGGAGTAGGTTTATCTCAATCATGCGGCGCGCCTCAGCGCCAGACCCACCGCCAGCATTAAGAGCGGCGCGACCTCATCGACCGGCACCGTCTCGAAGACGTCATCTTTTACGCGCAGGCGCTGCACCGGATTCGCGAGCTCGATCGGCACTCTGAGCCGCGCGCCGAGGACGTCGTTGAGCCCCGGGACGCGCGCGCCGCCTCCAGTCGTGTAGACGCGCGACAGACCGCCGGCATTGCGGGAGGCGGTGGCGAGGAATGCCGCGGCCCGCTCGACGCCGACCGCGATCTCCTCCCCGCGCGCGCTCACGTAGGCGCCCAGATCGGCGTGCTGCGCCGAGCCCTGGATGACTTGCTCGGCTTCCTCGCTCGCGAGCCCCTTCTCACGCTGCAGATCCTCGCGGAAGCGCCGGGTGCCGACCGAGAGATCGCGCGTCAGCACGGGCACGCCATCCTCGAGGACGTTCACGTTGGTGACTTCGTGCCCGATGTTGACGAGACCGACGACGCCCTGCATCGCGTCGGGGTGATTCAGCTCGAACGCGTTGTGGATTGCGAACGCATCGACGTCGATGATCGAGGGATCGAGACCGGCTTCGCCGAGGAGCGCGACGCGACTCTCGACCAGCTCCCGCTTGGCGGCGACGAGCAGCACGTTCATCTGCAGCCCTTCGGCGTCGGGATCGAGGATCTGGAAGTCGAGCTCCACGTTTGCCATGTCGAACGGCACGTGCTGCTCGGCTTCCCAGCGGATCACCTCGCGGGCGTCCGCTTCCTTCATCCGATCCATCTGGATTTTCTTAACGATCACGTCGCGGCCGCCGACGGCTGTGACAACGGACTTGCGCTTGACCCCGGCCGCCTCGAACAAACCCCGAATGGCCTCGGCAACGAGTCCGGGATCCATGACTTCACCCTCGACAATCGCGTCGGCGGCGACCTCGGTGGTGGCGACCTTGGTCAGCTCCGGCTCGCTGCCGCCGTGATCTACGACGACGAGCTTGATGATCCCTGAGCCGATGTCGAGACCGACCGAGGTTTTTTTACCACCCAAAAAGCCAAAAAGGGCCATTAGCGCCTTTTCTTAGAGACAAGAAGGGGGCGAGGGCAAACTACAATAGGCCCTGCCCCTTATCCTGTCAATCCTCGAATCGACTTTAGCCCGAAGCAACAAGTGTCGTCCCCGCATTTACTTAGGCCGTGTTTTAGAAGAGTGCAACCCACCCCCGCTGACGCATCATTGAGATCTGACTGGTCGCTTGCAGCGCGGCTAAGATCGTGCAGCTAGAGAAGTTGAGTGTTGCCTTACCGCTGATGCTCTGCGAGGACAAATCCGCGTTCTTGGCCATCACGCCCCCCCAGAAGTGTGCTTCTTCGGTGCCACCTCCGGCGGTCTTCAGGTCACCTTGAATGATTGTGATTCCGAAAAACTGATACGACCCTTGAACGTTCAAGTCGCCATCTACCAACAAGATACCTTGCCCCTGGGTACCGTTGAGCGTCAGCGAGCCCGCGACGTGAATGATGGGGAAATAGTCCTGACAGGGCTGGCCGGGGTTCATTCCGTCGCCCCAGTTCGTCAGCACGTTCCTGTCGCAGGTGCCGCCGCTCACGGCAGGGGCGGTCGAGTAGGTGCCGCCGGCAAGCGTGATATTGGCACGGGCCGCCAGCTGCTCATAGGTCGCGCCGCCAAAGACCGTAAAGGTGTTGTTGTTGATCGTCGGGTCATTGAGGACGGGCGGGTTGCCGGCCACGTTGGCGTTGCCCGTTTCGGTCACGTTGCCGCCCTGGTCGCGAATGCCCGCCTGTGGAGGACCCGGGGGATCGCAGCTCGCCCACCCTGGTGGGACCTGGTCGATACCGTCTACCGTGGCGTTTCCCGACATCGCCACCGAGCCCTGTGTCGTTAGTGACGCCTTGATGCCGAAATCGACCGGGGCTATGCGGGCGATGATGCCGACGCGCTGCCGCGCGCCGCCGCCGCCGGCAATCGGGCCGCTGGCGCTGGCGCGATCCAGCCCCGTGACGTCCAAGAGCCAGAGATTAGGACCCACCTTGTAACTGTAGCCCCCGTAGCTACCCGTGCCGCTGGGGGCGGGGTTTGGACCGATGACGACGGAATCCCGTGGCCACTGCGGCCGCTTATTCATGATGGTGGGGTCCCAGGACAGGACTCGCTCCTGGGCGCCTGCTTCTGCGACACCGAACGCCGCCTGGACGCGGCGCTGGTTCTCTCCAACTCGCTGCTCCTGCGTGCCGGCGAAAAAGGCTCCGGCGATCATCGCTCCCACAACCACCAAGACAAAGATCGCGATCGCGAGCGCCATGCCGCGCTCGTCTCTCAGAATCGCTTTCATTGTGGCTCCCTCAGGGCGCTACATGAGCCGGTCCGGTCCAAGCGACCGGCTCACGTTGCGTTTTCCTCAGGGCGCCTTGAGGTATTACGACACTGCGATCAACTAGTACAGCTGGACCCAGCCCCGCGACCGCATCATCGAGATCTGGCTTGTCGCTTGCAGCGCCGAGAGAATGGCGCAGCTCGAGTAGTTCAGGGTGGCGTGGCCGCCAATCGTTTGTGTCGACAAGTCGGCGTTCCTGGCCATAACGCCGCCCCAGAAGTGCGCATCAGAAGTACCACCACCCGCGGTAATCAAGTCCCCCTGAATGATCGTGATGCCGAAAAAGTCGAATGAACCCTGGATCGTCAAGTTCCCGTCCACCAACAGAATGCCCTGCCCCTGCACGCCGTTGATCTGCGTGTTCCCCGTGAGGTGAATAATCGGGAAATACGTGCCGCAGGGCAGGTTTGGATTGTGCGCGTCACCCCAGTTTGTCAGCACGGTCCTGTCGCACACGCCGTTGGTTACCGCTGGCGAGACTTGGGTGTAGGTACCACTGGGCAACGTGATCGTAGCGCGCGCCGCCAGCTGGGCGTAGGTCGCGCCCCCAAAGACCGTAAACGTATTGTTGTTGACCGTCGGATCGTTGAGAACTGGGGGATTCCCCGTCACGGTCGACGTACCCTGCGTTGTGACCGTGCCGCCGGCGTCGCGCACGCCCGCTTGGGGGGGTCCCGGCGGGTCGCAGCTCATCCACCCGGTCGGAATCTGATCGGCGCCGTTCACGTTGGCATTACCACTCACCGCCACTGATCCTTGCGTGGTGAGCGACGCCTTGATGCCGAAGTCGACCGGCGCGATGCGGGTGATCATCCCGATGCGCTGGCGGGCGCCGCCGCCACCGGCAATCGCCCCGGCGGCGCTGGCTCCATCGCGGCCGGTCACATCGATGAGAAAGATGTTCGGACCGACCTTGTAGCTGTAACCGCCATACGAGCCGGTCCCATTGGGCGCGGCGTTCGGCCCGATGACCACGGAGTCCCGTGGATACTGGTTCCGCTTGTTCATGCTGCCGGGATCCCAGCTGAGCACACGCTCCTGGGCGCCCGCTTCCGCGACGCCGAACGACGCTTGCAGTCGCCGCTGGTTCTCACCGACCCGCTGCTCCTGCGTGCCGGCGAAGAACGCTCCGGCAATCATGGCCCCAACGACGACTAGGGCGAAGATCGCTACTGCGAGCGCCATCCCGCGCTCGTCTCGCAAGATCCGGTTCATGCTACTCTCCGTCATAGGGTTCCGGTCGGCCTTAGAACCGCCGGTTATTCCGTAATGCCACACTGGTGACGACGCTGTCGACGACCGTCGCCCGGGGCGCCTGGCCGCCACTGCGGACGGCAGCGGTGGTGCGGCCACGGACGGTGACGTCGATTCGCGCCACGTTGAAGCGATTGGCCGTCACGTTGCCGGCGGCGTCGAAGTACTGGAACGTGAGACCGTTCGTGAGCACGGGCCCGATCAGCGGCTGAATCGTCCCGACCGCCCCCTGGAAGCCGACATACCACGAGGTGTCGCCGGCCGGCTGATGGAGCTGATAGACCACATGCTCGTAGCCACGCACCGGCGCGCCGACGGGGATCGCGTTCGCCACGTTCGGGCCGAGACCGAGCAGGTTCAGCGAGAAGTTCACGCGCACCGCGGGCTGCGGGCCGGGCGGGTTGGGGTCCGGGCAGGTCGCCGGCGCATTCGGAATAGCGTTGAACGTGCCGCGCGACCAGAAATCATCCTGGCGCGTGGTCGGATCGCCGTCATAGTAGATCAGCATCGTATCGACATTGATATT
>Ga0075428_100008776_pt1 | contig 11217 bp, 9 predicted proteins | sample RhiMetdeltSRZDD2_FD_75291 | JGI IMG/M metagenome (GOLD analysis project Ga0075428, IMG submission 75291) | Populus rhizosphere microbial communities from Tennessee, USA - Rhizosphere MetaG P. deltoides SRZDD2 | ecosystem: Host-associated > Plants > Roots > Rhizosphere > Soil | place: USA... | reverse complement strand
GTGTTGTCGCCGTCGGTGGAGGCCACGAACGCGTCGGCGCGCTCGATCCCGGCGGCGAGCAGCGCGTCGATCTCGAGCGCCGTGCCCTCGGTGAACTGACCGCCGCGCTCCTCCCAGTTGTTCGCCTGCCCGCGGTCGAGCAGCGCGATGGCCTCGGCGTCCTCGTCGAGGACGGACACCTCGTGACCTTCTTCCATCATGGCGTTGGCGATCGCGGACCCCACGCGCCCGCAACCGACGATCAGAACGAACATGTAGGCCCACAATACATCCGGTGGGCTGGGGAATTGTTACGGGAGCACGCCCTCGCGCGTGCCCTCCTCACCGGCCGGCGGCGCGGTGAGAATGACCTTGCAGGGAGCCTTCTCGACCACGTAGCGCGTGGTCTCCCCCACGAAGCGGTCGCGCACGCGCCCGCGCCCCCCCAGGATCGCGCCGCCGCGGAGCCTGCTGGGCTCCTCCGCGCCGAGCACGATCGCCTCGACCCCGCGCCGCTTCGCCTCCGAGACGATCGCCTGTCCGATCGAGCGGCCGCGCACCATCGCCGTCGCCACCTCCACCCCGGCGTACTCCTCGCCCACCTCCTTGGCGCGCGCGAGCACGCGCTTCGCCTCCTGCACGCGCTCCTCGGGCACCCGGGCGTCGATCGGCAGCGACATCGGGATCTCGAACACGAACAGCGCCTCGAGCACCGCGCCGCCCTCGTCGTCCTCCCCCTCTGAGGCCGCCATCCGCCCGGCGGTGCCGACGATGTCGTCGTCGAGCTCCTCGCCGAAGACGGGCACCAGGATGCTCCCGTACTCGGCAGCGGTGGACTCCTGGAGCGCCTCGGCGGGGATCGTGAACCGCTGCGTGAGCGACTTGCCCTGGCTGCGGCGATAGACCACGTAGAGCGTCACGCCGCCGGCCATCCACGCCACGCCGACCACCCGCGCGCCCCCGTGGTAGACGAGGATGCTGATCCAGACGAGGATCGAGAAGAGGGCGCCGAAGACGGCCGGGAGGGGGATCCGCGCACCCCGGAAGGGCACCGAGAGCGGGACGCGGAAGGCGCTCGGCCGGTCCGGCTCGCGGAAGCGCAGCCGGATCACGGACAGGTGCGCGATCGAGAACGCGAGCATGGCGCCGAAGGCGAACAGGCCGGCGAGCAGGTCGAGGTCGTGCGGGATCGCGAGCGCGAACGCGATCAGCGCGGCGAGGATGATCGTCACGTAAGGCGTCCCGCGGCGCCGGTGGAGCCTGCCGACCCCGCTCGGGATCTGCCGGTTGGTCGCGAGCGAGTACGCGAGCCTGGCGAGTCCGAGCATCTGGCCGTTCATCGCCACGAGGAGGAGGGCCGCGGCGGTGGCGCCGACCACGTAGCGGCTCACGTCGAGGACCACGCCCGGCTCGTAGGAGGAGACGATGGCCAGCGCAGGAGCCTCGAGGTAGGTGCTGCCGAGCGCGGTCCTGGTGCCCACCACCGGCGTGGCCATCAGCGCGGCCACGGATACGAGGAAGGACAGGAGGATGGCCACCGAGATCGAGACGAGGACCACCCTCTTCAGGCCGCGCCGCCCCACGCGCACCTCGCCGGCGAGGCCGGACGCCGCCTCCACCCCGATCGCCACCACGCTGGCGATGCCGAGCGCGAAGATCAGGTCCTCCCACTTGGGCGCCACGCCGAGGTCGACCGAGCTGCGGATCGCCCCCGGATCCCAGTAGTAGGCGAAGCCGATCAGCGAGATGAGGACCAGCACGACGATGCTGATCAGCGACAGCCGCAGCACCGCGCCGATCCGGGTTGCGGACAGTCCGCGGATGTTCGACCAGGCCACGAACAGCAGCGCGGCGCCGGCGATCACGAGCGGGAGCGCCCCCTCGTCCAGCTCGTTCCAGAACACGCTCAGGTAGTCGGAGATGACGACCGCCCCGATCGCCATCACGATCAGGTAGTCGAGCAGGATCGCCCAGCCGGCGATGAAGCTCCAGAGCTCGTCGAAGGCGTACCGGGCGAAGGTGGAGGCGCCTCCGCGCTCGATGTGGAGCGAGCTGCCCTCCACGTAGGTGGCCATCGTCACCGCGAAGAAGATGCCGCCCAGCAGGAACACCAGCGGGGTCAGGCCGAGCGCGCGGTCGGCCACGACGCCGAGCGAGACGAGGATCGCCGATACGACCGTGCTCAGCGTGATCGCGAACAGCGCCGGCTCGCCGAGCCGGTGCGCGATCAGCACCCGCGCGCGCTCCGATCCGCGCCTCAGGCCGTCCGAGCTTCTCTTCAGGCCCTCGCGGGCGCGGTCCGAGACCTGCTGGCGCGCACCGGTCCCGCCCGCTCCCCCGCCGCCGCTCACCGCTCTCCGCCGCGCATCAGCCAGAGGCGTCCGGCGCCGAGCAGCACGAGCATCGTGCCGAGCACCACGCCCAGCGCCAGCGCGCCCCCGCCGCGGGCCAGCGCCGACACGATCATCGCCAGGCCGATCAGCAGCAGCAGCCCGCTCATCAGGCGCGTCGAGCTCGTGTATGCGCGCCTCACTCGACCGCCCTCGAGGAATCGATGATCACGCGCGCCGGACGCTCGGTCAGCACTGTCTCAAGCGTACGCCCGAACAGCGACGAGCCCGTGCGGCGAGGGGGCAGCGGCATCACGATGGCGCGAGCGCGAATGTCCTTCGCCTCCTCGACCACCCGCCGCCCCGCCTGGCCCGGCCGCACCTTCTCCCAGTGGCCGGTCACCCGGCGGCCGCCGCGGACGCGCGCCGAGTCGATCACCGAGGACGCCTTAGCCTCCTGCTCCGGCATCGCGGCGTCGATCGGCGAGTTCGGCGGCACGCTGATCGTCACGAGCACGTGGATGCCGCGGCGGCGGCGCGCAGCGAGCCTGACCGCGGTCGACACCGCCTCCGGCGAGTAGTGGCTGTCCTCGAAGGCCACGAGGATCGACTCGTATTCCACCTCGTGCTCGACCACTGGCTTCGGCGTGACGATCTTGTGCGTCTCCGTGAGCGCCAGCCCCTGGCGGCGGCGGTAGACCACGTAGAGCAGCACCCCGATGGCCATCCATCCGATTCCCGACACCAGGACGCGCGTGTCGAGCACCGTCGCGACGATCAGCGCGGTGCCCGTGCCGAGGCCGCCGAGGATCGCGAACAAGGGGAGGTCGCGCCCCCGGAAGCGGAGGTTCAGCGGCCCCCTGTAGGGCCGTTCGACGTCGGGTCGTTTCAGCCGCAGCGTCGTGACCGCCGCGTGCGCCATCGTGAACGAGAGCATTGCGCCGAAGGCGTAGATGACTCCGAGGAAGTCGGCCTCGCCCGGCACGATCGCGATGCAGGCGATCACGCTGAACACCGTGATCGCGATGTACGGCGTCCTGAAGCGGGGATGGAGCAGGCGCAGGAACTCCGGCAGCTGCCGGTGCTGGCCCATCGAGTAGCTGAGCCGCGAGACGCCGAGGATCCCGGCGTTCGTCGCGATGAACAGGATCGTCGCGGCCAGGATCCCCACGTAGATCTGTGCCGGGTGCTCGAGCGAGCCCAGGTCCATGTTCTCGACGACGCCGAGCACCGGGTCGTCGGCGTAGCCCCCCTCCTCCTTCGGGAGCGCCAGGACGGTCTCGCCGTTCTTCACCGGCATCGCCGACAGCGCCACGGCCGGGAGGAACGTGTAGATCACGGCCACGGCGCCCACGACGAGGCCGATGCCGCGCGGGATCGTCTTCCCGTAGTCGCGCGCCTCCTCGGCCATGTTCGAGATCGTCTCGATGCCGGTGTAGGCGACCATGGCGACCGGGATCGCGATCAGGAAGTTGCCGACCGTGGGCACGGTCCCGAAGTCGACCTGCTCGACGAGCAGCTTCGGGTCGAGCACGAGCACGATCCCGACCGCGACCAGGATCACCTGGGTCATGAAGTCGGCGACCGCGAAGCCGATGTTCACGCCGGCCGACTCCTTCACGCCGACGATGTTCAGGCCGCCCAGCAGGACCACGACCACGATCCCGCCGAAGATGTCCGCCGGGGACTCCCCGAGCGGGCTCCAGAAGACGCCGAGGTAGTGCGGCACGAAGAACGCCGAGATGGCGATCGTGATGATGTAGGTGAGCATCTGGCCCCACGCGGCGAAGAAGGACCAGAACTCGTTGAAGGCTCGCCGCGCGAAGCTCGAGGAGCCGCCGGCCTCGGGGAACATCGTGGTGGCCTCGGCGTAGGAGGCGGCCGTGGCGGCGAAGATCACGCCCGCGATCAAGAAGACCACGGGCGTCATGCCGGCGGCGTAGATCGCCACCAGGCCGAGCGCGTAGTAGATCGAGCTGCCCACGTTGCCGTAGGCGGTCGAGAAGAGCGCACCGGTCCCGAGCACGCGCTCGAGTCCGCGGTGCTTGGGGCGATACTCAGCCATCGACCCCGGAACGCTAATGGTCCGAGAGGCCGGGCCGCTAGGGGTGCGAGCTAACTGTCGAAGCCCGCCCCGACGCGGTCGAGCAGGCGCAGCCAGGCGCCGCGTCTTCCGCCGCGCTCGTCGGCCCGCGCCAGGCCGCTGCGCGTGGCCTGGATCGCCGCGTAGCGAAGCGGCTCGGGCGGGAAGGGAATCGGCCGGCTGCGAACCATCCGCAGGCGGGTGAGCTCCGTGTCGCGCCCGTGGAGCAGGTCCAGCGCGACGCGTGCGCCGAAGCGGCTGGCGACCACCCCGAGCCCGGTGTAGCCGACCGCGTAGGCCACGCGGCCGCCGAGCGCGGTGCCGAATGTCACGCAGAAGCGGCTGCAGGTGTCGATCGCGCCCGCCCACCTGTGCGTGAAGCGGATGCCCTCGAGCTGGGGAAAGGTCGCGGCGAAGTTCCCGGCGAGGAGCTCGAACGTGGGTGCGTGGTCCTCGAGCTCCGGCCGCATGCCGTTCGCGAAGTGGTAGATCGCCTCGTAGCCGCCCCAGAGGATGCGCGCCTCGCCGGGCGTCAGCCGGTAGTAGTGAAAGCGGTTGCCGGAGTCGGCGATGCCCTGACCCCGCGCCCAGCCGACCGCGTCGCGCTGCTTTTTCGACAGCGGCTCGGTCACGAGGACGTAGTCGTAGACCGGGACCACGTAGCGCCTGATCGAGCGAACGAGCGGCCTGTAGGCGTTGGTCGCGAGGAGCACCCGCCTGGCGCGGACCCGGCCGCCTTCGGCCTCGAGCACCACGCCGTCGCCCTCTCGCCTCAGTCGGGTGGCGCGCGTGTGCTCGTGGATGCGCGCGCCGTCGCGGAGCGCGGCGTCGCGCAGCCCCCAGGCCAGCCGGGCGGGGTCGACGAGCGCGCCGCCGGAGTGGTGCCACAGCCCAGCGAGGTACGTGGGCGAGTGGACCTCGGCCCGAACCGCCTCCCGGTCCAGCAGGGTGACCTCCTCCCCGTGCGCCCGCGCCGCCTCGGCCGTCTCGGCCAGCCCGGACACCTCGTGCGGCCGCGTGGCCACGTCGATCACGCCCGGCTCCTCCCAGGCGGCGTCGATACCGCGCTCGCCCACCGTCGCCCGCATCGCCGCGAAGTTCTCGGCGGCGAGCCGCTCGAGCTCGTCCATCTCGTCCGGCCACCGGGACATCCCGTTCTCGAGGCCGTGCGTGAGCGACGCCTCGGCGAACCCGCCGTTGCGGCCGCTCGCACCCCAGCCGCAGCGGTCGCCCTCGAGCAGGATCACGTCCTGCTCGGGCGCGGCCTCAAGCGCGGCCCACAGGCCAGTGAACCCGCCGCCCACGATGGCGAGGTCGCAGCGCGCCTCGCCCCGCAGCGGCGGCAGCGCGTCCGGCGCCGCCGGCGAGTCGAGCCAGAAGACCTTCTGCTCGGAGTCCGCGAGCGCCCGACTCAGGCGCGGAGCCAGCTCAGGACCTCCGCGGTGTGCGAATCGGGCGGGAAGACCGGATAGAAGACGTGCGCGAAGCGGAGCTCCTCGTCGCTCAGGACCGGGAAGGGCAGATGGAGGCGCTCCGCCAGCTCGCGCTGGTAGTCGGGTGACTGGGTGCTCAGCGCGAGGACGCGCACGTCCAGCTCGGCGAACTGGGCATGGGCATCGCGGAAGCCGCACGCCTCGGGTGTGCAGCCGCGAGCGCCCGGGATCACGTTCCAGCCGGGCGGCAGCTCCTCGTCGGGCCGGCCGGTACGGGGATAGGCGAAGAGGACCGTCCTGCCGGGCAGCTGGTCAAGCCGGATGGTCGCTCCAATCGTTGTGTGCAGCGCCAGCGCCGGAACGGCGGCATCGAGGAGATGATCGGCCGCGCCGTCGTCCTCGGGGACGGGCAGGCCCTCGGGAAGCGTATGGATGTCGTCCGTAAGCGCCACTGCATCGAGCCTACGGCACGCCGATTGCGAGCCGAAGCCGCCTGAGCGTCCGCGCTCCATTCGCGTGGACGTCGTCCCAGGTGAGTCGCACGACCCGATACCCGGCCAGCTCGAGGTCCGCGTCGCTGGCGGCGTCCTTCTCGCGATCACGCCTGGTGCGGTGGAACTCGAAGCCGTCGAGCTGCGCCGCAAGCCGCTCGCATTCCCAGAACGCGTCCACCTCGTTGGTCCGGCTCTCGCCTTCGACGAGGGCGTTGAAACACGGCGTCGGGATGCCGGGATCCTGTGCGAGCAGCGTCTTGAAGTGCCGCTCGAGCCCCTCGTGCTGCATGCTCGTCTCATAGGCCGCGAGCACGCCCTTGAGCACCCGAGCGCCCTTTCTGCCCTTGGCCCTCGCCAAAACGTCGACCACGCCAGTGAGGTCGAACAGCCCGGCGCGCTCCGCCCGGTCCACCGCCACCTCGAGGTCGCCGGGCCGCAGGACGCCCGCCAGGTCGAGAAGGGTCCGCGCGACGCTCGTCACGGGGATGCCGTCGACAACGGTGAAGTCCTGCGGGGCAAGCATGCGCGTCCGGTGCACCTGGATGCCTGGCGGTCCCGCTCCGGAACGTGGCAACGTGATTTCGACCCACCCTCCTGCGTTCGGCCGCAGCGCCCAGAGATGTCCCCCAGATCGATGACTCGCATACGCCGGGCCTTCACAGGAGAGGACAGCTGCCAGATACCGGCCCTTCAACGACAGCCCGGGTCGCCCCACGACGTACACGCCTCGGTACACGGGATACAGCAGCCCGGAGTCCACGCGCCGCCGTACCCACCAGCGGTCGAGCCCGAGCTCTCGGAGTTGCGCGGCGGCAACGAGCCCGTGTTGGCGCGCCGCGATGCCGGCTACCGAGCGCCCCGCAGGTGGGCGATCCAAGTTGCTATATCCGCCACTTCGATCGCCCACCTGCCGAGGTTCGCAGTGGGTCCATTAAGGGTGGGACCCCAGTGTTACGGCTCGGTGACGGCGGGGTGAAGGAAGGCGCTCGGATCAAGCCCCTCAGTGCTGTCGTTCGGCGAGCAGGCGGCCGGGGCCGGGCGCGGCGGCCGGCCCGGCCCAGCCGCCTGGCGGCCGGGCCGTCCGCCAGAGTCACGGTGCTAGACCAGGAACGGGATGATCAGCAGGGCCACGATGTTCGCGACCTTGATCATCGGGTTGATGGCCGGGCCGGCGGTGTCCTTGTAGGGGTCGCCGACGGTGTCGCCGGTCACCGAGGCGGCGTGGGCCTCGGAGCCCTTTCCGCCGTACTCGCCGTCCTCGATCAGCTTCTTCGCGTTGTCCCAGGCGCCGCCGCCGGCGGTCATCGAGATCGCCGCGAAGAAGCCCACCACGATCACGCCGATCAGCAGTCCGCCGAGGGCCTCGGTGGACAGGAGCCCGACCACCGTGGTCACCACGATCGGGATCAGCGCGGGAATGATCATCTCCTTCTGGGCCGACGCCGTGACGATGTCGACCGCGCGCGCGTAATCGGGCTTTTCGGTCCCGTCCATGATGCCCGGCTTCTCCTTGAACTGGCGCCGGACCTCCTCGACCACGCCGCCGCCCGCGCGGCCCACCGCCTCGATGGCGAGGGCGGCAAACAGGTAGACCATCATGCCGCCGAGGATCAGCCCGATCAGCACCTCCGGCTGCGAGATGTCGAACGAGACGTCCGCGACGCCTGACCTCGCTGACTCCTCGCGCAGCTCCTCGTGGAAGGCGGCGAAGAGCACCAGAGCGGCCAGGACAGCGGATCCGATGGCGTAGCCCTTCGTCACTGCCTTGGTGGTGTTGCCGACAGCATCCAGAGGATCGGTCACGTTCCGGACGTCCTCGGGCAGGTTCGCCATCTCGGCGATGCCGCCCGCGTTGTCGGTGATCGGCCCGAACGCGTCGAGCGCCACGATCAGCCCGGTGAGCGACAGCTGCGCCATCACCGCCACGCCGATGCCGTAGATCCCGGCCAGCTCGTTCGCGATCAGGATGCCGATCACGAGCAGGATCGCCGGGGCGGCGGTGGACTGGAAGCCCTGCGCCAGCCCCTGGATGATGTTGGTCGCGTGGCCGGTCTGAGAGGCCCGCGCGGTTGTCCGCACGGGACGGAAGCGGGTCGACGTGTAGTAGTCGGTGATGACGAACAGGCCGGCCGTCACCCCGATCCCGACCAGCGTGCAGAGCCAGAGGTCGAAGCCGGACGGCGCCGCGTCGCCTGCCCGCAGCAGGCTCGAGACGCCCTCCTTGTAGGTGAGGTCGTCCATCATCGCGAGCGTGATCGGGAGGAACGCGATCGCCGCGAGCACGCCCGAGACGATCAGGCCCTGGTAGAGCGCGCGCTCCACGTTCCCTGCGCGCGAGCGCACCGCGTAGGTGCCGATGATCGACGCGATCAGCGATGCGCCGCCGATCACGAGCGGATAGGTCGCCACCGTGCCGATCTCTTGGAAGGTCAGCACGCCCAGCAGCATCACGGCGACCGCGGTGACCGCGTAGGTCTCGAACAGGTCGGCCGCCATGCCGGCGCAGTCGCCGACGTTGTCGCCCACGTTGTCGGCGATCACCGCCGGGTTCCGCGGGTCGTCCTCGGGGATCCCCGCCTCGATCTTGCCGACGAGGTCGGCGCCCACGTCGGCCGCCTTGGTGAAGATGCCGCCGCCCAGACGGGCGAAGACGGAGATGAGCGAGCCGCCGAAGCCCAGGCCCACGAGCGCGTCGATGGCGTCGCGCTCGCCGGTGCCGAACAGGATCAGGATCCCGTAGTAGCCCGCCACGCCGAACAGCGCCAGTCCGGCCACGAGCAGGCCCGTGATGGCGCCGCCCTTGAAGGCCACTTCGAGCGCTCGCGACACGCCCGAACGGGCGGACTCCGCCACGCGGGCGTTCGAGCGCACCGACACGTTCATCCCGATGAAGCCGGCGCCACCCGACAGGGTGCCTCCGATCAGGAAGCCGATCGCGATCAGGATGCCCTCAGCGTCCTGGGCCTCGAGCGCGATCGCGAGCAGGATCGCGAGCACGATCGCGACGCTGGCGATGATCGTGTACTGGCGGCGCAGGTAAGCGGTCGCGCCCTCCTGCACCGCTCGCGAGATGTCCTGCATCTCGGCGTTGCCGGGCGAGAGCGCCAGTAGCCAGCGGGAGGTGACCACGCCGTACGCCACGGCGGCGCATGAACACAACAGCGCGATGATCACGCCCCAGTCAGTCAGGAATTCCAAGGGGTATTTCCTCCGTCTTGATCCAGAAGAGTCAGCACGCGGCGCCCGCTAGTGGTGGACAATCGCGCTGTCCAGCGCCGATGCACAGATGTCGTCCGGCTGAGGGCCGATTCTCGGCACCACCCGGAACAGGAGCGCGCGCAGTCTATCGAGGTTCTCGGCGAAAACGCCGAATGCCGAGTCCGCGGACACCGGCGGCACGTCCGGCATGCCCTCCAGTCCCACGTCGTAGTCGGTGACGAGCGCGATGTTGGCGTAGCAGAGCGCCTGCTCCCTGGCGAGCCACGCCTCCGGATATTGGGTCATGTTCACGACGTCGAATCCGCTCGCCGCGAACCAGCGCGACTCGGCGCGGGTGGAGAAGCGCGGGCCCTCGATCACGACCACCGTGCCGCCCTCGACCACCGGGATCCCCTCCTCCCGCGCGCACTCGGCGATCGTGCGTCTGAGGTCGGGGCAATACGGATCGGCCGCGGAGACGTGGGTGGTCTGGGGCCCGTCGTAGAAGGTGCTCTCGCGGTTCGCGGTGCGATCCACGAACTGGTCGCAGAGCACGAACGTCCCCGGCGACAGGTCCGGCTTGAGCGAGCCGCATGCGCACGGGCCGATCAGGCGGTCGGCGCCCACCTCCTTCATCGCCCACACGTTGGCCCGGTAGTTGATCCGGTGAGGAGGGAGCGAGTGCTCGTCGCCGTGACGAGGCATGAAGGCGACCTCCTTGCCCTCGATCGTTCCCACGCGCACGGGAGCCGAGGGCGGGCCGTACGGCGTCGCGACCGGCACCTCGGTGATGTCGTCCAGAAACGTGTAGAAGCCCGACCCGCCGAAGATTCCGATCACGAGCCCGGGGTCCAGATCTTGGACTGAGGCGGCGGCGGCTCCTGCTTGGGAGGCTCGCCTGACGGCGCCTCGCCCGACGACTCCCTCACGTACAGCATCTGGATCTGGTCGAGCGCGTTCTGGATCGGCGGCTGCGCCTCGTCGGGCACTAGCGGCAGCATGTGGCGGGCGGCGTCGATCGCCCTCTTCGCCTCCGCCGGATCCTTGGCGCCCTCGACCGAGAGCTTCTGGCCCGCCAGGTTCACGAGCGTGGCCACGGTCTGCACGACCACGTCCTCGGTCTTGATCTGGCGAAGCGCCTCGAGGAGCTGCTCCTCGGTGGGTTGCTGGGGCTCGTTCACGTCGCGACCTCCTCGGCCGCGTAGGTGCGCTGCGTGAGCGCCACCTCGGCCGCGTAGATGTCCTCCATTGCCGCGCCCTCGGCGAGTTGGCGCCGCTGGCGCTGGGCGCCATTCTCCTCGGGCAGTGCGACCTCGATGCCGAGCGCCGACCGCGCCGGCGCGGTCCACGCCATCAGCCGGTCGCGCGCAGCCGCCGCCGGATACTCAGCGGCGCGCTCCAGGTCGATCAGCTTCCCGTCGAGGCCGTACCGGATCGCTCGCCACAGATTCTCCTCCACGAGCCGCGGCGGCGGATCGTCGAACGGCACGCCGTCGTCGTAGTCGATCGCCGCCTGGGCGATGCAGGACGTGATCAGCGCGGCTACCGCGGTCGAGTCGTCGGCGCTCGTCTGGGCGTCGCAGATCCGCATCTCGATCGTCCCGTACCCGTGGTGCGGCCGCACGCTCCACCAGACCTGCGTGAACTCGGTGATCGAACGGGTCCGGACCAGGAAGTCGATGTAGTCGGCATAGGCCGCC
>Ga0075428_100008771_pt1 | contig 11219 bp, 15 predicted proteins | sample RhiMetdeltSRZDD2_FD_75291 | JGI IMG/M metagenome (GOLD analysis project Ga0075428, IMG submission 75291) | Populus rhizosphere microbial communities from Tennessee, USA - Rhizosphere MetaG P. deltoides SRZDD2 | ecosystem: Host-associated > Plants > Roots > Rhizosphere > Soil | place: USA... | reverse complement strand
ACTGGACCGCACGCGTCCCTCGCGGCGCGGCTGCCGGACCTTCCCCGCCTGGTCGAGACGCGCGGGATGCTGCTCTCGGACGGCGCGCGGGTGCGCGGCGACGCGGAAGGCGGGCACTACGTCGTGTGGGAGGACGAACTGGCCGCGGTCGTCGGCCATCCCGACCCGTCCGTCGTGCGTGCCGTCCTGTCCGACGCGCCCGCCGTCCGGGACCTGCTGGTGATGCGCGACGGGTTCGAGGGTCTCCGGCCGTCGCTGCCCGAGTGGACGTCCGAGGAAGCGGTGATCCACTGCCTGCCCGATCCGACGCCGGAGTGGCCCCTGCCCGGACCCGGCGTGAGCTTCATCGACCTGCACACGCCCCGGTCGCACCTGCCGCCCGACCTGGCGCGGGAGGTCGACACCGCCTGCGCCGCCGGTCCGGTCGCGGTCTCGTGGTGTGACGAGCTGCCCGTCGCTTTCTGCTACGCCTCCTCGTTCACCGAGACGCTCTGGGACGTGTCGATCGACACGCTCCCCGAATATCGCCGGCGCGGCTTCGCGCAGTCCGCCGTGCACCTGATGGCGGCGTTCCATCGCGAGAGCGCGCGAGCGCCCGTGTGGGGAGCGGTGATCGGCAACCTGGCCTCGCTGCAGCTCGCGGCGCGCATGGGCTTCGTGGCGGTCGACACGCTGTTCGTGCTCTCGAGAACGCCCCCTCGGTAGCAGCGTTCTGGCATCCCTCTTGCTTGACGAATTGGGGGGCGCCGTTCGCCCCGACTGACATAAGGAGACCGGACTCATGCGATTGAACACGCTTCCCTTCCTCATGGCGGCCGGAGTGCTCGCGGGCGCCGCGCCCCGCGCGTCCGCGGAGACCATCCTGACGCCGTACGCCGGGATCGTCTTCGGCAGCGACGTCAACGAGGAGCACGGTGTATACGGCGGCAGCCTCGCCTTCACCGCTCACACCGGCCTCGGTTTCGAGGTCGATTTCGCGTACTCGCCGAACTTCTTCGGCTCCGACCGAGACCTCATTCCGAAGAACAACCTGACCACTTTGATGGGCAACCTGATGTTCAGCGGGGGGCTCTCCGACAACTCGCGCATCTACGCGTCGGCCGGCGCGGGCCTGCTCAAGCCGCGCGTGGACGACGCGGACGACTTCTTCGACGTGGACCGCAACGACTTCGGCGTCAACGTCGGAGGCGGCGTCATCGTGGGCGTCAGCGATCGCCTGGGCATCCGTGGCGACATCCGCTACTTCCGCAACGTCGGCGACCCGGAGCCGGACAACGAGTTCGACGTCGACTTCGGCAACTTCAGCTACTGGCGCGCGACGGGCGGGCTCTCGCTGACGTTCTGATCGCCCGACCGGCGGAGCCGCAGCGAGCACGGAGCTCCGTGGTTCTCTGTGGCTCCGCCGAGGACGGGCCGATGCGAATGCGCTAGGATCGTTCGCATGGTCCGATCGCTCGTCGCCGCCGCCTTCGTCATCGTCGCTTCCCCCGCCGTGCCCGCCGTCGCGGGCGAGTGGGCCATCCACCTCGAGGGCGGCTGGGCCGACCTCACCAACTCGAGCAAGTCCGCCAAGGCCGTCTTCGACGGCGCCTCGGGCGGCCCGACCTTCGGCGCGGGCTTCCGCGTGGACGTGACCCCCTCGATCTACGTCGGCGTGGGCGGCCGCTTCTTCCGCAAGGAGGGCGAGCGCGCGTTCGTGGCCAGCGCCGGCAGCCCGGCCTTCGGCCTGGGCCATCCGCTCACCGTGCGCATCGTCCCCGTCCACGCGCAGGCGGGATGGCGGTTCCGACCGGGCGGGCGGCTCGTCCCCTACGTCGGCCTGGGAGTGGGCGTGACGTCGTACCACGAGGAGAGCACGATCGGCGGCCTCGACGAGCCCCCGGTGAGCCAGACCAAGGCCAGCGGCCTGGTCGCGGGCGGGCTCGAGTACGGCCAGGGCCGCGTGCGATTCGGCATCGACCTCTCGTACTCGGCCGTTCCCAACTCGCTCGGCGTGGGCGGCGTGTCGCAGGTCTACGGCGAGGACGACGTCGGCGGCTTCACCGCGCTGGGCCGGATCGTCTTCATCCCCTGACGCCGGAGAGGCCTCAGTCGGACTGGCGGCCCAGGCCCATGGACTCCAGGATCGGGCCGTCCTCACGCCAGCCCTCGCGCACCTTCACGAACAGGCCCAGGTACACGCGCGCGGCCAGGAAGTCCTCGATCTGCTTGCGCGCCTCGGTGCCGATGGCCTTCAGCATGGCGCCGCCCTTGCCGATCACGATGCGCTTCTGGCTGTCGCGCTCGACGTAGACGGTGGCCTCGATCCGCACCACCGGGCCGCCCTCCTGGAACGAGTCGATGACGACGCCGGCCGCGTAGGGAATCTCGTCGCGCGTCATGCGGAGGATCTGCTCGCGCACCATCTCCGCCACGAAGAAGCGCTCGGGCTGGTCGGTCAGGAAGTCCTCGGGATACAGGGGCGCGCCCTCGGGCAGGTGCGCCACCAGCCGGTCGGCCAAGAGGTCCACCTGCTGGCCCTTGAGCGCGGAGAGCGGGATCACCTCCGCGAAGTCGAGCAGGTGGCGGTACTGCTCGATCACGGGCAGGATGCGCGGCTTCTCGACCGCGTCGATCTTGTTGATGCCCAGGATCACCGGCTTGCCCGATCGCTGGAGCACGCTCTTCACGTAGCGGTCGCCCGGCCCGTACGGCTCGGTGACGTCCACCAGCCAGAGCGCCAGGTCCACGCGGCCCAGGCTCTGGACGGCCACGTCCACCATGCGCTCGTTCATGCGGTGCATGGGCTTGTGGATGCCGGGAGTGTCGAGGAGCACGATCTGCGAAGCGGGGCGCGAAGGGGACCCCCCGTTCGAGCCGGCCGACGACCTCACCTCGGCCCCGGCGGGAAGGTTCACCACCGCCAGGATGCGGTTCCGCGTAGTCTGCGGCTTGTCGGAGACGATCGAGACCTTCTGGCCGACCAGCCGGTTCACGAGCGTCGACTTGCCCACGTTGGGCCGGCCGACGACCGCCACGAACCCCGAACGGAACGCCTCGCTCACGACGCCGCCTCCACCGGCTTGCGCCGGAAGCGCACGCGGTTGACGCGCTTGTGCTCCGCGTCCACCACCTCCAGCTCGTAGCCCTTGTAGTCGGTGCGCTCGCCGGGCCGCGGGATGCGCCCGAAGACGCTGGCGACCAGGCCGCCCACGGTGTCGATGCGCTCGCCGTTGGTGAGCGGCGTCTCCAGCGCCTGCTCCAGCCGCTCCAGGTTCACGCGACCCGCCACCAGCACCGCGCCGTCCGGCTCCACGCTGATCGGCTCCGTCTCCGTGTCGTACTCGTCCTTGATCTCGCCCACGATCTCCTCGACGATGTCCTCGACCGTCAGCAGGCCCGCCGTGCCGCCGTACTCGTCGATGACCACCGCGAACGAGATGCGGCCGGCCTGCATCTCCTTCAGCAGCTCCGCGATCTTCTTCGTCTCCGGGACCAGGAACGCCGGGCGCACCAGCGGCTCCAGCGGGTCCCCCTCGGCGCCCTCGTACTCCACGATGTCGCGAACCATCACCACGCCCACGATGTCGTCCAGGTTCTCGCCGTAGACGGGGACCCGGCTGTACTTGGTCTCGCGCATGAGCCGCCGCAGGTCGCGGACGCTCCCCTGCGCGGGCACGGCCACGATGTCCGGCCGCGGCGTCATCACGTCGCGCACCTGGATGATCGTGAAGCGCGTGACCGCGTCCACCAGCCGGCCCTCGTCCTCCTCCTGCACCGGTGGCAGCGGGACCTCGACCGGCTGCGTCTCCTTGGGCCCGCGCCCGGTCGGGTGCCCCTCGGTGGTGGCCGATGCGGCCCGCTTGCGCAGCGCCGCCACCAGCGGCGCCAGGCTCAGCGCGTAGGGGTGGAAGACCGGCATGAGCAGCAGCAGCGAGCGCTCCGGGTTCCTCCGCACCAGCGTGTAGGGCACGCTGAGCCGGAAGAGGAGCAGGTAGATCACCATCGACAGGAACGCGATGAGCAGCGCCCACTCCGACCCGATGCCGAGGAACAGCGACGTGATCACCACCGTCATGGCCAGGTGCGCGGTGTAGGTGCCCATGTGCACGGGCATCAGCAGCGTCGGCGGATCGTCCAGGTAGCGGTTCACCAGCTCCGCCCGGGGGTTGTGCATGGCCACGTGCGACAGGCGACGGCGCTTGACCAGGTAGAACGCCGCCTCCACGGCGGCCAGGCCGATCGAGCCCACCGCCAGGAAGACGAGTGCCGCGACCTGGAGCGCGATCAGGGTCACAGCAGCCTCCGGCGCAGCCGGCGCTCCAGGCGGTCCATGGTGCCGTCGTCCCTCTCGTGGTCGTAGCCCAGCACGTGCAGGAAGCCGTGCAGCGCCAGCACGTCCAGCTCCTGCGGCAGCGTGCGCCCGTACGCGCGCGCGTTGCGGGCCGCGGTGTCGACGCTGATCACGATGTCACCCAGCCCCGCCTCGCCGCCCGGGCCCGGGAAGGACAGCACGTCGGTCGGCTTGTCCTTCCCGCGGTAGCGGGCGTTCAGCGTGCGCACGGCGCGGTCGCCCGTCAGCACCAGCGCGACCTCGCCCGACACCGAGAGGGCGCGCGCCGCGCCGCGCAGGACGCGGCGCAGTCGCGGGCGCGACACGCGCCGGCGCCGTTGCCGGTCGAGCAGCACGATCTCGAGAGCGCCTGGTTGAGATGATCCGCGGGCCACACCCGCCCCTTTCGTGTTGTCGCGCTTCAGCGCGCCGGCGTCTGTGCGGCCCCATAGGCCTCGTAGGCCCGGATCACCGCCTGCACCAGCTTGTGGCGCACCACGTCCTTCTCGTCGAAGAAGACGAACGAGATGCCCTGGGTGCCGGAGAGCACCGAGATCGCCTCCACCAGACCCGACACCCGACCCTGCGGCAGGTCGATCTGCGTGATGTCCCCCGTCACCACCACCTTGGACCCGAAGCCGATGCGCGTCAGCACCATCTTCATCTGCTCGGTGGTCGTGTTCTGGGCCTCGTCGATGATCACGAACGCGTCGTTGAGCGTGCGGCCGCGCATGAACGCGAGCGGCGCCACCTCGATGGCGTTCCGCTCCAGCAGGCGCGAGACCTTCTCGTAGTCGAGCAGGTCGTAGAGGGCATCGTAGAGCGGGCGCAGGTAGGGGTCGACCTTGTCCTGCAGGTCGCCCGGCAGGAAGCCCAGCTTCTCGCCCGCCTCCACCGCCGGCCGCGCCAGCACGATGCGGGCGACCGACTTGTTGAGCAGGCTGGCCACCGCCTGCGCGACCGCCAGGTACGTCTTGCCGGTGCCGGCGGGCCCGATGCCGAACACCATGTCGTGGCTTCCGATCTTCTCCAGGTAGGCGCGCTGGTTGAGGCTGCGAGGCACCACGGTCTTCTTGCCGCCGCGCACGGCCGACTGCATCAGGTAGTCCTTCAGCCGGACCCCGCCGTCCTGCTGCAGGAGCTGCGCGGCCAGGCGCACGTCGCCGGACGCGACCGAGTAGCCGTCCTTCATGAGGTCGCCCAGCTGGCCGAACACCTGCGCGGTCTTCTCCTCGCCCTCGGCCTCGCCCTCCACCACCAGCTCGGCGCCGTGGCTCTTGATGCGCACCTTCAGCTGCTCTTCCAGGAAGCGGAGGTTCTCGTCGTGCGTGCCGAAAAGTGCTTCCGCGCCCCGCTCGGGGACGGTCACGCGTCTCATCGAGCGATCAGCGGCTGCAGCGGGACGGGAAGGCGGTTTCGAGGGGCGCCGACGGACGCTCACGGTGGAGGGGCGCCCGCGCGGTCGCAGGGGCGGCGTGTTTCGGCATGGGTTCGAGCATAGCACACGGGTCGTGACGGCAAGCGGAGCGACCCCGTGACGTCGCCGTGACGTGCAAGACCGATTGTCGATCTTGCAAGGAGGGACCGTCGTTCAGCTCACCAGGTCCTGGGCTCGGATGAGCGCGCCCTCCAGGTAGATCGGCTCCAGGCCGGTGGCCCAGTAGGCGAGGGCGTCCCGGTTGGGCTGGGAGGTCTCCTGCCCGGTCGTCAACGCGGGGCCGCCGTCGCGCGGCTGGAACTCCAGCCATCCCCACCAGGTCCCGTCCTCGCGTTCCTCGCCGAACGTGGCGACGCGGTAGCTCGTGCCCTCCGAGTCCACCACGATGACGGAATGCTCGAAGATCTGCTCGCCCATACGTCTCCTCCGAAACCACCTGATCGCAAGATGCATGCCGCCCCGCTTCGGGTAGACTGCAGAGCTTCGGCCGCTCGCGGGCTCATTCGGAGGTCCTGGTGAATCGATTCCTTTCGGCGGTGGTCATCTTCAGCATGGTCGGATGCGGGTCGGGCTCGGAGGGCCCGACGCCCCCGACCAGCGGGCCCAGCACGCTCGAGACGGAGGACACGGTCGTCGGCACCGGCGCGACCGCGACCAACGGCGACACGCTCACGGTCCACTACATCGGCTCGTTCCTGGACGGGCGCGTGTTCGAGAGCTCGTACGCGATCGGCCGGCCGTTCACGTTCCGGCTGGGCGCGGGACAGGTGATCGCCGGCTGGGACCAGGGCATCCCGGGCATGCGCGTCGGCGGCAAGCGCCGTCTGACCATCCCGGCCGCGCTGGCCTACGGCAGCCAGGGCAACGGGCCGATCCCGCCCAACACCCCGCTCCGGTTCGAGGTCGAGCTCATCTCGCTGGTCCGGTAGCTCCGCCTGGGAGGTTCGTCTCCAGCTCGAAGCCGCCGAGAGCGTCGCGGCGCACGCGATCGCCCTCGGGGGCGGCGGCGGAGCGATCGAGGCCCAGGTCCACCAGCACCAGCTCCGTGAGAGCGGCCGCCGCCTCCGCCTCCTCGAAGCAGGCCGCGTTCGCGCCCACGTGGATGAGCTCCGCGTACTCGCGCAGGTAGCGCGCGCGCACCACGATGCGGCAGCCGGGGCTGAGCTCGCGCGCGGCCGCGATCAGGGGCGCGCGGTTGACGGAGTGCGGCAGCGTGACCACCAGGTGCCGCGCACGCGCGATGCCGGCCTGCTCCAGGATGCCCGGCTGGCTGGCGTCTCCGAACAGCGCACGCTGGCCCGAGGCCTCCAGTAGGGCCCGATGACGACGCCGGCCAGGAGGTAGCCGACGATCGGCGAGAGGCGCAGCTTCCGCGCGAGCAGGCCCAGCACCCACGCGGCGGCGAAGGCCGCGGCCAGGAGCGTGAGCAGCGGCGTGTCGTGGGTCAACCGAGGGCCCAGGCCGCCACGAAGCACGCGAGCGAGAGGGCGCAGCCGATGATGGGTGTGCGAAACCAGTAGAGCAGCCCCAGGACGACGTAGGCGGCCGACACGATCGTCGCGAGCGGTACGCACACCGGGGCCATGACGGCGAAGCCGCCCGGCGTGAGCCCCACCGCCAGCACGAAGCCCGCGAACGCCACGGCGCCCAGGCTGTGGCTCAGGTTGAACCCGACCCAGGTCAGCCAGAGGTCCGTGCGGCGGGTCAGTCGGGGCGTGGTGCCCTGCATCGCAGCCGCCAGCGCCGGGTCCCGCGGGGAGAGTCCCTTGCGGTCGCCCGGCGCGAGCGGCGTCGCGAGCGCGTGCGCGATTCCCAACAGGAGGAACGGGGCGGCCCCGCCCATGAAGAGGTACCGCGCCGCGTCGGTCATGCTGCCGGGTCCCCCTGGAGATCGTACAACGCGTGCCAGAAGTGCGTGGTCTCCCCCACTTCGGGTGCGCTGGCGCCCGCCGCGCGCAGCGCCCGACGGACCTCGTCGGCCGTCGGGAAGTTCTTCAGCACCTCGTGCGTCGTGCCGTCCGCCAGACGGCGCTGCTGGTACGTGTTGCCCGACTCGTCCGATCGCGAGAGCGGCGTGCTGCTGCCCTCCACGTAGCGGTTGTCCACGAGCAGGACGCGGGCGGGCCGGGCCAGTCGCGCGTTGAGGCCGGCCAGGAAGCGCGCGAGGTCCGCAAGTGGGACGTGCGACCACCAGAACCCGGCGAAGGCGGCGTCGAAGCGGCCGGCCACCGTCTCGAGGCGGTACGCGTCCGCGTTCGCGAAGGCCACCACCTCCGGAGACAGCCCGCGCGCTCGGGCCACCGCCAGGACTTCGTCGGTCGCGTCGGTGGCCAGGACCGAGCCCGCCGCGCGAGCCAGCTCCGCCGTCCAGTATCCGGTGCCGCACGCCACCTCCAGCACGTGTCGGTCGCGTGCGAACTCCGCGACGTGCGCGCGCAGCCAGGCCAGCTCCTCCTGACGCTCGGGCTTGTCGTAGATGGCCTCGTACTCGAGGGCGCGCGAGGCGTAGTAGCGCTGGAGCGTCACGCGCCGGTCAGGCCTCGTCGCCCAGGTGGAAGCGGTGCATCACCCGGTGCATCACCGGCGCCAGCACGATGCCGGTGGCCACCAGGAACACGAGCCCGGAATAGAGGGCGTAGAAGCCCGCGAACAGCTTGCCCCCGCGGGTGGCCGGAGACTCGACGGGCCCCATGCCGCCGAGCAGCATGGCCGCGTTCAGGAACGCATCGAGCCAGCCCAGCCCTTCGAACGAGGCATACCCGGCCATTCCCAGGCCCAGAGAGCCGGCCACCACGCCGAGCGCGACCGCCGCGTGCAACGCGACGCGGCGCAGGAAGCGGGCGCGCGGGAGCAGCGGCTCCCCCCGGTGCTCGTACAGATGCCGCCTCGAGGTCTTGCGGGCGGCGGCGGTCACCGGTCCTGCGATTCGAGCGACGCCAGGTAGGCGGCCGCCTCCTCGATTTCGCGCTCGCTGAAGACCCGTACCCCGCCCCGCGTGAGGACGGCGGCGGTCACGCCGAGGCCCTGGCTGCGCTGGCCCCGGAACGTCCCGTCGTACACGTAGCTCGTCCCGCAGGACGGGCTGCCGTCCTTCAGGATCGCGAGGCGGGCGCCCTCGGCGAGCGCGACCTCCAGCGCGTTGCGCGCACCCTCCAGGAACGCGGCCGTCACGTCCGCACCCGTGCGGTCGCCTACGTAGGCTTCCCCCTTGAGGACGTTGGCGCCGTCTCCCCCGACGATCTCGGCCGGCGGCCGCGGGACCGGCAGCCCGGCCGCCGTCTCGGGGCACGTCGGAACCAGCCGGCCTTCATCGCGCCAGCGCTCGAGGATGTCGCTCGCGAGGTGCGCGTCGCCGCCGTGGTAGCGGACGCGCTGGCCCAGCAGGCACGAGCTCACGAGCACCTTGATCACGATCGCATCTTAGCGCTAACGCGAACCGCCCTCGTGGTGACGCGCGGTCTCCTGCCTTCCGAGCCGGAGGAAGCGCGCGGCGTTGTCGTAGAAGATGTCGCGTTTCTGGCGCGCCGTGAGGAACCCGGCCTTCTCGATCGTCTCGATGGCGACGGGGATCGCGTCGGGCCAGACCATCTGGTCCGAGCCCCAGAGGATCCTCTCGGCGAAGCCGGCGTCCACCAGGCGGCGCAGCTGCGAGTAGAAGTGCGCTCGGGGGAACCCCCAGTCGTTCTGCGCGACGTCGACGTACACCTGGGGATGGGAGTACATCAGCGCGATCATCTCGTCGACCAGCGGCGACCCGTAGTGCATGACGTAGATGCGCAGCTTCGGATGACGGATCAACACCTCCTCGAGCTGCAGCGGGCTGGTCAGCCGCGCCCGGTAGCGGGGCTCGCCGACGTAGGGGGCGCCGGGAGGGCCCTCCCCGAGATGGACGCCCACCGGCAGGTCCAGCTCCTCGGCCAACGCGAAGTAGGGCTCGTAGACGGCGTCGTCCAGGCTGCGACCGTGATACTGGGCTCCCACTTCCGCCAGGACCGCGACACGGCCGTCCGCGTGGAGCCGTCGGAGCTCCGCGGGCGTCGGGGCTCCGTCGGATGCGAACGAGAGAGCGGGGATGATCCGCCGCGGCTCCTCCGCGCGCCACCTGTCCACCAGCGCGAGGGGTCCCGATGTCACCGCCCAGATGTTGTGCTTGCGGAGCAGGGCCAGGGATTCCTGCATGACCGCCTCGTCCGTCGCCGCCGGCTTCATCGGCGAGGCGCACTTCATGAGGCCCGCGAGCGTGATCGGTCGGGCCGGATCGACCCCAGGGAACGCGAGCGGTTGGTCGCCCGTGCAGACCGGCATGCCGCCACCATAGGAGCCGAGGGAGTGCGCATGAAGGTGCATGTCGATGATGGGAGGCACGCCGTCGCGACCGTCGACGCTCACGCCAGCCAGCGCGACCAGCAGCAGCGGCACCCCCGCGCGGATCGTGCTCGGGGCCACCGCGCTCCGGTCAGTGCGCCGCATACGCGCATCCGTTCTCGAGCGGGCAGGCCGGGCAGCGAGGAGCGGTCCGCTTGCACAGCGTCTGCCCGTGCTGCTGGAGGAGCAGATGGGCCTCCAGCAGTTCCTTGGGCCTTTGCGGAAGGTCCCTCGCGGGCTCCCGGCTCGCGGCGTAGGTTCGCGCGTACGACTTGCCGTCCCGGACCAGACCCAGCCGCGTCAGCACGCGCAGGCCGTTCGACTCCGGGGCCAGCAGGGGTTGACGACCGCTGAACAGCAGGACCTTCTCCGCCCCCGGCTCGCCGATTCCCGGAAACGCGCGCAGCGCCTTCTTCGCCGCCGCGAGCGGCTGGCGCACGACGGCCTCGAGGTCGCCATCGAACCGCTCGACCGCGATGCGCGCGCACTCGCGCAGCTTGCCGGTGAAGGCGTCCTTCAGGATGCCGTGGGCGGTGACCCGGTCGAGCGCGGTCTTCTTCGCGCGCAGGATGGCCGTCGGATCGGTGCCGACCGTCCGCTTCAGGTGCTGGAAGGCCTCGCGCCGCCGTGCGGGCGGCGCGAGATAGGCGACGTTCTCGAGCAGCACCAGCTCGAAGGGATCGGACGTGACGGGCTTGGGCGGCCGTCCGTACTGCTTCCGCAGTCGCTCGACGACCCCGGACAGCGTCAGCTGCTTCGCCACGTGGCCCTAGGGTAGCGGAATCGGGACGACGAACACGAGTGCCCGGATCGGGACGGCGCTACTCGGTGAGCACCTTGTCGGCCCATTCCACCAGGCCGACGAAGATGGCCGGGTTCGCGAACGTCGCTCCCTTGCCGGCCAGGTCGCTGTCCAGGACCCCACGGGCCCTCGAGCACGCCCCTCAGACGTGGATCGGGACCTTGTGCTCGAGCACCTTCGCCAGCGCCTCGGACAAGGGCGGCCAGCCGACCGGCACCACCGAATTGGCGACCGCGGTGCGCATCAGCGTGACCGCTTCGCCCAGGAGGAAGATCTGCACCGAGTGGCCCGCCTCGGCGAAG
>Ga0075428_100008770_pt1 | contig 11219 bp, 9 predicted proteins | sample RhiMetdeltSRZDD2_FD_75291 | JGI IMG/M metagenome (GOLD analysis project Ga0075428, IMG submission 75291) | Populus rhizosphere microbial communities from Tennessee, USA - Rhizosphere MetaG P. deltoides SRZDD2 | ecosystem: Host-associated > Plants > Roots > Rhizosphere > Soil | place: USA... | reverse complement strand
CGCTCGACTCGTTTCATGTATTTCTGGAGCGGTCAAGACCTCTCGACGCGGGGTGGAGCAGTCCGGTAGCTCGTTGGGCTCATAACCCAAAGGTCGCAGGTTCAAATCCTGCCCCCGCAAATCCCTTCCTCTAAATCAAACACTTGCAAGGGCTTATATCAGCGCCCTCGCTGCGACGCGATTTGAACCCTTATGTCGTCAGTGCCGGGGAGAGCGGTTTCCTGAACCGCCGCCTCGGTGCCCAGGCCGCGTTGTCCGCTATGAACGGACCGCCAGCTTAGGCGCTGCGGCCGGATACATTTTGGCGGCACAATCTCGGACCCGACCGCGGATCACGCACGCATCCGCCTTGAACTCATACAGCCAACCCATCAAACTCTCCGTGTAGAATCACCGACTCGCGGTCACGACTCCGCAGCGAGATCCGCGTCGTGCGTTGCGCGCCGATTCAAGTGCGCTGCTGCGTCTGGGATAAGCCGATGCGTCGAACCAAATCAGATCTGTGGCACTCGTCCTGGACACGAACGTCTGCCAGTCTTGTAGTCGCGGTAGCAACCACCGGCTTGGTGCCGTCGGCATCGCAGGACCAGCCCTCGCCAAGCCGCATCTCGGCACCGGTCGTGCGCCGCGATGTGGTGGTCACTGATCGCACGGGCCACGCCGTGCTCGGACTGAAGGCCGCAGATTTCGACGTGCTCGAGGACGGCGCCCGACGGCCGATCGTCAACGTGGCATTCCACCGCCGTGGAGGCGCGGATCCGCCGCCCGTCGAGACGGATGAGGAGGCGGCGCGCGCCGCCCGTGAGCCGGGCACCCGCGTGTTCGCGTTCTTTCTCGACGAGCTGCACGTCAGCCCATCGAGTGCCGACTTGGTGCGCAAGACCATCGCCGCGTTCATCGACGAGAAGCTCGAAAAGTGCGACCTCGTCGCCGTGATGACGCCATTCGATGCCGCCCGTTCGGTCCGTTTTACACGCGATCGCGCATTTGCGTACGGCGTGATCGACAGCTTCCAGGGGCGGAAAGGAGACGACCGGCCCAGAACTATGCAGGAGACACGAGCGCGCGCGACGGCGGGGGAAAGCGACGCGCAGATCGTCAAGACAGGCCTTCGGGATCTCGCGCTGCGCCTCGGCGAACTGCAGGCCGAACGTCCTCTCCTCGTCATCGCTTCCGAAGGCTTTCCCGCGCAGACCGACGTCCGGACGCCGCTGCGGGATCTTGGCGGACTGCTGCGCACCACCAGCCGATTCCACATCACGACGTACACCTTCAATCCCGCGGTGGTTGCGCCGGATCCCGGCGCGGCGGCGGAACAGAACACCAACCAGGAGACGCTGTCATGGTTGGCCGCGGCGACTGGCGGGCGCGCGGTCGGCGCCGATCAGTTCCTCCACGGCGTGGCGCGGCTCTTCCATGACGCCGAGGCGTACTACGCACTGACGTACCAGCCTGCGGAGCCGGACGGGCGATTCCGATCCCTCGACGTCCGGGTGAAGCGGAGCGGTGTCTCCGTGCTCACGCACGCCGGCCACTGGGCGATGCGCGAGAGTGACTGGCGAGAAGTCGTGGCGTTGCCCGGCGGCCCCGTACCGGCGACCAACCGCTCACTGCGCCGCAGCCCATTGGTGGATGCATGGGTCGGCGTGCGTCGCGAGGCCAGTGGTGTCGCCCGGGTCGCGATCAGCTGGGAGCCGCGACGCATCGAGGGGGCATCGCCGCGTCTCGTCGCGGTGAAGGCGCGTGCTGCTGACGGCACATCTTTCTTCGAAGGTCAGGTGGCGCCGCTCGGTGCCGGGACTCCCTCGAGGACGGAGCTCGCCGCCTTTGCGGCGCCGCCGGGCAGGATCGAGCTCGATCTGACGATTCTGGATACGCAGGAAACGATCCTCGACACCGACGCCAGACACGTGGACGTGCCAGAGTTTCGCTCTTCGCCGGCGGCCGTGCCGCTCCTCCTGCCGGTGTGGATCGTGAAGACAGTCACGCCACGCGCTATGCAGCTGGCTGCTGCCGACCTCCAGGCCGCGCCAGCGGCCTCACGGACGTTTCACAGGTCGCACCACCTGCTCTTCCGTGTCCCGGTGTTCGATCCGGGCGGTGAGGGCGCGCGAGTGACGGCGACGCTGCTCAATCAGCGCGGCGTGGAGATGCGCAGCCTCGACGCGCTGGGTGTTTCGCGCGAGGACCTGACCGATTTCGGCCTGCCGCTCGCCTGGCTCGCCCCGGGACAGTACCAGCTGGAGGTGCGGGCCGCGAACCGTCGCGGCGTCTCAACCCGGCGCGTGACATTCCGGGTGGTCGGCTGATCCGTCGTCCGAGCGCCGACCACGTCCGATCACTCGTGGCGCAACGCAACGAGCGGATCGACCCGGGTCGCGCGGTGGGCTGGAACGTACGCGGCCATCGCCGCGACGGCAGTGAACAGCACGGACACCGCTGTGTACGTCGCCGCATCCAGCGGCTTGAGCCCGAACAGCATCTGCTCGAGCGATCGCGTCAGCGCCACGGCGCCTCCTGCGCCGAGTGCGATGCCCACGGCGGTCAGGACGAGGCTCTGGCGCAGAATCAGAGCCATCACCCCCGAGCGCCTGGCGCCGAGCGCGACCCGAATGCCGATCTCGCGCGTGCGGCGCGTCACCGCATGCGACATGACGCCGTAGATCCCAATCGCCGCCAGCAGGGCCGCGACTGCCGCAAAGATGCCGAGCAGCACCGCGTAGAACCGCGGTCGCGCGACGGCATTGCTCACCAGCTGTTCCAGGGGCGCGATGTTGTCGACGATCGTCTGCGAGTCGATCTCGCGGCTAATCGTGCGGACGCTCGGCACCAGTGCCGTCGAATCGCCGTCGGCGCGAACGGTGAAGTACAAGCCCACACCGGAGAGGCGCTGCGACTCGGGGATCTGGCGAAAGTCGATGAACAGCTGCGGTTCGGCGCGCTGCGCGGGACCGAACTGACGGACGTCTTCGACGACGCCGATGACCTCCCATGGTTGATCGCCGAGCGCGTAGACGTGCCGCCCCAGGGGGGTCGCGCCGAAGAGGCCGCTGCGAGCGAGCATCTCGTTGATCACCAGCACACGCGGCTGTCCGGGACCATCGTTCTCGCCGAAGGTCCGTCCCGCGACCGCCTGGATTCCCAGCGACGAGAGAAAATCCTTGCTGACCAACCGCGTATCTGGAGTGTCCGCCGTAAATGCGCCCGGCATCGGTCGCCGGATCGACGCCGGCATCTGTGGCGTCGTCCGCAGGGCGACGAAGCGGCCGCTGACCATCGTGTTGGGCAGCGCTTCGACGTACCCGACGGCGCGGACCTGCGGCAAGGTCTGCAGCCGTTCCACGAGCCGGTCCGCGAGCTGCCGCAACTGGGCGTCCGGCCGGCCGGACGGCAGCGACACCTGGAAGCTCAGGACGTGACTGGGGTCATACCCAAGATTGACTTGTGACAGCTTGACGAAGCTGTGAATCAAAAGCCCACCGCTGATCAAGAGCACCATCGCCATCGCAATCTCGACGATGACGAGCAGGCCCTGGACGCGTTCCCCGCGAAACAGGTTGAAGCCCGCGCCGCCCGCCACAGTGCCGCTGCGGAGGGCGGTCATCTGCTGCGATCCGGAGAGGCGCATGGCCGGCGCGAGTCCGAACACGACGCCAGTCAGAATCGAGACCAGCACTGTAAAAAGGAGAACGCTGCCGTCGATCTCGATCTCCGCGAGTCGCGGCAAGCTGGGCGAGGGTCCGAGGTCGCGGCGCGGCAGGCTGGCGCCCAACGTTCGTAACAGCCGAACGCCGCCGAAAGCCAGCCCGACACCAGCCAGACCGCCCGCAACGGCCAACAGCAGGCTTTCCGTCAGGGTCTGTCGGATCAGCCTGGAACGCCGCGCGCCGACTGCGAGGCGGACCGCCATCTCTCGCTGCCGATCGGCGCTTCGCGCCAGAAGCAGGTTAGCGACGTTCAAGCATGCAATCACGAGAACGAACCCGACGGCGCCCGCCAGCACGAGCAACGCCGGCCTCACTGGCGCGACCGTGAGATCGAGCAGCCGCGCGACTTCGAATCGCGGGACGCCGGACGGCAGCGGCGGCGCGCCGCCCGCGGGCTCGCTCCGCAGCTGGGGAATGAGGCTCACCATCTCGTCGGCCGCTGCTGCAATCGTCACGCCTGGCTGCAGTCGCGCGATCACCGGCAGTCGCCGCGTGTCCGATGCCTCGGCGACGAACGGCATCCAGAATTCCGTTTCGGGATCTGGGAACGCGAACCCCGCCGGCATTACGCCGACGATGGTGTGCGGCTTGCCGTCGAACATCGCCGACTGGCCGATCGCGGTGTCGCGGCCACCGAAGTAGCGTTGCCAGGTCGAATGGCTGAGGATGATGACCGTGTCAGCGCCGGCCACAGCTTCCTCTGGCTGCAACGGTCGACCCAATGCCGGATGGGCGCCGAGTGTGGAAAGGATCGAGGGCGTCAGACGGGTGCCGACCAGGCGCGCCACCTCGCCCCCGCCAGTGAGCGTTCTGATCGTCGGAATCGAGACGCCGAGCCCTGACAGCGTCCTGGTGTGCGAACGAAAGATCTCGACCTCAGACACGCTCAGCGCCGCCATCCGTTGCGGCGCGGCGGCACCTCCGCGCGAAGGAATGGCGTTCTCGAAGAGCCTCACGATCCGCTCCGATTCAGAGTACGGCAGCGGCCGAAGGAGCACGGCGTTGACCACGCTGAAGATGGCGGTGTTCGCGCCGATACCCAACGCGAGGGTAAGCACGGCCACCGCGGCAAACCCGGGCGACCTCCGCGCCATCCTGAGCGCATAGGTCGCGTCCTGGATGAAGGATTCCCAAATCGCTTTCGATCCGGAGTGGCGTGTCCGATCGGCAGCCGCCGGCAGGTCTACTCTGCTCATCTGAGTCTCCTCGCAACTTCAGCGAACGATTGTCCTGAATCGGCGTTCTAGTACCCCGAGCTTGTCGAAAGCGTCGCTGCGCGGCTGTTTCGTGTGCCGGGCAATCGCCTCGAGTCGCGGCGCCGCCGGCGTCCAGTACTGTGCACGGCGCGGAAAGAAGAACTCCGGAGGCATAACGCCGATGACCTCGAACGGTTGCGGCGCCGCTTCCTCGCGGACGATGACTCGTCGGCCGATCACGGACGGATCGGCTCCGAAGATCTGGGTCCACGCCGCGTGACTGAGCACCAGCCGGCGTTCCGCGCCAGGGTCGTCGTCTTTCGCGTCGAAGACGCGGCCGAGAAGCGGGCCCGACGCGAGGACTTCGAAGAACGTGCCTGAGACAACCGCCGCCGAACGAGTCACAGGATCGCGGCCGGGAACTATGAGCGCGCCGCTCCAGTTGACCGAGCTCATCAGCGCGACTTCATCGAAGCTTCGCAGATGCGCTTGAAAGTGGGCCTGGGTGGCATCGGTGCTTTCCATTCTCGACTCGTGACGGACGTCGACGGACCAGAGCATCACGACGCCGTCGGCAGCCAGCAACGCCATCGGGCGCAGCAGCACCGCATGGACGATGCTGAACATCGCAGTACAGGCGCCGATGCCAACCGCGAGAATGAGAATGGTGACGACCGCGAACCGCGGCTCTCGCCGAAGCCCGCGAGCCGCGTGCAACAGGTCGCGCAACAGTGTGTTCACATGGGTCCCAATGATTGTCCGACGAATTCGAACAGCCGACCCGTAGTCGGCCGGCTTGCGCGCCTCCAGTGCGCGCAACTTCATGCTGCGATTAGCTTATGACAGGGAAGCGCGCTCCGAGGCGTTCGCGAGCGAACTCGGACCTACGGTCGAACTCTGCGTCGCCAGACTTTTGGATCTCGCCTCAGATGCAACACGGCGAGCACGACAACGTCCTCCGCCGGTGCCAGAAAGTAGACGGCATACGGAAATGTGTGTAGCAGCGCCCGGCGCACATCGTTGATTACGGCGGGGAACTGGAGTGGTCGTTCGCGGATGCGCGCGAACGTGCGATTGACATCGCTGAGGAATCGTTCGGCGAGACCTGCTCGTTCGTCCTCGTACCACCGCGCGGCATCCTCGAGATCGGCCTCGGCGAGTGGCCGAATGATCAACCGGCGAGTCATTCCGTTCAGTGGCTGCTGTCGAACTTCTTCCGGAGACGTTCCTGAACAACCTCCCAGCTGTCACCGGCGGTCGGGTCCGCTTCGAGGTTCTTCAGCCGCTCATCGAGGATTTCGCGGTGCCAATCGGAAACGGGAATCGTTTCAGGCGTGGCCGCGATTCGGTCCCACAGCGACTGCAGGTAGTCGATCTTCTCGTCGACGGACAATTCGTCGAAACCGGGCGGCGGAAGCGGGACGGGTTTGGGCATGAAGCACGTCCAGTGAGACGATCCGGCTCAGTATAGCGCGGGTAGTCCAGCCTGTTGGCGAGTCACGCCGCTCCGCTCCACAGCTGCAAGTACCGCTGGTTGCACGCCCCCGCAACCAAAATTCGAAGATCCCGGGGACAATCCGGGGACAATTTGGCGAACGATCGAGGCCGATCAGCTTCCTGATGCCACGCGGTCGGCCTTGGTTTTTCCAGCTCACCTCCAATCCTCTCCGCAGTTCTTCGTCCGTCACGTTGAGGTATCGCTGCGTCTGCTGAATGCTCGCGTGGCCGAGCATCAGCTGAATGATCCGGATGTCGACGCCGTCGGCCACCAGGCGGCACGCCCCTTCGTGTCTCAAGTCGTGCCACCGGAGGTCGATGCGCCGAAGTTGCTCCTGGTTCCATGCCGCACCTTCCTTTCCCGGCTTCGATTCGATGCCGTAGGCGAGCAGCCTGAGGGTTTCCCAGGCCGTCTGGATGTTCGGCTGATACGTGCCGTTCGCACTCCCGAACACGTACGCTTCGGCGCCCAGTGCCGAGCGCCGTTCGAGGATGGCCGCCAGGCGTCCCTTCGGGTTGAACGGAATGCGCCGGTTCTCCTTGTCCTTCGCCGTCACGCCGGGGATACCGATCTGGCAGGTATCCCAGTTCACGCGCTTATTCTGAATTAGCAGCATCTCGCCGCGGCGACAGCATAGCTCCAGCGCGCCGACGATGCGGTCGTGCAGGATCAGTCCGGCGAACTGATGCTCCGCTGTGTTCATCTGGACAAGCGCCATGTCGAGGAGTCGCTTCTCCTCATCGCGCGACAACCGGCGATCGCGGCTCGTCTCCGCCTTCTTGTTCAGCCGCACGCCGAACCTGTGAAACGGTGTCTTCGCGAAGAGCGGCGGTGTTTGCGCCATGCCCCAGTTGATCGCTGCGCGCAGCGTTTCGAGGGCCCGGTGCATCGTCGCCAGCTCGACGTCCTCCGTGTAATCGGAGTCGGTCTTGAACTGGTCAATGTCGTCCGGCTCTTCGAGCGCCGAGAGCGGCAGGTGACCGAGGTGCTGCTTCAGCACGCCGATGCGACTGCCAATCGCGTCGATGCTTCGCAGGCCTGCCGGCTTCACGTACCGTTCCAGGTAGGCGTCCAAGAACGCCGACACGTCGCCGAGTTGTGTGTTGACCTGGATCGCTCGGGTCGGTCGGCGCGCGGGATCGCGACCGGCCTTGATGTCGCCGATGAACAGGCGCTCCCAGTCGCGGGCTTCCTCCATCGATTGAATCGGACGCTGTTTGCCATGTTCCATGCGCGGGATCGCGAAGTCGTTCGCCGGCATGCGGTACCGCTTGCCGCGCCACATCACGTCGAAGCGCAAGTGCTCCAAACAACGCCGACCGTTCTTGCAGTTGCGTTCCGTGCATCGTCGTCTGATGGTCATGGATCCTCCTTCATGCTTTGCTCCTTCCGTCTGATCACGACACGCGTGTTGGTGCGCCGCGCCGGATCGAATCCAGCACGTCGCGTGGCTGAAAGCGCCGGCGTCTGACGCCGAACCGCTGCGACTTCAGTAGTCCGCGCAGGTACGCACGACGTACGGTCTCTTCGTGGCAGCCGACGAACGCTGCCACTTCAAGAGCGGTTAGCAGCCGATTGGGCAGGCCCTCTAGGTCGGGCGCGGTGCCACTGGCGACTTGATTGTCGACCCGAACCGGTTCGGATTCCGAGTACACGTTCCTCATGGCCTCCTCCGAGGATCCCCGCTGATCGGCATCGGTCGGCAAGGACGACGAGACGACGATCAGCGAACTGGGCGCTGCACCACCGAGGCGCGGACGCCGATGTTGATGGAGAAACGAGCCGGGAGGCCCCGCGCGGAGGGTGAAGGACCTCAGATCGATCACCGCTCCGGTGGCCGGCTCGGAGGCCCGGAGGGCAAGTGGACCTGAGGCGGCTCCTGCCGGATCCGGGTTGAGCCGATGACAACCGTCAACTTCTACTCCGTGACGGTGTCGGCGGACCAGGTGTCCGCGCTGTTCGGCTCGTGAGGCTGTTCGACGCGCGGGGCATGTACCCGTGCACGTCGTCAACCTCCAGGCGCTGCAGCGAAGTCTCGTGTGGCGGGAATTCGCCTGCAGTAGCCTTTAGTGCTCTGGAGTCACCGGCCCATCGGTGGCGCGCTCCGGTGCAGCAGACTCTGAAGTCGCACTGCAATGGTCAGCGCTGGTCGCTCAGTGCCGTTGCCTCGAGTTGCCTCGTGCCGTCTCAGGCCGTCTCGTGCCGGCAGCGACCTTCTTCCCCCGGCCCGGTGATTATGGGTGCTTCTCGCTCGTGCCCTTGGAGCGACGAGCGCGAAGCGTGCTCCACGTAGGCCTGGAACCAGGCGTGGAGTGTGGCGACTGATCGCCACGAACGAATGAATTGACAGTACGCCCATCATCGGCATTGTCAAGTTGAACAGCGATAGTTGAACAGCGACAGTTGCGCCACGTCGTCTGTCACCTCGTGCGCTACTACGGCGTCTTGGCGCCGCGCGCTCCGTGGCGGGCGGGCCGTCGTCGCCTCGGCGGGCTCGCAAGGGGTCCGACGCGCCCGCCGGGGCGTGTCCGGTCGCTGACGAGGAACATGATTCGGCTGGCCAGCAGCGTCACCACGGCTATCTGTGGGCCGAGCTGATGCGGCGGACGTTTGCGATCGACGTGCTGGAGTGGCCACGGTGCGGCGGCCGGCTGCGGCTCATGGCGCTCATCGAGCAGGCCGGCGCCGTGGAACGCATCCCGCGGCATCTGGGTCTTCCGACCGCCGTCGCGAGCCGCGGCCACACGGGCGCCGCCACTGCAGGTTGATGATCCCGCCTGCCAGTTGGACGATCCGACCGACGCGACCTTCCGATCGCGAGTCGGGATACGAGTCCTTTCCTGTTGCCTGGCCTCACGCTTCAGAGGGTTTAACTAAACTCTAGGCGTGTCGCGGTTCGATTTGACATAATCCCGCTGGGCGACGGCGTTAATCCGCGCTGTCGAAGACGGCGAACACGGGCGAGGGTGTCCGGTAACGGATCCTGCGTCAAGCTGGTGCGCGAACGCCCGCTTTATGCGGACTATCCTCCAGGCAGCAAGGCGGACAACGTAGTTCATGTTGGGCAGACCTAGGCCCTCTTCCAATGCGTGACTGCTAACACTCACGCGCGTATCGCAGAAGGTTGAAGGCACCCATGGCTAAGCCAGCGCCTGTAACGTGCCTGAGTGCCTTGCTCTGCGTTGCGACCGCCCTTGAGTTACCAGCGCAGCTCTCTTCACCGCAGCCCTTCGCCTTCACTCACGTCAACATCGTTGACGTTGAGCATGGCCTCGTACAGCACGATCGAACCCTCGTCGTTCGCGGCAATCGAATCGCCGCGGCAGGCTCGAGTCGTCAAACTCGACGCGTTCCCGCCGGCACGCGCATAGTCGAGGCGCGCGGCAAGTACTTAATTCCCGGTCTGTGGGACATGCACGCGCATGGCGCCTTTTCCGCTGACTTGTTCGTGCTGCATGCGGCCCACGGTGTCACCGGTATTCGGCATATGGGAGGATCGCTCGACCAGGCGGTGGCATTTCGACGAATGGAACGAGCGCACACCGGCGAGTACCCGATGCGGATTCGCGTCGGCGCGCTCTCGGGCCCCGCACTGGACGGGTTCGATCAGCTCCCGCAATTTCCGGGACTGACGATGATCGTCACAGGTCCGGAGGACGGCGGGCGCGCTGTTGATCGCTTGCACGAGGCGGGCGTGGATTTTGTCAAGATTCACACGCAGATGACGCGCGATACCTGGCTGGCCATCGTGAAGCGGGCGAAGGAACTCAGCATGCCGTTTGCTGGCCATGTACCTTATGCCGTGTCGCCGCTCGAGGCCTCCGATGCCGGACAAAAGAGCATCGAGCACCTGACTGGCGTTGCCATCGCGTGTTCCTCGGAGGAAGACGCTATCCGGCTCGATGCCGCCGCGGTGACGCCGAGCGCCGCTGGCACGGTGGCTGAATTCGAACACGCCATGTCGAAGAGAGTCCTTTCGACGTTCAACGCGGAGAAATGCGCAGCACTCGCTCGGCGGTTCGCCGCCAACCATACGTGGCACACTCCAACCCTGTCCCTCTGGGATCCGGATCGCTGCTGCCGGCGCGCAAGCGAGGATCCGAGGGCGAAGTACATTCCTGTCGCGATCCTGAAGTGGTGGGAGAGCGCGTCCGTAGACACGCCAATGGACGAACTTGGCCTCCGACGGCGCATGTATCGGAAGCGGGCGGAGATCGTGACTCTCCTGCACCGCTCGAGAGTGGCGCTCCTCGCCGGTACAGACTTGGGGTTGCCTTGGATATATCCGGGACTCTCCCTCCACGATGAGCTTGCCTCCCTGGTTCGCGCGGGACTGTCGCCGGCCGAAGCACTGCGCACAGCGACACTCAATCCGGCGGTCTACTGGAATCGCACGCGCGACTTCGGAACGATCGCTGCTGGCAAGCTCGCAGATCTCGTCCTACTAGATGGGGATCCTCTCAGTGACATCGGGAACACGCGACGCGTAAACGCTGTGGTTCTCGACGGCCAGCTGTTCGAGCGGTCGACGATTGACAGATTGCTGGACGACGTTGTCAGACGGGCGCAGCCGAATAGGAATTGAAGCCAGGACCTGTCAAGACCGCTTCTGATCCTGCATTGCGGTCGGAACACTCGCGTCGGCGTGTTTCTTCTGCTCTTTCGGTGCGCGCCGGAATTGTGCCAAACGAGACGAACGCGATTCGGCAAGCTTGTGTGGAGACCGGCCATTCAGCTCCACCCTCGTCAGCGCTCGACTTCGGACGTGGCCGCACCGCATATCCAATCGGGACACTGAACGATGTCGAACTCAAAGAC
>Ga0075428_100008761_pt1 | contig 11222 bp, 8 predicted proteins | sample RhiMetdeltSRZDD2_FD_75291 | JGI IMG/M metagenome (GOLD analysis project Ga0075428, IMG submission 75291) | Populus rhizosphere microbial communities from Tennessee, USA - Rhizosphere MetaG P. deltoides SRZDD2 | ecosystem: Host-associated > Plants > Roots > Rhizosphere > Soil | place: USA... | reverse complement strand
GGGCACCTCCCGGATGGTGGTGTTCGCCATGAACCCGCTCTACCGCGCCGATCCGGAGCGGGAGTGGGCGATGGTGGCCACCGCCGCCTACTGGGCCGACAGATAATTCAGCAGCGGGTTGGGTTTGAACGCTTCGCGCTCAAACCCAACGCCGCCCAAAAGCACGGCTGCACTGTATCTCCAAGGCAGTCGTTGGGGTTGAACGCTCCGCTCAACCCCAACGCCGCCCAAAAGCACGGCTGCACTGTATCTCCAAGGCAGTCGTTGGGGTTGAACGCTCCGCTCAACCCCAACGCCGCCCAAAAGCACGGCTGCGCCTGAACGGGGTTAAACCCGACGCCTCACCGTTTAAGTCCTGACGCCCCGCCGGATTCCGGCGGGGCGGTCCTTTTCGTCGACCTCTGACGCCACGATGACATGTCGGGAAAGTGACCTTGAAACATCAATAACCGGGGCCGTGACCTGGGCTATGTGGAGCAATCATGGCGGCTTAAGAATGATTTTTGATTGACGGTGGAGGGAAGTGGAGTAAAGTGGGGCCCACTGGCGGGCTGGCGGGTCCGTCGACGCAAGCGGCGAAGGCCCGACCGCGAACCTGGGCCGGCGCTAAGGGGGTGGGGGTCGCATGTTTCTGGGCACCCATAATCCTCGGCTGGATGAAAAAGGTCGGCTGATCCTGCCCGCCCGGTTCCGGGAGGAGTTGGCGGGAGGTGTCGTGATCACCAAGGGTCAGGAGCGTTGTCTCTACGTCTTCACGACCGCCGAATTCCAGCGAATCGCGGCGCAATTGTCGGAGGCTCCGGTGACCCACCGGGCCGCACGCGCCTATAGCCGGGTCTTCTTCGCCGGTGCCCACGATGAGATCCCTGACAAGCAGGGCCGGGTCACGATCCCACCCCACCTCCGCGAATACGCGGGACTGGAAAGGGAACTGACCGTCATCGGGGCGAGCACCCGGGTCGAGATCTGGGACACCCAGGCGTGGGCGACCTACCTCGAGACGAGCGAACAGGAGTTCGCGGAGATCGAGGAGGGGGTGTTGCCGGGCGGGCTGTAAGTGTCGTACCGCGAGATCTCCAGCCGCTCAAGCACCTGGGATCACTTCCCCGATGCCAGGCGCACTGCTCTAGGGCGGGGTAGCGGATGGGGATCTGGCGGTACGAAGCGTCAAGGAGAAGGAGCACCAGGTGGAGCCACGGGGCAGGCACATCCCAGTCCTGCTCGAGCGATGTCTGGAGCTTCTTGCCCCGGCCCTTGAACGCCCCGGCGCCGTACACGTGGACGCGACCCTCGGTCTCGCCGGCCACGCGAAGGCGGTGCTCGAGGCGTTCCCCCAGGTGACCCTCATCGGTCTGGATCGGGACCCGGAAGCGCTCGCCATCGCCACGGAACGGCTCGCGCCGTACCGGGACAGGGTGCGCCTCGTGCATGCGGTCTATGACCGGCTGCCCGAAGTGCTTGGGCCACAACAAGTTGATGGGATCCTCTTCGATCTCGGGGTGTCGTCGTTGCAGCTTGACGAGGCCGATCGCGGCTTCGCCTACGCGCAGGACGCGCCGCTGGACATGCGGATGGATCAGACCACCGGCATCACGGCCGAGCGGGTGGTCAACGACTACTCGGCCGCGGAGCTGACCCGCGTCCTGCGGGTCTACGGGGAAGAGAAGTTCGCGCCACGCATCGCCGCGGCGATCGTGCGGGAGCGGGGGAAGGCGCCGATCACGTCAACGGCGTTCCTCGCCGAGCTGGTCCGGGAGTCGATCCCGGCACCGGCGCGGCGGACAGGGGGACATCCGGCCAAACGGACGTTCCAGGCCTTGCGTATCGAGGTCAACGGTGAACTGTCCACCTGGGAGGCGGCGCTGCCGGCCGCGATCGGCGCGCTGAAATCGGGCGGACGGGTGGTGGTGCTCTCCTACCACTCGCTTGAGGACAGGATCACCAAGCGGGCCTTCGCGGCCCGGGCCAGGAGCACGGCTCCGATCGGTTTGCCGGTGGAGCTTCCGGGCACGGGTCCGACGCTGCGGCTGCTCACCCGGGGTGGGGCGGAGTTGCCCAGCGAACAGGAGGTGGCGCGCAATCCGAGAGCGGCGTCGGTGCGCTTGCGCGCCGCCGAGTTGATAGCCGGGGACGACAAATAGGGGGCAGAACATGACATGGGCACCGATGCGCGCATCCCCTGTGACCACAGGGAAGGTGCCGCAGCAGCAGAGGCGGTCGCTACCGGGGGGTCGGGCAGTGACCGCGCAGGACAGCGGCGTCGAGGTAGAGGAAAGTCAGCAGCACAAGGCGTCGATGCTGCGGCGGCTCAAGCCGCCGGTGCCGGTCGCGGTGGTGCGGGCACCGTTCGTGATCCTAGTGATCATGTCGGTGATCACCGGTGTCGTGGGCATCCTGGTGCTCAACACGAAGATCACGGAGAACGCGTTCAAGCTGTCGGCCATGCGACGCGAGCAGGCCCTGCTCGACCAGCGGGAGCAGCAGCTCAGGCAGCTGATCTCCAATCACGAGTCGCCGGGCAGCCTGGCCGCGGCGGCGGCCAAGCTCGGGCTGGTCGAGGCGGGCCCGCCCGCGTTCATCGTGCTTCCGGACGGCCGGACGATCGGCGTGCCGAAGCCGGCCACCGGAACCCCAAGCGTGACAAGCCAGTAAGACCCATCAAGATCCTGCAATTTGCCTGGCAATAGACGCCTCGAAGGCTCGTGGGAGCGCGACTTGCCAGGCAAATTGCGTGATCTGGGCGGGAGGGGATGAGCGAAGTGGACGACAAGAAGCGGCGCAGCGGGATCGGCGACGCGCGCGCCTACACCCCGCGCGGCCGCACCGTGCGAGACACCGACACAGTGGATAAAAAGGAGCGTCCACTGCGGACGGACACCCCGGTGCGCAAAGCCACGCCGCGCCAGTCCACCCCGCACCGCACGGCCGGAAACCGCAAGGCGAGCGGCCGGAAAGCCGTGCCGCCCAAGCGAACCCGCACCCCGATCAAGCCGCCCAAGATTGTCGTCGCGCCGCCGCGTCTCGGCGAGCCCAAGCGCCGCCTGCGCCTGGCCACCGCGATCTCCTTGCTGCTGTTCACCATCATCGGGCTGCGCCTGATCCACCTGCAGCTGACCGACGCGCCCGCATACGCCGCCAAGGGCCTCAAGGATCGCCTTGTCACCACTCAGCTTCCGGCCCCCCGCGGGTCCATCTTCGACCGCAACGGCAACGTCCTGGCCCACAGCGTGGAGGCGCGCCTCGTCGCCGCCGATCCGGAGCTGGTCAAGGACCCGCACGCCACGGCGGCGGCGTTGCAGGCGCCGCTGGGCATGCCGGCCTCGGAGATCCTTCCCAAGCTGGCCAAGCGGAAGCAGGACGTGACCGGTGAGCCGGTTCGCTTCGCCTACCTCGCGCGCGGCGTCGACATCGAGAACGCCAAGCTGGTGCAGGACCTGCGCCTGCCCGGCATCGTCGTCGACCGGGACGAGCGGCGCGACGTGCCCGGTGATGACCTCGCCGCCAACCTGATCGGTTTCACCGGCACCGACCTCAACGGGCTGGCCGGCATCGAGGCCCGCTTCGACGAGGTGTTGCGCGGCAAGGATGGCAAGTTCGTCTTCGAGGTCGGGCGCAACGGCTCTCTGCGCCAGGCGATCCCCGGCGGGTACCAGATGCTCACCCCGGCGAATCCCGGAAGCTCGCTGAAACTGACGATCGACCGCGATGTGCAGTTCATGGTGCAGCGCATTCTCGCCGACCGGATGCGAGGCAAGGACGCCACCTGGGCGGCGGCGATCGTGCTCGATCGGCAGACCGGCGAGGTGGTGGCGCAGGCCAGCTACCCCACCTACAGCGCGGCCAACCCGACGGCGTCCAAGGTCTTCGAGCGCGGGGACAACGCGACGAGCGTGGTGGTCGATCCGGGCTCGATCCACAAGGCCATCGTGCTCGCGGCCGCGTTGCAGGAGGGTGTCGTGAAGCCGGACTCGACTATCGAGATCGGGCCGACGATCAGGAAGGGCGACGAGACCTATCACGACACGCATAAATTTCCTGAGGGTACCCGGATAACCTTGCCCGGCATGATGGCCTTCTCCTCCAACGTGGCCACCATCAAAGTCGCGGGAATGCTTGGCGCCCCAAAGCTTTATGCCTACCAGCGGGCGTTCGGGCTGGGTGAGGCGACCGGCAGCGGCGTGCCCGGCGAGGCGCCGGGCCTGGTGCAGCCCCCGGAGAACTGGTCGGGTTCGTCGTACGGTTCGATCCCGATCGGTCACGGCGTGGCGGTGACCCCGATGCAGATGGCGGCGGCCTACTGCGCGATCGCCAACGACGGGGTGTGGATCCAGCCGCACATCGTGAAGGAGACGATCAAACCGGATGGTGGTGTGGTACCGGGCCAGCCGCCCAACACGCACCGGGTGATCAGTTCGGAGAACGCCGCCGTCCTGCGCCAGATCATGGAGGCGGTGACCACGGTCGACGGCGCCACCGGTGTGACCGCCCGCCTCGCGGGTTACCGTATTTCCGGCAAAACAGGCACCGGCCAGCAGGTGAAGGACGGCAAGTACATGCCGGGCGAGGTGGCGTCCTTCATCGGGATGGCACCGGCCGACCAGCCCAAGTACGTCATCGCCGTGTTCGCCCACACGCCGGGCGGCGGGGGCGGCGCGATCGCCGGGCCGGCGTTCAGCGCGATGATGAATTACACACTGCGCCACTTCAAGATTCCGCCGACCAGTACGAAACCGCCCGAATTCGTCACCACCGCCTAGGGTGCCCGACGGTAGACGAAGGTATTCCGAGGAAAAGAAGGTAAGGTCTGACGCCGTGCCCGGCTATATCCGTCCCGCCTCCGTCGCGCCCGTCAGCCTGTCGACGGTGGAGACGCTGCTGGGCCTGCCATCCAGCTCCGATTCGGCTGATTTGACGGTCAGCGGCGTGACCCACGCCAGCGACCAGGTTCGGCCGGGCGACATCTACGCGGCGCTCCCGGGATCACGGCGGCACGGCGCCGAGTTCGCCCGGGCCGCGATGGACGGGGGTGCCGTGGCGATCCTGTCGGACCGGCCCATCCCGGGCGTGGAGAAGGTGCTCGTGGTGGACAACCCGCGCGAGGTGCTGGGTCCCGTGGCCGACCTGGTCTACGGCCATCCCTCCAAGCGGATGACCGTCCTCGGGATCACCGGCACGGCGGGCAAGACCTCCACCGCGTACCTGATCGAAGCCGGGCTGCGCGCCGCGGGGCAGATCACCGGACTTCTCGGGACGGTTGAAACCCGTCTGGGTGACTTGAGCGTGTCGAGTGTGAGGACGACACCCGAGGCGACCGATCTGCACGCGCTCCTCGCGGTCGCCGTGGAGCGGGGAGTGACCGCTGTGGTGATGGAGGTTTCCAGCCACGCCCTGGCGATGGGGCGCGTGGGCGGTGTCGCCTTCGACGTGGCCGCGTGGACCAACTTCGGCACCGATCACCTCGACTTCCACGCCGACTCCGCCGACTACTTCGCGGCGAAGGCCAAGCTCTTCGACGGCCGGGCGCTGGTCGAAGTGATCAACTTCGATGATCCCTCGTTGCGTACGATGATCCGACCGGGCACCGTCACCTACTCGGCGGCCGGCGCGGCCGACGCGACCTGGTACAGCTCAAATATCCAAGAAGATGGATTCGGGCAGCTCTTCGACGCGCACGGCCCGATGGGGTCGTTCCCGGCGCGGGTGTCCCTGCCCGGGCAGCACAACGTCTCCAACGCCTTGCTCGCCCTGGCCATGCTGACCAGCACCGGCATCCGTCCCGAGGTGGCGGCGGCCGGGGTGGCGGCCTGCCCGGGGGTGCCCGGACGGCTGGAACTGGTCTCGTCCGAGGGGTCGATCGTCGGCGTCGTCGACTACGCCCACAAGACCGACGCGATCGTCGCCGCCCTCGCCGCCTTGCGCGAACTGGCGGTCACCCGGGGTGGCAGGGTGATCAGCGTGATCGGCGCGGGGGGCGACCGTGACAAGGGCAAGCGGCCGCACATGGGCGCCGCCGCTGCGGACGGCTCCGACCTGGTGATAGTGACCGACGACAATCCCCGGACCGAGGACCCGGCCGCGATCCGCGCCGCGGTTGTTGAGGGCGCCGCCTCCAGCGGCATGGAGGTCGTCGAGGTGGCGGGGCGCCGGGAGGCGATCGCCGAGGCGGTGCGCCGCGCCCGGCCCGGTGACATCATCGCGGTACTGGGCAAGGGGCACGAGACCGGCCAGGAGGTCGGCGGCGAGATCCTGCCCTTCGACGACCGTGTCGAGCTCGCCGCCGCTCTAAAGGAGCATGAATGATCCCGATGCGGTTGAGCGAGATCGCCGGGATCGTCGCCGGGACTCTCCACGGCGAGGACGCTCTCATCACGGCGGATGTCGAGTTCGACTCGCGCAGGGTGCAGCCGGGCGGGCTGTTCGCCGCCTTCTCCGGAGAGCAGGCCGACGGCCACGACTTCGCCTCCGGTTCACCGGCGGCCGGCGTGCTCGGCACCAGGCCGACCAAGCTGCCCACAATCGTCGTCAAGGACGTGCGAGACGCGATGGGCGCCCTGGCCCGGGCCCTGATCGACCGGCTGCCCGGCCTCACCGTGGTCGGCATCACCGGCTCGTCGGGCAAGACCTCCACCAAGGACATGATCGGCCAGCTGCTGACGCGCCTGGGGCCCACCATCGCCCCGCCCGGCACCTTCAACAACGAGCTCGGCCTGCCCTACACGGTGCTCAAGGCGGACCACGAGACCCGCTTCCTGGTGCTGGAGATGGGCGCCCGCGGCCTCGGGCACATCACCCATCTGGCGGCCATAGCCCCGTACCGGATCGCCGTGGTGGTCAACGTCGGCGTGGCCCACATCGGCGAGTTCGGCTCGGTGGCCACGATCGCCGACGCCAAGTCGGAACTGGTGCGGGCGCTGCCGCCGGATGGGCTGGCGGTGCTCAACGGCGAAGACCCCAATGTGGCCGCGATGGCGGAGGTCAGCCCGGCGCCGGTGCGCCTCGTGCACACCCCGGAGATCACCCTCGACGAGGCCGGCCGGCCGAGCTTCGAGGTCAACGGCGAAAAGGTGGCCCTCCAGCTCAGCGGCGCGCACCAGGTGGGCAACGCCCTGCTCGCGGCGGCGGTCGCGACGCATTGCGGGCTGCCAGAGGCGGAAGTCCCGTCCGCGCTGGCCGGGCTGAGGTTGATTTCCGGCCGAAGGATGGATGTTTTCGACCGTGCCGACGGTGTCACGGTCATCGACGACTCATACAACGCGAACCCCTCATCGACCGCTGTGGCGCTGAAGGCACTTTCAGCACTGGGGCGGTCCCGCCGGAAGATCGCGGTGCTCGGGTACCATGCCGAGCTCGGCGACTCCGAACGGGACGGCCACGCCGAGGTCGGGGCGCTGGCGGCCGCGCTCGGCGTGGACGTGGTGATCGTGGTGGAGGAGTCGGCCGCGCCGATCCTTGACGGCGCGGCGTCGGTGCGGTCTTGGGAAGGTGAATCGGTGCTTGTCAGCGATCAGGCAGCGGCGGTCTCGGCGCTGCGGCAACGGCTTCGGCCGGGGGATGTGGTGCTGGTCAAGGGTTCGCGCTACCGCACATGGGAAGTGGCCGACTCTTTGCGGGCCGCCTCATGAGCGGACGCTTGCGGGAGCTCATCATGCGATTGGGATTCTCTCATGCATTGCAAGGCGCTAGCCGGGCGAAGCCGACCCAGGAGGCTTCTGCATGAGAGCCGTCATCGTAGCCACGGTCATTGGCTTTCTTCTTGCTCTGTTTGGTACCCCGTTCGCGATCCGCCAGTTCGTCAAGCTGAAGGCGGCGCAACCGATCCGGACCGACGCCCCGGTCGGCCCAGTCCCGCCGCACGAGGGCAAGCGCGGCACGCCCACGATGGGCGGGGTCGTATTCATCTTCGCCACTGTCGTGGCGTACGTGATCGGGCACATCGCTCTGCTGACCGTGCCGGAGAAGCAGATCGTGCAGATCACCCCGACTATCACCGCCCTGGTGCTGCTGGGACTGTTCGTGTTCTGCGGCGCGGTCGGGTTCATCGACGACCTGCTCAAGGTGCGGCGGCGTAACAGCGGCGGGTTGAGCAAGCGCGGCAAACTCTTCGGCCAGCTAATCGTGGGCGCGGTCTTCGGCATGGTCGCGCTGTACTACCCGAGCACCAACAAGGAGACCGTCGGCTCGACGAAGATCTCCTTCATCAAGGACATCCCGTGGCTGGAGATCGGCAAGGTCGGCGCGGTGATCCTGTTCGTCCTCATGATCATCGCGACCAGTAACGCGGTGAACATCACCGACGGGCTGGACGGCCTGGCGACCGGTGCCTCGGTCATGGTGCTGTCCGCGTTCAGCTTCATCGGATACTGGCAGTACCAGCACTGGTGCGGGGACTTCGACTACATCCGCAGCGGCGCGGAGTACTGCTATGCGGTACGTGACCCGCTCGAGATAGCGATGATCGCCGCGGCCGCCGCCGGTGCGGGTGTCGGGTTCCTTTGGTGGAACGCGTCCCCGGCCCGAATCTTCATGGGCGACACCGGCGCGCTGGGCCTGGGCGGGCTCATCGGCGGGGTGGCGATCGCGACCCGCACCGAACTGCTGCTGCCGATCATCGGCGGGCTCTTCGTCATCTGTCTGGGTTCCGTGATCATCCAGATGGTCTCGTACAGGACAACCGGCAAACGTGTCTTCCGCATGTCGCCGCTGCAACACCACTTCGAGCTGGTGGGCTGGAGCGAGGTGAATATCGTCATCCGGTTCTGGATCATCGGGGGGATCTGCGTGATCATTGGTCTGGGCTTCTTCTACAGCGACTTCCTGCGGGTCATGGGATGACCCGGCATCAAGATCAGGCAAATTGCGCGATCAAGGGGGGCCGGGGATGACCCGCGTTGTGGTCGCGGGCGGGCGGGTGGCCGGCGCGGCGGCGGCGCTGGCGCTGCACGGGCTCGGCCATGACGTCATCGTGGTGGACAGGTCGGCCGCCGACCCGCGCCTCGAGCAGGCGGGGATCCGGGTCATCATCGGTGAGCCCGAACCGGGCGAGCTGCTGCAGGGCATGGACGAACTCGTGGTGTCACCCGGGTTCGCGCCGCACCACCCGCTGTGCGTGGCCGCCCTGGTTAAGGGGATCGAGGTCTACAGCGAACCGGAGCTGGCCTGGCGCATGCGCGGGCCGAACTCTCCGATCTGGCTGGGCGTTACGGGTACCAATGGAAAAACCACCACCACGACAATGCTCGCGTCCATCCTCGCAGCGGCCGGATACCGGACCGCGGCCCTGGGCAACATCGGCATCCCGCTGGTGGACGCCCAGACCGGCTATGACGTGCTCGCGGTGGAGCTGTCCAGCTTCCAGCTGCACTGGTCGTCGCGGATGGCGCCGCACGGCGGGGCGCTGCTCAACCTGGCCGACGACCACCTCGACTGGCACGGCTCGTTCGAGCACTATGCGCTGGCCAAAACGGCGATCTGGCGCGGTGGGACGGCCGTGGGCAACCTCGACGACCCGGCGGTGGCGAAGCTCCTGGCGGAGGCGCCCGGGCGCAGAATCGGCTTCACGTTGGGGCGGCCGCAACCCGGGCCGCGACCCGGGCCGCGACCCGGATCGTTCGGTGTGGTCGAGGGGCGCCTGATCGACGCCGACGGCAACGAGCTGGCCCGGATCGAGGAGATCCGGCCGGCGGGGATGCACAACGTGGCCAATGCCCTGGCGGCGGCGGCGCTCGCGCGCTCGATCGGGGTCGCCCCGGCGGCCGTGCGAGCCGGGCTGGCCGGCTATGAGCCGCAGCCGCACCGCAACGCGCTCGTGTCCGTCGTGAATGGTGTGTCCTATGTAGACGATTCCAAGGCCACCAACCCCCATGCGGCGCAAGCCTCGCTCGAGGCGTACGACCGGATCGTGTGGGTGGCCGGCGGCCAGCTCAAGGGCGTGGACATCGACGAGCTGGTGCGGCGGGTGGCGCACCGGCTCACCGGCGCGGTGCTGCTGGGCGTCGACCGCGATCAGGTACGGCAGGCGTTGGCACGACACGCCAGCGGCCTGCGCGTAATCGAGGTCTCTCGAACCGATGATGGAGCCATGGGCGAGGTGGTGCGAGCGGCCGAGTCGATGGCGACAGCGGGCGATACCGTCCTGCTCGCACCGGCCGCGGCGTCGCTGGACATGTTCGACAGTTATGCCCATCGTGGCAAGGCTTTCGCACAGGCGGTCGGGTTGTTATGACCGCCGAGACGCAACGCCGGAGGGATCCACTGATGTGGGCCGCGGCGTTACGCGGGTTGCTCGACCGGCCGCTGGCCTCCTACTACCTGCTGCTGGCCAGCACGGCGCTGCTGCTCATCATCGGCCTGACGATGGTCTTCTCGGCCACCAGCGTCTCCTCCTTCGGCTCCTCCGGCAACGCCTACCGCGTGGTGGTCCAGCAGATCATCGCCGCGGTGGTGGGCCTCGCCGCGTTCTGGATCTGCCAGCGCCTGCCCCGCCGCACCTTCCGCGCGCTCGCCTCGATCACCGTGCTCGTCGCCCTGGTGCTGCTGATCGTCATGGACGGCCTGGCGGTCATGGCCAGCGCCGAGGTGATCCCCGCTCCCAGGATCGGCCCGATCGAGTCCGAGACGATCTGGCTCTACCTCGGGCCGCTCCAGGTGCAGCCGTCGGAGATCGCCAAGTTCGCGCTCGTGCTGTGGGGCGCGGATGTGTTGGCGCGCAAGGGAAGGCGCATCGTGCACTGGCGTGAGCTGGTCATGCCGTTGTTCCCCGCGGTCGGCGTGCTGTTCATCCTCGTCGGCTACCACGACCTGGGCTCGATGCTTTGCCTGCTGATCCTGTTCATCGGGCTGCTGTGGGCGGCCGGGGTGCCGCTGCGCTTCTTCGGCATCATGCTCGGCATCGGCCTGGTCGGCGTGGCCGCCCTGATCGTCGCGCCGGGCAAGGCCGATTACCGCTCAGAGCGCTTCGGCTCCTTCTTCCAGAACGACTCCGACATCGTCAACTGCGCCGTGGACCGGTGCTATCAGGCCAAGCAGGGGCTGCTGGCGCTGGCCGAGGGCGGCTGGTTCGGGACCGGCCTGGGCAACGGCAGCGCGAAATGGGCGTGGCTTCCCGCCGTGCAGAACGACTTCATCTTCGCCCTCATCGGCGAGGAGCTGGGCGTGGTCGGCTGCCTGGTGGTGCTGACGCTGTTCGCCGTGCTCGCCTACTCCGGCATGCGCATCGGCCGCCG
>Ga0075428_100008759_pt1 | contig 11223 bp, 16 predicted proteins | sample RhiMetdeltSRZDD2_FD_75291 | JGI IMG/M metagenome (GOLD analysis project Ga0075428, IMG submission 75291) | Populus rhizosphere microbial communities from Tennessee, USA - Rhizosphere MetaG P. deltoides SRZDD2 | ecosystem: Host-associated > Plants > Roots > Rhizosphere > Soil | place: USA... | reverse complement strand
CCCTTGCAGCTGGCCGACTCGCAGCAACTACGACTCAAGCGGCTGTACCCGGGCGCGCATTACCGTGCGACGACGTCGACGGTGCAAGTGCCGATCCCGCGCGCGGGTTCTGGCGTTGGGGCACCACGGATTCGTGATCTTGAACTGGTCGCCATGGTTGCCGGTCTGGTGCTGGCCCTCGATGGAAAGTCGCAGGAAGGTGTTGATATAACGAAGTTCGGAGGTTCGGCAATGAGTAGTGAGCGACAGGCGACATGACAGTCGTCCTGGTCGACCCTCGCCGCCCTTCGCTCGTTCCCGTCGAGGCAATTGACTTGCTGACCGGTGACGTCCAGTACACCGAGGAGATGCCCGTCAAGGTGCCGTGGTCGCTGCCCGCTGCGCGCCCGGCCTACGACGGCGAGGACGCTCCGGTGTTGCTGTCGTCGGATCGCGACCATCCCGCAGTGAAGGCGCGCCTGGCGGCGGGCGACAGGCTGATCGCGGCGCCCGACGCGGCTCCGGGGGAGCGGCTGGTCGATGCGGTGGCGATGATGGACAAGCTGCGCACGTCGGGCCCGTGGGAAAGCGAGCAAACACACGACTCGCTGCGGCGCTACCTGCTGGAAGAGACCTACGAGGTGTTCGACGCGGTGCGCGGTGGCAACGCCGACGAGCTGCGTGAGGAGCTCGGAGACGTGTTGCTGCAGGTGCTGTTCCACGCACGCATCGCGGAGGATGCGCCGCAGCATCCGTTCACCATTGACGACGTAGCGGATTCGCTCGTGCGCAAGCTCGGCAACCGTGTGCCCGCCGTGCTCGCGGGTGAGTCGATCTCGCTCGATGAGCAGCTCGCCCAGTGGGAAGAGCGCAAGGCACTCGAGAAGTCACGCAACTCGAGCATGGATGACGTGCCGACCGGACAGCCCGCATTGGCGTTGGCGCAGAAGGTTCTTGAGCGAGTTGCGGCCGTGGGGCTGCCCGCCGATCTGATCCCCGACACCATCACATCGGTGACGGTCGCCGCTGGTTCCGATGGCGAAAATGCTTTGCGCTCAGCAGTTTTGGAATTCATGGACACCGTGCGCCAGGCCGAGCACGCCATCGCGGCGGGGCGTCGTGGTGAGGACGTGCCGGAGGAACTCGACGTGGCGACGCTGGGCGAGATCTCCGAGGAGGAGTGGCGGGCCTACTGGCCCACCCCAACCGTGGGCCCCGCTCCGGAGGAGTCGGGAGACACCGAGCCCGCGCCGGACCGCATTCCGGAGCCGACGCCCGCCGACGTGCCCGAGCGGGGACCGGTAGAGGTGCCGGAACCCGCGCCGGTGGAAGTGCCCGAGACCGAGCCTGCGCCCGAAGACGTCTCGACGGAAGAGGCCCTCGCCGACGAGTCCGACGAGGACGTCGACGACAGCGAGCACGCCGCCGAGAAGTTCAGCGCGTAACCGCGCACGAAAATTAGGAAAATTCCCGCTTCATTGCCCGCCATTGTTGGGATCGGTAGCCAAACACGCGCGCTGTACTAACGGCAACGGCGCCAACCAGACGGCGCCCCGTGAAAGGACAACAGACAGTGAAACTTGTACCCGCCAACATCGAGCAGATGGCCAATCGCGTCGATCGCCAACCCAGCCTGGCGATCGGGATCAGCAGCGGCCTGCTCGCCTTCTGGTCCATATACCGCGTGTTCTGGTCGCTCTACCTCGCGCTGACGTACGACTTCCTGTTCGGGTCGCTGATCTTCCAGGTAGTGCTGTGGGGTGTGATCGGCGCCGTCGCCGCGATCGCTTCGATCGCGTTTCTGACCCGCTACGCCAAACCGGCCGACACCACTGAACACAACCAACCCTGAACCACGGTTCCCTGCCCGCCTCACGGGCGACATTGTCGCTACTGACGACTTTGTCGCCACGAGGCGGGCACTTGTCGGGTCTCAAACTTCGTGGCGAACGGCGATGCCCTGACCAGCGATTTGTCGTCGTCTCACTGATTGGCGAGCGGTTGCGTCTCATTTACGTGACGAATTCTCGGTCGGTGGTTGAAGTCAGCCGAATCGTTGGCGGTACCGGGCGTCGGCGTCGCTGCGGACGGTCCGCGCAAAGTCAAGGGATTCACCGCGCAGATAGCCAGCCACACCGAGCGCCGTGGCGATAGAGCCGGGGATCCAGGCGGCCCATGCAGCCTCGTTACCGGCGAAACCGGCGAGCCACGGCGCGAGGAACAACGCAAAACCGACGACGGCCATGGTGAAGTAGTCACGTGTGGGGTCGGCCGCGAGCATTGACCACATCGCGATCACCGCGGTGAAGCCACCCAACCCGACCGTGACGGCGACGGCGGCCGGGGATGATTGCGCGACCGTGGCTCCCAGCACCACGGTGCCGAGCCCAATGACAAGTGCTGCTCTACTGATCCAATCGGCCACGGCGCTGGGTCTCGCCTGGCTGCTGGTGTTCTCGTTGATGCCATATATGGTGGGCGGCCTGCTGCTTAGCCATCCGATCGCGCCGAGGGCCATGGCGAGGAATCCGACCACCCATGCCGTCCATGCGGCTGCTGGATCTGGGACGAATCCTGCGCCGAGCCAGGGCAGCAGGAACAGTACAAAACCGGCCACGAACAGCCCCCAAAGACTGGGGGTCTGATTACGTGCCAGCAGTGACAGGAGCGCGAAGAGGGCTATAAAGGCCCCGAACCCCAATGTGAGACCTTGCCCAGCTGGTGTTGAAGTCAGCGTGATCGACGACACGACGGCGCCGATGCCCGCTATCAGTGCGGCCGAGCCGATCCAGTATGTCGGTGTACTCCTCACTAACCCGCTGAGGCTCGATCCTGCGTCGGCGCGGGTGCGGTTAGTCAGTTCAGTTGGGGCAGTTGATTTCTGCGTCTGAAGTCTTGGGTTTTGCATTGGTGGTTCCTATGAATTCTATTGGTTGAATAGGGATTTGAGCGTCGCTGCCGCAGTCGATTGGGGCGCGACTTCGAGTGCTCAGGCGTCCTGCATCTCAAGTTGAGACCATGGGGCTGGTGGCACTGCGCCTCCGTCAGATTCCCATCGCTCAAGTGCGATGGGTGAGAGCAGGCGATCGTCCGCGCGGCGAGTGATCCCGAGTAGTTGGTCGGGTGTCGACGCGTCGTTGACGCTGGCCGCAGCTGTCACCACGTTGTAGGCATGCGTGGGCTCGGTGTACGGGGGCACCACCAGCAGGTCCAACCTCCCGAACCGCGGACCGAACACAGATACGACGTTCGGCCACTCTTGGTGGGCACTGACGATTACCTGTTCGCCCTGGTGTTTGATGCTCAGTGGTGCCGGGGACCAGTCACTTTCGTGGTAGAGCACGCTGTCGATTGAGCCGAACCGTAAGGAGAGCGCTGCCAGAAGTGAGGGAATTTCGCTGGCCAGTTCTGTCGATCGGGGCCACCAGGCGCCTTGGACAAACCCGCACGACCGGTGTGCGGGCTTCAACCGCATTCGCAGGGCGCCTAGGGCTGGCCGGCGCACTGATGCGTCGGGGATGTTCTCGTTGATTGTTAACATCTGCTGCCTTCCGTTGTTGTGGGATGTGTGTCACGGCGAGTTGTGTTCGGGTGCCAGGGTTGTCGAGCGCAGGGGGGTTCGCCGTCGTTGCGCTCGATGTCCCCAACAGCCACCACGGTGAACGAAGGTGGATATCTTCCATGGTGGTATGAATTTGCGTGACTGGCTTGCCGCCGTTCGACAACTGCAGGGCCGGTCTTTGTCGCGGTAGAACAGGGCAGGATCGGTCGGTCGGTCATCGCCGCACTCGATGTCGCGCGGGATCTTTGGTATCCGGAGATTCTTGCCGAAGGCGCCGTCGCGGCCCACGCATTGTCAGCGGTCGTCACGCCCGTATGCGACGGCGGCGATGAGCCACAACACGGCGATGATGAGGAATACCGCCCCGATCGGGTCGATGTCAAACATATGGGAACTGCCTCGGTTTGACGCGGGCCGTGCCCGTGCCGGATGCGGAAACCGGCGCGGGAGTATTCGCGGGTACAGGTGGTCGCGCCGCAGGACCGAGGCGCTGGCCTGACTGCTCGCCGACGTGGTCACCGATGCCGAACCTGTCATCACTGCCATCGTTGGACGGCGAGGCTTGCAGCGCACTCGAACAGAGTTCGGCCGCGCTGCGCGCGGGATCTTCGCCGGTGAGTTCGGTGATGACGGCACAGAGGGTTCTGTTTTGGGCGAGTAGCTCAGCTTCGCGGGCTTGAAGTTCGCGAATTCGGTGGTGGGCCTTGTTGAGTTCGTCGTTCAGCGTGGCGAACGTGGGAGCTGTTGGAGACATGGGACTTCCTCTTAACCGTCTGTGGGTGTTGTCTTTCGATCGGTTTGCGATCTCACTGCGGTGCGGGCTGGCTCAGGTCAGCGATGTGAAGGCCGTAGGGCACTGCTTTGAGGAGCGTGACCGCCAGGGGAGTGCCATTGGGCAGTCTGTAGGTGCGCCGTTCACCAGCGCGTGCCCCTGTGATCGCGGCGCCCAACGGGGACTCGATGGAATAGACGGGCATGTCGGCGAATTCGGCGCCGTGTACGCCCAGCAGGAAAGTCTCGGTGTCCCCGGTGGCGTCGCGGCGGATCGTGACGACCATGCCGGGTTCGGCTATTCCGTCGTTGGGTGGGTCCTCACCGACGACGGCGTTGATCAGTAGGTCATGAATCTGTTGCATTCGTGTCTCCCACGCGCGTCGGACGGCGGTGGCGTTTTCGTCGGTGCCCTCATCGGCGATTCCGGCTGAGAACAGGAAACGCAGGGTGTCCAGTTCGCGGTGTAGCCGCTCGTGGGCTTGCGGCGAGATCCAGACACGTGTCGTGGTGGCCATGTCAGTTCCTTTCGTTGCGCGAGTTCGCCAGCGCAGTGCCGTATTTGACGACTCGCTAACGCCTCGGCGTGGGTGGTGGTTGGGCGCATCGTTCGCTTCGCCAATAGGGCGTCGGGCACGCACCGGTGAGCCTGGTAGCGGAGGCACGTTGATGTTCGTCGCGCCGGGCTCCGTCAGGTTGCGGCCGGAACGCGACGCGCTGTCGTTGTGCGCTTGGCGGCGGGTCGAGGACGGGAGCTGTTGCGTCGCGGTGGGACAGACTGTGACCGTGGGGGTTTCGGCGTGTGCATTCCGTAGGGGACCGCCTTGAGGAGCGTGGCGGGCAGGTTGGCCCCGCTGGGGATGGAGTAGGTGCGCTGTTCGCCAACGTGTGCGCCGGCGATCGCGCGCCCGAGCGGTGATTGCATCGAGTACACGTCGATGTCGGCGTCTTCGACACCACGCACGCCGAGCAGAAACGTTTCGATCTCGCCGGTGTCGTCGTAGCGCACGGTCAGCACCATTCCCGGTTCGGCGATGCCGTCATCGGGCGGATCCTCACCGACGACGGCGTTGCCCAACAGCTCCTGAATCTGGTGGATGCGTGCTTGTCGCGCCAAGTGGGCGGCCATGAGATTGTCGTCATAGTCCATGAAGTCCTCAGGGACTTCGATGCCGCGCTGTGAACGCAGGGCGGCCAGTTCGGTCTTCAGGCGGGTGTGGGCCTCGCGTGTCATCCAAAGACGTTCGGTGCTAGTCATTTCGGGGGTGTCCTTTTCGTTGAGGTAGGGGTTGTCGTCAGGGGCGGGCCGGTGGCGGAAGCGCCGCCCCTGACGACTCGGGCACCCGTGACGAGGGTGGATCACGGGCGTTGTGGACCGCAGGTTTGGGTGTGTTAGCGCCCGGTTCGGCGTAGCGGGTCGAAGTCGCGCAGGGCTTCGGGTTGCTTGCCGGTGGTGATCTGTTCGGCCAGAAGCCGGCCGCTCACCGGGCCGTGCGCGAGCCCCCACATACCGTGGCCGCCCGCGACGTAGACCCCTCGTGACATCTCCCCGATCAGGGGGCGGCCGTCGGGGGTGACCGGGCGCGGACCAACCCAGATGTCGCTGCGTTCGGCCCAGCGCACCCCGTCCAGCAGTGGGCTGGCGGAGGCGACGATGGCGCCCACCCGTGCGGGTACCGCCGGTTCGTGCGGGTCGCGAAACTCCATGGTTCCCGACACGCGCAATGCGCCGTGGTAGGGCGTGCACGCCACCCGCACGTCGGGCAGGTAGATGGGCCCGGGGATGGGGCGGTCCACCGGCACGGTGAACGAGTAGCCGCGACCGGCCTGCACCGGCACGCGCACCCGGCTACCCGCCAGCCGGGATAGCCATGCGCCGGTGGCGATCACCGCGGTGTCGGCGGTCAACGGCATGCCGCTGCGCGGGTAGACCGTGATGCCGCTGCCGGAGCTGAACACGCTGCGCACTTCTGCCGTGCGCATCGTTGCGCCGCGGTCGGCGACCGCTTGGCCCAGCGCGTGCACGAATCGGCCGGGGTCGACGAAGCGCTGACCGTTGATGCTCAGCGCGGCGGTGATCGCCGGTGATGCCAGGGGCACTTGTTCGCGCAGTGCCTCACCGGATAGTGCGGTGACAGACATTGTCTGCCCGGCGTTTTCGAGCGCGCGAAGCTCGCGCATCATGCGTTCGGCTTGTTCGGTGCTGCGGAACAACGCGGTGATCGGGGCGTCGGTGACCGGTGCGTCGACACCGTTGGCGACGAGCACGTCGAAGGCTTCGATGGCTTCCTCGTTGAGCGGCACGTTGGCGCGTACCGCCCGTTTCCACGACGAACGGCGACAGTTGGCGACGAATTGCGTCAGGAAGACCCCGAGTGCGGAGTCGGCGGTCATGGGGATGTGCAGCGGGGCGGCCGGGTCGAGCAGCGCGCGCAGCCCGTAGCGCAGCACGCCTGGTGAGTTCAGCGGAAGGGTTAACGCCGGTGAGATCCAGCCGGCGTTGCCCCACGACGCGCCGGCGGCCACGCCGGTGCGGTCCACCACGGTGACATCGACTCCGCGCTCCTGCAGGAACCACGCCGTCGACAAGCCGACGATGCCCGCACCGACCACGATCGCCGACCGGGGCCCGCCGTCAATGCGCTCGCCGCCGCCCATCACAAACCTCCACATCTTGATCTTTCGTTGCTATCTCCATGGTGGCCTGCACCACGCGGGAACCGTTTGCTGGATTCCGACAAGCAGCCGATGCCAGATTGTGGCGATCCGACAACGCGGCCTCTTGAGCGCGCCGGTCCCCTGGAAGCAATGAGTGCACGCCGAGTGAAAAGCACGAAAAACGACGCAGGTGGCTTTTTATTTTTTCTGACGTATGGTCGGGGGCAGGTGGTTGCCACTTCGATTAAGGAGCGACAATGGCTGACAAATTTCCGGGCAAAAGTCTTCGAAAGCCCGCACTGTCTATCAAGGAACGACGAGCTGCCAAGCGCGCCAAGGCCGTAGAGTCGACACCGATTGTGCGCAAACGCAAGCGCTGACCGTACAGGCGGTTTTGTCCGCCGGTATATCAAGAATGCGACACGGATGCCGATAACCGGTTGTTGCCAGTGTGGGCACGCCCTTTTTCATGCGTGTCGGCTACCGGGGGGAATCAGTTCGATCGTCACGCTGGACACGAATGTGCGAATCGAGTCGAAGTTATGCGGCCACCACGACGGCCACGGCGAGTTGCTCGTCGGTCGAGCACCGGTACACCGCGCAGCAATTTGCCGGGCGCCGCTCTTGGGTCCGGCCGGATCGATGTGTCGTAGGCATGGCGGGGTGATGCAATGTATGCCCACAAGCCGGCTGGACCGGGCGGGCTAAGCAGTACTGGTGGTTACCGAGCGCAATGGGACGCACCCCCCGCGTTGATGCCCCGGCGGCGTCACATTTCGCCGTCGGACCCACCGTGGTGGTCTGTCCTCGATGCAGGACGGGCCTCCTGCGCCGCGCGCATCCCGATCGCAAGCAGTTCCTCGGCGGTCGACACGTCGTCGGGGTCGGCCGCCGTCATCACGGCGGTGTGCGCAGCGACCGGGTCGGTGTCGGGGGGAACCACCAGCAGCACGAGCGTTCCGAACTTCTTGCCGCTGACTGTGAGTGTGTTCGGCGATGTGTTGCTGGGCTCGAGGATCACGCTGTGGCCGCGAAACTCCATCCGCAATGATGCTGAGGCCCAGCTGTTCTCGTCGTAGATAACCCGTTCGATGGTCCCCGACCCCGACGACAACGCCGACAGTAGGAACCGAAGCTCGACGTACAGTTGGTCGGTTAGCGGCCACCAGCCGCCCTGCACAACGCCTGCAGAACGGTGCGCGGGCTTCAACCGTAATCGGGGATGCGTGATCGTCCATCGGCGAGCTTGGGAGATGTCGAAGGACAACGGTGGTGCGGACATGAGTGGGCTCTCCCGTACTTGTGAATGAATGGGCTACATGAGGATTGGCGACGGCTTTAGGGCTGGCTGGGTTTGTGCCCGTCGTTGTCGACCAAGTTGTCTAGGTCGTGTTGCCATCGTGTGAAGCGGATGCGGTCACAAACGGCCCGGGTGAGGGTGAACAGGGTCGCTGCGATGGCGGCCACGCATATCCAGATCACGAGCGCGCCCATTGCCGCTTCCGCGGCGGCACGGCTGGTCGGGGCTGGTGCGGGGACCTGCGATCCGTTGTCGTCGACCCAGATCTCAAGGGTGTCACCAGCCTTGGCTGTAGATTGCGCCTTGACCGTGCCGGTGTGTTCGGCGCCGGCGGCAGTCCATCGGGCCGACACGGTGGTGGTACCTGTTCGCAAGATTTGTTGGGAGGCAGGGACGTCGGTGACCGTCGCGGCCACGGTATGGCGGATGTGGGCCTGCTCGGCGTAGATATGGCGGCTCGAGTCATAGACTGCGGTCCCCACGGCGGCGGCGATCGGGGCGGCAAGCAGCGACACCACGACAGCCAGCACTAGGACCAGTGCCTCGATCCGATCGATGGTGCGGACCAGTGGATCGCGGCCGGCCAGGCGCAGCAGAACGGGCCACCGGGGTAGACGCACGGTGAAGGTGTCCATCGCGGCTTCGTCAGCACGGCGGTGAGCCGTCCCGCGTTGATCGTGGGGACCGTGGGATTTCATCGACATCCCCGCTCAGCGAGTCGGCGTCGCCCGGTGGCGCCCCGATTGCTAACGGTGTGATCGGCAGGTATGGCGTCGAGTCGCTTGCTGGCGATCATCACCCACCTCCACAGCTCGACCATTGGTTATCTCCATGGTGGTGTGGATGGCGGTCGCAGGGTTTGCCCCAGTTAGACAACGTCGCCGTGGCGCTTTGTCGTGTTTCGACAGCGCATCGTCAGTCGGTGTCGGTGGCCGCGAGTTCGATCATCATGGCCAGCCGCTTTTTGGCGTCGTCGAGTTGCAGATTGGTGATCTCGGCCATCTTGCGCAGCCGGTAGCGCACGGTGTTCTCGTGTACGCCCAGCCGGTTGCCCGCTTCGGTCGGGTCGCCCTGGGCCTCCAGCCAGGCCCGCAGCGTCGGCACGTAATCGGTTGTGTGGTCGCGGTCGTGGCGGCGCAGTTCGGCCACCGGTCCCCGGTCTGGGGATCGACCTGAGCGCGCCGCGGTGCGCAGCCGCTGCAGCAGGATGTCGTCCCACGATTCGTCGTAGGCCGGAGGCGTGGCACCGGTAGGCCATATCTCGTGCAGCGCCAGACACTCGTCGGCCTCGTGGCGGGCCGCGACGAGGTCGGCCACCTCGGCGGGCCCGCTGATGCCGGCCAATACCGCCATCCGCTCGGGAAGTGCTGCCCGCAGACCGGTCACCCAGCGTCGCGCCGTGTCCACCTGCTCGCCGGGCAGCAGGGTGTAGACGGTGTTGCCGGCCAGCGCGCTGCGCCCGGGCCGTGACCAGCCGAACCCGGTGGTGGCGCGCTCGAACGCCAACAGCAGCGCGGCGTCTCGCTCGGCCCCGATGAACGCCTGCACCGCGATCACCCGCAACAGGGTGTGCGGAAGGCCCAGTCGGCTGGCCGCCGTGGCGGCATCGGCGGTGCCCTCCAGCAACCGGATCACCAGTTCGGATTCGACCTGGCGCTCCAGATCCGCGCTGGCACGCGAGCGCAACAGGTGCAGAGCAACCGTGCGGGCGCCGTCGGCCAACGCGGTGAGCGCGGCCCCCTTCAGCGGCGCCCGACACTCCACCCACACCGATCCCATGAGTTCGCGACCCGAGCGCACCGCCACCACCATGCGCCCGGTCATCCCGTGATCAGGGTCGCGGGTGACGAATACCGGCGCGTCGGAGGCCGCCAGATGGGTGTACACGCCGCGGGCGTCGAAGAATGCGCGCAACTGCTCGGGTGCCTGCCGTTCGACGATGGTCGCCACCCGCGCCGGGTCGGCGTCTTGCTGCCGGCGGGAATAGGCCAGCACGCGGGAGAGCCGGTCCTCGATGATGACCGCGCCGCCGCTGGCCTCCGCCAAACTGTCGGCCAGTGCGAACAGATCCGTTGGGCCACGCCCGGATTCGGTTTCGCGGCCTTCCAAGACTAGTCCGTAGATGACCGCGGCCAACTCGCTCCAGGTCATCGCCGGGTCGACCACCATCACCGCGACCCCCTCGGCCGCACCGGAGAATGCGGTGTCGTCATCGTCGCCTTCGCGGATCAGCACGACAACGGCCCGCGCTGATGCGGCCCAGCGCACCGCCTCTTTGACTGAGCGCGCACCGATGCCCAGCAGCACGTCGCCGACGACGGTGCGATCCTCGGTGCGCTCATGCATGACGACGCTGCGCAACTCGGTCGACCGCGGTATCGGGCAGAACCGCAACCGGACGCCGTAGCTTCCCAGCACGTTCACCAGGCGGTCTAACGTGACCACGAGCCCCTCCGCAGGCCGAACCGATCAACCAGCCTAACCAGCAGCCCACCGAGCGGTCGGTGAATCACAGCTCCGTCGAATCGGTGTGGTCGCCGGGACCGTCGTTGTCGGTCATGAAGTCGTTCACGATGGCAGCCTCGGGGGCTGTTCGCCTCATAGCCCAGGCAGATCGTCGTCGTAGGCCCTTTCGCCGTAGCGCTGAACAGTTTTGGCGACGGTGAGCAGGACGACGCAGGCGTCGACGGCGTGCAGGCCGTGGCGGGTGGAGGGGATGACGAGGTGATCGCCCATTGGGGCTGTTCCGGTTCTCAGTGACCCGATGGTGGGGTCAGTTGACGGTGAAGGTCGGCGACGTAGCCGTCGTAGGCGGCGGCGACCGTGTCGAGGTCGACCTGCTCGGGCAGGTCGTCGGCGTTTTGACGGGCGATCAGGTAGGCCGCGGTCGCCTCGACGACACGCTGCTCCTCGGCAGCGATCTGCGCAACCACGGCGGGGTCGGCGTGCATGC
>Ga0075428_100008758_pt1 | contig 11224 bp, 9 predicted proteins | sample RhiMetdeltSRZDD2_FD_75291 | JGI IMG/M metagenome (GOLD analysis project Ga0075428, IMG submission 75291) | Populus rhizosphere microbial communities from Tennessee, USA - Rhizosphere MetaG P. deltoides SRZDD2 | ecosystem: Host-associated > Plants > Roots > Rhizosphere > Soil | place: USA... | reverse complement strand
ACCGTCTCTTCCAGGAATGCCCCGAGGTTGAAGCAGGGGATGACGACGGCGACGGCGTGGGTCGGGGCCGGGTCCACGGCGCTCAGCCGCGGCCGAGCCCGAGCAGCCGGTGGCCGGCACGAAGGGGCGCGGCCAGCCGCCAGCTCCACGAGTCGCGCAAGGCGGCGACCCGCGCCTGTGAGGCCGCCACCTCCGCCGCGAGACGCGCCCGCTCCTCCTGCACGGCCTCGAGGCGACGGCGCAGCTCGGCCAGCTCGTCGGGGGCGGCGGCGGGCTCCTCCCTCCGGCGACGGAGGTCCTCGAGCCGGACGACGGCGTCCGAGAGTGCGGGTATGAGTCGGCGGTTGACGTCGCGCTGCAGCGCCAGCCAGCTCGAGTGGACCCAGGAGAACTCGATCTCGAGGGCGACCGACGTCTCCGCCGGATCCGGCCCGGCGACCGTCCCCGGCTCGGCGATGGCCATGGCGGCGATCGCGCATCCCTGGCAGGGCGCCGGCGTGCGCCCCTCCCCCAGCTCCGCGGCGAGGGCTCGGCGCGCGGCGTCGAGCTGCGCCGCCGTCGCCTCACCGACCTTGCCGAATCCCGCCTTCTCGCCGTCCTTGATCGTGCAGCAGGGAGTCACCCATCCATCGGCGGTGACGAAGGCCCCGCGCTTCAACCACGGGCACGCCCGTCGTGACGGCTCGAACCCGGCGAACAGCTCGTCGAAGAAACCACGCGTGGACGCGGTCCCGTCCAGGACGATGCCGTAGACCGGCTCGGCCCGGAGACGCCCGACGTGTTCGCGAAACTCCCGGTCCGAGAGCATCTGGCTCGCGAGCGACGGATCGTAGTGCCTGCGGTAACCGGGCATCGGATTGAGGGGCTGAAGGTTGATGCCACCGTCGAGCCCGAGCCGGCGGTAGAGAGCGACGAAGGATGGCAGCTCGCCGACCGTGTCCTTCAGCACCGTCACCGCCAGCCCGATCGCCGGCCGGCGCAGGCCACGGGCGTCGCGTTCGCGCACGAGCCGGCCCAGCCCTTCGATGACCTTCGCGATGATCCCCCCGCGCAAGCGCTGGAACGTCTCCGCGTCCAGGGACTCGAAGGAGACCATGACCTTGTCGAGATCGGCGTCGAGGAGGCGCGCGACGTTCTCCGCGCTCAGAAGGCTGCCGTTGGTGATGCACGACACACCGATTCCGCGCGCTCGCGCCGCGGCCACCATCTCGAAGAACTGCGGCTGGAGAAGGGGTTCGCCCTCGCCCTGGAGCTCGAGGTGCGTGGTTCCGGGGAACGCATCGAGCGCCGCCCGGAAGGTGGCCAGGCTCACATCCTGTTGAACCATATGGCGCCCGACGCAGAAGCCGCACGTGAAGTTGCAGCGCGTCGTGGGCTCGATCTCGAGGAACTGGACTGCCTGCACGCCCTGCTCCTGACGGCCCTTGGCCGGGATCGCCAAACCTCATGGATGCTACCATCCAGCGGGACCCAAGGCGAGATTTCGGGCCGGTGTCCGAGGGGCTTTCGATGCTGGAGAGGCCGAGCGTCGAGTACAACCTGGCCGATCACTGCAACCTCGGCTGCACCGCGTGTGCGCGCGGGTCCCCCTTCCTCGCGAAGAAGTTCGCCGGAGTCGAGCAGTTCACGCGGGAGCTCCGGATGCTGGCGGGCGGACTTCACTGCCGCGAGGTGCGCCTCGGCGGAGGAGAGCCGCTCCTTCATCCGCAGCTGCTCGACTTCCTGCGGGCGGCGCGTGAGAGCGGGGTCGCGGATGAAGTGGTGCTGCTGACCAACGGAGTGCTCCTCCATCAGGCGCCGATGGAGCTGTGGGAGCTCATCGACGGCATGTGGCTCAGCCTCTATCCGGGCGTCACCGTCCGCATACCGATCCCCGAGTGCGAGCGGCTGGCCGCGCTCCACGGAGTGAAGCTGTCCGTGCGACGAGCGGACGAGTTCGCCCACATCCTGCTGAACCAGCGCAACGACGACGACGAGGCCGTCGAGCTCATCTACCGGACCTGCAAGGCGGCCCGGGAGTGGTCGTGCCACACCGTGCACGACGGCCGCTTCTACAAGTGCAGCACCGCGCCCTTCACGGCGGAGCGCGTGGCTCTTCTCGGAGGGCAGTTCGAGGAGAACCCGCGCGACTCGGTGCGACTGGACGACGCGGCGCTGCCGGCCGCGCTGGCCGCCTATCTCGAGGACGAGCGGCCGCTGGCCGCCTGTGCGTACTGCCTGGGCAGCAGCGGTCCGGCCGTCCCCAACCGCCAGCTCGGCAAGCGAGGCGTCGCGGACGCCCTGGCCGAGGACCACCGCGCCGTCGCGGCACGCGTGGGGGACAGGCTCAAGGCCGAGCGCGACGCGGCCAGGCTCGCGTGAGCGCGTCCCCTTCCCCGGGCCCCTACCCGGTGCGGCGCCCGTCCTACGCGTCCCCGGACCCGTTCGGGCTCGTGTGGACGCTGGTGCGGACGGACTTCAAGGTCCGCTATCACGGAACGATCGGCGGGTTCGTCTGGGCCCTCCTGAAGCCGCTCACGATGTTCGTCGTCCTCATGGGCGTCTTCTCCCTCATCTTCCAGGCCGACCCGAACTACCGCCTGAACCTCATCATCGGCCTGTTCCTCTGGGACTTCTTCTCCGAGGGGACGAAGGTGGGTATGACGTCCCTGGCTGCGAAAGGCTTCCTGGTCACCAAGACGCGCTTCCCCAAGTGGATCCTGGTCGTGACGTCGATCTCCAATCCCACGATCACGCTGGCCGTCCTCGCCACCGCCATCGTGATCACGAGCGCGCTCAGCGGCCACCCGCCCGGCCCGGGAGCGATCGGCCTCGTGGCCCTCTACCTGCTCGCGCTGGGCTCGATCGTGGTCGGCTTCGCGCTCGCCACCAGCGCGCTGTTCCTGCGTTATCGGGACTTGAACCAGGTGTGGGAGCTGCTGCTGCAGGCCGGATTCTTCGTGGCGCCGGTCGTGTACCCGCTCTCCATCCTCCCGGAGCGCGTCCATTTCCTCATCTACTGCTGGCCTCCCACCGCGGCCATCCAGTTCGTCCGCTCCGTCCTCGTGCTGGGCGTGGTGCCGTCGCTGCGCGCGCACGCCATGCTGGCCGCGGCCTCGATGGCATCGCTGGCGACAGGGGCGCTCCTCTTCCGGCGTTTCGCGCCGCGATCGGTGGAGTACCTGTAGCGGAGGAGCTACGAGACGATCTTCGCGTCCCCGGACGGCGCGGCGGCGTGCGTGGACTCCTGCAGATAGGCTTCGTAGACTTCCGTGGGCGTGCCCGTAGCGGCGACACGTCCGCCGTCGAGGAGGAGCGCGCGGTCGCAAAGGTTCACGGCCCGTTCGTCGTGGCTCACGAGCAGCATGGTGTGGCCCGCCGCCTTGAGTTGACGATAGCGCTCCTCGCAGCGCGCCCGGAAGCGCGCATCCCCGACGGCAAAGACCTCGTCCAGCACGAGCACCTCGCGGACGGCCTTGAATGCCACCGCGTAGGCCAGGCGCGACGCCATGCCGCTGGAGTAGTGCCGCAGCTCCAGGTTCGCGAAGGGCTCCAGCTCGGCGAAGGCCAGGATTTCCTCGGTGGCGCTCCTCACGTCGGCCAGGCTCATCCCCATCACGGTACCGAGGAGCATGATGTTGTCGATGGCGTCCAGGTCGGGGTTCCAGCCCACCCCCAGCTCGAGGATGGGCGTGATCGGCGCCTGCACGACCACCCGGCCCCGGTCGGGCACGTAGATGCCGCAGAGAACCTTGAGCAGCGTGCTCTTGCCCGAGCCGTTGCGGCCGATGATCGCCAGTGACTCGCCGGCGCTCACCTCGAAGCTCACCGACCGCAAGACCTCGAGGCGTCGGAAGGTGGGGGGGCTCAGGAGGCCCAGGACGTGCTCACGCACCGTTTCGCGGCGGACGTTCGGCACGCGGAAGGCCTTGGCGACATCCCGCATTTCGATGATGCTCACGAGAACCTGCTCACCGTCGTGACAGGGCGTCGATGGACGCGCGCAAGGACGACGTCCAACGCCAGATGCGCGAGGACAGGATCGATTCCAGCCGGTATTGGAGAGCGGTCAGCCGCTCCTCTCGCGCCGCCAGGTCGTTGCGCGCGACTTCCGTGTGATGGTAAAGGAGCTTGACGTCCTCGCGCGAGGACGCCAGCTCGCGATCGAGCCGTGTCACGACGTCGCGGGCGGATGAGAGCTCCTGGCGGCAGTCGGCGAGCTGTGCCCGCACCGCGGCCAGCTCCTCGCCGCGACGCGCCAGGTCCTCCCGGAGCACCGCCCGCTCCTGCTCCAGGGCCTCGACCCCGCGATGGCGCAGGGCCAGATCGAGGCGGACGCTCCAGGGGTCGTAGGGCGTCAGCGAAGACGGCTCGCGCAGGAACGAAGCGCCCGCCTTGAAGCCGTCGTATTGCACGTGCCAGCCGCGCGCGCGCTCCTCGGCGGAGAAGCGGGGCCCTCGCTCCTTGAACACCTTGCGCTCGCCGTGCGCCTGCCCGCGGATCGGGTAGTGGCGCAGGAGGAAGCGCAGCGGGAACACGCGGCGGCCGGGGAACCGCGCCTCGTGGCCACCGGTGGACACGAGGTCGAGGGATCCCGGCTGCTTCTTCCAGCAACGCACCTGCAGGCGGTCGAAGAGCGCGCCCGGCTCGTAGAAGCGGAAGACCTCGCGAGGATCGTCGCCCTTCCGGAAGCCGTCGTCGACGGGCATGAAGTTGTAGACGGCGAAGTCGATGGCGTTGAAGCCGAGGCGGTCGACCTCTTCGATGCCGCGGGCGAAGCCGATGTCCGGCCAGGGGCTTTCGCGGAACTCGTCCGCGTCGGCGTTGACGACCCAGTCGGTGGCGAGCTCGGCGGCGAGGACCTCCTTGCGGCGGACGATGCGGGCCAGCGAGAAGCCCTCGCCCTCCAGCGGCTCGATCTCGAGGAGGCGGTCGCGCTGCACGCGACGGGCCTCCTCCACCGTGCCGTCCGTGGAACCCTGGTCGAGCAGGTGGACGCGCACGCCCTGGTCCATGAGGTCGGCCAGCACGGTTCCGATGATGTCTTCCTCGTTGTAGGCGGCGACGATGGCCGTGATGGTCATTGCGCGCGGCATGCCGCCAGAAGCTTACACTGCAGCGTGCGGATCCTCCTGACCGCCCATGCCTTCCTGCCGCGGTCGGTGGCGGGCGTCGAGGTCTACACGGCCCGGCTGGCCCGCGCGCTCCAGGAGGCGGGGCACACCGTCCGCGTCCTCACCGCGGCCCACGATCTCTCGGCCGTGCCCTACACCGTCCGCCGCCGGGAGCTGGGCGCGCTCGACGTCGTCGAGATCGTGAACACGCGCGGGCCGGGCACCCTGGAATCCACGTACCGCGTGCCCGCCATCGATCGGGCCCTGGACGGCATCCTGGACGAGTTCCGTCCGGACTGCGTCCACGCCCAGCACTTCCTCAATCTCTCGACCGGCCTTCTCGACGCCGCGCGGCGCGTCTCCGCGCCCGTCGTCTTCACCCTGCACGACTACTGGCTGAGCTGCCCGCGCGACGGCCTGCGCATGCGCGCGAGCCTCGCGCACTGCGACCAGGTGGACCGGCACGTCTGCGCCGACTGCCTCCGGGAGAGCCCGTACGTCGTGGGAAGCCTGCAGAGGGTGGCGGGACGGATGGCCCAGGCCGCGGGCCTGGGAGGCGCACTGCACCACATTCACCGCCGGGCACCGCGTGTCAGCACTTTCGCCATGCGCGCACTGCGGCGTCTGCGGCCGGTGCCGCCCGCGGACCTCGAGGACGCGCTCGACGTTCGCGACCGGCACCTGCGTGCGCGGATGGACGACGTCGACCTCTTCGTCGCCCCGACCGCCTTTGCCCGCGATCGCGCCGTCGAGTGGGGCGTGCCCGCGGCCAAGGTCCGCGTCCTGTCGCTGGGGGCGGTGGCCGCGCCCGCGCGCCCGCGGTTCGCCCGCGCGCGACGGCGGATCGGGTACGTGGGAACGATCGCGCCCCACAAGGGAGTGCACGTACTGCTGGAGGCGGTCCGACGCTCTTCCCGGCCGGACTGGACGCTCGACGTCGTCGGCCGGACCGATGTCGATCCCGAATACGGCGCCCGCCTGCGCGCCCTCGCCGGCGGCGACGCGCGGATCCGTTTCCGTGGCCCGGTGCCGCCGGATGAGCAGGCCGGCCTGTGGGAGTCGCTGGATGTCCTCGTGGTTCCGTCGCTCTGGTGGGAGAACAGCCCGCTCACCGTCCTCGAAGCCCTGGCCGCCGGCGTTCCCGTGATCGCCTCACGGACGGGCGGCGTCCCGGAGGTGCTCCCGGCCGACGCGGGAATCCTGGTGCCGCCGGGCGACGTCGGCGGCCTGTGCGCGGCCCTCGAAGGGGTCCTCGAGGGACGCCTCCTCGCCGGCCCCCTCGAGGCCTTGCCTCTCAAGACCGCCTCCGAGGGCGCGCGCGAGCTGGCCCTGCTCTACGCCGAGCTCTCCTCGGCGCGTGCCACACGTCCGTCTTGACGCCTGCGGCCCGACGTGTCGGCGTCGTCGTGCTCGACTTCGGGCGTCCCGAGGACGCCCAGCGCGCGGCCTCGTCCGCGCGCGAGTCCGGCCTGGACGTGAGCGTCCTGATCGTGGAGAACGGAGCCGCCGGCCGCGGCTCTAGCGCCAGCGAAGCGGGCGTGGCGCGCTTGTGCCTGCGCGACAACCTCGGCTTCGCGGGCGGGATGAACGCGGGGATCCAGCAGCTTCTCGCCCAGGGCTGTGACCCCTTGCTGCTCCTCAACAACGACGCCGCCCTGGAGCCGGGATGCCTGTCCCTCCTGGTCGCGGCGCTTGAGGGTCCCTCGGTCGGCGCGGTGGGGCCCCTCATTCTGAGCGCGGAAGACGGGCGCGTGGAGTCGCGCGGGCTCCGCGTCGACCTGCGACACGGGAGTGTGCGCCTGGAGGGCACGGGCACGGCGGCGGACGATGGCGCGCCCGTATCCGTGGACGCCCTGTCCGGCGCCGTGCTCATGATGACGGCCACGGCCCTGGATCGGGTGGGCCCCCTCGATCCCGAGTATTTCTTCTCGTTCGAGGACGTGGATTGGTGCGTGCGAGCGCGGCGCGCCGGGTTCGAGCTCCTCGTCGTCCCCGCCGCGCGCGCCCGCCACCTGGGCAGCCGGACCATCGGCCGCGACTCCCCGCAGCGCCTCTACTTCGCGGCCCGTAATCACCTGCGCTGCGCGGAGAAGCTCTCTCCGCTCTCCGGTCTCTCGCGCTGGCGGCGCCGCGCGGCGATCCTCGCCCGCAACCTCGCCTTCGCCTTGAGACAGCGCGACGTCGCACGCCTGCTGGCCTGCCGGGCGGTCATCGACGGCCACCGGGATGCGCGCGCGGGGCGCCTCGGCCCGCGTCGGTTGTGATCTGGCGCAGCGCCGCCCCGAGGGGACGAGGCGAGGCCAGCTAGAATCCCGCGGGGGCGGCACATGGAAGCGACGATCCCTGACCGTGCCAAGGGGACCGCGGACGAGCACCGATGGCCTTCCCTTCGCGCGAGCTTCGGGCTCGTCCTGTGGGCGGCCGCCCTCCGCCTCCCCACCTTGCCCCTTCGCCGCCTCGTGGAAGGGGACGGCGTGCATTACGCGCAGCTGGCACGCTCGATCCTGGCCGGCGATTTCTCCGGCCTCGCCAATCCGTACTGGTCGAACCTCTGGCCCGCCCTGATCGCCGCCACCAGCCTCGTCACCGGCCTCGACGTGGTGGCCGCGGGACGCCTGGCCGCGCTCTTCTCCGGCGTGCTTCTCGTGCTCGCCGTGGCCACCCTGGCCACCCGCCTCTTCGGTCCTACGGCGGGGGTGGTGGCGGGCATGCTCGGCGCCGCCCATCCCTGGCTCATCCACTTCTCCACGCTCGTGTTCACGGAGTCGTTCTTCGCGCTGCTCGTGGTGAGCGTGCTGCTCGTCGCGCCGCGCGCCGGACGGAGCACGCGCGCCGCCGCCGGAGGGGGCCTCCTCGCCGGATTGGCCGTGGTCACGCGGCCCGAAGCTCATGCCGTGGTGGCGGCGGTGCTCGGCGGGCTGGCGCTGGCGGAGGGCGTGACGCGCGCGCGCCTCGCGCGCCTCGGCCTCTTCGCGAGCCTCGTGCTCCTGTTCGTCTTCGGCCGCGCCGCCCTCGTGCACCGCTATCACGGGTATTGGGACTTCGGCGTCGGAACCAAGGGCACGGCCAACCTCATCGTGGGGTTGGCCCGCGACGACCGCGACAGGGAGCGTATCTCCACCGAGGTGGACCCGAACGGCCACAACCTCCTCGCCCAGAGAGCGGGGGAGGCCACGGTGCTCGGGTTCGCGCTCGCGCATCCGGCCGTGCTCATTCGCCACGTCGGACGGAACATGGCGGGCCTCTTCGCCTCCGCCCTGCGCGTCTTTCCGTTCGTCCCGCTGGTTGGGGGACGCCCGCCGCTCTGGTCGGGGGAATGGCCGGCGCTCCTGGCCGTGGGCGCGGTGATGGTCAGCGCGCTCGCCTCGCTCGGCCTCGTTTGGGCCTGTCGCGCGCCCACGTCGCGGCACACGGCGCTCCTGCTCCTGGCCACGGGCGTCCTCTACGTTCTCGGCCTCTCACCGCTCCTCGTCCACGACCGGCTCGTCGTCTCCCTCGTGCCCCTGTTCCTCGTGTTCCTCGCCTATGGCCTCGTGCGAAGCGCATCGATCCTCGGATCCGATCTCCCCGCTCGCCGCATCCTTGTCGGCGCGCTCGCCGTCCTCGGGGTCCTGTCCGTGATCCGGCTGCACCAGGCCCGGGCCCTCGACTACGCGCGCGATCCCCCCGTCCAGCGCGAGACCGGCGAATGGCTGGCCGCGCACTACACGCAGGACGTGCGCCTCATGACCGCAGCGGTGTCGGTGGGGTTCTACTTCTACGACGCCGGCCACGCGGGCAATGAGCTGCGACTCCCCTGGGGCGACCCCCAGCGCGTGCTGGCCCTGGCGCGCGAGCAGGGAGTCACGCTCCTCGTGCTTCCCGACTGGCACTTGCGAGTGGTGCAGCATCCCGCGGCCCTGCTCCTCGACCCGGCGTCCGCGCCTCCCGCGCTGCGCCACGTGGTCACCCTGGGCGAGCCGGCCCGCGGGAGCGTGATCGTTTACGAGATCGTGGCGGCAGGCGCACACGGGTCCTCGTGAGCCGGCCTCTTTCGCGGGGGCGCCTGGCCGCCCATCTCACGCTCGTGGCCGCGACCGTCCTCCTCGGAATCTACGCCTACCGGGTCCTGCTCCTCCCCTACCCGCCGCTCTCCGCGGACGAGGCGGGGCACGCCCTGCCCGCCGCGCGCATGGCCCTCGCCTTGCGGGACGGGAGCGTGCGCGGATTCCTGGAGGCGGCCCGGCGCGAGGTGGTCTGGCCCTTCCTGCACCCCGCGCTGATGGCCCCGTTCTTCCTCGCCTTCGGGATTTCCACGCACGTGGCCCGCGTGTTCTCTCTCGCGGCCTTCGGGACCGCGCTGGCACTCGTGCTCGTCCTGGCGCGGGATCTCGAGGTGAGCACTGATGCCGACACGGGACCGGCGCGTTCCTTCCCTTCCCTGCCTACGCTGGGCTGGCTCTCCCTCGCCGCCACGATCGCGGCCGCTCCCTGGGACCTCGTCTGCACGGTCATGAGCGAGCCCCTGGGCCTGCTGCTGACCGTGGCCGCCCTCGTGGTCGAGGCGCGCGCGAGCCGGCGCCCGGGAGCGGCAGGGCACGCGGTGGCGGGGCTGCTGGCCGCGGCCACGTTCTTCACGAAGTACAGCTACGGCCTCCCGCTCATGGCCGCCCTCCTGATCGCGCTCGGACGGCGGGCGCGCCGCGACCGGCATTCGTCGGTGTTGATGGCCGTGCTCGCGGGCATGGGCCTCCCCGTCGTCCTGTGGCTGGCCTGGATCCTCCTCCCCGACCCGTTGCGGGCGGGCGAGCTGCTCGCGGCCTTCGTCAACCGGGACGAAGGCCTGCACGGCCTGGCCGCTTGGCTGTTCTATCCACGCGTCATGGTCTCGGCGCTCGGCGCACCGGTGGCGCTCGTGGCCCTCCTCGCGCTGGGCGCGACACTCACCCATCGGCGCCTGGAGCCGCGCCTGCCCGCGATCGTGTTCGTGGCCGCCTCGATGGCGATGTTGACGCTGCACCCCAACAAGCAGGCGCGGTATCTGTTCACGACCTGGCCCGTCCTCCTCGTCCTCGCGGAAACGGAGCTCGCCCATCGCCTGCGACGGCTGCAGGGCCGCGAAGTCCTCTGGCCCGCGCTCGCGGTGGTCCTGCTCCTTGCGCGTGATCCGCTGGCGCAGATCCGGCTGTCCGCGGAAAGCGCCCACCGGCTGGCCGACGCGCGGCCGATCCTCGCGCATGTGGCGGAGAGCGTCGGACGGCGCCAGCCTGTGCTGTTCCTCGGGACCACGGGTCTCCTGCCCCACCTCGCCCTCACCTGGGAGCTGATCGAGAGGGACGCCGCCGAGCCACGCGTGGACCTGCTGCTGTTTCCGGGCGGCCACGGCCGCCACCGCACGGGATACCCCGCGGCCATGGGCCCGGAATATGCGGCCGTGCTGGGCGAAGCGCTCGCCCGCGGCGGATTCCGGAGCGTGGTCACCCTCGAGCTCGGTCCCCGCTCGCCGTTCCTCCCCGAATGGCTGGCCAAGTGGGACGCGTTCGGGCAGAACTACGTGCGCTTGATGGGAGAGGAGCAAGGGGAATACGTGCTCGAATCGGAGCGTGCGTTCCCCGCCAGCTACGCCAAGGTGCGCATCTTCGTCCGCCGCGACGGCGGGTCCACCGGATCGGACCTCGCCCGTTCCGGCGATCGATCAGACTGAGGCACCGAGTGCACCAGCCAGACGTCCTGTTCGTGATCCCGGCGCTGAACGAGGCGGGCAACCTGCCCGCGGTGATCCAGGAGCTGAGGGCGGCCTGGCCGGACGCGCGCCTGCTGGTCGTGAGCGATGCCTCCGTAGACGCCACGGTCGAGGTGGCGCGGGCACAGGGTGCGCAGACCGTGTCCCTCCCCTTCCATCTCGGCTATGGAGGGGCAGTCCAGACCGGCATCAAATACGGGATCCGCAAGCGAATGCGCGTGGTCGTGACCTTCGACGCGGACGGCCAGCACGATCCCGCGGACGTGGGACCGCTGGTGGAAGCGGTGCACGACGGGGCCGACGTGGCCATCGGCTCGCGCGCCCTGGCCGCGGGCTCCTACCGGGGTGGGATCGCGCGCCGCGGCGGCCGCGCGCTCTTCGGCCTCCTCGCCCGCCTGCTCACGGGGCT
>Ga0075428_100008757_pt1 | contig 11225 bp, 11 predicted proteins | sample RhiMetdeltSRZDD2_FD_75291 | JGI IMG/M metagenome (GOLD analysis project Ga0075428, IMG submission 75291) | Populus rhizosphere microbial communities from Tennessee, USA - Rhizosphere MetaG P. deltoides SRZDD2 | ecosystem: Host-associated > Plants > Roots > Rhizosphere > Soil | place: USA... | reverse complement strand
AGAGGGCGACGAGCGATCCGGGCTTGGCGCCCAGCAATATGACGCTCGGCTTCATCTGTTCCTCAGAAAGAACGCGGTCACGCCATCGACCACACGTTCATGCATTTCCATACTCATGAAGGAGTGGAGTGGAAGCGACACGATCTCATGGCCGACCCGTTCGGTCACTGGAAGATCATCGCGGCGGCAATTCTTCAAAAGCGTGAACCAGTGGCCAGGCTGCCAATGGATACCGGTATCGATGCCCTGCTCTCCGAGAAAATGCCGGAAAGCGTCGCGCCGGTCGGCGGGAACGCGGACATAATAGAGGAACGGCGTAATGTCTTCGAAGTCAGTCTTGGGGACGGCGATCTCAGGGATTTGTCCGAGATGATGGTTGTAATAACGGCAGGACGCACGACGCGTTTGGATGATCGCATCGATCTTCGCAAGCTGAGCCAGTCCGATGGCAGCATGTAGGTTCGGCATGTGATAGCGGAACCCGAGCGTCCTCATGTCATAAGTCCAAGCGCGAGCATTGCTGTACATCACTTTCGCCGGCTGCATCATGCCGATCAGGCGCATTTCGTGCAGTCTGCTCACCTCCTCCGCCGTCTGGACAACCAGGGCGCCACCGTCGATGCAAGTGACGGTCTTCACCGGGTCAAAGCTGAACATTGTCATGTCGGAAAAGCTGCCAACCATTTTTCCCTTGTACTTCGACCCGAACGAATGTGCAGCATCGTGGATGACACGCAGGCGGTGAGCCCTTGCAAACTCGGCCACACCATCGTGATCGCAGAGTATGCAGTCGTAATCCATCGCGATAACTGCCTTGGTGCGCGGCGACACCAGACGCTCGGCGGAAGCCAAGTCGATACAAAGTGAGTCGTCGTCGATGTCACAAAACACCGGCTCGGCCCCAGTGGCGAGGATGGCTTGAAAATCTGCCGCGTTGTTGAACGATGGTGTGATAACCTCGTCGCCTGGACCAACTCCAGCGAGCAGAAGTCCCAAATGCAGCGCCGCATGTCCGGTGCTGACGGCAACGACTCGCCGGTCGCTCACTCCCAGTAAGGTCTCGAGCTTCTGCTCGAACGCCCCCACATAGGCACCCATGCCGAGCCAGCCTAATTCGAGCGCCTCCCGCGCGGCATCAAGCTCTTGCTGGTCGATCGCTGGCTTGAATACGGGCATTCCGTCTTGCGTGATCGATTGAGTCCTCGATTTTGTCATCAAAACCTGTCCGACTGGCTTGGCGGCTGGGAAGGCTCAGGAGAAGTCCGATGCTAACCTACCCGTCGACGCTTTGCCACCGGCGCGCACGCAGCGCAATCTCGTGCCGCGCCTCAGTTCTGGCAAGCCGGCACAACGCTGCGCGCAAGGGAGGTGGCAAGGAAATTTGCTCGTACAAGCGGTCTCCATAGCTCGAAGCTGACTAAGTGACTGCCTCCGCTCGGCGATCGGTGAAACAATTATGGAGGCGGCGCAGGGCGGGGGCGCGCTGTCACTGCCGCGGTGCGCCGTGTGGGGAAAGCTCCCCACCAGAAGATTCGGCAGCCTAATGCTCGCCTGGTCGCGAACATTCAGAGCAGGAATTCGCCGCGGAGAAACAAAAGCTGCACCGATGATGCGTGGGCAGCGGTCACGGTTTAATCAGCAGCCCCTGTGCAGTCGGAAGCGCCAAAATCTCGACGCCGGCTGACCTGGCAAATTCATCCATAGCGGCACGCTGTTCCTCATAGCCGCGCCAGCCGTAGTCGTCGAGCACGACGAAAGCTCCAGAACTGAGCTTCGGCCAAAAATACTCAATCGCCTTGCGTTCAGGATAGGCGATGTTCATGTCGATCGAGAGATAGGCGACCTTTTCGATCGGGACGCTCGACAGTGCCTCAGGGACCTTACCGCGAACAAGGATTGCGTGCCGAAATCGAGCAAACGTCGCGCGCGTTTGCTCGTAGCACTCCGGATACACCGGATAATTTTTGGCGTTCTGCCCGCTTCGCTTCAGACTCTCGGCATCTGACATTTGCTCAGTAGGAATGCCTTCGAACGTGTCAAAAAGGTAAAACTTCTTGTCTAGCGCGTTGAACTCGACGTATTCGCAAACCGCCCGTGAGAAAAAGCCTCTGTTCACGCCGCACTCGACGAAGTCGCCCTCAAGCTTCGTTCCGTGCTGCGCAGCCCAACAAATCACTGCGACGCGCCATTCGATCTGCAATAATGGTTCGGTCGCGCTTCCCGCAGCGTAGGCTGCTCTGAACTTCGGATCGTCGAGGAAGGGAACATATTTGTAGTGGACGGTCAGGTTATCGTGTTCGTAGGTCGGCAGATGTTCGGTTGCCGGATTGCGCTCAATGCGGTAGCCCGCAAGAGCGGCGGCATGGCGGATCATGTCCTTTAGGCCCGACACCCCCTGCGCGCGCATCCACTCCATGCCCGCTCGGGCCGCGTCTTCATCGCGGTGCCCGGTGTAGCCTTTAACAACCTGGGTTAGTTGGTAGCGAAGTTCATCGCTCAGCTTGTACCTGCGGCTGTTCGCCACGTAGTCCAAGGCGCGGTTGCGCGCGAAGACGGGCACATCAAGCAGGCGGGAAGTGACAGATTTACGTTTACGCAACATGCGCAAAAGATAGGATCGGGCCGAGCCAGAGTCGAGTCTGGTTGTGGCCTTCTCGGCCATTCGACGATCACTAGGCAGGCCGCGTTTCCAATGTTACTATTGCTTCGATGTCTCGAGCGGGGGACCGACTGGTTAACATTCTTCTGATCGCCGCATCGGTGTCGATCGGTTTTGTCGTTTGTGAGATCGGCTATCGCGCTGTACTCGAGTGGCGCGAAACGATCAAATGGCGAACACCTCGGGCCTTTTCTGCCTACTCAACGTCGGTTTGGGAATTCGACCCGTCAGTCGGTTATCGCTACAGAGCGCATGCGCGCATGGATGTGGCATTCCTCGCGGGCGGGACGGTTCGCTGGTGTGGAACATTCGTCACTGGTGTCGAAGGATCGCCCGGCAAAGGCATCAATCGAGGCGAACCGACAAGCGCCCGGTTCATCGTGCTGGGCGACAGCTTTACGGCCCAGGTGGACCAAGAGGAAACATGGCCGGACATCCTTGGCAGGTTGCTTAGGGACGGTTCCGATCGCGGCGATTCAATTCTCAACCTTGCGCGAGACGGTTTCAGCGTGCTGCAGATGTTCGATCAAGCGGCCACGCTTGTGCGCGCCGGGTATCGTCCGCAGGCAATTATTGTCGCAATTATCGGAGGTGATCTGGTCAGGCCACGAATGTGGCGAATGACGCGCGAACGAAATGGGCGAACAGAGGTTTTCACGAGCACCGAACCATCGACGGACGTTCGGCCCGAAACGCACTACCGCACGGTGTTCGTCGACCCAAACGTCACTCGGTCCTGGTGTGAAGAAGCACGTGCTTCCGGTCGCCCTGATGAAACCACGAAACGCCTAGAAGCCGCGTTTGCAGCGACGCTTCGACAAGACGAGGAAGTCTTCGGCATACGGCTACTCAGCCTGACCGATTGCTATATTTGCAACGCCCTCCTTCGCGTCTCACGCTCACGCGTCGCCGCAACCCTCGCAAACCGAGATCTCCCACCGCATACGCTGCTACGCTTTCAAGACGATTTGCGCTTTCGAGAGAATATCGCTGTCATCCGCGAGAGCGGCATTCCAATTTGGCTGGTCTACTTGCCCTACCTACCCGAGCTGCAAACTGCTCAGAAAAAGCTGACCCCGCAAGAAAACTCGTTACTGGCGAGCCTTGGAGAAGTAGTTGACCACCAGATCGATTTGACGCCAGCTGAACCGATGGGCGACTCGGCGACTGCCTTGACCCTTCACCCCGGCGATCTCCATCCATCCCATGCCGGCATGAAGTATTATGCCCGTGAGATTTATCGGAGAATGTAGGCGCAGTGGAACGACTCTACCCGCGGCTTGCGGTGCCAGCAGAGTCAGCTAGGGCAGTCCCAGGGTGCGGGCATCTTCGGCGTCTTCCCAACGACAGTGACTGTTTCGCCAGAAGCTGAACTCCCATTTTAGACGAACATCGAGCTCTCCGCGGAAGATCAGGAGCGTGTGGATCAGATTCGCTCGCAGCATCCTGACATCCTGGGTTGGATCTCCGACCAAGCGGAAACAGTGGGAGAACTGCACTGGCAACAACAGCGTGGAAGTCCCCGGGCTGCTTGCCGTCACATGGACTGCGCCGCGCTCGAATGTCATTCGAGCACGCTCCGCAGGTACCAATTTTTCGGTCACCGACGAACTTCAAACGCTTCGAATTCCAACAGCGCCGAATCAGAATGGATTCGCTGCAACAATTCGGAGGAGCCGATTTGCGCGGAAACCTTCCGCGGGGAAAACCCACCTAGATTGGGACTGGACAACTCGTAAAGACACAAATTGACGTCTTCCTTCAGTGGCAAGATGCGCTTGACGCGCGTGTTGTTCGACGCCAGCTCGAGGTCGGTGATGATGAACCGAACTCCCAGGGCGCTCAGAATGTCGATATTGGCAACGCGAGGAAACGCAAAGTTGTAGTCCTTCGGGTCGGTCGGCGCGTTGAAGACATTCCAAACATAGAACATGAGGGCCCTTGAGCGACCTTGGCCGTATTCCGACAAAGTGGGGATATCGTGCCACCATAAGTCGAGTAGATCATGTGTACTGCCGGTATCGAGTATCAGCTTACGAAAAAACTTTTCGAATTCGAAGGGCGGCTGGTCTCTACAGCTCGAAGCTGCAATGACTGCTTCCGGTTCGTCAGCCGGCGGAGGGTGTTGGACGTGGTCCGGTTGCGCTATCCACGGCTTGCAGTGCTGAAGGACCCGGCCGTGACCGCCGCATAGCCCTCATCCGCAATACCTCCACGCTATCGGCGACGAGGACCTTCTTAACAGCCCGACCACGAAAATAATCAACCACATCGCAAGATCAAAGCACCACGAATTTCTAATCGTGAGTGAGGATACTTTTGACACGATGAAGCCTGATCACCGCATCCGATGCCACTTGGTGACCCGTGGAATTCCAATGTCCATCGCGAGCAAATTCGAAACGTTCACCGAAGCGAGGGAAATGTTCAAAGAAGAAGACATCCAGATCGATGACATTGTAACCAAGTGATGCGGCTCTGCTCAGGGTCTCTTTTCTCATCACGTCGAAGTATGTTCCTGTGGCCGCTTTGGCTATCTCGGGATAGCGGAAGCCATCAACGACAATTATGATTCGCGACGGGGGCAGCCCAGTATATTGAGGGAGGTCGCGAAAAAAAGCGTCTAGAACCGCGACCGAATCGCGGATTCGATTAGGATTAGCGTCGGCTTCTGTATTTCCTGCGTAGCGGGGGCGAGGGCCATCGGTACCGCGTAAGAATAAGCCCTTAAGCTCCAGCCAGCGCGCGCCAAACTGGAGATTGAACACGACGTACCGCGCGACTGCGCTCGTCAGCACTAAGCCACGTAACCGCCCTGGATGGTACTCGAACAAGCGAAGATGAAGCTGGCCGTTCTCATCCGGCACATAATGCCAAAACCCGACGGCGGTTTTGTAATGCGAATGGCTTTCATCAAAGTCGTTGCCGACGACGTTGATGAGCAGCGCACGCGCCCCGTACTCACGAACAGCATGGCGAGCCCAGATCAAATACTGGCTTAGAGGGGCACCTGACGCGGCAAAGCTGTAGACCCGGGCTTCGCCGGACAATCCAGCGGCAAGACGGCCGGAGAGCGTGTCCCGAAAGGGAACCATCGGCGCCTCAATCATCGAATCACCGATCACAGCGAGGAGCGGAAGGCCGTGGGTGGCGTGATAGTTCTGGTCGTTGACGAAACCAGCATTGTTCACATGGCCTCTATTAGCCAGCGCCATGTCCCAGTCCCGCGAATACAGGAAATCGCTATTGGGAGTAAACCGAAATACCGAATTTTCGAAAGTCACAGGCAGAGTGCGCATACCTGTAGCAACCGGCAATAATCGAAGCGTTACCTCGGCGGCAAGGGCCGCTAAGCTGATAGTCAGCCCAACGGTCACGAGGCCAAAAACAATCTCACGCCGTCTTTCCATAGGAACCGACCAGTGGAAAACAAACGATCGAGCCAAGTATTGAAGCACGGTTTAATGGCCGTCAATGACCGCATCGGGTCATTCGCCCCCCGCCTTGGGCACTCGTTGACCCATGTCTGTTTTTCGGGCACTGCCATAAACAACGGCCGGCTGCTGGCCGCTGACTCATGCTAGGATAGTCCCAAGGCGCGTGCATCGTCGGCGTCCTGCCGACGACAGTCGCTGTTTCGCCAGAAGCTGAACTCCCATTTCAGACGAACATCGAGCTCACCGCTGAAGATCAGGAGCGTGTGGATTAGATTGGCTCGCAGCATCCTGACGCCCTGGGCTGGCTCCAAGCGGAAGCAGTGGGAGAACTGCACCGGCAACAACAGTGCGGAAGTCCCCGGGCTGCTTGCTGTCACATGTACCGCGCCCCGCTCAAATATCATTTGAGCTCGCTCTGCAGATACCAGTTTTTCCGCGACGGAAGAGCTTGCAAACGCTTCGGATTCCAATAGAGCCGGACCAAGGCGAATTCGCTCCAACAATTCGGAAGGGCTGATTTGCACTGACACCTTTCGCGGCGAAAACCCACCTAAATTAGGGCCGGACAACTCATAGAGATACAAATTGATGTCGTCCTTCAAAGGCACGATGCGCCTGACGCGCGTGTTGTTCGAAGGCAGCTCGAGGTCGGTGATGATGAACCGAACTCCCAGGGCTCTCAGGATGTCGATATTGGCAACGCGAGGAAACGCAAAGTTGTAGTCCTTTGGGTCGGTTGGCGCATTGAAGATGTTCCAAACATAGAACATGAGGGCCTTTGAGCGACCTTGGCCGTATTCCGATAAGGTGGGGATATCTTGCCACCATAAGTCGAGAAGATCATGAGTGCTGCCGGTATCGAGTATCAGCTTACGAAAAAACTTTTCGAAATCGAACGGCTTGAGCGGTTGCTGGTCGTTTTCGAGCAACAGCTTTCTTAACGGACTTCCTGCCGAGCCGAGGAGAGTGGCGACCGAACCGCGGTACGCTTGACCGGGACGAAGCGAAATTTCTTTCCGAAGGATCTCAATGAGGGGCGTTTCGATGCGGACGGAAGGGCTATGCCACCTGAGAACGTGAGACGGCGACGCGTGAAATAGAGGAAGCAGTGCCAGCGCCCCGACACAAAGACCGGCGAGCATCCACTGGTGACGGACAGGAGGCGCTCTCGGAGCGACCCGCACTTTGATCAGATCGATGAGCGTCACCCCAGCGTACAAGCTGAAAAAAGCCCAGAAGGGATACATCATCAGATAAAAATATATTGGCGCGAACGGAGGTTGAACGATGAGTCCGAGGCTCGCGCCGATCCAAACAAGCAACAGGACGACCCACAACGTGGTGAACACTGCACCAATGCGCGCGAGCGGCGTGGGCATCCGCAATGCAACAGCAATTCCACCAAGAATGATGCTCACCTGCAGCCAATACGATCCCGTCAGTGCTCCCGGCCAGGCGGCAAGACGATCGCAAAATATCCCCCACCCACACAACAAATTGCGGGCGTTTGTAATCAAGCTAGACGAAGAATCGCCTGCCGCAAGAAGTTGCAGAACTGAGATCTCGGCTGCGGAAAAGCGGGCGGAATATGCCCTGGCGCCTGCGAAAAACTCGAAAAAATGCAACGCCGCGCAACACGACAGCACATAGACGCCGGCGCCCAAGCGCCAGAAGGCTGCCCGATACGACGTCGATGCCAGAAAAATCGCGCCGCCGAGCAAAAACGTTCCGATCAGCAATCCGCCATTGTAAAAGGGCGCGGCGAGGACAATCAGAACTACAAGAAGAAAGATACAGGTCGCCAGCAGCCAATTGCGTGCCAGAAGGCCCACGAATCCCGAATTTCCAGGTGACGTATCGCCGATCTTGAGAAAAGCGATAATGATCAGGTTGCTGAGTGTCAGCGTATGGCCGTAGGTCGGGCTCGTTGCGAGCCATCCTTGCAGCCCGTACACGAAATTGAACGGGGGAAAGAGCAGGAAAGCCAGCCATAGCGAAGCAACAAACGAGAACGGACGTGAGAATCCCAGCGCCACACCTAGCGCGACCGTGGACAATGTGACTTCCAGAAAATAGACGACAAAAGAGGCTACCAGCTTCAGCATTTCCGGCAGTTCGGTCTGAAAGATCCAGGCCCCTGGATTGAAATAAGGGTTCATTGCCACGAGCATGCTGGTCATGCCCTGCATCGGATTCATTGCAGTCACGTCGAAGGAATGCGCCCAATCGAGATAGGCTTTATGAAGCCAGAGGCTCAGCTGAGCATCGCGGCCCATGTAAAGCAGCGTCCGATGCCTGAACCAAACGATCACAAAGCAGGTGAGGGTGACGCCATAGGCAATGATGTAACATGGTGGCGTCCCAAACTTTGCAAGCAGCGATGCGAGCGATCGTCGGATCCTGACCATCCAGCCCAGACCATCCGGCGGATCGACGGCCACGGTGCGTGTCATTTCAAACGCCAAAGCCCACGGCTCGGACCTCCGAAACGGCGATCACTCTAGTCTAGTTCGAATGCATTCTTGTAATCGCGCTTGAGCGCCGAGTTCTGATCGCTTTTTTTCAGATAGAGATTGCCGACTGCGAGCACGTCGAGCTCGGTGCCCATGAAGCAGCGGAAAGCGTCCTCGGGAGTGCGCACGATCGGCTCGCCGCGCACATTGAAGCTGGTGTTGACCAGGACCGGGCAGCCGGTCTTGCGTTTGAACGTCGACAGCAGGGCGTGGAACCGCGGGTTGGTCTGGGCATGAACGGTCTGCACGCGCGCCGAATAATCGACATGCGTCACTGCCGGAATGTCCGAGCGCGGCACGTTGAGCTTGTCGATGCCGAACAGCGCCTGCTCCTGCGCCGTCATCTGCCGGCGCCGCCGCCTCACCACGTCGGCCACCAGCAGCATGTAGGGGCTGTCGGTGTCGAGCTCGAACCAGTCGGAGACGTCCTCGCGCAGCACGGCCGGGGCGAATGGGCGGAACGATTCGCGGTATTTGACCTTCAAATTGAGCGCCGATTGCATGCTGGCTGAGCGCGCGTCCGCGATGATGGAGCGATTGCCGAGGGCGCGCGGCCCGAATTCCATGCGGCCCTGAAACCAGCCGAGCCCTTTGCCGTCCGCGAGGTCGCCGGCGGTGCGTCCGATCAGGTTGTCGTCGTCGAGCCTCTCAAAACGGGCGCCCGCAGCTTCGAGCCGCCGGCTGCATTCGCCGTCGTCGTAGGACGGCCCAAGATAAGCTCCGTTCATCCCGTCGAGCTGGTTGTCGAGGCGGCGCGGACCGGCCTTGTGCAGGTGGTAGGCGGCCAGCGCAGCGCCGAGCGCGCCGCCGGCGTCGCCAGCCGCCGGCTGGATCCAGATCCGCCTGAACTTGCCGTCGCGCAGCACCTTGCCGTTCGCCACGCAGTTGAGCGCCACACCGCCGGCCATGCAGAGGTTCTCGGCGCCGGTCTCAGCTGCGATCGAGCGCGTGAGCCGCAAAACGACTTCCTCGGTCACCGCCTGGATCGAGGCTGCGAGATCCATGTGACGCTGATTGAGCCATTCCTCCGGCCTGCGGGCCGGTCCGCCGAACAGCGCATCGAACTTGTCGCTGGTCATGCGCAGGCCCGTGCAATAGTCGAAATAGGATTGATCCACGCGGAACGTGCCGTCGGGCTTGAGGTCGATCAGGTTGTCGAGGATCACTCCCGCATATTTCGGATCGCCGTAGGGCGCAAGCCCCATCACCTTGTACTCGCCGGAATTGACCTTGAAGCCGGTGTAGTAGGTGAAGGCCGAGTAAAGCAACCCGAGCGAATGCGGGAAGTGCAGCTCCTTGCGCATCTCCAGATGGTTGCCGCGTCCGAAGCCGACCGACGTGGTCGCCCATTCGCCGACTCCATCCATGGTGAGGATGACCGCCTCTTCGAACAGCGACGGGAAGAACGCGGACGCAGCGTGACTCTGGTGGTGCTCCGTGAACAGGAGCTTGCTCTGCCAATCGAAGTCGGGATCGAAGGCGGACAGCTCGTCGCGCAGGAGCTGCTTCTGGAACAGCTTCTCCTTCAGCCAAAGCGGGATCGCCATGCGAAACGAACGGAAGCCCCGGGGGGCGAATGCAAGATAGGTTTCGAGCAGCCGTTCGAATTTGAGGAACGGCTTGTCGTAGAACGCGACATGATCGATGTCGGCGAGGCGGACGCCGGCCTCGGCCAGGCAATAGGCGACGGCGTGATGCGGGAAACCGGAATCGTGCTTCTTGCGGGTGAAGCGCTCCTCCTGGGCGGCGGCGACAACCTGTCCGTCGACGACCAGTGCCGCAGCACTGTCGTGATAGAACGCGGACAATCCAAGAATTCGCATTCGCCCGGCTCTTGCGGCCTAGAAGATCGTGTAGATGAATGGCGCGATCGCGGAGCCCTTGGTGAGCACGATCAGGCCGCCGAAGATGACCATCATGATGAAGATCGGCATCAGCCAATATTTCTTTCGGACGCGCAGAAACGACCAAAATTCGCTCAGGAACGACAGCATGGCGACTCTCAGAACTGGTTTTTCATCGATTCAGGCGCGGGCCCGGGCGGGATGCGCTCGATCCAGTAGCTGGCGGCATCGGGATCGCGGCGCAATCGCAACGGGTCCTTGCCCAGGACGCGCATCAGCAGCGAGATCGGGGTCACGGTCGCGTAGAACAAAAGCCCCAACACGATCGGGTTGACGACCTTGTAAAGCAAAAGACCGAGCTTGAGCCACCACCTGTTGAGCGGAGCGAGCACTGCCGTCCACGTGAGCGCCAACGCGCCAAAGACCGCCGCCACCCCGAGCGCCCACCATCGCACCCGTTCCCCGTGGATCAGAGGCCAGCAGGCGACGACCAGAAAGAAAGCAGCCATCACCAGACCGAAGCCGCGGTCCGATCCGGCCTTGATCTCTTCTTTGCGTTTGAAATCCTCGTGCGTCACTTGCAGACATCTCGTTTCGGGGGAGGGTATGCTCGCTTATGCCATGACTTGACCGGCGGCGCCACCAGGGGCCGGAAAATGCGGCCGACGGCCGGTCAGACCACCGTCACCTCGGGGACCGGAATGATGAATCTCCCCCCACTGCGGCGGAATTGGTCCTGCTGGCCCAGAATTTCATCGGCGAAGTTCCAGGT
>Ga0075428_100008753_pt1 | contig 11226 bp, 13 predicted proteins | sample RhiMetdeltSRZDD2_FD_75291 | JGI IMG/M metagenome (GOLD analysis project Ga0075428, IMG submission 75291) | Populus rhizosphere microbial communities from Tennessee, USA - Rhizosphere MetaG P. deltoides SRZDD2 | ecosystem: Host-associated > Plants > Roots > Rhizosphere > Soil | place: USA... | reverse complement strand
GACCGTGGCAATCGAGTCCCACGGCAAGCGGGCAAATGCCGGCCCTTGCCTGACTATCAGGGAGTCGGGCAGCAGCAGGACGCCCCACGCCCGGCCAGCACCGCGGACCAGGACCGCGAACAACGACCCGCCGAGGAAGAACACCGCGCCGACGAGTCCGACGATCCGCACGGTCCACATCTCCCCCTGTGAGTCGGCGATCTCCGGCCCTCCGAGCACCATGGGCACGCACGCGATGCCGAGGAAGAATGCGGCCAGGATCCCGGCCCGGGACTTGAGCGGGGAGAACGGAAACGAGGTACCAGTCGCCGCCCGCTTTCGCTCATCGCCGGGACCAGCTACCGGCACCCGGATCGTGGCCGTTCGCGGCCGCCGGCGCCGTCGCCAGCTCGTGAACATCGGCAGGATGCTGAGCAGGGCAAGCCCGAACGACGTAATGGCCAGGCCCAGGATCCACTCTCGGCCCGAGAGCGCGACCGTGCCGCCGAGCAGCGCCAACACGCCGATCAGGCCCAGCAACCAGAACTTGACCCGCCCGCCCGCGAGTTCCCGCGTCCACCCATCCGGTGCCGGAAGGGCATCGATCCCGGTGTGCTGCTCGGCTGCCGGGACCGGCCGGTCCGGCCGCCGTGCCGCCGGAAGCAGCAGCAGGACCAGCGGTATGACCGCGAAGATGCAGATGACGACCGCGGTTCCGTCGAAGTTCGCGATCGCCCCGAGCACCACCAACCCGACAAACAGCGCACTGCCCACACTGCCGAGGTAGTAGCCGACCCGTCGCCCCCACCACAGCAGGGCGGCCGCGCCGAGCAGCGCGACGCCGATGACCAGCGCGGCGGCCCCGGAGTCCAGCGCAATCAGGGCCAGCAGCACGCCGTATCCGGCGAGGATCCAGGCCGCGATCCTGACCGGTCTCGGCGGTCGCGTTTGTCTACGTGCCTCGCCGGTTGCCATCCCGGCGGCTTATGCCCGCCCGGGCGCACCGGCAAGCAAGCCGCAGCTCACCCGGACAGTTCGAGCAGCTTCGTAACGGTGGCCCAGTTCCGCGCGGTCGCCGCGGCGCCGATCGACTTTCCGTCTGCGCGAAGCAACAGCGCGGCGAGCTCGCTGCGCCCGAATCCGTCCGGCGTGTGCAGGTACAAGGTGCGCCCGATCAGTCGCACCTGATCACGGCCGCCCTTCTTCGCCGCTCGGCGCTCCACCTGTGCGATCCGGTCGGCCGTATCGGATCCCGGTGCGTCGGCCAGGAAGATCGCGTGCACGGCCTTCGGGTTCGGCTCGTCCCGGTACGGGTTGGCGCCGATCACCGCGGCCAGCTCATCCCTTGACAGCACAACCACCCGTGGCCGGACGCCCAGCTCGTTCTCGATGGCGCGTTCCAGGCCGGCGGCCAGCGCGCTGGTGCCGGTCTTCTTCGCCCTGAACACGATGTTGCCGCTTTGGATGTAGGTCGCGACCTCGGAGTGGCCGAGCGAGGTCACAACGTCGCGCAGATCGGCCATCGCCACCTTGTTCCGGCCGCCGACATTGATGCCGCGCAACAGCGCTACGTAGGTGGGCACCCAGCCATCATTTCGTACCTGGGGATCCCCGCTCGCCTCAGCCCGCCGCGAGCCACAACCGACTGCTAAGGCAGCAGCAGGCCGGAGAGCTCGCCAACGAGGCGATCGGCGGCACGACGTAGCGCCGCCCGGCCGGGACCGTGCATGAGCACCTCGCGCGATACCGACGGCACCACGTTGCGCAGCGCGTCGCCGAACACCGCGCGCAGGCCCGCCGGAGTGCCGCCCTGGGCGGCGCCGAGACCGGGTGCGAGCAGCGGCCCGTTCACCGCCGCCAGATCATAAGGGACCCGATCCACGGTGGCGCCGACCACCGCGCCGATCGAGCCGAGCGGCCGAACCTCGGCGTTGTCGGCCGCGACTGCCGCCAGGATCCGCGCTCCAACCTCCGCCCCACGGCCGTCAACCGAGCGCTGCACATCAAGTCCCTCGGGATTGGACGTGTACGCGAGCACGAACACGCCGCCGCCATGCCGCCGGGCGGTGTCCAGCAACGGCCGCAACGACTCGTAGCCGAGATACGGCGAGGCGGTTACCGCGTCGGTGAAGAGCGAGCTCTCCGGATCCAAATAGGCGCGCGCATATGCCGACACCGTCGATCCGATATCGCCGCGCTTGGCGTCCAGCAGCACCTGCGCGCCACCGGCCCGAGCCGCCGCCAGCACCTGCTCCAGCACCGCGATCCCAGCAGAGCCGAACCGCTCGAAGAACGCGGACTGTGGCTTGATCATCGCGACCCGGTTGGCCAGCGCGTCCACCACGGTCATTGCGAACCGCTCAAGCCCGGCGACGGACTCGGGCAACCCCCAGGCCGCAAGCAGCTCCGGATGCGGGTCGATCCCCACGCACAGCGGTCCGCGGGCGTCCAGCGCCGCGCGCACCCGGGCACCGAACGGCGCCGCACGAACGCGGGCGTCGAACGATGCCGGGTTCATCCGGTCACCCGGTGCGCGAAGCCGACCGCGTCGGTGAGCTTTCCGAATCCGCGTTCGGCCAGCGCGGCCTCGAGCTCACCGAGCACCCGAACCGGAGCCGATGGATCGCCGAAGATCGCGGTGCCGACCTGGACCGCGGCCGCACCGGCCAGCACCAACTCGAGCGCATCCAACCCGGTTCGTACCCCGCCGACACCCATGATGGGCACCGCCGGCAGCGCGCGATGCACCTGCCAGATCGCCCGTACCGCTACCGGCCGGATCGCCGGGCCGGACAATCCTCCGGTCGTCCCGGCCAGCACCGGTCGCATGCTGACCGGATCGACAGCCATCCCGAGCAACGTATTGATGAGCGTGAGGCCGTCCGCGCCGGCCTCCGCGCAGGCGGCCGCCACCGAGACGAGGTCGGTTACATCCGGGGACAGCTTCGCGAACACCGGCACCGCCGGATCGGCCGCGGAACGGACCGCGGCCAGCACGGCGCCAGCCGCCACCGGATCGCAGGCGAACACCTCCCCGCGCGACTCGACGTTCGGGCAGGAGATGTTCACCTCGATCGCGGTAACCCCGGCGGACGCCGGCAGCCGCTCGGCCAGCGCGCCGTACTCAGCCACCGACGATCCGGCGATCGACACCACCGCCCGCGCTCCGGCCTCGACCAGCCAGCGCAGGTCGCGCTCGAGGAACGCGTCGATCCCCGGCCCCTGCAGGCCGATGGAGTTCAGCATTCCGGACGGAGTCTCGGCCATCCGCGGGGTCGCCCGGCCGGCGCGCGGCGCTAGCATGATCGACTTGGTTACGACCGCGCCGAGCGCCGCCACCTCGATGAACTGACCGAGCTCCCGTCCGGCAGCGGCACACCCGGACGCCGTCATGATCGGATTCGGGAGCACCGTACCGGATAGTGAAGTCGACATATCGACCATCAGGGCGCCCCCATCGCGCCGACCCCAAGCACACCAGCACCGCCGGGCGCGCCGAGCGCGTCCCCGGGCACGGCACCGGTGCCGGCTTCCGGCCACCGTACGGCCGCGCCGTCGAACACCGGCCCGTCGACGCAGGAGCGGGTCATCCGGGTCACCCCGTCCACGCCGACGACCGGGAGCACGCAGGTCATGCACACCCCGATTCCGCACGCCATCGCCTCCTCGACCGCGACCTGCGCCGTTGCGCCGGCTGCCGTCGCGAGGTCGGCAACCGCCCGCAGCATGGCCATCGGACCGCAGGCGCACACCAAACGGCTACCGGTCGCGGCCAGCACGGCCGGCAGCACGTCCGATACCAAGCCTTGGCTGCCGGCCGATCCGTCGTCGGTAGTCACCGTGACCGAGTCGCCGAACCGCCGCGCCTCGGCCACTCCGAACAGCCGGCCCGCGGTGGCGGCGCCGAGCACGAAATGCACCGGGGAGCCGAGCGAGCGCAGCGCCGAGGCCAGGCCGAACAGCGGCGCGCTGCCGTACCCGCCGCCGACCAGCGTGACCGGTGCACCGGCCGCGGCACCCACGGGCGGCCGGAACGGCGTGCCGAGTGGAGCAACCACGTCCACGGCGGACCCGGGTCGGCGCGCGGCCAGCCACCGGGTACCGGCTCCCTGCGGGGCGAACACGATCCGCAGCTGGTCGCCGTTGATCTGGTAGATGGAGAAGCAGCGCCGAAGCAGCATGCTCGACCGTGGGCCGCCGACCGCGAGCGCGGCGAACTGCCCCGGTGCGAAGCCGATTGCGACCGGCAACCGCAATCCAATCTCCAGGTAGGCGCCGACCGGGCCGACGTCGATGACTTCGGCCAGCTGCTGGACGGGCGAGTCGGTCAAGCCGCTTTCCCGTCCAGCACAGTCGGACGGCCACCCAGGAACGTCGCCACCACCGAGCCAGGCAGCCGCCGCCCGGCGAACGGGGTGTTACGGCTCTTGCTGGCCAGCGCGGCCGGGTCGACAACCCATGACGCCGCCGGGTCGTACAGGACGATGTTCGCCGGCGCGCCGGCCTCGAGCGGCCGGCCGTGCCCGAGCAACCGACCGATCCGGGCAGGGCGTACCGACAGTCGGTCTGCGATCCCGGTCCAGTCCAGCAGCCCGGTCTCGACCATCGCCTCCTGCACCGCCGGCAGTGCGGTCTGCAGCCCGAGCATGCCGAACGCCGCGGCTGACCACTCGCAGTCCTTGTCCTCGACCGGATGCGGTGCATGGTCGGTGGCCACCGCGTCGATCGTCCCGTCCGCCAGCCCCTCGCGCAGTGCGAAGACGTCGGTCTCGGATCGCAGCGGTGGGTTGACCTTGTACGCCGGATCGTAGGAGCTGACCAACTGGTCGGTGAGCAGTAGGTGATGTGGGGTGACCTCGGCGGTGACCTGCCAGCCCTTGCTCTTCGCCCACCGGATCAGCTCCACCGAACCAGCGGTCGAGACGTGGCAGACGTGCAGCCGGGAGCCGACGTGCGCAGCCAGCAGCACGTCGCGCGCAATGATCGCCTCCTCGGCCACCGCCGGCCAGCCGGCCAGGCCGAGCGTGCCGGACAGCGCTCCCTCGTTCATCTGCGCGTGCTCGGTCAGCCGCGGATCCTGCGCATGCTGGGCCACCACACCGTCGAACGCCTTCACGTACTCCAGCGCGCGGCGCATGAGCAGCGGGTCGGACACGCAGTCGCCGTCGTCGGAGAACACCCGGACCGCGGCCGCGGAGTCCGCCATAGCGCCCAGCTCGGCGAGCGTCTCGCCGCGCCGGCCGACGGTGACCGCACCGACCGGGACGACGTCGACGTAGCCGGCCGCCGCGCCCAGCCGCCACACCTGCTCGACCACACCGGCGGTGTCCGCGGCCGGTTCGGTGTTGGGCATCGCGAACACCGCGGTGTAGCCGCCGAGCGCGGCCGCGAGGGTGCCGGACTCCACCGTCTCGGCATCCTCCCGGCCGGGCTCGCGCAGGTGCGTGTGCAGGTCGACCAGGCCTGGCAGCGCGATCAGGCCGGACGCGTCGACCAGTTGCGCACCGGCCGGCACGGCAAGTCCGGCTCCGGCATCCGCTATCACACCGTCCGACACGACCAAATCTGCCGGCTCGCCGGCACCCAACACCTGTGCACCACGAATGAACCAGGGGCCGCTCATGCGTTCACCTCCACCGGCTCGCGCCCACCGAGTAGCAGATAGAGCACCGCCATCCGGACGCTGACCCCGTTCGTCACCTGCTCGACGATGACCGAGCGGTCGCTATCGGCCACCTCGGCAGCGATCTCCATCCCGCGATTCATCGGACCCGGGTGCATGACGATGGCGTGCTCGGGCAGCAGCCTGAACCGCCGCGCGTCCAGGCCATAGCGCCGGCTGTACTCGCGCGCGGACGGGAAGTACGCCGCCTGCATCCGTTCCCGCTGGACTCGCAGCATCATCACCGCGTCGCTCTTGGGCAGCGCCGCGTCGAGGTCGTAGGTGTATGAACACGGCCAGCCGTCCACCCCGACCGGCAGCAGCGTCGGCGGCGCGACCAAGGTGACCTCGGCACCGAGCGTGGCCAGCAGCAGCACGTTGGAGCGGGCCACCCGGCTGTGCAGCACGTCGCCGACGATCGTGATCCGCCGGCCGTCCACCGAGCCACCCAGGTGCCGGCGCATCGTGAATGCGTCGAGCAGCGCCTGGGTCGGGTGCTCGTGCGTACCGTCGCCGGCGTTGAGTACCGAGCCGCGGATCCACCCGGAGTAGGCGAGCCGGTGCGGCGCGCCGGAGCTGCCGTGCCGGACCACCACCGCATCTGCGCCCATCGCCTCCAAGGTGAGCGCGGTGTCCTTGAGCGACTCGCCTTTGGACACGCTCGACCCCTTGGCGGAGAAGTTGATGACGTCGGCGGACAGTCGCTTGGCCGCCGCCTCGAACGAGATCCGGGTCCGGGTCGAGTCCTCGAAGAACAGGTTGACCACGGTGCGGCCGCGCAGCGTCGGCAGCTTCTTGATCGGACGGTTGGCCAGCTGGGCCAGCTCCTCCGCGGTGTCCAAGACCAGCAGCGCGTCGTCCCTGGTCAGGTCGGCTGCGGAGAGCAGGTGGCGTTTCATCGAACCGCCGCCCCCTTTCGGGCCTGCGCGATCCGGACCGCATCGGTGCCGTCGACCTCGGTCAGCAGCACCCGCACCGACTCGCTCATCGAGGTGGGCAGGTTGCGGCCCACGAAGTCGGCTCGAATCGGTAGCTCGCGATGCCCGCGGTCGACCAGAACCGCCAGCTGCACCGTGCGCGGCCGGCCCAGGTCGTTGAGCGCATCGAGCGCGGCCCGCACGGTCCGCCCGGAGAACAGCACGTCGTCGACCAGGACCACGACCTTGTCGTCGATCCCGCCGGCCGGTACCTCGGTGTGCCGCAGCGAGCGGGCCGGGCGCAGCCGGAGATCGTCGCGATACATGGTGACGTCGAGCGCGCCGGCCGGGACCGGCGTGCCCTCGATCGCGGTGATGCCATCCGCGAGCCGGCGGGCCAGCGCCACGCCACGGGTCGGGATGCCGAGCAGGACGAGATCATCCGCGCCCTTGTTCCGTTCCACGATCTCGTGGCCGATCCGGGTGAGCGCGCGGGTGATGTCGGCGGCTTCGAGCACATCGCGGACTACCGGCGGATCCGCGGCCGCGGGAATGGCGCCCGGGCTGGTCGCCGAACGGGCCGTCGGCGCAGCACCGGCAGGAAGCCGCTCCTGGCTGGATGCGGGCATAGAAAAGGACCTCCTTCGCCGCCTCACGGGACGGGTCGTTAAAGGACGGTTGCCGGAGCGATAGTAACGCAGCGTTGGAGGACATATTCGTCACAAGGGTCTTGACGCGCCGTTGTCACGCTCCGTAGCGTTACCCAGCGTAACCACGCTAGGTGGTTCGCATTTGAGTCACTCTTACCTTGGGAGTCCGATGCCGTCTGAGTACGCGAGGCAGCTAGGTGCTCGCCTTCGCTCCATCCGCACCCAACAGGGACTTTCCCTCCATGGCGTTGAGCAGAAGTCGAAGGGTCGCTGGAAGGCGGTCGTGGTCGGCTCGTACGAGCGCGGCGATAGGGCCGTGACCGTCCAGCGGCTGGCCGAGCTCGCCGATTTCTACGGCGTACCGGTCGCCGAGCTGCTACCGGGCGGGATGCCCGGCGGTGCCGCCGAGCCGCCGCCGAAGCTCGTGCTTGACCTGGAGCGGCTCAACCAGCTGCCGACCGACAAGGCCGGACCGCTGATGCGCTACGCCGCGACGATCCAGAGCCAGCGCGGCGACTACAACGGGAAGGTGCTGTCGATCCGGCAAGACGACCTGCGCACGCTCGCGGTGATCTACGACATGGCCCCCGGCATCCTGACCGAGGACCTGATCTCCTGGGGAGTGCTGGACGCGGACGCTCGGCGCGCGATCGAGTACGTCGAGCCGCGCTGACCGAGCAGCTGAGGTCGGCGGCGCTAGGTCGTCAGGGTCGGTTTCAGCTCGAGCAGCCGGGCCAGCAGTCCGTTGACGAAGCCGGGCGAGTCGTCGGTCGACAGCTGCCTGGCCAACTCCACCGCTTCGGACACTGCAACCGGGTCCGGCACGTCCACCGCCCAGAGCAGCTCGTAGGTGCCCAGCCGGAGGATGTTGCGGTCGACCGTGGGCATTCGGTCGAGCGTCCAGCCGATCGAGTAGGACGCCAGCAGGTCGTCGATGCGGGCCCGCCGTGCGCTCACGCCCTCGATCAGCTGCACCGCGTACTCGGGCACCGGCGGGTCACTCGCCGCGACTCGCTCGGCCAGCGTCTCCAACGCGTCCCGTCCACGCAGGTCGGACTCGTAGAGGATGTCGAGCGCGCGCTTGCGGGCCTTTGATCGAGCCGGCATCGGGGCGGGTCAACTCGTTACGCGGCCGAGGTACTCACCCGAGCGGGTGTCCACCTTGACCTTCTCACCGGTGGTGATGAACAGCGGCACCGCGACCACCGCGCCGGTCTCCAGCGTGGCCGGCTTCGTCCCGCCGGTCGACCGGTCGCCCTGCAGGCCCGGCTCGGTGTAGGAGATCGTCAGCTCCACCGCGGCCGGAAGCTCGACATAGAGCGGCACTCCGTCGTGCAGCGCGATGATCGCGTCCTGGTTCTCCAGCATGTACTCCGCCGCCTTGCCGACGATCGCGTTCGAGACGTGGATCTGGTCGTAGGACTGCATGTCCATGAATACGAAGTCGCTGCCCTCGCGGTACAGGTACTGCATGTCCCGCTTGTCGACGTTGGCCGTGTCGACCTTGACCCCCGCGTTGAAGGTCCGGTCCACAACCTTGCCGGAGAGCACGTTCTTCAGCTTCGTCCGCACGAAGGCGCCGCCCTTACCGGGCTTGACGTGCTGGAACTCGACGACCGTCCAGAGCGCACCGTCGAGGTTGAGAACCAGCCCGTTCTTGAGGTCGTTGGTGGTGGCCACGTTTGTTGATCTCTCCAGCTTCGGATGAGCGGCACGCCTCGGCGGCCGACCGACGTGGCCGGCTAGTCCAGGACGAGCAGCTCTTTGGTCGTCATGGTAAGCAGCTCCGGCCGACCGTCGGCCGCGTCGCGGACCACGAGAGTGTCCTCGATGCGGACCCCGCCCCGACCCGGCAAGTAGATGCCGGGCTCGACCGTGACCGGGGTGCGAACGGCCAGCTTACCCGTGGCGGTGTGGCCCATCAGCGGCGCCTCGTGGATCTCCAGACCGACGCCGTGCCCCAGACCGTGCGGGAACTGCCCGCCGTACCCGGCTTCCTCGATCACCGAGCGGGCCGCCTCGTCCACCTCCCCGATGTCGGCGCCGGCGACCAGCGCCTCGCGTCCGGCCTTCTGCGCGGCGAACACCAGGTCGTATACCTCGACCTGCCAGGCTGCGGGTTCCCGGCCGACCACGAACGTCCGGGTCTCATCCGCGTGGTAGCCACGGTAGAGCGCACCAAAGTCGATCTTCAGGAAATCGCCGGCCTCCACCCGCCGGGAGCTGGGCACGTGGTGCGGGCTAGCCGAGTTCGGCCCGGACGCCACGATCGTCTCGAATGCGATCCCGTCCGCGCCGTGGTCGATCATGCGACGCTCCAGCTCCTGCGCGATCTGCCGTTCGGTCCGCCCGAGCACCAGCCCGTCGGTCAGCTCGGTCAGCGCCCGATCACTGATCGCGCACGCCTCCCTGAGCAGCGCGATCTCGTCGTCGTCCTTGACTATCCGCAGGCTCTCCACCATCGAGCCGACCGTGCTCCAGACAACGCCCGCGGCCGCCTGGACCAGCTGCTGGTAGAGATCGACGGTCACCTCGTGCGACTCGAAGCCGAGCCGGCGCACTCGATCCTTCGCGGCTCGCTCGGCCAGCGCTCCGGCGACCTGCCGCTCGACCAGCAGCTCCACCTCACCGGCCCGTTCGGCGGCCACGGCAGCGTAGCGGCCGTCGGTAGCCAGGACGTCGCCCTTATCGGTGACTAGCAGTGCGGCGTTCGTGCTTGCCACCCCGGTCAGATATCGGACGTTGACCAGCCGGGTGACCAGCGCGGCGTCCAGGTCGTGCGCGGCGAGAAGGCCGCGCAACCGGTCTCGGCGCGCCGCGTGGTTGGCTGCCATGGCGGGAGCCTACCGGCCGGTGCCACACCGAACTCGGCGATCTTCCATCCCGGATTCCCGCCCCAGTGACGTGCAACTGGACCGGGCCGCGATGCGTCCAAGCAGGTAGCTGCCGGTGCGTTGCCGGCCAGTGGGGCAAGCCTGGGAGCCCCCTCCCCCGCTCCCGGGTAGCGGCGATCCGGGCCGATCCGGCCGAACCGCCGTCACGGCCGGCCAGCCGGCTCGTGATCGCCGCGCCCGCACGGTTCGCGCGGCCGGTCTGGCCGAGCTCAGCCGGTAAGGCCGTAACCGGCAGCCGCGTCCGCGTCGAGGAAGCGGCCGGTCTGCATGTCGGCCGCGATCTCGTCGACCGGCCGGCCACAGGTGGTGGCGACCCGTTTCTGAATCCGGCGCAGCCGCCGCGCGTAGTCGGCAGCCTGGGCGGCCAGCTCGCTCGCCCGGCCCGCGGCCACCTCCACCCGCGGCTCGCACAGCTCCACGGTCGAGTGCGGGCGCAGCGCGCGCTGATCACCGGCCGCGAGCAGCGCGACCGCCGGACCGCGTAGCCGGCCGGCCACGCTGACCCGGACCGGCACCCCCATCAGCTCGATGACGTCCAGCAACATGATGGCCGCGTCCAGGTCGGCATCGACATCGGTGAGATACAGCTCGACCGGATCGTCGGCGTCGGCGTCGTGCAGCATCAGCTCACCGGCCGCACGGCTGGCGCGCTCGGCATCAAGCCACCCGGCCACCATGACCACCCGCCGGGCGAACAATTTGTCGGACAGCCAGGGTGGCGTCCCAGCGGGATCGGCGAACCCCCGCTCGGGTGATCCGGGCTTCGGGTGGGGTTCTGGATCGCCGGGCCGGCGAGGCTCGGCCGGCAGCCGGCGCCGCGGGTCGTGGTTCATCGGCGCACCGCCCAGTCCACCGCTACTCCGACCGCGGCCGCGTACCGATCCAGCGTGGACAGCCGGACGTCGAGCTCGCCGGCCTCCAGCCGCGCCACCGCGGACTGCGACGTGCCCATCCGGGCCGCGACATCGGTCTGGGTCAGGCCTTGTCGCTGCCGGGCCTCGGCGAGCTCACCGATCAGCGCCCGGCGGCGGGCGGCCGTATCCTCGAGGCCGGGAAACCGGCTCCGTCGTTCGGTCATACCTGTAATGCTATCTCATAATTGAGATGTGTCACGGCAGCCGAGC
>Ga0075428_100008752_pt1 | contig 11226 bp, 9 predicted proteins | sample RhiMetdeltSRZDD2_FD_75291 | JGI IMG/M metagenome (GOLD analysis project Ga0075428, IMG submission 75291) | Populus rhizosphere microbial communities from Tennessee, USA - Rhizosphere MetaG P. deltoides SRZDD2 | ecosystem: Host-associated > Plants > Roots > Rhizosphere > Soil | place: USA... | reverse complement strand
CACGCCCCGGGCACCAACTTCAAGGTGCACGCCGAGATCGTGAAGAACGTCTACGACAAGGGCAAGGGCGCCGGGAAGAAGGAAGAGATGGGCACGCCGCTCTACAACCGCGGCATCGTCAACGCGATGCTATCGGCCGAGGCCCTCCGCACGGCGCTGGCCAAGTACGGCAACAAGGCGACGCCGACCAGCGAGCAGGTGCGCTGGGGCTTCGAGAACCTGAACCTCACCGACAAGCGGCTCGACGAGCTCGGCATGAAGGGCTTCACCCATCCCATCAAGGTCACCTGCGAGGACCACGAGGGCAACGGCCCGGTGCTGATCCAGCAGTGGGACGGCAAGAAGTGGGAGATCGTGTCGGACTGGGTGGTGCCGATGCGCGACGTCGTGCGCCCGAAGATCGAGGCGGCGGCGGTCGAAGAGGGCAAGAAGCTGGGCTACACCCCGCGGGACTGTTCGAAGGAGAAGTAGGACCGTCGTGAGCGGCAACGGGACGTCGCTTCCGCTGCTGGCGGTCAGCAACATCGAGGTGATCTACGACCACGTGATCCTCGTGTTGAAAGGCGTCTCGCTCCGGGTCCCCGAGGGGGGCATCGTCGCCCTCCTCGGGGCCAACGGCGCCGGCAAGTCCACCACGCTCAAGGCCATCTCCGGCCTCCTGCGCACCGAGCGGGGCGAGGTGACCAAGGGCACCATCGAGCTCCGCGGCCGGTCGATCGAGCGCCGTAACCCGTCGGAAATCGTGGGGCAGGGCGTGGTGCAGGTGATGGAGGGTCGCCACGTCTTCGAGCACCTCACGGTGGAGGAAAACCTCCTCACCGGGGGGTATACCCAGCGCAACGGCGAGGTCCTGAAGCGGCACCTCGATCTGGTGTATACATACTTTCCCCGACTCACCCAGCGGCGGACCACCAAGGCCGGGTATATTTCGGGCGGCGAGCAGCAGATGCTCGCCATCGGGCGGGCCCTCATGGCCCGTCCCCGACTGATGCTGCTGGACGAGCCATCGATGGGGCTGGCTCCCATGCTGGTGGCCGAGATCTTCGAGATCGTGAGCCGACTCAACCGGGACGAGAAGGTGGCGGTGCTGCTCGCCGAGCAGAATGCCACCGTCGCCCTCAAGTACGCGCAGCACGGCTATGTGATGGAGACCGGGCGCATTGTGCTGGACGGCGACGCCCGCACCATCAGCGACAACGAGGACATCAAGGAGTTCTATCTGGGGCTCACCGGCGTCGGGCAGCGCAAGAGCTACCGCGACGTGAAGCACTACCGCCGGCGCAAGCGCTGGCTCTCGTGAACGCATGAGCGCTCTTCTCGAGGTCCGTGAGGTGTCGAAATCGTTCGGCGGCGTGCAGGCCGTCAACCGGGTGAGTGTCGACGTCAACGAGGGCGACCTGCTCTCGGTGATCGGACCCAACGGCGCGGGCAAGACGACGCTGCTGAACATGATCAGCGGTTTCTACCACCCCGACAGCGGCAAGATCAGCCTGGGGGGTGACGACGTCACCCACATCCCTCCGTTCAAGGTGGCCGAGCGCGGGGTGGCCCGCACCTTCCAGAACATCGCGCTCTTCCGGGGCATGACGGTCCTCGACAACCTCATGCTCGGGCGCCACGTGCACATGAAGACCGGTGTCCTGGGCGCCTTTGCCTACTGGGGCTTCGCCCAGAAGGAGGAGGTCGCGCACCGGCGGCGCGTGGAGGACATCATCGACTTCCTCCGCATCCAGGATCTGCGCCGGCGCCCGACCGGCTCGCTGGCCTACGGCCTGCAAAAGCGCGTGGAGCTCGGGCGGGCGCTGGCGCTCGATCCCAAGATCCTGCTGCTGGACGAGCCGATGGGCGGCTGCAACCACGAAGAGAAGGAAGACATGGCGCGCTTCATCCTCGATGTGAACGAGGAGTGGGGGACGACCATCATCCTGATCGAGCACGACATGGGCGTGGTGATGGACATCTCGGACCGGGTGGCGGTGCTCGACATGGGGATCAAGATCGCCGACGGCACCCCCGACGAGGTCCGCGCCAATCCCCAGGTGATCAAGGCCTACCTGGGCGATGCCAAGCCGGCCAATTCGGGAGGGCGACGTGGCTGAGACGATGACGTTGCCTCGCTATCTGCTGCGCAACGCCCAGCAGCACGCCGGACGGCCGGCCATCCGCGAGAAGGATCGGGGCATCTGGCAGACCACCACGTGGCGTGACTACCACGGGCACGTGCGCCACATCGCGCTGGGGCTGGCCGCGCTTGGCTTCAAGCGCGGCGACAAGCTGTCGGTGATCGGCGACAACCGCCCGCGCCTGTACTGGGCCCAGGTGGCCGCGATCTGCCTGGGCGGTGTGTCGGTGCCCGTCTACCAGGACTCGATCGCCAAGGAGCTGGCCTTCGTCCTCAATCATGCCGAGGTGTCGGTGATCGTGGCCGAGGATCAGGAGCAGGTGGACAAGATCCTTGCGCTCAAGGACCAGCTGCCGGCGCTGAAGCTCGTCATCTACGAGGACTCACGCGGCATGCTGCAGTACCGCTCCGCGGACCTCCGGGCGCTCGACGAGGTGGAGGAGCTCGGGCGGCGCTTCGGCGCCGAGCATCCCGGCTACTTCGAGGCCGAGATCGACAAGGGCCGCCTGGACGACGTCGCGCTCTTCGCCTATACCTCCGGCACCACCGGCACGCCCAAGGGCGCCATGTTGACGCACGCCAACATGGTCGAGACCGGCAACACCCTCATCAAGTCCGAGGACGTCCGCCTGGACGACAACTGGCTGGCCTATCTGCCGATGGCGTGGGTGGGTGATTCGCTCTACACCCTCGTCATGAACCTGATGGTCGGCTTCACGGTCAATTGCCCGGAGAGCCCGGAGACGGTGCAGCGCGACCTGCGGGAGCTCGGGCCCACCGCGGTGCTGGCTCCGCCCCGTATCTGGGAGAACATGCTGACCGGCGTGCAGGTGCGCGCGGCGGACTCGCCGCGGCTCAAGCGCTGGGTGTTCGAGCGCTCGTGCGCCGCCGCCGAGCGCGCGGAGATTCTCCGGGGCGAGGGCAAGTCCGTCCCGCTCGGTCTTCGCCTCATGACCGCGCTCGGCGAGTTCTTCGTCTACCGCCCGGTGCGGGACCAGCTCGGCCTGTTGCGCGCCCGCTGGGCCTACACCGGCGGCGCGCCGCTGGGACCCGACACCTTCCGCTTCTTCCGCTCGATCGGCGTGAACCTCAAGCAGGTGTATGGCTCCACCGAGCTCACCGGTCTGGTCTCGCTGCAGCCCGATACCGAGGCCAATCCGACGACCGCCGGTCGCCCGTGCGCGGGTATCGACGTGAAGATCGGCGATCGGGGCGAGGTGCTGGTCAAGAGCGCGGGCGTCTTCAAGGGCTACTTCAAGAACGACGAGGCCACCCGTGAAGTCATCGATCGGGACGGCTGGTTCCACACCGGCGACGCCGGCTTCGTGGACCCGCGCGGCCACCTGGTCATCATCGACCGCGCCAAGGACGTGGGTGCGCTGGCCGACGGCACCGCCTTCGCGCCGCAGTTCATCGAGAACAAGCTGAAGTTCAGCCCCTACATCCGCGAGGCGGTCGCCTTCGGGCACGAGCGCCCGGCCGTCACCGCGATGATCGCCATCGACCCCAACACCGTCGGCAGCTGGGCCGAGCGCCGGGGCGTCGCCTACACGTCGTACACGGATCTGAGCCAGAAGCCCGAGGTTCGGGGTCTGATCCGCGACGAGATACGCCGAGGCAACGAGACCCTGCCGGACGCGCAGAAGGTCCGGCGCTTCCTGCTGCTGACCAAAGACCTGGAGGCCGACGACGCGGAGATGACGCGCACCCGCAAGGTCCGGCGCCTCCACGTGACCGAGAAGTACGCGCCGGTCATCGAGGCCTTCTACTCGGGCCGCCGCGACGTCGAGCTGAGCACGGCCATCACCTACGAGGATGGCCGCCAGGGCACGCTGCGATCCACCGTCCACATCGAGGATGTCGAGGGGACCGTCGCCCATGTCTGACGATTTCGGCTTCTTTCTGCTGCTGATCTCCAACGGCGTGTTGACCGGGCTGATGTATGCGCTCATCGCGCTTGGCTTCGTGCTCGTCTACAAGGCGACGGATGCGATCAACTTCGCCCAGGGCGAGTTCGTCATGATCGCGGGCTTCGTGGCGGCGAGCGCTCTCGTGGTGTGGGGGGCGCCGTTGTGGGTGGCCGTCCTGCTCGCGCTGGGCGGGCTCGTCGCGTTCGGCTTCGCCCTCGAGCGCGTCATGCTCCGCAAGCTCCTCGGCCGGCCGGTCATCGCCGTGGTCATGGCCACCATCGGCCTGGCGTCGATCCTGCGCGGTGTCGGACCGTTCGTGATCTTCTCCGGCACCAAGCCGCTGCCGCTGCCGATCCGCGAGGAGCCGTTCATCCTGGGGCCGCTGTTCCTGCCGCCCATCCAGTTGCTGGGGGCGGGGGTGAGCCTGGTCTTCCTGGCCGCCTTCGGCTGGTTCTTCCTGAAGTCGCGCAAGGGCATCGCGATGCGGGCGGTGGCCGACAACCAGCAGGTCGCCATGGCCATGGGCATCGACGTCGAGCGCTACTTCGGCGTGGCGTGGGCGATGGCCGGCGTCGTGTCGGCACTGGGCGGCATCCTGTGGGGCAACCTGGTCGGCGTCGACGTGAACCTGGCGCTGGTCGGCTTCAAGGTGTTCCCGGTCGTGATCCTGGGCGGGCTCGACTCCATCCCCGGCGCGATCGTCGGCGGCCTGATCGTGGGCATCGTCGAGAACGTCGCCTCCGGCTACATCGATCCCTACGTCGGCGGCGGCACCAAAGACTTCGCGCCCTACGTCCTGATGATCATGGCCCTCATGGTTCGCCCCTACGGAATCTTCGGCAAGAAGATCATCGAGCGGATATGACGTCTCCTCACGCGATCGCCCGAGCGGCCCGTCCGCGCTCCAGCGGGGCCTGTCGGGGGAGTGTCCCCCGTCCGGCATCGCCTCGGGCACTCTTCTCACAGTTGGCGCTGGGGCCAGCTCCATTTGTTCACCAAGAACATACCGACGGCTGCTGGCGGACGGGGGGCACTTCCCCCGCCACCCGCTGGAGCGCGGACGGGCCGCTCGGGCGATCGGAGGCGGCGGCGTGATCCATCGTGAGTGCGGCGTGCTGAAGACGACGTATGAAGCGGATATGGGGTTGTATCCGTTGCCCATTGCGCGGTGGACGGTGGCGGTGCTGGCGGTGTTGTTCTTTGCGGTGATTCCGCTGACGCTGCACGAGTACTACCTGTCGGTCGCCAATCTGGTGTGGATCGCGGTCATCGGGGCGCTGGGGCTCAACATCCTGGTCGGCTTCACCGGACAGGTCTCGATCGGGCACGGCGCGTTCATGTCGGTCGGCGCCTACACGGCGGCCAACCTGGCCAACCGGCTCGGCTCGCCGTGGCCGGTGAATTTGCTGGCCGGCGGCCTCATGGCGGCGCTGATCGGCGCCATCGTGGGCATCCCCTCGCTGCGCATCAAGGGGCTGTACCTGGCCATCGCCACCTTGGCCGGGCAGCTCATCATCGAGTGGACGATCAACCACGTGACGTTCATCAGCGGCGGCGTGCAGGCCTCGATCGAGGTGGCCCGGCCCCGGCTGGGCTCGATGGTCCTCAATACGCAGCGCGACATGTACTACTTCCTGCTGGTGTTCGTCGTGCTCGCCATCGTGGGCACGCTGAACCTCATACGCAGCCGCGTCGGGCGGGCCTTCATCGCCATACGCGACCAGGACATCGCGGCCGAGATCATCGGCATCAACATCTTCCGCTACAAGCTTCTGGCCTTCGCGATCTCGTCGTTCTACGCCGGGGTGACCGGCGTGCTGTACACGTACTTCCTGGGCATCGCCAACTACGAGCAGTTCCAGCTCGGCGTGTCCATCGACTACCTGGCCATGATCATCATCGGGGGGCTGGGCTCCGTGCTGGGCTCCATCTTCGGCGCCATCTTCGTCACGCTGCTGCCGATCGGCATTCGCTACGCCATGGAAGCCTTCGGCGGCATCTTTTTCTCCCCGCAAACCGTGCTCAATCTCATCCCCAACCTCCGTCTCATGCTGTTCGGCGCTCTCATCATCGGCTTCCTGATCGTGGAGCCCGAGGGCCTGAACCGTCTGTGGCGGAATATCCGGAGCTATTTCCGCGTCTGGCCGTTCGCGTACTGAGTTACGCGAGGAAGGAGAACGCTCATGCATCGGTTCCTGGCAATCGTGACCGCCCTCTTGGTGGGAGTGGCCAGCCTGGCCACGGCAACATCGTCCCCCGCCCAGTCCAAGGGCGAGATCGTCATCGGGGTGCAGTGTGACCGCACCGGCCCCACCCAGATCGTCGGTACCGTCCTGTGCCCCGGCCTGCACGACTACGTCGCCCTCGTGAACTCCAAGGGCGGCGTCGAGGGGCATCCGATCAAGGCCATCGAGATCGACCACGAGTACAAGGTGCCGCCGGCCGTCGAGTCCTACGAGCGCCACAAGAAGGACGGCGCCGTGACCATGGCCATCTACGGTACGCCCCAGATCTACGCGCTCACGTCCAAGCTGACGGAGGACCGGATCCCCGGGACGTCACCCGGGTTCGGGAGCGCCGCCGCCGCCGACGGGCAGCGCTATCCGTTCATCTTCCCCATCGCCGCGACCTACTGGTCGCAGGCTGCGGCCGCCACCGACTTCGCCAAGAAGCAGCTGGGCGGCAGCCTCAAGGGCAAGAAGATCGCCTATCTCTTCTACGACAACCCGGCCGGCCGAGAGCCGATCGACCTGCTCGGTGACATCGCCGAGCAAGAGGGCTTCCAGCTCAAGACCTTCGCGGTCCCGCCGCCCGGTGTCGAGATGGGCGCCCAGGTGCTCGACATCGCCCAGCGCTTCAAGGCGGACTTCGTCATCTCCCACCTGTTCGGTGGCGCGCCGTCGGTCTCGATCAAGGAGCTGAAGCGGATCGGCTATCCGATGCGCAAGGTCATCGGGCTGGTGTGGGCCTCGGCGGAGGCCAACATCGAGGGCGCCGGCGGCTTCGGCGTCGCCGAGGGCTATTACGCCATGCAGTTCGCCGGCGTGGGCACCGACTACCCGGTGCTGAACGAGATTCGCGAGATGTACAAGAAGCAGGGCAAGCCGGCGCCGAAGGAGATGGCATCGACCGTCTTCTACAACCGCGGTGTGCTCATCGGCGCGCTGCACGTCGAGGCCATCCGGAACGCGGTCAAGGCCAAGCCGGACGGCAAGATCACCGGCGTGGACGTGAAGAACGGCTTCGAGAAGATCAGCAACTTCACCCTGGGCGGGCTGGTGCCGCCGCTGAAGATCACGGCGCAGGATCACGAGGGTGGCGGGCTCGTGCAGATCTGGCAGGTCAAGGGCGGGAAGTTCGAGAAGTCCACCGAGTGGTTCGCGGCGTACCAGAACGTGGTGGCGAAACATATCAAGGAGTCGGGCGCCAAGAAGTAGCACGTACTCCGGCGGGTGGGGGGATGGAAGAGAGCCCCCAGGAAATCCGCGAGTCCCAAGTCGCGAGGGCGGGAGAGAGAGCGTCCGCCTTCGGCGACGGTAGGGCCAACGGATTTCCTGGGAGCTCTCTTCCATCCCCCCGCCCGCCTCAGTGGACGTGCGGCTTCTTGAGCGGCTGGGGGCATCGGGGGACGGGATGCTGAGTCTGAATAGCATCGAGGTGATTTACGACGGGGTGATTCTCGTCCTCAAGGGCGTGTCGTTGAACGTTCAGGAGGGGAAGATCACGACGTTGCTCGGGGCCAACGGCGCCGGGAAGACGACGACCCTGAAGGCGATCTCGGGGTTGCTCCACTCCGAGCGGGGTGAGATCACCAAGGGGGCCATCGAGCTGAACGGTGAGCGGATCGACCGCCTGGCGCCGCACGCGGTCGTGCGTCGCGGGGTCGTGCAGGTCTTCGAGGGGCGGCGGGTGTTCGAGCATCTCACCACTGAGGAGAACCTGATCGCGGGCGGTCACGTCCAGGTCGATCGCTCGCGCTTGCGGGAAGGCATCGACCGGGTCTACCAGTATTTCCCGCGGCTGGGCGACCGACGCCACGTGCAGTCGGGCTACCTCTCCGGCGGCGAGCAGCAGATGCTGGTCATCGGCCGGGCGCTCATGTCCAGCCCGAAGGTGATCCTTCTCGACGAGCCGTCGCTGGGGCTGGCGCCGATGCTGGTCGACGAGATCTTCGAGATCGTCCAGCGCATGAACCGCCAGGAGAAGCTGACCGTGCTGCTCGTCGAGCAGAACGCCACCCTGGCGCTGGCCATCGCCGACCACGGTTACGTCATGGAAAACGGCCGGATCGTGCTGGAGGGCGCGGCCGACAGCCTGCGCCAGAACGCCGACATCAAGGAGTTCTACCTCGGTCTCACCGAGGTCGGCGCCCGTAAGTCATACCGCGAGGTGAAGCACTACAAGCGCCGTAAACGCTGGCTCAGCTGATCATCCGGGGGGATGCGAATGAGACGAGTGCTGGGGTGGGGAGTCCTGCTGCTCTTCGTGGCCGTGAACCTGGGTGCCTGCGCCAGCATGGGCGGCGACACCCCCGCCGCTCCCTCGCTCTACAAGCGCCTCGGCGGGCGAGAAGGCATCGCCCTCGTCGTGGGTGACTTCACCGCCAACATGGCGGCCGACCCGCGGGTCAACGCGCGCTTCAAGGACATGAAGGCGCCCGAGCTCGAGAAGTTCAAGTCGAACCTGGCCGACCAGATCTGCGATGCCACCGGCGGCCCCTGCTCGTACCTGGGCAAGGACATGAAGGCCACCCACCAGGGCATGAAGATCACGGATGCGGAGTGGAACGCCACGGTGGAGAATCTGGTCAAGGCGCTCGACAAGAACAACGTGGATGCGAAGTCCAAGGGCGAGCTGCTGGCGGCGCTGGGTCCGATGAAGAAGGACATCGTCGGCCAGTAATGTCCCTCGGGTGGTGAGATGACGCTGCATGGACTCACGGTCTACGATCTGATCGCGCGCGGGGCGGACGTCTACGGCCGCGCGCCCGCGGTCATCCACGGCGAGCGGGCGCTCTCCTTCCGCGAGTTCCGGGACCGCGTCGACGCGCTGGCCGGCGGACTGGCCGCGCTGGGGATCGCCCGCGGCGATCGCGTGTGCATCCTCGCGCAGAACGATCCGGCCTACCTCGAGCTCTACGGCGCCTGCGCCCGCCAGGGGATCGTGGCCTACCCGATCAACTGGCGGCTCACCGGGCCCGAGATCGAGCGCGTGATCGAGCGGGCGGCGCCGAAGATGTTCGTGGCCGACGCGTCCACCCTGCCGGTCGTCACCGGCTGGCCCCAGACCCAGACCGCGGTCGCACACTGGTATCTGTTCGGCGAGGCGACGGCGCCCGGCTTCCACCCCGTCGCCTCGCTCTATCGATCCGGCGAGCCCCCGCCGCCGGCCGACGTGGCGTCCGACGACGCCTTCGCGGTGATCTCCACGGCCGCGGTCGACGTCGTCCCGCGCGGCGCCGCGCTCACTCACGCCAACGTGCTGGCGGCCAACCTCACGGCCATCGCCGGCTTCGGCTACACGCCGGCCGATCGCTATCTCCTCGCGCTCCCGCTGTTCCACATCACCGCGCTGGGGACTGCGCTGGCGCACATGCATGCCGGCGGCGCCAGCGTGGTGGTGTCGCGCTATGACCCCGAGGAGGCGGTGCGGCTGATCGATCGTCACCGCGTCACGCACCTCTCGGACTTTCCGCCGGTCCTGGCCACGCTCCTGGACGCGGCCGAGAAGGCCGGCAGCCGGCTGCCGAGCCTGCGCGACGTCGCGGGGCTCGATGCGCCGCCGACGATCGAGCGGCTGCACACGCAGACCGGTGCGGCGTTCTGGACCGGCTTCGGCCAGTCGGAGACCAGCGGCTTCGTGTGTCTGCAGCGGGTGAAGGACAGGCCCGGCGCGGCGGGCCGGCCGGTGGCCGCGGCCCAGGTGAAGCTCGTCGACGACTACGACCGCGAGGTGCCGGTGGGCACGCCCGGCGAGATTCTCGTGCGGGGCCCGCTGGTGTTCCAGGGCTACTTCGGCCAGCCCGACGTCACGGCCCACACGTTCCGCAACGGCTGGCACCACACCGGTGACGTGGGCCGCTTCGACGACGAGGGCTATCTCTACTACGTGCGCCGCAAGCCGGAGAAAGAGCTCATCAAGCCCGGCGGGGAGAACGTGTACCCCGCGGAGGTCGAGACGATCATCGTGCAGATGGAGGGCGTGACCGGCGCGTGCGTGTTCGGCATTCCCGACGTGAAGTGGGGCGAGGCGATCAAGGCGGTGGTCGAGGTCAAGGCGGCCGGCCGTTACACGGGCGAGCAGGTGAGCGACTTCGTCGGCTCGAAGATCGCTCGTTTCAAGCGCCCGCACGTGGTGGCGTTCACCGATGCGCTGCCCCGGACGGCGGAGGGTGCGGTGGACCGCGAGAGCGTCAAGACCCGCTGGGGGAGCACGTCGTGAAGATGGCGGCTGGCACAGACCGATGAAGATCTTCAACGAGCAGCACGAGATGTTCAGGGGGACGGTGCGGAGCTTTGTCGAGAAGGAGATCGCGCCGCACATCGAGGAGTGGGAGGCGGCGGGACGGATGCCGCGCTGGATCTGGCCGCGCATGGGCGAGCTGGGGCTGCTGGGCGTGGAGTACGACGAAAAGTACGGCGGGGCGGGCGCCGATGTGCTGACCTCGGCGGTGCTGCACGAGGAGTGCGCGCGCTCGCGGTCCGGCTCCTTCGCCATGGCCGTCGGCGTGCACTGCGACATGGCCTCGCCCCATCTCTACTGGACCGGCAGCGAGGCTCTGAAGGAGAAGTACCTGCCGGCCATCTGCCGGGGTGAGGCCCTGACCGCCATCGCGGTCACCGAGCCGGGCGGCGGCAGCGACGTGGCGGCCATCCGCACCCGGGCGGTCCGCGACGGCGGTGACTACGTCATCAACGGATCCAAGATCTTCATCACCAACGGCGCCACTGCCGACGTGTTCTTCGTGGCGGCCCGGGTCGAGACCGGCGACACCGGCAAGCGGCATCGCGGCATCTCGATGTTTCTGGTCGAGCGGACGACGCCCGGCTTCACCGTGAGCCGCACCCTCGACAAGATGGGCATGCGCGCCTCGGACACCGCCGAGCTCAGCTTTGCCGACATGCGGGTGCCGGCCGAGCATCTCCTGGGCCGCGAGGGCGTGGGCTTCTACGAGGTCATGCGCGTCTTCCAGCG
>Ga0075428_100008750_pt1 | contig 11228 bp, 9 predicted proteins | sample RhiMetdeltSRZDD2_FD_75291 | JGI IMG/M metagenome (GOLD analysis project Ga0075428, IMG submission 75291) | Populus rhizosphere microbial communities from Tennessee, USA - Rhizosphere MetaG P. deltoides SRZDD2 | ecosystem: Host-associated > Plants > Roots > Rhizosphere > Soil | place: USA... | reverse complement strand
TCTGGACCGCGCGCGCCGCGTTCAGCGTCGGCGGCGGCACGCGATCGTTCTGCCGCTGGCTCGCGCTGATCGGCGCCGTCGTCGCGATCGCGGCAGTCATCCAGAAAGCCGGCACGCCGAAGCTGCTGCTGTTCAGCGTGCAGCCTGAGGCGCGCAGCACGAATCCATTCGGCGCGTTCACGAACCGCAATCACTTTGCGGCATGGCTGATGCTGATGGCGACGCCGATCATCGGCTACCTGATCGCGCGGTTGCGCATGCATCCCTCGCACGATCACCGGCTGCGCGGCGTGATCCGACACTTCATGGCGTCGGGTGCCGTGATGACCGCGATGGCCGCGGTGCTGGCGATCGGCGTGATGCTGCTGACGCTCTCGCGCTCTGCCGTCGTCGGCCTCGGTGTCGCCGCGGTCGTGGCGTGGCTGCTTGCGCGGCCCCGCGTGCAGCTCGAGCGCAGCATGCTGCCGGCGCGGCTCGGCGGCCTCGGCATCCTGCTGCTCGCTGCCATGCTCTTCATCGACATTGATGGCTGGGCGACGCGCGTGGAGGAAAGCTTTACGACCGAAGGGATGTTCGGCCGCACGACGATCTGGAAGGAGACGGTGCCGATCATCAAGGACTTCTGGCTGACCGGCACCGGCGCGGGGACGTATTCGGATGCGATGACGTATTACCAGCAGACGCGGCTCTGGGTGAACTCGATGCAGCGCTGGGCGCATTTCAACAACGCGCATTCACACTTCGTGCAGGTTGCTGCCGAGGGCGGCCTGCTGCTCGCCGTGCCGTCGCTGGCCGCGCTGATCTCGCTCTGGATGCTGGCGAGACGCGCCATTCGAGCCGATAAAGGAGAGATGTTCTGGGTGCGTGTCGGCGCCGCGGCGGGCCTGGCCGGTCTGACCGTGCAAAGCCTCTTCGAAGTGTCGCTGACGATGCCGGCCAACGCCGTGCTGTGCGGTGTGCTGGCTGGGCTGCTGATCTATCGGCGCGATTCGCATTACGGCGCGGAGTCGCCGACACCTGAGTCGCTTACTCCGGAGCCGCGGCTGGCGTGAACGGATGCTGATCGTCGGACTCAATGCCTATCACGGCGACGTCGCGGCCGCCGTGTTGCGCGACGGCGAGGTCGTCGCCGCGCTCGAAGAGGAGCGCTTCTGCCGCGTCAAGCACGTCTCCGGTTTTCCCGCGCGCGCCATCGCGCGCGGTCTCGAGATGGCCGGCGCGACACCGGCGGATGTCGACGTCTGGGCGATGGCGCGCGGACGCCGCGTGCACCTGTGGCAGAAGGCGCTGTTCGCGCTGACGCATCGTCCGGGGGCCACGCTCGTCAACCAGTACCGGCGCACTGCGGGCAAGAGCTCGAGCCTGCCGGACGTCATTGCGCAGGCATTTAATCTGCCGGTCGCCCGGGTCGCGCCGCGGTTGCGATACATCGAGCATCATCCGGCGCATCTCGCGAGCGCGTATCGCACGAGTGGCATGACGGAGGCGGCGTGCTGCGCGATCGACGGCTTTGGTGATTTTGTCAGCGTGTCGATCGCGCGCGGCCACGGCGGCCGCATGGACGTGATCGATCGCGTCTACTTCCCGCATTCGCTTGGCCTCCTGTATCTCGCGATCACGCAGTATCTCGGCTTCAAGAAATACGGCGACGAATACAAGGTGATGGGCCTGGCGCCGTACGGCAAACCTGCGCAGGCGGCGACGCTGCATCGACTCCTGAAGCTCACCAGCGGTGGCGGCTTCGAATTGAATCTCGAGTATTTCCGGCACTGGACCGGAGAGATTTCGATGACGTGGGATTCGGGTGAGCCGGCAGTACCCGATGTCTTCACTGAACGCTTGATTGAATTATTGGGACCGCCGCGAAAGCCTGAAGAACCAGTCGCGTCGATGCACGAAGATCTCGCGGCCTCGGTGCAGCGCGTGTTCGAAGACGCGGCGTTTCACGTGCTGAACGGTGTGCACGCGCGCGTGCCGAGCGATAACCTGTGCCTCGCCGGCGGATGCGCGATGAACAGCGTCGCCAACGGGAAGATTCGCGCCAACACGCCGTTCAAGCAGGTGTTCATTCAACCCGCGGCCGGCGACAACGGCACGGCGCTCGGCGCCGCGCTCGAGGTCTGGCACACCAGCGGTGATCGCGCGATCGCGCCGCGCATGGAACATGCCTACCTCGGCACCGAATACGCAGAGTCGGTGATCGCGGACGTGATCCGCAAGAGTGGTGTCGTTGAACAGGGCCGGTGCACGTGGCAGACGCTGGCCGACGAGACAGCACTCTGCAAGGAAACAGCGACGCGCCTTGCGGCCGGCAATATCGTCGGATGGTTTCAGGGCCGCATGGAATGGGGCGCGCGCGCCCTTGGGAATCGCAGCATCATTGCCGATCCCCGCCGTCGCGACATGCGCGACATCATCAACCAGAAAATCAAATTCAGGGAGCGCTTCCGTCCGTTCGCGCCGTCCGTGCTCGCCGAGGCGATCGACGAATATTTCGTCGGTGCGGTGCATGACCCGTTCATGATCCAGGTGTATCCGGTGCGTCCGGAGAAACGCGACGTCATTCCCGCGGTCACGCACGTCGATGGATCGGGACGGCTGCAGTCGGTCAGCGAACGCACCAACCCACGCTACTGGGCGCTGATTCGCGCCTTTCAGGCACAGACCGGCGTGCCGGTGCTGCTCAACACATCGTTCAACGAAAACGAGCCGATCGTCGAGCGGCCCGAACAGGCACTCGATTGTTTTCTGCGCACCGACATGGATGTGCTCGTGATGGGTCCGCACCTGCTGCAGAAGCCGGGGTAAGTGCGCCGATGGCCGCCTCACGCATCCGCGTCTGCTATTTCAACCGTTCGTACTGGCCCGATACGGGCGCGACCGGGCAGTTGCTGACCGAGCTCGCCGAAGATCTCGTCAACGTGCACGGCATGGACGTCACCGTCGTCACCGGTTACCCGGTCTCGCAAACCGCGCCGCCGCTGCCCGCGCGCGAATCACGCAACGGCGTGACCATCGTGCGTGCGCGCGGCACCACGATGTCGCCAAGGCGATTCATTGGACGCGCGCTCAACTACGTCACGTACTTTTTGTCCGCGCTGTGGGCGGCGGTGCGTCTGCCCCGCCAGGATGTGACGATCGCGCTCACGGATCCGCCAATCATCGGCATTGCCGCGTTGGCCGCGAGACCGCGTCGTGGGATGGTGTTCTTCTGCCAGGACATTTTCCCTGAAGTCGCAGGCCTGCTCGAAGATTTCAAGAGCCCGATGGTGAACGCGCTGCTCGAGCGCGTGAATCGATTCCTCGTGCGCCATGCGACACGCATCGTCGCGCTCGGCGATACGATGGCGTCACGGCTCGTCCACGGCAAGGGTGCAGATCTCGACAAGATCACCGTCATTCACAACTGGGCCGATACGTCCGCGATCGTTCCCTCCTCTAAACAGAATGAGTTCGCGCGGGCACACGGACTCGATCGAGCGTTCGTGGTGCTTCACGCCGGCAACATCGGGCTCGGCCAGAATCTTGACGTGGTCATCGATGCGATGGCGTTGCTGTCGTCGCGGCGGGACATCGTGTTGCTGTTCATCGGCGACGGCAATCGAAAGTCGGCGCTCGAGGAGATGGTGAAGGCGCGCCGCCTCGAGAACGTCCGCTTTCTTCCGTATCAGCCGCGCGATCAAATGCGCTGGACCTACGCGTCGAGCGACGTCTGCCTGGTGTCGTTGAAGCCGGGCCTGGCGGGATACATCGTGCCGAGCAAGCTGTATCCGATCCTCGCCGCCGGGCGCCCTTACGTCGCCGCCGTCGAATCGATCAGCGAAGTCGCAGCGCTCACCGAGCGGCATCGATGCGGCGTCGTCGTGACGCCCGGTGACGCCGCGCAGCTGGCCGCGGAGATCCAGCGGCTTGCCGATCAGCCGGACGAGCGCGAAGCGATGGGTGCGCGCGCGCGCCTGGCCGCCGAATTGTTTGCCCGTGACCGCCAGGTCGCCGCCCACGCCAGCGTGATCGAACAGGTGGCGGCGCGGCCATGAAGCGTCTCTTCGACATCGTGGTCTCGGGCGCCGGTCTGATCGTGTTTTCGCCGATCGCGCTGTTGATCGCGATCGCAATAAAGCTCGAAGACGGCGGGCCGGTGTTCTTCATCCAGGATCGAGTCGGCAAGGATTGCCGCGTGTTTGCCGCCTACAAGTTCCGCTCGATGATCGTCGATGCCGAAAAAATGACGGGACCGGTACAGGCAACTGCGAATGATCCTCGGATGACGCGCGTCGGTCGCGTCCTGCGAGCGACGGCATTTGACGAGCTGCCGCAGCTCTGGAACATCTTCCGCGGCGACATGAGCATTGTTGGCCCGCGGCCGCTGCGGCCCGGCGAATCCGATACCACCGCTGACGGTGTGCACCTTCCACTGAGCGCGATTCCCGGCTATCAGGCGCGTCATCGCGTGCGGCCCGGCCTCACCGGCATCGCGCAGGTTTATGCGCCGCGCGACATCCCGCGCACCGGCAAGTTCCGCTACGACCTCCTCTATCTTCGTCGCGGGAACTTCTGCGTCGACATTCGTCTAATACTCACGTCGTTCTGGATCACGCTGCGCGGCAAGTGGGAGCATCGTGGCCGCAAGGTTTAGTCGAGCGAAAGCGCAAAGGGCTTTATATAATCGTGCCTCACATGCTTGATGTCGCGATCATCGGTGGCGGTCCGGGCGGGCTGTCAGCGGCGCGAAGCCTGGCTTCGAGCGGCTGGAACGTCGCCGCGTTCGAGGAGCATGAGCAGATCGGATCGCCGGTGCACTGCACCGGAGTGCTTGCCGAAGACGTCGTGGCCTCGATGGAGCTGCCGCCGGGCGCGGTGCTCAATCCGCTGTCCACCGTTCGCTTCGTCGCGCCCGCCGGTCATTCATTCGACTACACCACCACGACCACTGAGGCGGTCGTGATCGATCGCGAAATGTTCGACACGGCCCTGGCGGCGCGCGCCATCGCGGCCGGCGCGCGAATCTCGCGCGGCCGCCGCGTCAGCGCCGTCGATCTGGTCGACGATGGTGTGCTGGTCACGCTCGCCGACGGCGAGGTCGTACGCGCGCGGGCCGTCGTCCTCGCGTGCGGCGCCAGCTACGTGTTTCAAAAGCGGCTGGGCCTCGGCATGCCGGGAACGTTTCTCCAGTCGGCGCAGCTCGAGTTGCCGGCCACGCGCCTCGGCGATGTGGAAATCCACTTCGGATCGGAGATTGCGCCCAAGGGCTTCGCGTGGACGGTGCCGGTCAAGCGCGGCTCCGGCACGTTCGCGCGCGTCGGCGTGATGGCCCAGGCCGACGCCGGTTTGTATTTTTCGCGGATACTCGAGCGGGTGCGCGAGCGTTGGGGTATCGAGGTGCCTGACGCGATGACGCCGCGCCGGCGCATGCTGCCACTTGGCAGCGTCAAGCGAACCTATACCGATCGCGTGCTGGCGGTCGGCGATGCGGCGGGATTGGTGAAGCCGACGACGGGCGGCGGGATCTACTACAGCGTCGTCAGCGGCGAGATTGCGGGCGAGATCCTGTCGGCGGGACTGGCGTCCGGGGATCTGTCAGCGAGCGCCATTCGCGAATACGAACAGCGGTGGCGCGGGCGATTCCAGTCCGAATTCACCGCGCAGCATGCCTTGCGGTTCGTCGCGCAACGGATGCGTGATGCTGACATCGACGCGCTGTTCACGCTGGCGACAACCGACGGCATCCTGCCGCTGGTGCGGCAAACGGCGCGATTCAATCGCCATCGCGACTTCATCCTCGCGCTGCTGCGGCATCAACCGGCCCGGCGCGCGCTGTTCGGACGGCTCGCCAGCTCGGTCTAACGCCGCAACCGCGGCGCATACTTGATCGCGAGCTTCGCGACCCGCACCGGCCAGTACAGAAATTCCAGCGAGCGCGGTAACGAGTAGGCCTGACGCTCGGCCGTGGTTGGCGTCAACGTCACGTCAGCAAGATGTTTAACCCGCTGCGGCCAGCGATCGTAGAGCTGCAGATCGAGACGCAATCGATCAAACGCTTCGCGCTCGTTGACGTCGGTGGTGAAGAGTCGCTCGCCGATCGCGCGCGCGGTTTCTGTCACCTGCGCTTCTGCAGCAATCGCGCGATCGATTGCATCCGGAAGCACCGCGCCTGCCCATTGCCGCGCCAGCAGCAGCGAGACCAGCACCCGGCGACGGCAGCCAAGCCGTGTAATTTCCTGCTCGACGAATCTCCAATCGACGTCTTGCCTGTTGATGAGCGTCGCAAGCTCCAGCATCCATCCGAGGCGGTGTCCCTGATGCTTGGTGCCGTGTAGCGACAGGATGATGACCTGCTCAGCCCAGGTAAATGTCCTGGCCGGCGTACCGCCAAGATCAATTCGCGGCAGTCCGTCCCACCACGCCGGTTCGTTCGATCGCTCGACGGGAAACCGCGGATCCGTCTTCCAATGCACTTCCAGCTTCTCGCCGGTCTGGCGATGAACGAAGACGCGGTGATACTGCTCGCGCGATTGATACATCGCCGCTTCGGCGGTGCTGTCGAGCGCATCAGCCGTGTGGTAGCCGCTCTCACCGAGGATGGCCTTGGCGCGGTTCATGTCGTCGAAGCGAACGAGGATGTCGAGATCCTCGAACTCACGCAGCGAGAGATCGCCGTAGATCTGCAACGCGGTCACCACGCCCTTGTACGGAACGACTGGAATGCCGCTGGCCTCGAGCACCTTGACGATGCGCGCAACCTCGATCAATCGACTCGCATTCAGCCGCGAGTTGTTCTCGTAGGTTCGCCACAGGTCCATGAACACCGGACGAGGGACCTCCGGCGCGGCAACGGCATTCAGGTGTGTGTACAGGAACATGCCGAGCCGATGGCGGCTGGCGATGATGTGAAGGAGATTCCAGTCCAGGCCGGACTGGATCAGTGAGCGGATGCGCTCACGGCTCGCCTCGTCGAGCGAGGGACGGGCGATGACGAGGAGCAGCTGCGCTTCGCGGCTCAGCGGCTCTCGCACGAGGGCGAGCGCTCCAGCACCGCGAAATGGCGATGGACCTGCGGCGAATCGATCAGCGGCTCGCCATTGAGCTCAATCCAACAGTGCGCCTGCACGGCGTCGTCGATCTTGCGCACGCCGTAGCGCAGCTCACCGCGCATCCCATCGCGCCGGAGCAGGAACTGCAGGACCAGCGACTGCGGCAGGCAGGAGGCGCGATAGGGACCGTGTTGCGCGGCCGCGGCGACCATGTGCGCGATGCGATTCGCGCGCGCGCGGTCGATCGGCTCACGACGCCACCGCCGCGGACGATCGTTGACGACGCGAATGATGCGCAGCGGCAGCACTCGCAGCGCCAGTGACGTCATCGGCAACAGCAGCAGCGACTCGGCCAGCATCCGCCGGTCGAACCAGGTGAGCTTGCGCAGGGCCGCGATGCTAGCGGCCACGCCGCGCCACCATCCGCTCGAGAAGATTGAGCGAGAGAATCATTTCCGCTGCCGCGCGCTGCATCGCGTAATAGAGGCCCGCTCGCCCATCGAGGATGCCGCCCCTTCCGATCAGACAGTAAACAAACATCGCCGCAGGTGCAACGACGATCAGCCGTCTCACGCGATCGACGAACGACAGCGCGGATGGCGGTGTCGTCGCCAGTTTCTCTGCTTCGAGACGCATGTATCGCGACTGCGCCGCCAGCCACTGCGACAGGGGCTTGCGGTCGTCGTGGAGGACGGGATTCGTGAGTTTGCGGACCACTCCGTCGACGCGCACTCGCTGCGTGTGACCGTCCTGGGCGTACTGTGCGTGGGTCCTGCGGATCAACACCACCACCGGTGGATATGCCGCGGCACGGAGGGGGCGGCCGTCGATGCAGTAGACGAATGACGCTTCGAAGCCTCCGGTCGCCGCATCCGGATGCAATCCTCTCAGCTCTTCGATCAGGCCATCGGTCAGCACGAAATCGGCGTCGAGCGCGAGTACCCACTCCGTCGCGATCTGTGTGCTCTCCAGGCCGAAGTTCCATTGTTCGGCGTGCGTCGTAAACGATCGCTCGAACCAGCGCACTCCGGGATGCGCCGCCCCGGCGCGCGCATGCGTTTGATCGGTACTGCGGCTGTCGACGATCACCACGTCTCGAGCCCATCCCAGCTTCGACAGCGTCCGCGCAATGTTCGGTTCTTCATTGAACGTCAGGATCAGCGGCGTGATGTCGTTCAGCATGCCGGGTGGCGACCGCTGGCCACGCGCGCGTACAGCATTTCCATCCGGGCGGCAACGGCGTCCCAGGTGAAGCGTGTCGCCGCCAGCTCGCGTCCCTTCGCGCCCAGCGTCGCGCGCAATGAGCGATCCGATGCCAGCCGTGCCATCGCGCCTCCGAGCGACTCGGGATCGCCGTCGGCAACGATGCCGACCGCCGCGTCGCGCACCAGACTCGAGAGGCCGACTTCGGGCGTGACCAGCACCGGGCGCGCGGCCAGCATCGCTTCGAGCACAACGTTGCCGAAGTTTTCGGAGTACGACGGCAAGATCAGGAAATCGGCGTGTTGCATGAGCGCGATCTTGTCGGCGCCCTTCACCGGCCCGGCAAACAACACGCGGCCGGCGACGCCGTGGGCCGCAGCGATCGGCTCGAGGGTCTTCCGGTAACCATCTTCGTCGTTGCCGGCGATCACGACTCGGACTTGCGGAGCCAGGGCGAGCGCGCGCAGCAATCGATCGAGACCCTTCTTCCAGTTAATGCGGCCGAGATACAGCGCGTAAGGTCCGCCCGCCACGATCGCGCCAATCGCCGCCGATACCGGCCCCTCCGGCGCCTCGGCATCGACGCCGTTCGGTATTTCGCAGAGCGGCGGCAGATCGAACCCGAAGGCTTCGGCTTCATCGGCTTCGCGTCTACTCGTGACGTGAATCGCCGCCGCGTGCTCCAGTGTCCGGCGTTCAAAGAAACCGATCAGTGCAGCCTTCCACAGCAGGCTCTTTTGCTCGATCAGATCTCTTTCGAGCATGCCGCGCGGAGAGACGACGTACGGTACCGACGCGTTGCGCGCCGCGCGCGCCGCCGCCCACAGCGGCCACAAATAGATCGCATGCGTGTGCACGACCTGGAACTCACCCATCCGCCCGCGCAGGGCCGCGCCCAGATTGGGTGACCAGTAGATGCGGCGCGCGTACGGCGATCGGAAGTACGAGACCTTCACGCCGTCGATATCGACAGCCGCATCGTGAGGCACCGGCGAATCATTCGGGCCATCGACGCTGGTCGTGAACACTTCAACGTCGTGGCCGCGGCGCGCCAGTGCGCGGCACAGCCCATGCACCGACACGATCGTACCGCCGTAGCGCACGGCCGGCAGATAGGACGCGACGACCTGCAGGATTTTCACGCGTTAGTGACGTGACAGCCAGCGGTTGACGCCCCACCAGGCCACGAGCGCATAGCTCATGATGATCAGGTCGAGCATCGACCTCATGCCCGCCACCAGCACCATCGCCGCAAGGCCGTAGACGATGGGATTGTTGGCGGCTTTGCCCTGCTCGCGCAGCGTATTGGCCGCCTTCGCCAGCCGGCCGTGCAGCCAGCCGCCGAAGACCACCGCCGGCCATCCCCAGCTGATCCACCACTCGCCGATGATCGAGGACGACAGGCTGACGCCGCGCATCCCCACCGCGTTCGAGAGATCGAAGCCCGAATCGATCGGCTTGTTGGGCCAGAACACGCGCGGCACCGGCCGCACGATCGCATAGTAGACCTGCCCGAAGCCGACGTACGGATGATCCCGCGGCACGATGTCGATGATCTGCGCCAGCCGGAGGAAGTTGTCGTCGATGTGCAAGTAGTCGTAGTTGCTGCCGCGCTGGCGGAACGCCTCGATGCCGCCCGTACGGGTATTGAGGATGAACTGCGATGCCCACGCTAATCCGATCAGCGTGACGCCGACGATGATCACGTTCTTCAACTTGAGGCCGGGGTTCGCCTGGATCCACACGAGCAGCGCCGCGCCGACCGTCACGCCGATCAGCCGCCGGCCGCCGCCCTGCGCCAGGAACAGCAGCATGATCCCGGAGCAACCGATGCCAAGCAGCGAGGTGACCCGCGCCAGCCCCTGTCTCGCGATCAGCAGCGCCGTCAGCGACGGCAGCACGTAGCCGAAGTACGGCATCTGATCGATGAACGCGCCCCAGCCGCCCAGCTGGCCGCGCGCCCACGGCGCCGACCAGCGATTGCCGCCGAGATACGAAAACATCACGGGGATGTCGAAATTGACCGCGTACGCGAAGTTCAACATGCCGAGCACGAAGCACAACGGGATCAGCCGGTTGATGGTACGGACCTCGAGCGGCCGGTTCGTGACGCGCACGAGCCAATCCGGCGCTCGCCACGGCCGGCCGAGCAGGCCGATCCAGACGGCGGCGGCTGACACACCGATCGACGAGAGCGCGTCGCGCAGTCCTTCATTCGATGCGTCGCGCAGATCATAGGCGCCCTGCAACAGGTCGAGCAGCAGCCAGAAGACGAAGCCGACCATCACGAAGTTTTCGGCGTTGGTCGTCTCGTCCGATCCGCTCATCGCGCGGATCGCCGGAATCAGCAGCAGCCCAAGCGTCAGCACCGCGGCCGGCACCATCAGCGCGCCGCGAGGCGCCGGGTGCGCCGGAAAAAACACCGCCGTCGCCAGCACGGTCGCCAGCGCCACGGCGCCGAAGCCGACGAATGGCGCCGTCCGCGCATCTGCCAGCATCCTATCCATTCGCGTGTCCTTCGAGTTTCTCCATCCATCGGGTCAGGACGAACAGGCACCACTTGCGATACCAGGTCCCCGTCGGCACCGGGCATTCGCGATCGACGTCGACGAACATTTCGCGCCACTCGGCGTCGAACCATTGCTGGAACGGGAACAGGAAGCCGCGCTTGGGCGCGCACGCGACCCACGGTGGCACTTCCGGCACCGCCTGCAGCAACAGGCGCTTGCCGGGCTGCAGTCGCAGCTCGGCGGGAATCGCCGACACGGTGTCGACGAGCGGGCCATCGAGAAACGGCACTCGCAGCTCCAGGCCCCACGCCATGCTCATCGTGTCGCTGTCGCGCAGCGGTTGATTGCGCATGTAGCGAATCAGTTCGAGACGGCTGATCGAATCGCGTTCCGTCGGATCGTGCATCGCACCGTCGGCATCGATTGGGCACGTCGGGCAGATCGACTCGCCGGTGTAGCGCTCGACGAGCGCGGCCGCTTCCGC
>Ga0075428_100008748_pt1 | contig 11229 bp, 7 predicted proteins | sample RhiMetdeltSRZDD2_FD_75291 | JGI IMG/M metagenome (GOLD analysis project Ga0075428, IMG submission 75291) | Populus rhizosphere microbial communities from Tennessee, USA - Rhizosphere MetaG P. deltoides SRZDD2 | ecosystem: Host-associated > Plants > Roots > Rhizosphere > Soil | place: USA... | reverse complement strand
TTTGCTACATTCGCGCAGGCAATCAGCAGCACCGATGCTGCAACAATCATCAGGATTGCGAGTGGCTCCGAATAGGATCGACGGGCATCAACAAGACCCTGGCTACCCGAGCCTACTCTCAGCAGGGGAGTATCGCGTGGGTCCGAGCTAAGTGTTTGACCCTGGGCGCGCGCGCTCGCCACCACGGCGTTCCAACCGTCGAGCGCGCTCCGCTGAAAAGCCGGTTCCAGATTAGCCCGGGCTTGCTCCGCGGTTACGCCTGGTTTCACGCGCCCCATGATTCTCACCCACCAGAACCAGGACTGCGTCAAATCCCGACTGCCCGATCTTATTAGGGGCTCGGATGACATTGGAATCGAGAGATCCGCGGGTTGACCGACTTCAAGGGCTCCGAAGAACTCCGGCGGAGTCACCCCGATAACGGTGAAACCTACGTTGTTGACGTTGATCGTTCGGCCAATGATGTTCGAATCGCGATTGAAGCGGCGCTGCCAGTACCTATCAGTGATCACAACGACAGGATCAGCCTGAGCAGCATCGTCGCCCGGCGTTATTGTACGTCCGATAAGTGCTCGAACTCCCAACCCTTCGTAGTAAGCTCCGGTGATGAGCTGTCCACCAGCGATCTCCGCCTGACCGTCTACGTTGACGTTGAGTTGCTCGATTGGAGCAAACGCGAATACTTGTGATAGTGACTCGTTTGCGTCTCGGAGTTGCTCGAACGTCAAGTACGAGAACGAGGTGCTGGTCATCTCTTTAGTAACCGGATCGCGTTTCAGGTTGCCGTCGTGTGAACGGAACATCGCTCGTGGTCCGGAAAACCAATTGAACAGCACAAGCTCCTTTGGCTCCCTGACAGGAAGCATCTTCAGAAGGACTGCATCGATCAGACTAAACAATGCAGTGTTAGCGCCGATGCCCAGCGCCAACGAAAGCACCGCCACCGCGGTGAAGGCTTTGTTTTTGAGCAGCATTCGCGAACCGTAACGCAGGTCTTGACCAAGTGATCCCATACCGATACCTCTCCTTCCAACGCGCGATTCAATTCGGGCCTCTACTGCAAGACGTTTGCTGATCAACTTGTGAGCAATCGGGCGCTTCGAGCGGATCAGCTCGCACTCCAACAGGCGCCAGTCCTTTATGTGAGCTGCAGCGCGCACGTAGGCTTCTTGCTCAGACGCTCCGTGGCTCAGGGCGTCTTCGTAGACGGCCTCGAGGTGCTGAGCCATCTCGTCGGCCATTTCGAGCTCGCGTTCAGTACCGAGATCGAGTGGCGATAGGTGGTCTCGGACGTATTTCTTCCAGTCCGGCATGTTGCGCCTCTTGTTTTGTCGCTACTCGCATTTCAAAGCGTCCATCGGGTCGATCCTTGAGGCTCGTCGAGCCGGCAGATAACCGGCGAGAGCGGCAACACAGAACATCGTTAAAACTCCGAAAGCCATCGTAGCGGGATCAGTTGGAGTCAGCCCGTACAGCCGGCTCTCTATTAACCTCGTCGCGACTATTGCCGCTACAAGTCCGCTGGCCAAGCCCACTGCTACCAGCGTCAGACATTCGCGCAGTATCATCCGCACGACTCTGCTTTGACGCGCACCGAGCGCCATTCGGATTCCGATCTCATTGGTTCTACAAGTCACGGTATGTGACATGATTCCGTAAAGACCAACGCTGGCGAGCAAGAGCGCGAACAGACCGAAGAAGCCCGCGATCTGAGCGATAAAGCGCTCCTGCATCAGCGACCGATCCACTTGATCGCTCATCGTTTGCAGACCGACAATGTGGAGCCGCGGGTTCACCTGCTGCAGAGCGCGCTCGATGATCGTCTCGAGGCCGGTGAGATCGCCGAATGTTCGCATTTGAAATGTTTGATCGAAGTTGCTCGGTCTCTGGAAGTAGGACGTGTAGAAGGTCTTCGGTGCCGGGTCGCGGAGGTTTTCATACTTGGCGTCTTTGACGACCCCAATTACTTCGAACACGTTGCCAGGCGTCGAGTATCCCTCGTACGTGAAAAGCTTGCCGATAGGGTTTGCGTTCGGGAAGAATTGCCGGGCCATTGACTGATTGATGACCGCGGCCAATGGAGTGACCGGTTGCATACCCTTCTTTGCAGAACCCTTTGCACCATCGTCAACGGCTTGACCTGGCTGAGACACATCGCCCTTTGTAAAGTCACGACCCGACTGAATGGGTATGCCCATTGTCTCAAAGAACCTTGGGCCGACCCAAAGTTGATGGCAGACCGCTTCGTCTCCAGGTTGAGCGTCAAGACCGGGCAAAGTCATTCTGTTCGTAATGCTGCCGCCGCCGAGGAGAGGGAAGCTCAACAGACTTGCCGAGCGAGCTCCCGGCAACGTTTCCAATCGATCCAATACCTCTTTGTAGAGGTTTGCGCGCCGCGCTGCGTCTAGCCGACCGCCGGGATCGATGCCGAAGTGAACGAGATTCTCCCGATCGAAGCCGGTATCAACGGATTTCAAATTTTGGAGACTTCGGACGAACAGTCCCGCTCCGATGATAAGGAATAACGAGAGCGCCACTTGCGACACTACTAGAACCTTTCTGATGGCCAGACGTGAACGCCCTGAGGTGGCCGCTTGATTCCTTAACGAGCCGGCAAGATCAAGCCGCGTCGCCTGGAGCGCGGGAGCCAAACCAAACAGGATTCCCGTAAGCACCGAAACGGCCAGTGTGAAGCCGAGGACCTTCGTATCAGGAGCGACAAGAAGACCGGCGGTCTGTTGCCGCGGAAGATAAGCAATCAAGACTCCAGTACCCCATTGCGCGAAGAGTAAACCCAGGAGACCGCCGGCGATCGCAAGCAGCATGCTCTCGGTGAGCAATTGCCGGATGATTCGCAACCGTCCGGCTCCGAGTGACAATCGAATTGCGATTTCTTTTCTACGGCTGGACGCGCGCGCTAAAAGGAGATTCGCTACATTTGCGCAGGCGGTCAGCAGCACAATACCGACGATTGCCATGAGAATCAGAAGCGGCTGTTTAAACTGTCCTCGCAGCGTGCTCCATCCCGTGCCTCCCGGCTCAAGCTCGAGTCTCAACTCTTTGAAGTAGCGAAGCGTGCTCTCGGATCTCGGCGGGTCTTCCGCGAGCATCTCGGAGGTTTGCTGTTTGACGATGATATCGAGTTCCTCACGGGCCTGGGCAAGGGTCGCTCCGGGTTTAATGCGCCCGATTACTCGAAGCCACCAATGACTTCTCAGCTTGAGCGTCTGGTTGTTCGGGTACACGAGCGGAACAGCACGTAAAGGCCACCAGAGGTCAGGTTTGCGACCCACCTCAAAGCCTTGAAATGCGGGGGGAGTGACGCCGACGATGGTGAACGGGCACTCATTGAGGGTGATTTTTCTTCCAGCAACTGTCGGATCGAGCCCAAAGCGGCGTTTCCAGAAGTCATAGCTTATGACCGCAACCGTTTCGTCCTCATCGGTCAACACACGTCCGATGACCGCGTTTACACCGAGTACGGAAAAGAAGTTGCCGGAGACCTGTGCTTGCTGGACTGTCTCAGCTTCGCCGCTCGCTCCGGGCTCGCTTGAAGTCATTCGCAACCCGCTTACTGTGTTGGCAGCTATCAGGCCGGCAAAGGAATGATCGCTCTCCCTGAGCCTTTCGAAGAGAGGATAATTGAAGTTGTTGCTGGTTCTGCCCGGGCCTATGACGGACAGTAAAACCAACTCGTTTGGATTGCTTACGGGCAGCATTTTCAACATCACCGCGTTGATGGTGCTAAAGATAGCGGTGTTGGCCCCGATGCCCAGCGCCAGCGATAAGACAGCAACAGCTGTGAATCCTTTGCTCTTGAGTGACATTCGTGCCGCGTACCGCAAATCATGCGTGAATGCGCCCATACCAAGTCCTTTTAGTCGCCGAGATTCTATTCTGGCTTCGGTCACAAGACGTCTGCTCATCCAGGTGTGAGCAATGGGCCTCTTAGAGCGGATCAGTTCGCACTCCAATAGACGCCAGTCCTTTATGTGAGCTATGGCGTGTTGATAGGCCTCTTGCTCGGTCGCCCCCGCAGCGAGCGTCTCTTCGTAGACGGCCTCGAGGTGCTGAGCCATCTCGTCGGCCATTTCCAGCTCGCGCTCGGTACCGAGCTGAAGCGGCGATAGGTGGTCTCGGATGTATTTCTTCCAGTCCATCGAAACCCCTTAGCGGTGAGATGTACCGTAGACTGTCCGGTCTGCGGGCCGACGCGAAGACTGGACAGTCTACGCTAGATTCCTTCGCTCACCCCTCGGCGGGATTTATCCCTGCCACGCGATCGAGCGCAGCAAAGAAGTCCAGCCAGGTCTGCCGCTGTTCGTCGAGCACCTTACGGCCGGCGGCGGTGACTTTGTAGTACCGTCGCCTGCGCTGGCCCGCCTTCTCGACCCAGCGGCCTTGAATCCATCCGCGCGTCTCGAGGCGATAGAGCATCGGATATAGCGAGGCGACGTGAAACTGCAGCACGCCTTCGGAGCGCTGCTCAATCAGCTTGGCGATTTCATATCCATGGCGCGGCCGATCCTCGACCATCGCCAGTATCAACATCTCCGCGCTTCCTCGTTTCACTTCCTGATTGAGCATATGTAAGCCGTCCCTATATGTGGCGCCGCCATATATACCGCGGTGACACATATGAAGTCAACCCAGAGCCTTTTTTTTCCGAATGTACGGGTGATCTCGGCCGGCGTTGACCGAAGCGTCAAGTCTCGAGAAGGAAGTTCATGGTCTCCGCGAGAAATATGTCCAGCTGATCGTGGTGGACCCAGTGGCCTGCGTTGGGCACTTTGATCAGCCGATGGTTTTTGATCACTTGTGCGCGGCCGTCGGACTCGGGATCCGACGCCCAGCTCTCCATCCCCCAAAACAGCAATACAGGGCAAGCGATCTGACCCATTATCTCGATGAAGTCCTCGCGGTTGTGACCGTAAGGCGCGAACGGCCGGGCGTAGTTGTCGAACTTCCAAACCAGCGAGCCGTCCGCGTTCCAATTGGTTCCATGCAGTGTCAGATGGCGCGCAACCTCGTCCGACAGGTGCGGGTTCGCCTCCTTCATTCGCGCGACCGCCAAATCGAGACCCTTGTAGCTGTGCGGATCGCGACGTTCTGACTGGCGGATTGCCTCGATCCAACTCCGCATTCGCTCCGACGCCGGACGGAAAATCTTGTGAGTCGGCGGCGGACCCAGTCCCTCGATGGAGACCGCTTTTTTGACGCGGTCGGGATACACGCCAGAATAGAAGAGCGTCACGATCCCGCCCAGCGAGTGTCCGACCAGATAAATTGGCGAAGAGTTGATTATGTCAGCGAGGGCGGATAGATCGAGCACATGCTCGGCGATGCTGTAGAGAGCGCCCGGCGCCCACTGGCTGTTACCGTGCCCGCGCAGGTCGATCGCGTAAACGTGAAAGTGCTCGCGCAATGCTCGCGCAACCCAATCCCAATTACGAGCGTGATCCAACCCGCCGTGAACCAGGATCAACGCTGGCTTGTCTTCATTGCCCCAATCCCAAAAGTGCAGCTTCAACCGGTGTGAGTAGTAGTAGTGAGAGATCGGTTCCAAGTTCTTCTCCGCATTCATTTGTTGTTTGAGTTCCTAGGACTCTTACTGCATACCGATGGCGTCGTCAACTGGAGGTTGGCTCCGTCCGCGCAGTTTGATTAGTCTTCGACTTTGGACCGATGAAGCAGATCAGTTTCGGAACGAACGCGCGAGGTGTTTTTCCGTCAAGAACATAGCGAGGAAGGGAAGTAATAAGGTGAAGGCCAGCGAGATAATCTGAGCCACATCGTTTGACTCAATAGCATCCTTCAAGCTCACGTGTAATAGCATCGCAATCAGACCCAGTAAAGCTAGAGCCATTCCCGCGAACTTGTTTCCGGCTTGCCAGGCTGCATCGTTGATCATCGATCGTCGCGAGCCATATCCCAGTACCCAATTGCGACGTAGTCTTGGAGAGAGCCAATACATTGTTGCGCCGCCCAGGATGAGCACGACATCACTCGCCATTAGCAAGTGCCCGTAATTATACATTTGAGTCCTACCGCTATCTTTGAAAGTTCTAGTTAATGAAGGGGCCTAGCCTTCCAGCCGAAATTTAAGCCGACGAAACCCGAGGCGTCAAGAGAAATCATCAGAGTTACCCGCTTGACTATACGTTGGACCCTGAGATAAAACCGACCGGCTGGACGGTTTCAAAACGTCATTTCACTCATCGAGAATTCCTGGGTCAGAATGGTCAGAATAATGGATTACCAGCGGTTCGCTGTTTAATTCGCGTTAGGTACTGTTGAGAGAAAGTAAAGGAGATTTGATGAATAGGAAGCTGATCAGAGTTTTGGCGATCGTGATGGCAGCGCAGATGCTTGCTTTCGGTTTGGCAACCTTCGGCTCAGCAAAGCCCTCGACACAAGCGGGCGCGCCATCGTCGGCGTCCTACAAAGCGCCTGACACGATAGATTTCCGCACGGCGAAGATCGTCAGCGAAGGGGTTCGATTGCACGCCGAGCTTTTCTCGCTCAAGACGCTGGCCGGCAAGCAGCTCCCAACTGTGATTCAGGCGCATGGCTGGGGCGGCACCGCAGCAGGGTTTCGACGTGACTCGATCGACCTAGCCAATGCGGGTTACCTCGTAATCAATTTCGATTATCGCGGCTGGGGAGAAAGTGAATCGCGCGTCATCCTGACAGCTCCTCCCGCAAAGAAGGAAGGTCTTAAGTACACCGCTGAAGTCACCGAGGTACGGGAGGTCGTCGATCCGCTTGAGATGGTGATCGACTGGTTCAACGCGATCCATTGGGCGATGGCTGAGCCGATGGTGGACAAAAATCGAATTGGTTTGCGAGGGTCAAGCTACTCGGGCGGGCATGTGGTTTACGTTGCGGCGAGGGATCCGCGAGTGCGGGCAATCGTCAGCCAGGTCGGCTCACTTGACTCCCGTCCAAAGGCAGTTGCCCTTGCCGGGGCCGCTGACGATCAGGTGAAGCTTGCTTATGAAGAAGCCACCAAACGAGCGCGAGGCGAGCTTGGCTATCCGGCGCCGCGCGCACGCGTAGTGGGCAATCTGCAGGGCGCTCCAATCCGCGACAAACTTTTGCTCTACGCACCAGTAGAGGACGCGGCGAAGCTAAAGAATTGTGCCGCGCTTTTTATCGTCGCCGAGAAGGAAGAGCTGTTCGACAACAACGATCACGCTAAGGCAGGGTATGATCGCATGACCGGCGCAAAGAAATACGTTGTTATTCCGGGGATCACTCATTACGGCGTCTATACCACAGAGCGCGAACGGGCTATCAAGCTCGCGATTGAATGGTTCGATCAGTACTTAAAGAAGTAGCGAAGACTCGCTACCCAAACAGCGAACTTTGTAACCGGAAGGCTTTGACCTGAGTACAGATTCCTGAGGGCCGACGTACGCCGCATTCGGAGGAGATTCTATGGCGCAGATCACTCGCATAATGGTGTTGTTCGTAATTGTTCTGCTGACCGGTGCGGCTGCAGGGCAGGGGATTCGCTCGGTAGCGCCAAACGGAACCGGGCTCTCAACCGAACGCCTCGACCGAATCGGGGCAGTGATGAAAGACCACGTAGACAAAGGCCATATTGCCGGTGCGATCGGGCTGATCGCGCGCCGCGGTAAGGTTGGTTATTTCGAGACCTACGGTTTCCAGGACAAAGAGGCCGGTGTGGCGATGCGGAAGGACACCATCTTCCGCATGTATTCGATGACCAAGCCGATTACCGGAGTCGCGGTGATGATCCTTTATGAGGAAGGCAAGTTCGCGCTCTCAGAACCGGTCTCCAAGTATTTGCCTGAACTCGGCAATATGAAGGTTGCGGTGGTGGAGACTGATCCGCGGACCGGGAAGAAGACTCGATACTCAGTCCCGGCGCAGCGCGAGATCTCTATACTCGACTTGCTGCGGCACACGTCGGGAATCGATTACGGTGGACCCGAGGATGTGGACGGGAAGCGAATCTACGAGAAGCTCGGGACAAACAACCTCGACCAGACGATCGGAGAAATGGTTAAGAAGATCGGGCAAGCGCCGCTGGTCCATCAACCTGGAACGATGTGGGAGTACGGCTTATCGATGGATGTGCTTGCGCGTTTGGTTGAAGTGGTCTCGGGACAGCCCTACGACAAATTTCTCGAGCAGCGAATTTTCAAGCCGTTGAAAATGGATGACACAGGCTACTGGGTACCGGCCGATAAGAAGAATCGCTTTGCGAAGCTCTATGCCCCAGGCGAGGGCTGGACAATCAAGCCCAACGCAACGCCCGCTCAAACTTCCTATCTAAAGCCAGCCGTAAACTTCGGCGGTGGTTCGCAAACTGTGTCCACGGCTTCTGACTATTTGAGGTTCTGTCAGATGCTGCTCAACGGAGGCGAACTTGAGGGTGTACGAATCCTGAGCCGCAAGACAGTAGAGCTGATGACCTCAGACCACCTCGGCGATATGCCGCGGGGAGGTGTGTTGGGAAGAGGGTACGGCTTCGGCTTCACAATGGCGGTTAGTCCCGGTCCGGGAAAGACCGGAGTTGTAGGTTCGGAAGGCGAGTACTACTGGGGTGGAGCGGCTGGAACGCGGTTCTGGATCGATCCCAAAGAGCAGATGATCGGGATTTTTATGATTCAGATCCTGCCTCATACTAACCTGACTTATGGGACCCAGTTCAGGCAGTTGGCCTATCAGGCCATTGTAGATTGAGCCTGAACTCAGCTTTCAGATTGAGCCCGGGCTCAGCTTTCAGACTTCAATTGACAAAAGGTCAGCTACAAGCTACAGTTAGCGCACACTGCAAACCGACCTACCGGGCGGTCTGCGAACGACTCAAGGCCTCGGACGCTGAGATGGAAGGATATAAGGATCCTGGTCCGAGACGATTCAACGCCGGGTGCTTTTCGGATTCAAGGCGACTGGCGTTGCGATTAGCGATCAAGGGGTCTTATCTCGCTATTGAGCGAGCAGTGGAATCTGAATATTTGGTCACCGCTTTCTAAGAGGAGAGAACATGAAACGCACCAGCGGACTTTGCCTGACTGCCGGGCTGATTCTTGCCGTGGTCTTCCTGTTTCAGTTATCGACAAGCGCCAGCGACAAAGCGTCGCCGGTCACGTTCACGAAGGACGTTGCGTCGATTATGCATAAAAACTGTGCCTCGTGTCATCGGGCCGGTGAAATTGCTCCGATGTCCCTGGTCAGCTTCAAAGATGTTCGGCCGTGGGCAAAATCGATTCGCGAGGTCGTAGTTGAGCGGCGGATGCCACCCTGGCTTGCCGATCCCAAACACGGAGAATTTGCCAACGACAGCAGGCTCTCACAAAAGGAAATCGATACGATCGTCGCGTGGGTTGATGGCGGTGCAAAAGAGGGAGATCTAAAAGATTTGCCGCCCGCGCCGAAATTCCAACCCGAGGGTTGGAAGCGCGGCATCCCGGACGTCATATTGCCGATGACCGTCGAGGCGAGCGTACCCGCGGATGGCGTTGTTGCCTACAGACACTTTGCGGTACCGACGAATTTCACCGAAGACAAATACGTTCAGTTCGCCGAGATCAAGCGAGGCGATCCTGCCGTCGTTCATCACGTGATCGTCAGCGTTCGCGAGCCCGGACAGGGTCCGATGCCGGCGCCAGGGGAGATCAATCTCGGCGCTGCCGCGAATCGAGACGGTGAAGCGAGAACCGCGCAACAACCTGGTCAGGGCGGCGGACGAGGGAATACTCAAGACGGAATGCTCGTTGGATGGGCTCCCGGAATGAGTCCCTTGAGCCTGCGCGACGGTCAGGCGAAGTTAGTCAAGAAGGGCTCCATGCTCATCTTCCAGATGCACTACACGACAAACGGCCAGGCAAGCAAGGACCGCACAAGCATTGGTCTTTACTTCGCAAAAGGGCCTGTCGAGAAGCGGGTCATCACTACCGGCGCCGTTGCGCGAAACCTTGTGATTCCCGCAGGAGAGCCACATTACGAGTCCAAGTCGTCTTTCACCTTTAGAGAAGATTCGCACATCGTGAGTTTCATGCCGCATATGCACGTTCGCGGAAAAGACTTCGAGTACAAGCTGGTCTATCCGGACGGCACGTCTAAGATTCTTCTGAGCGTGCCCAGATATGATTTCAATTGGCAGCTTGTTTACTTCATGAAGGAACCAGTGGCCGCGCCCAAGGGTAGCCGGATCGACTGCGTTGCGCATCACGACAATTCCGAACGGAACAAGTTCAATCCGGACCCGACCAAGGAAGTCCGCTGGGGTCCGCAGACATGGGAAGAGATGATGATCGGGTGGTTGGACTACACCATGGACGGTCAGAATCTTCGAACTGAAACGGCGTCGAAATAGACGTCACAAAGCACGGGCCGCGCTGAGTGTTCGCGGCCCGTGCTACAACTACAACAGTCCGAACTCTCGAAGGAGGGTGTAAAAAATGCGCTTACTCAAGGTAGGGGCCATAATGGCAGGGCTGATCGCGGTCCTGGTGGTTGGAGTCTCGGCAAGCGGACCAGCCAAAGCGAGCGCGACCTATACCAAGGACGTAGCTCCAATCCTGTTCAATCGATGCGTCGAGTGCCACCGTACGGGCGAGATCGCGCCGATGTCACTGCTCACCTACCAGGAAGTGCGGCCGTGGGCGAAATCAATCAGGCAAAGGGTAGTTGAACGCTCGATGCCTCCATGGTCTGCTGATCCGCACGTCGGCAAGTTCTCAAACAATCCGAGTCTCTCTCAAAAGGAGATCGACGCAGTCGTAGCCTGGGTTGATGCAGGGGCGCCCAAGGGTGATGACAAGGACATGCCGCCGACGCCAAAATTCACGACCGGATGGACCATCGGAACACCCGATGTCGTGCTAGCCATGCAGGAAGAGCATGCGGTACCGGCGGACGGGACCGTGCCGTACCTCTACTTTACGATCCCAACAAACTTCAAAGAAGATAAGTGGGTTCAGGCTATGGAGATTAGGCCAGGCAATCGTGCCGTGGTCCATCACGTAATAGCTTTTGTTCAGGAACCTGGGGCTAGCGGACGACGCGGCGGCGCGGGAGGCGAAGCGCAGGGAGGCCGAGGACAATTGGGAGGCGTAACGCCAAACAAGACCGGCATCTTTTTTGGCGCTGGCACGGCGCGACTCATAAAAGCGGGCTCGAGCATCGTGTTTCAGATGCATTACACCACCAACGGCGAGGCCACAAAGGATCGCACCAGTATCGGCCTGGTTT
>Ga0075428_100008744_pt1 | contig 11232 bp, 9 predicted proteins | sample RhiMetdeltSRZDD2_FD_75291 | JGI IMG/M metagenome (GOLD analysis project Ga0075428, IMG submission 75291) | Populus rhizosphere microbial communities from Tennessee, USA - Rhizosphere MetaG P. deltoides SRZDD2 | ecosystem: Host-associated > Plants > Roots > Rhizosphere > Soil | place: USA... | reverse complement strand
GCATGAAGAAGTCCATCGACTTCGCCTTCGACGACCACCCAGACGGCGACGAGGACAAGGCGCGGGTGGCGTGGGCCGTGGCCGTCCTCGACGACTGCGACGGCTGCGCCGACATCCGAGTGGAGTTGAGCGTCGAGGAGGCGGGCGCCAACGGCACCGGCGTCGTCGGGCACCTAGCCCCGGCGACGGTGCGACGCCTCCGGGCGGCCCTGGCGGCCGCGCTCCGGGAAGTGGGCGAGGAGCCGGGCGCGTAGATCCGACCGCGGAACGGTTGGGGAATACCTGCACCAAGCGCAAAGTTGCAGATTCTGCAATTTTCTCTACAGTGTCGGTGGCCGCGCCGAGACCGCCGCCCGCAAGGAATCGCATGGAAGTGACGTCCCCGATGCCCGTCGCCGCGCCCGCTGCCGTGCTGCCGCGCCGACAGGTGCTCATCGTGTTCTCCGGGATCATGCTCGGCCTGCTCCTGGCGGCGATCGACCAGACGATCGTCGCCACCGCACTGCCGACGATCACCGGTGAGCTGGGCGGGCTCGATCACCTGGCATGGGTCGTCACCGCGTACCTGCTGACGGAGACGGTCTCCACCCCGGTCTACGGCAAGCTCGGCGACCTCTACGGCCGCAAGCGCTTGTTCCAGTCGGCGATCGTCGTGTTCCTCATCGGCAGCGCCCTGTCCGGGCTCGCCACGTCGATGGGCATGCTCATCATCTTCCGGGCGGTCCAGGGCGTCGGTGCCGGCGGCCTGATCGTGCTCGCCCAGGCGCTCATCGGCGACATCATCAGCCCTCGGGAACGGGGCCGGTACATGGGCTACTTCGGCGCCGTCTTCGGTGCGGCCAGCGTCGCCGGGCCGCTGCTGGGCGGCTTCCTCACCGACCACCTGTCGTGGCGCTGGGTCTTCTACATCAACCTCCCGCTCGGCGTCCTGGCTCTGATCGTGACCAGCGCCGTCCTGCCGGCGACGCGTTACCGCTCCCAGGTGTACGTCGACTGGGCGGGCATCGCGCTGCTCTCCGGGGCCATCTCGGCACTGGTGCTCCTGACGACCTGGGGCGGCGTCGAGTACGCCTGGGGCTCCGCCATGATCATCGGCCTCGGCGTGCTGACCGCCGCCCTCCTCGCCGCGTTCGTGGCGGTCGAGCGGCGGGTCACCGAACCGGCGCTGCCCCTGCGCCTGTTCCGGCTCCCGACCTTCCGCATCGCCACCGTCGTGAGCCTGATCGTGGGCATCGCCATGTACGGCGCCATCACCTACCTGCCGACGTTCCTGCAGGTGGCGAACGGCGCGTCGGCCAGCAACTCCGGGCTGCTCATCGTCCCCGTCATGGCGGGCCTGCTCAGCGCCTCGATCACGTCCGGCCAGATCATCACCCGCACCGGTCGCTACCGCGTGTTCCCGATCCTCGGCATGGCGGTGGCCAGCCTCGGCCTGTTCCTCCTGTCGACGCTCGACGTGGGCAGCAGCCGCTGGGAATCCGGCGCCTACATGTTCGTGCTCGGTGCTGGCATCGGGCTGGTGATGCAGGTGATGGTGGTCGCCACCCAGAACGAGGCCCCCATCGCCGACCTGGGCGTGGCAACGTCGACCGTCACCTTCTTCCGGACCATCGGTGGCTCGGTCGGCGTCTCGATCTTCGGTGCGCTGTTCGCCAGCCGGCTCACCCACCTCCTCGGCAACGCCGTGCCCCAGAACCTGACGCCCGCCGCGATCAACCAGCTGCCCCTCGATCAGCGTGCGCAGACCGCCAGCGCCTTCGCCGATGCCATCACCACCGTGTTCCTGTGGGCCGTGCCCCTGGTGCTGCTGGGCTGGGTGCTCACGTGGTTCCTCAAGGAGAAGACACTCCGAACCTCGTCGGGACACGTCGCCCGCGAGGCCGAGAACGCAGGCGACGGCCACGGCGACGTGCTGGACTTGCTGCCGACCACCGCCGACAGCAACGGGAACGGACATGCCTCCACGACCACGAACGGGGACGGAGCCCGTGAGCCCGAGCGAGAGCATGCGTGAAGGACTGCGTGAGCGGAAGAAGGCGGAGACCCACCAGGCCCTGGCGAAGGCCGCCCTCGACCTGGCCGACCGGCTAGGCCCCGACAGGGTGACTGTCGAGGCGATCGCGGACGCCGCGGGCGTGTCACCGCGGACGTTCTTCAACTACTTCTCCTCCAAGGAGGACGCCATCGTCGGGATCGCACCGGCCCAGTCGTCGGCCCTGCTCGCTGACCTGCTCTCCCGTCCCGACGGCGAGCCACCGCTCGACGCGCTCCGGGCTGTGGTACTGGCCGCCGCCGAGCGGTTGCAGGCTGTCGGTGACGACTGGGTGATCCGCCACCGGCTGATCCAGAAGCACCACTCGCTGGCGGTCACGCGTTCCAGCTGGTTCGCCGAGGTCGAGCGGCGCATGGCCGAGGAGATCGCCCGCCGGACCGGTCTGGACCCCGGTCTCGACGTCTACCCCGCGTTGGTCGTGAGCGCGACGATCGGCGCCCTGCGGGTCGCCATCGACGTCTGGCAGGAGCGCGGACGGACCGGAGCCCTCGAGACGCTGATCGACGACGCGTTCGACGTGCTGGCACAGGGGCTACAGGTGCCCCACAGCGTCGCCAGCCGTGCCGTATGACCACGTCACGGACGTTTTCTCGGTACGTGGCCGAAATCGCGCCTATCGTCGTGAGTGCGGGCGCCCCGCGTTCTCCCCACCCGGTGGCGTCCTGGGGACGTCAGGACAGCAGAGGTACGTCATGCACCTCGAGTTCACTGACGAGCAGCTGGAGCTCCGCGAAAGCGCTCGCGCAATCCTCACCCGTGAATGCCCTCCCCGGCTGGTTCGGGAGGTAGCCGTCAGCGGCGCTGAAGCAGAAGGCTTCCGCAGCCAGCTCAGCTGGCTGGGCTGGCCGGCGCTCGCCGTCGACGTCGACTTCGGAGGTCTCGGCCGGGGCTTCGTCGAGCTGGCGGTGGTGCTCGAGGAGCTGGGTCGGGCCGCGGCCCCCGGTCCCTTCCTGGCGACGTCGACACAGTTCGTCCCGGCCGTTCGGGAGGCCGGGTCCTCCGCCCAGGTGAGCCGGTTCCTGTCAGCGGTGGCCGCCGGCCAGCTCAACGGCACCCTCGCGCTCTACGAAGGCGGGCGCTGGGATCCCTTCAGCATCGGTGCCACCGCCACCCGCGAGGGCGACGGCTGGGTGTTGAGCGGTCACAAGCGGCAGGTGCTCTGCTGCACCGAGGTCGATGAGATCGTCGTGGCCGCCCGCCGCGCCTCGGGGATGCTCGGCCTGTTCGTGGTGCCGGCCGCGGAAGTGACGTTCGCCCGGGTCGACAGCCTCGACGGCACACGATCCCTCGGGAACCTCGAGCTCGACGGCGTGTGGGTTCCCGATGCCCGCAGGCTCGGCGACCCCGATGTCACCGTCGACGCCACGCCGGCGGTCGCAGCTACGATCGCCGAGGCAACGGTGGGCATGGCGCTCGACACCGTCGGGGTGTGCGGGGCGCTGTTCCAGTCGGCGCTCGAGGCCGCACTCGAGCTGCCGGTGCGCACGTTGGGGGCCGAGCCCGTGGGCGGCGAGGCCAACGGCGACGCCGCTGCCGGGGCCAACGGTTCCAACGGCGCCAAGGCTGCGGAGCGCAACGGCGGTCGGAACGGTGACCAGCCCGCCGTGGCCGCTCCCGCCCCGGTGCGGACCCCACCGCAGGCGGTCAGGCACAGCCTGGCCGAGATGGCCGGGGCGCTCGAGCGAACCCGGGCCATCGTCTACCAGGCCACCGCCGCCGTCGCCGAGCGTCACGAGCGTGCGACCGTCACCGCCTCCCAGGCCAAGGCGGCCGCGGGGGCATGCCAGCGGTTGATCGTCTCCCGGAGCATCGAGATCCACGGGCGAGGGCCCCGGCGCGCCGACGCCCAGCTCTGGGTGCGCCGCGCGCAGTCGGGCGAGCTCCTGCTGGGGTCATCGGCCGACCACCACCGTGTGGTCGCCGACGAGCTCTTCCGCGCGCCCAAGCGCCAGCCGGCCAGCGCCGGCCTGGCGGCGGTGCTCGGCCTCTAGACGAGCCGAACTTGTCGTGGTTGGGGAGGCATGGCCTCCTCGACCACGACAAGTTCGTGGCCGTGGCCTAGCGACCGGGCGGCAGCCCGAGGACGCGCGCCGCGATCCGTTCCTGCTCGGTGAGGGCATTGACGCTGGCAGTCTCCGCCAGCGCCGCGAGCCACTGTTCCGGCCACGCGCCGCTCGGCCAGGGGAAGGGCCCACCGAGTGCGAGGTCGAGGCCGTCGCTCCCCAGCGCCTCGGTGCCGGCGAGGTAGACCTTCTGGCACAGCTCCTGGGTGATGAGCGGCAACATCGCCAGTTCGGGCGCCGGGCGGCCCGACGCCTCCTTGGACAATGCCCGGTATGCGAGGGCGCGTGCGCTGTCACAGTCGACCCGCAGCGCCGCCATCCGGTCGCGGAACACCGGGTCCTTGGCCAAGCCAGGCGCCTGGCTGGCGGTCACGACCGCGTCGAGCGCCCGCTCCGCGTCGAGCAGGCGGGCGGTCCAGCGGGCGGTGCGCTCGTGGGCGCGCGCCGCCTCCACGACGCCCGACCCGCCGGCGGCGTTGATGACGGCGTCGGCACCCAGCACCACCTCGTCGAAGATGAGCTCGTCGGGGTCGTGCGCAGCGTCGGTCACTGCGGGCCGGAGCGGGCGCACGACTCCCGTGGACCGCAGGTCGACCACCAGCACGGCCAGGTCCTCGGGGCCTCCCCGAATCCGGCCGACGACCTGCGCAGCGCACAGGCACCAATCGGCGTGCTGGGCACCCGGCGGCGCCGGTTCCCGGCCGCTGACCACCAGCTCGCGGTCGCGTTGGGCGAGCTGGAAGCCCGGGTGGATCGCCTCGCCCGGGAGCACCCCCTCGTGGCTAACGGCCAGGCACCAGGTGATCTCGCCCCACAGGGTGGGCAGCGTCCATCGCTCTCGCTGCTCGTCGGTGCCGTGCTCGACCAGCACCGGCGCGCAGACGTCGAGCCCCTGCGGGTTCAGCGACCGGGGCACGTGCCGGCGCGACATCTCCTCGAGGTAGACCAGGTGCTCCACCGGCCCGGCGCCCCGCCCCCCGAGCCCCGCCGGCCAGCGGGGCATCAGCCATCCGGCGTCGAACAGCGTCCGCTGCCATTCCCTGGCCCAGTCGGGCAGATGCCCGCTCGAGAGGGAGGGATCGATCGAGCGCGCTCCCGGCGGCGGGTGTTCGTCGAGCCAGGACTCGAGCTCCTCCCGGAACCTCGCTGTCCGCCGGTTGTCGCCCAGACGCATCCTTGCTCCCCGCACCCACGACCTGGGAGCGGTTGCTGCCCTCCGGGACGCTCCCTGGGAACGACGCTAGCCGCGCCCGTCCTCGCCGTTGCGGCGGAGCAGCCGCGCGAGCTCGTCGGCGACGGCCCCCAGCAGCTCGGGACGGATGGTGGCAATGATCCGCTCGGCGACCGTGGCGGCGATCGCCTGAGCGATCTGACGCTCGAGCCCGTCGAACGCGTCCCTAGCGATTGCGGCATCGATGGGATCGAAGACGCTGCCCTCGACCGCGCCGTTGGCCCCTGCCTGGCCGAGAGCCTGCGCGAGGTCGACGACCACCGCGCCGCTGGGCTCGTCGTCGTCGACCACCTGGAGGTTCACCACGACGGCGCTCGATTCGTCGTCGGCGCGACCCGCCAGGTCGACGACGACGCCGTCGCCCGCGTGCCCCGCGTCAGCCTCGGGAATCATGTCCTCGGGGACCATGTCCTCGGGGTGGTCGGGACCGAGGCCCAGCACGTCAGGCAGCGGCTTCGCATGCACGATCGCCAGCCGGCTCGTGCAGCGGGTGAGGGCCACGAACAGCGAGCGCAGCCCGTGCTCGGCCTCGGCGACGATCTGCGCCGGTTCGACCACCACCACGCAGTCGAACTCCAGGCCCTTGACCTCGTCAGCGCCCAACACCACCACCGGTGAGGTCGCGGCCCGGAGCTCCGGCGACCATGCCAACCCGTCGACATCGAGGCTGTGGGCGAGCTCAGCGCGCACGGCCGCGGGGCAGACCACCCCGATGAGGCCGGCGCCCAGCAGGTCGCGGATCGTCGCCACCGTGACGGTTGCCAACTCCGATGCGGCCGTGGTGGTCACCTTGACGTCGTGGCCCGTCCGCCGCACCGCCCGCGGGCTCTGCAGGGTGGGCGCCACGTCCGGCAGCAGGCGCATGGCCACCTCGTGGACCTCCGCCGGCAGGCGGTACCCGAGCTCGAGCTCGACGGTCTCGTTCGAAACGCCGTTGTGGCGGAGTTGCTCGACGACCTCGTCCCACGATTCATGGGCCCAGGGGCTGGTCGCCTGCGCCAGGTCCCCGAGGATGGTCATGGATCCCGAGCGCGACCGCCGCCGGATCGAGTCGAGCTGCAGGGGTGACAGGTCCTGGGCCTCGTCGACGACGATGTGCTCGTAGCTGGCCGGGCGGCCGTTGAGCAGCGCGTCGGCGGCATCGAGCAGCGGGATGTCGTCCACGGACCACTGCCAGGTGCCGACGCGGGTCCCCGACGGCAGCGCCAGGAGGTCGATCTCGGTGTCGCGCAGGGTGCCGAGCGCCGCCGTGACGAGCTGCTGCCGGCTCGACAGCAGCTCGACGAGGAACGACTGCGGGGTCAGCTGCGGCCACACCCGCTCGAGGTAGTTGTCGATCTCCCGGCCGGACTCCCCCCGGCCGCTGATCTCGAACGCCCCGAGGTCACGCACCCCCGCGCGGGTCAGCTGGCGGCGGGCCTCATCGATCAGGAACGCCCGCAGCTCGCGGTGGGCCTCGTTGTGGGGGCGCCCGAGGAGCTGGCGGGCCCGGGTGGCGATCCGCCGCCCGTTGAGCGAGACCGGGCGCCCACCGACGCGCAGGTCGACATCGTCGGTGGTGACGCGCTGCCGGTTGCGCAGCCCCCGCTCCAGCAGCCGCAGCATGCGCCGGTCGCCCTTGAGGCGGCGGACGGCCGCAGGATCCACGCTGCCGATGCGGACCCGGGGCCCGAGGGCCGACAGCGGCAGCTGCACCACCGCCTGGTCGCCGAGCGAGGGCAGGACGGCGGAGATGTAGCGGACGAAGGCCGGGTTCGGCCCCACGATGAGGACGTCGTTGGGCTCCAGACGGTCGCGGAGGTTGAACAGCAGCCACGACACGCGATGGAGCCCCACGACCGTCTTGCCCGTGCCCGGCCCGCCCTGCACGACGAGCAGCTGGTCGACGTCGTGGCTTATCACGTCGTACTGGGCGGCCTGGATCGTGGCGACGATCTCGGCCAGCTCACCGGACCGGTCGCGCCCCAGCGACTCGAGCAGGGCGTCCGAGAGCACCGGGCCTGGCTCACGGCCCTCGGCGATCGCCTCGGACAGGTCGCGGAAGAGGACCTCCTCGATCGCCTGGATCTGGTTCCCCTGGCAGCGGTACACGCGCCGCGCATCGAGGCCCTCGGGGTCGCGTGGCGACGCGGTGTAGAACGGCGCCGCAATCGGGGCCTGCCAGTTGACGACCACGAGGTCGTTGTCGTCGTCCCAGATCGCGCCCTTGCCGATGTACCAGCGCTGGCCGCCCGCGTCGATCCGCCCGAACGCCACCGCCTCGTCGGGATCGACCACGCCGAGGCCGCTGACCCGGCGGCGCAGCTCCATCACCGCCTTGGGGTGGGCCGACAAGCTCGGCGACCGCTCGAGCACGGCGTGCTGCCGGTCGCGCAACGCGAGAGCGCGATCGAAATAGGCCTGCTCCTGCGGCAAGTCCGGATGCATCTAGCTCTGTGCCCTTCTCCCGACCGGGCGCCGCGCCCATCCCAGGCTGACGCGGTGAAGCGAGAGATTACCGAAGCCGACGCCCCTTGGGTCGCACCCTCAGGTGGGGAACTCGGCCGAGCACCAGACCCAGCCGTCATCGTCCAACACCGAGACGCTGGCCACCTCGTCGGCATCGCCCCCCAACGAGACCTTCCACCACGTCGTGTCGGTGCCGATGTGGGTCATGGTCCGGGAGCCGTCGTCCATCTCGACGGCCAGCCAGTACGTGGCGCCGGCCGGCACCGCCTCCTCCCAGCCAGGCACGTCGACCGCCACCGTTGCCGGGTCGCCGCTCCGAACCGTGGCGGTGCCGACGACCTCGCCCACGCCGGTCGTCATCTCGGCCCGTTCCTCGGTCGGCGCCGCCGGATCGTCGCGGATCGCGACGACCGCGGCGACGAGAACCACGGCGGCGGCGGCGGCGGACAGCCCCGCGCCGACAGCCACTCGGCGGCCGTCGGGGCGGCGGCGGCGTGTGCGGCCGTGCAGGTGGGCGGGCCCCTGGCGGCGGCCGGCCGATGGCGCTTCCGCAGCCCGCACCTCGGTGAGGCGGGCCAGCACCCGGCGATCGAAGCCCTCGGGCGGCGGCGCCTCGGGGCCGATGAGCAGCAGCTCGTCGGCGACGCCCGCGAGCGAGGCCACCTCGGCACGACATGAGGCGCAGCCCTCGAGGTGCGCCAAGGCGAGCGCACGCTCCTCCCCGGTGACGAGGGCCAGCGCGAGCTCGGGCGCCATGTCACGCAACTGGGAGCATCGCAGCGGCGTCACGGGATCGGCGCTCCCATCTCGTCGCGCAGCTTGCGCAGAGCCAGGCGCACCCGGGTCTTGACCGTGCCCTGCGGGATCCCCGCCATCTCGCTGACCTCGCGGGTGCTCAACCCCCAGAGCGTCACCGCCACCAGGGCCCGGCGCTGCGAGTCCGGCAGCGAGCGCATCAGGTCGGCCACCCGCCGGGCGTCGGCCCGCCGCTCGATGGCGCCGGCGACATCGAGCGGGTCGACGCTGATCTCGGGGGCCGGATCGGCTATCGGCTCCGGACGCCGGCCGCGACCGCGCACGCTGTCGAGCGCCACGTTGCGGGTGATGCCGAGCAGCCAGGCCGCCACCGACCCGCGGCGGGCGTCGAAGCTGGCCGCGAACCGCCACGCCCGCACGAATGCCTCCTGGGCCACCTCCTCGGCGTCGACCGGGACGCGCACGATCGCGAGCGCCAGCCCGTAGACACGGCGCTGGAAGCGATCGACGAAGTGGGCCGCCGCCTCGGGGTCCCCAGAGGCGTAACCCGCGAAGAGAGCCTCGTCGGACACCTCCCACACACCTTCTGTACTCCGCCGGAGTGCCAGAGGATCTCGCGCCACCCCGCCAGCACAGCCAATCGCGTGCCGCAGGGCAACCCGCGAGAGATCCGCGCGCCCCTCGGACAGGTAGTCGAAGCATGGCAATCATGTCCTCCCCCGAAACGAGCGCACCCGCCACGACAGCGGTGAGGCGGCGCCATCCACGGCGCCGCCTCGTCGTCCTCGGAGCGGTGTTGGCGGTGTTGGCGCTGTTCGCGGCCGCCTGCAGCGGCGACGACGATGACGACACCGTCGCCGGCGATGCCGGCGCCGAGTCCGGCAGCGACTCGGGAGGCGGAGGGAGCGACGGCGACCTGACGATCTCCATCGCCGATCCCACCGACGGCGCCGCGGTCGAGCCCGGATTCCAGGTGGAGGTCGACCCCAGCGTCGACATCGGCGAGCCCGACACCGGGCTGCACCACGTCCATCTGTACTACGACGGCAACCAGTCCGACGGCGAGTACGACATCGTCTACAGCGCGGACGAGCCGTGGACCGTGGATCGCGACCTCGGACCGGGCGAGCACACCATCGAGGCGTTCATCGCCAACGCCGACCACAGCCTCACGGACGCCAGCGACGAGGTCACCGTGATGGTCGGCGAGGGCGCGGGCGGTGGCGGCACGACGACCACCGCGTCGGACGGCGGTCCCTACGACTACTGATGCGCCGGCGGGTGGCCCGGTCGTCCGGAACAACCGGGCCACCCGCTGGCTGCACACCCTCCTGTACCTGGTGACGTTCGTCCTGCTGGCCACCGGCTGGTGGCTGCGGACGGGGCACGAGGGGCAGCCGACCCTGCTGGCCGACGTGCTCGACACACCCGACACCGAGCTCCACCGCACGGCCGGCTGGGTCCTCGTGGGGGTCGCGGTCGGCGGACCGATCCTGGGCATTCGGGGAACGCTCACGTTCCTACGCGAGACCCTCCGCATCAATCGGGGCGACGGTGCGTGGTTCTGGCGCTGGCCGCGGGGCGCCCTGACCGGTCAGTTCGGCCGCCACCGAGGCCACTTCGATCCCGGCCAGCGGCTGCTCAACGTCGCACTGCTCGGAGCGCTGGGCACCGTGATCGTCAGCGGCGTCTTCCTCACCACGCTTTCGGGCGGCCAGACGTTCGCCACGATGGTGCGGGTCCACCGGGGCTCGACGTACGTGCTGACCGGACTCGTCGTCGGGCACCTGGTGGTCACGCTCGGGATCCTTCCCGGCTATCGCGGGGTGTGGCGGGCGATGCACTGGCGCGGCCGGGTTGCCGAGGCGACGGCTCGCCGCCTGTGGCCGGCCACCGTTCCGGCGCCGAGCGACGGGCCGTCGGCCGACGCGCCCGAGGACGACCGGCCCGCGGCGGTCATGCGGTCGGGTTCGCACGCGGAGGCGGCGCGCGGCGATCCTTGACCGGATGCCCGACGACCCCGCCGACGCCAGGCCGATCGGCGGTGCCGCGGCGCTGCGCTGCTCCAGCTTCGCCCGCTCCGAGGACCTCGACCCGGTGGGCTCCGCCGGCAGCTATCGCGGCATCGTGCTGGCCGAGGTCCCCCTGCCGTGGCCCCGGGAGATCACCGAACACGCGGCGCTCGTCGCAGCCGCTGGCGCGCTGGGCGCTGCCAACATGCGGCTCCAGGGACTGGTGCCCGACGACGGCAGCGATACCCACCGGCGGCGCGTCCTGGCGTTCATGCGGCCCGCGGGTGCGTTCGACCGCTACCACGGCCGGGCCTGGACCGTCGACGACACGCTGCTGGGCGACGCCGTCACCGCCATCGCCGCGAGCGGCGGGGACGACGCCGGTCTCGCCCTCCCCCAGCCAGGAGCCGTCGCCGCGTCGGACGGGCCCGGCGTGGGCCGCCACGTGCTGGTCTGCACCCACGGCCGGCGCGACGCGTGCTGCGGCACCCTCGGCACCCGCCTGGCTCTGGAGCTGCGGGGCCTGGGCGCCGGCGTCCGCGTATGGCGAACCAGCCACACCGGCGGCCATCGCTTCGCGCCCACCGCGCTGCTGCTGCCCGAGGGCACGATGTGGGCCTATCTCGATGCCGATCGGCTCGCCGGGGTCTTCGAGCGCACGCTCCCGCT